>FTCU01001239.1_pt1 | contig 45532 bp, 41 predicted proteins | sample 1639521 | NCBI WGS metagenome assembly FTCU01 (sample SAMEA3914864, study PRJEB12502) | metagenome | biome: forest; material: soil | place: USA | collected 2012-03-12 | depth 0.3 m
CAATCTGCACGATGGCGACGGTCGGGCCGGCGGCCAGGAAGTTGCTGAGGAAGATGGTGAAGCACACGAGGCCGGCAATGTAGCGCCGGAAGCCCTTGGACCTGCACAGAATGCGTTAGACTTGTGAATACCTTGATAGGTAACAAAACAAGCTGTGTCTTCCTACCAGTTCAGCGGGTCGTTGGGATCGTCGCTGGGCGTCGGCACCAGGATGATCTCGTTGGTCTCTTGGTCTCGCAGCTGGACGTTGCCCAGCTTGCCCTTCATGGCCACCTTCTCGCTCGGCGCGTCGGACGCCATGGTGTCGTTGTCGGAGTGCGAGACGGCTGTAACGGAATGGGTCGAGGTAGGAAGCGTTTGTTGAACAGATCCCCCTTGATTACCTTACAAACGAACTTGAAGGTGAGAAGGGAGCCCCTGAGGATCTGCAGGGAGGACAGCCACGAGGCACGGCACGAGGCAGCCGGGAAGCTCGCGATTGATATGCGAGTTCCAGGGTTTCTAGCTCCCTGGCACCCTTACCTCCCCCGCGATGTTCTCAGCTCCTGCGCGTTGCGGTTTTGGGATCTGGATGCCATCGTGCGCCTCGGGCGACCACCTCGATTTTCGTCATGTGCTGGAAACGCGTAACCAACCGCAGAAGAAAACACCCCGGCGCTTCTGCCAAGATGGGGCGCTAATAGTGTGGTCCCGAAGTGGACCGGGGACTGGGGTTGGCTGGGGCTGGCAAGTGGAGGACCATGTTTCTGGCTGCCGCTCTCCACATCACAAACTGGCACAAAATACGCCGACCCAGGGGCAAGAAATCCTAACCTTCCGGACGCCGCTGTTAGGATTTTCTAGTAAAACAAGAGCGAACAACAACAGTCCCACATTCCGCACTAACACGTAAAACACCGCCAACATGTACCGAATGAACTCGCCGAGACGCGGGCCTACCGCTCTACCCCACGGGGTCCAACAGAAGGATCTTTTTCTCCGGAATTCATTTTGGGCAATCTGGGGCAGTCCGGGGAAACAGGGTTAAGGCGTGTACGTACACTTGGCTCGGGGAATGCTTAAAGTGCGCCGAAGCGACTCGACCAGACTTGACCCAAGTGACCCAGCCAACGCACTGAGCCTCTGATTCGCTCACGCCCCTCGTCCTTCTAACTACCGATTCCCTGCCTCGCTTCTCTTCTGGCCATCATGTCGGGCGCCTCCGACCAGTGTGTCCTCTCCAAGCCGGAGCTACCGCCGTCCTTCCCCATCATCTGGAAGGACAGCATCGTCTACGAGCGTGCCCGCGTGGGCCGCGTCTTCAACTATCGGAGGCCGGCGCGGTATCCCCGTGCCGTAGTCGAGGCCACCAACGAGGGCCACATTGTCGAGGCCGTCCGTCTTGCCAACAAGCTCGGGTGCCGCGTGTCGGTGCGGTCTGGCGGCCACAGCTGGGCGGCCTGGAGCGTGCGAGACGATGCCATCCTGATCGACCTGGGCAAGTTCTTCCACTTTCACCTCGACAATGAAACGGGCATCCTGCAGGCCTCTCCGAGCATGACCGGGCGGATGGTGAACAGGCTGCTCGATCCCCATGGCCGCATGTTCCCTGGCGGACACTGCCCGGATGTGGCTCTCGGAGGCTTCCTCCTCCAGGGAGGGATGGGCTGGAACTGCAAGGTGAGAGTGCCTGCCACACGCTGAAGAAGGGACTTGAACTAAGCGTAATCCATGTATTCAGAACTGGGGCTTCTCCTGTCAGCGAGTGCTCGCCGTCGACGTGGTCACGGCCAGCGGCGAGACGCTGCACTGCGACGAAAAGGAAAACAGCGACCTGTACTGGGCTGCTCGGGGAGCCGGACCCGGTTTCCCGGCCATCGTCACCCGCTTCTACATCCAGACCCTCCCCAAGTTCACTTCCATGCGGTCTTCGGCATACATTTACGACAAGAAGGACTACCGGCGAGCCTTCCAGTGGATCCTGGACGTAAGGCTCCCTCTGCTCCCTTCCCTCACCTCCTGCCACCACTGACTTTTCTGTCGTCTAGATCTCCCCCACCTTCGACTCCGACACCGAGATCGTCTGCGTCGGCAACCACATCCCCGACCACGCCGACAGCGTGATCCTCATCCTGCTCGTGACCATGAAGCACGACGAACCCTCGGCCCTCGCGGCCCTCCAGCCCGCGCACAATACCGCACCCCCAGGGCACATCGTCTCCTGGCTCTGCAAACCGACCTCCCTGCCGCAAGAATACGACGACCAGCACGCGGCCAACCCCAACGGCCACCGCTACGCCGTCGACAACGGGTACGTGCGCAACGACGCCGACGTCGTCTCCGTCCTCGAGCGCGCCTTCACCGACCTGCCCTCCCGCCAGTCCTTCACGCTGTGGTACGCCATGAACCCGGCCTCGCGGTTCACCGTCGCCGACGGCCGCATGCCCGACATGGCGCTGAGCATGCAGAGCGATCACTACTTTGCGACGTACTCTGTGTGGGGCGACGAAAAGGACGACGAGAGGTGCCAGGGCTGGGTGAGGCAGATCTTTGAGGAGGTCGCGCCGCACTTGGAGGGCTCGTACCTCGGCGATGCGGATTTCCAGGTCAGGAATACACGGTTTTGGGGCGAGGAGCAGGGGAGGAGGTTGATGGAGATACGGAGGGTTTGGGATCCGAAGGGAGTGGTAGCTGGGTATTTGGATGAAGGGGATAGGAGTGGTGCCGAGGGGATACCGAATCTGCTGTGAGTGGTAGGCTCCAATGTAAAGGGAAAACTGCAGTCTCGTGAAAATAGGAGGTCTTTGATTCACAAAGAAAATACCAGGTATATTTTAGTTCCGGTGGTTCTCCCTGGGTACCCAGGGTATCACACTCAGGGCAAGCCGCGTGTATGTGTAATTATACAAAGGTCGAGGGCGCAAGGTGGATGTCTGGTCTGTGGAGGGTGGCTGTGATCGGCGCAATACTTGGACCTTGTCGATCTGCCTAAAATTACCAGATCGGCCTCTTTCCTTGCCGCCGCGCTAATAAATGCTCAGCCACGATTGGCTCAAGCGGTGAATTGTTGGTTTGAGACCGGGGAACTTTTTATGCGTGGCACGGATTTGGGGGCTCGACCCTCGCGACTTGCGGCACGGATTTGGGGGCCGAACTGGCGACTTCTGGCATGTGTTGGGGGTTCGACCTCGCGAATTGCGCACCTTTTCGCGAAAAAAACGAAAAGCACACCAGATTCCTTCTTTCGCGTCTAACCATCACATCGATGGGCTGGAATCATGTTCACTACCTTCATCTTCGCTCTGTTTCCCGCATGGGTGCGAAGAAGACATGTAGTTATCTGCTCTTTTGGGAGGATTCACGATGCTCGCGATCCTGGCCGGCCATGGATATTATTAGAGCATTTTCGACGGTTCGTAACATGTTTGACACTTCAACTCTCTGCTTCCAGCGGTAGGTATCCGCCTATCCGGGGACACACAAAACTAACTGCCCATTCCTGGCGCTAGAAATTCCCTTCCACCGACCCTCTTTCGACACGCGCCCGATACCAACGCGCCCGTTCCCTACCAAGATCTGGCAAAGCTGGAAAGACGACTCAGAAGATCCAACGGAGCGCACTGTCGGTTTCCCGCACAAATGGCGAGCGGCAAATCCCGGGTGGCGGTACGAGCGCCTCACGAACGACAACATGGACGCCTACGTCCGCGAACGGTTCGATAACGCCCTCGCCGATGCCTTCACAAACTTGACGGATCCCATTCTCAAGGCTGATTTTGTGCGATACCTCATCCTGCTGAAGGAAGGCGGTCTGTAGGCCGACATCGACGTCTCCCCACACCAGCCCATCTCCAGGTGGATTCCGACACAGTACCGGGATTCGGTCAACCTGGTCATCGGCATCGAAAACGACCACCACAAGTCGCCCATCTGGCCCGGTTCGCCCTACTCCGTCCAGTTTTGTCAATACACAATCCTTGCCAAGCCAGGTCACCCCGCCATCAAGACCCTCGTGGATCAGGTCGCCAGCAACTTGGCGCACCTGTTTCAAGACAAGGCATCGGGGACCCCCGTTACATTCGAGGATGTCATGAAAACCACAGGGCCGTTCGTCTTCACGAACGTCATGATGGATTACTTCAGCAACGTGACGGGCTTGAAGCACACTGGGGATGAGTTTGACAGGATGGAGGAACCTCGCCTCCTCGGGGATGTGCTGCTCCTGCCGAAAGACAGCTTCGGGTGGCTCCCGCAAGAACCGACACATCCGAGAGGCGACCCGGCCATTCTGGTTGAGCATTTGTTCATTGCTTCTTGGAGGGCTAGCCATCCAGGATAATATGTACTGTACTGTATTACCTCTGATACTAAATTTACCTTGTTGATCATTGCATGACGCCCGTTGCAAGTTTCCGTTTCTCGCTAGACACCTTCCGCGAGGTCGTCCCCTAAACTCACCTCATGACTCCCTGCCTTTGTACCTACGCTGCGGCGGGAGGGTTGGGGCTTCAGGTGCTGAGACAAAAATTTACGCAGTGAAAAATGGGAAGGTTTGTTGCTCCGAGACTTTAAGACCCGTCAATCTAAGATGAAGCCCCATGAGTGCCAGGAGATCTTCCCGGAGGCAGGCTCTCACTCAAACACCGTGAGCCTGCAGGCAGAAACGGGGGCATGCTTGCCAAACACTTTTGTCTTCGCCACGTCACGTCCTAAGGCTCCCGGCTTCCATTTCACCACGAATCCCACGCGCCCGTTCTCCAGTTTCGTCCCGTTCGTTCTCCTCCCGCCCTTCCTCCCTCCGTTCGCCAGCTCACATGCTCATCTCGACAAAATTCCTCCTGCCAAGCAGCCGGGTTTGCCGTGGTCGTGGCCCTTAGGCGACAAAGACCTCGGCGCGCTTCTCCAGCTGGAGACCATCATACTTCTGAATGCAAAGATCCAAGGTGCTGCCCAGCGAGTTGGCCTCAGCCTCAAGGTCCTTGGCCTGGGATTCGATGTGATTGATAAGAAAGATTGCAATAGCCTAGGTAGTTGAGTAAACATCTTAGGATTTGCGTAGCGCGCAGGTCGGGAAGTGCTGAGATGGAAACCCTCAGAATAGAGGTACTTACATCCACGTTACCCTCAAAGCCGCGAAGGGAGGCGGCCACCGGCGGACCGACAAAAGGAGCCTTCTCCACGAGGCCAGCCTTGCCGATCAAGATGTTGAGCAGGGCTTGGGTGACGCGGACAAACTGCGAATGGTTAGCACAGAACGACGATAGTGTCAAATTGACGAGATACATACGGTGCGAAAAGCCTCGACAACGGCGGCAGCCTCATCGTCAGAGAACGGGCCCGTTCCCTCCGTTTGGGAGTTGATAGTTCCGGCAGACGTAGTCATCTGGGTGAAGCCGCTGATGAGGGTCTACACGAAGTCAGCTGGCACATTCTCAGACTTAATTAAGCGGTGTGAGCAGAGACATACTGGGAACGGGCCCTGCCCAATGACAATCAAGGGAGCATTGACAATGGTGATGCTCTGGGCGACAGACTGGAGGCCTTGCGCTTGCGAGGTCAGCTTGTTGAGGCCCTCGGTGAGCTGAGCAGGCGAGAGGGCGGCCATGACAGGCGCCACAATGAGGGCGGCACCAGCGACGAGGGAGCGGAGGGAAACCATCTTTGCGGTGAAGTGTGTTGAATACAGCTGTTGAGGTTCGAGCAACCAAGTCAAGAGTAAAGTGATCTGTGAGGATGATGGACAAAGAATGGTTGACTTCACCGAGGGAGAGGCTGGCTTTTGTAGGCGAACGGTGCAGCCTGTCAAGTCAACATCTGATGCACGTGCAAGCACTGCAGAGTCGGACCGATCGTGGACGACTCTGCAATGCCATTGACTCTGGATCGCCGTCGCAAGGCAGCTGAAGGCACGACAAGGGTCTTCCAAAGGTCCAGCATTGGGAGCTAATTAGTGATGAAAGGGATTAGGGCTGTAAATCGCTACCGGAAATGTCGAGCGCTGGTCCATCGCTTTCGCCAAGAGCCCAAAGAGCTTCTGCGTCAACTGACAGCTGGACCCTGGGCCTGGCCAAAAAGACGCACAGATCAGCAGCTGGGGTTGAGAGATCTCCCGCCTCAAGATCGACATTCCATGGTAGCCGCCAGGGGTCAATTCACATCATCACACCTGCCATTCCTCCAGAATCTTCTTCCCTTCGTGACTCTTTTGGACTTTGTTCCATGCGCGATTGTCCATTTGCATGCAAAGCATGGGGATGAGAATCATGAGAGACTGGCCAGAGGTGCTGGGAGGGCAAGGCTCCTGGTGACGAGTAAGGCAGAGCATTCGATGAAGAGCCCTCAGCAATTGTTTTGTGCCGGCTAGCCAAGCTGTGTTGTTCTGTCTCGGATCATGGCCAATCCGAGCTGTCCACCGCATCAGCCGCTAGCGCGATCGCCGGTCGATCCTTTTCTCTGCAACGCGACTTTTGGCTTAGTTGATCGTCCATGACAGGGAATGTCTGCCAAAGAGAGACAAGACATGATTCAGCCGGACCTTGTCGGTCAAGCCATCGGCCACATTGGACGTCCTGTCGTTTAACTAATACCTGATGTTTTTCAGCTTCCTGTCGCATCGCGGTCACACTCGGCGCAATCTAAGCATGGCGCAACAAAATCACCTCGAATACTGTCTTGACAGGAGTCCGTCTGTTTGCTCACCGCCGTCGGCCGCAGCCTCCCATGGCCCCATACTATGAAAGACCCTCGCAGCAACTCACCTGGTTTCTGGAGAATATACCGAGGCAATCCGGCCCAATGTGCCCTTACCAACACGCACTGGCACGTATGGTTTGGGGTGGTTAGCCGGCTAAGACTAAGAGCGACGTCTCGGCAGGACGACGAGCGCGAGCAAGAGGGACCCGGACGATACACGTCTGTTTCCACACCTCAACTCGAAGACTGAGCCGAGAGCCCATTTCTTTTGAAAGATAATATAAGAAGCACTGGGGCCGGCCAAATACTATCCACTACTCCATAATACTTGTAATGATTCCTACTGCTAGTGCATGCGCCGAGACCTAACCATTGCACGGGCCGCTCGGAAAGCAGCTGTTCGTCCGGGCGGCCCCTGCCGTGCCGTAGGTCTGAAAAGAAAAATCGGTACTCCTGCGGGCCGGTCCGTCCGACTGTGGCCGCGCCTTTGCAAACCGCAACCGGCTAACCTCCACAGACTGCGCCGTAAACTGCATCATGGCCGGCCCTCCATCGCCGCCTCTCCTGCGCCTCCCCCGGCACATTCGATAATTACCGCATCTACCGTTTCGTGGGTGTGGCATCGTGGGACGACCGTCGCCCCAACCGATTCGACCTGCACGGCCGCCCGGGCTTGTCTAGCCGGAGCCGCTTCCGTGGTTTGCTCCTGACCTGTCGCGCCATCTACTCCGAGGCCGCTGCGCTACTCTACTCGGCTAACCGGTTTGCATTGTACTATTCAGCCGACGACCCTGACTCGCTCCGCCCTCTGGCCGCTCTGACCACGCCATCGCTTCTGTCACTCTCCCACCTCAAGATTGTCCTCAACGAGGCCTCCTGCCACCAGATGTCCAGGGACCCGGAGGGCTGCTGCCTGCAGAGGGACTACAATCCTTTCGACTCGCATGGAAGGAACCGGTGCCAGCGGTCGAATGGGTATCCACATCGGCTGCATCGGCAGCCGCTCCTGGCTCACGTGTCCGAATCCAGCGACGACGAGACCTGGCGGCGGCCCAGGCGCTCCTGGGGAAGTAGGAGACAGCTGCCGCCCGCGTATCCATGGCTGGTCCTGGACGCCTTACGCTCTCCCTGGTCTGCGACATTGATCCTCAACACCCTTGGGCGCTCCAGGCAGCCAGGTGCGCCGTCGCCCCGATCCGCCGCCTCCCGTTATTGAGAGAATGCCATATCCGGCTGGCCAAGACGGCGGATATTCGGTTGCAGCAGGCTGCCAAGGACGCTGTTTTTGACGCCTGCGGCATTCCCAGCTATCGTCGAGGCCGCCAAACGCGGCAACCCTGACATTCCTTCCGCGCGAACTCCGCGTGCGAATTCTCAAGTACACTGATCTCGTGACCCCACGGCGAGAGGTGACATGGAGCAGGCAGGACCGCGCGTATTTCGTCTTCATCCACGAATTTTACGCCAATGGCACGCCCGACCACTACGACAGCGACCAGTTCTTCAGCTGCTCGCTTGGTGCAAGCCTCGCCGACGGGTCACCCACCCACGGCTGCTTCTGTCGCTGTCGCCACGCCGCCTTCTCGCCGGCATGCAAGTGCTGGGCGCCGCCTACACCCCTCTTCCTGATTTGCCGCGCCCTGTACGAGGATTCCCTACGCGTCTTCTTCTCAAGCAACCGCTTCATCGTCCACAACTTCCAGCCATGCCCGCCCTGGAAGCTCCCGGTGGTCGATGGACCGTACCCCTACACGTGGTTTGCCGCCTCGCATTTTCTCCGCGAAGTCGTCCCCCCGCGCGCGCTAGCCCACCTACGATTCCTCGAGTTGGTTTTCCCTCCTTACCTGCCCCCCAGCTGGCCCGAGACACAACACCCTGCTTTGCAGGACTGGTGGACGACCATCACTTGGCTCCGCGGCAAGATCAACCGGCCAGCACTGACTTTGCGGATGGTTGTCGTCCACGTAGACGGCGGCGCACCACCCTCGTACCGTCGCTTGATCGCGGTTGCCGAGGGGGACGCGATGCTGAAGGCGTACATGGATCTGTTGGAGCCTCTCGTGCCGCTGGCCAGGGAGGATGGTCTAGCTCGGTTCTACGCCCGCCTCCCCTTTCCTTGGCGGTGGACTGAGGAATCAGGAGCCCGTCCCCGGGACGGTCAAACTTGGCCGCACACAAGGGCAGCCGTGAAGGAACGGGCAGAACCGTACGTCATGGGCGGCCGATACGAGAACCTGTATGTAAACGGCCGGGAGGAGCCGCGGCTCGGCGATTGGGACGACGTGCCCTATTGGACTAATAGGTAATCGTCACGTTCCTCCTGCCGCCCAGCCCTGGCCCCAACCCGCTCGTGGGCAGTGATATGGGTAGGTTTGTAGGTGGCGCATTCAAGTACCTGCATGACAAGGGGGCAAATGTGGCTGAGCTCTTTTGGGAACATTTTGACGACGACGGGTTGAAGCAGCTCCGCCGTGTCTTTCTCGAGGAGATGGGGAGACTGCAACCTGAGTGGATGGAGGTCTTCGAGGCGAGCCAGCGGCAGAGATTTCGATCTTGCTGTCTCTAGCTGCAACGACCCTTCATGATCTGCAGGATACCTACGAAGTTGGTTCGATGACGTGAAAAGGGGGTAGAGGGGTTTGAGGTCTGGGGGAGAGGATAGATAATGCATCGCTTTGAGGCAGTCGGGAAGGAAGGGATTCGAGTGACGTTGGCACTGTGCAAATCTCGTATTGTACAAGTCAATCTCGCTCCGAATATCACATCACCAACCCCAGTAAAGCCACAAAGCACAAACACAATATTTTGCCCATGTCAAGATGACGGCGGCACGCCTCAACGCCACACTATCCGGCTGGTATCGTCTCTGCTCCAGTAACCCGAGCCCCCTTTCAACCAGACCTTGGATCTCTCGTCAAACGAGTCGATCATATCCTCGTGCTCGGCCGCGTCAAAGTCACGCCGGTCCCCCGGGTCTTCTCCAAACCCGTCTGGATGGTTTCGCAGCCGTTCCTTGTCCCAGAACACGTACGCGCGCTCGCGCAGCCAGGCGGCATCGCTGAACATGCACGAATCCTCCAGCCAACGGTCCGCGTTTGGCCTCGCGCCATGCTTCATAAGCGTCCTGGTCCGTGTCGTCCTCGGTCTGGCCACTGTTGTCGCGTTGCGCGATGGCGTGCAGCTCGGCGTCGGAATATTGCGCCAACTTTCTGTCGTCGCCTTGGTTGTGGTTTATCACCTCCTGCAAGGCCTCGACCAAGCTGGTTTCGCTAGGGCAGCAGGTGCCGTCCAGCATTCTGTACTTGGCATCGTAAGTGTCGGCAATCGTCAAGTTGTAAACAAACTCGACCCCATGAGATAACTTGGTTAAAGGGTTTGTTAGTAGGGGCGGCGTTGAGATGTACGGGGGTTGGCACTGACCCAGCCTTGTCTCCACAAGTTGTCTGCCCCCGACTGAAAGGTAGTCGACTCCCATTTCCCCAAAGTCGACGTCATGTGCGACGACATCGAAAGAAGCTGTCAGGCAGCATCAGACCGTGCCCAGACCTCACTGTAGGTACCAGGCCCGCTACTCACCTTGGGCGAAGCTTTCCTCCAAGTAGTCGTAGGCAGAAGCGAGCTGTTCGTCTTCCCAGGGGTGGTGCCTGCGAAGGAACGAGGGGTTCACAGGATCGTCGAATCCGCCGTCCCGAAAGAGGGTGTAGAACAAATCGACCCGGTAGAAGTCGCGACAAAAGCGAAAGTACTCGGTGGGCGATAAGACGACGCTTGTCGTCGGGGAAGCGGAAATGCGCTGCCAGGCGCTGGTCGCAAAGCCGGTTGCCAAAGCGTGGATCGCGTCGTGGGTGCGGCCCATGCTCCGGACGACGGGCAGTGGCAGGGCAGACACCCGCGCCACGAGGGAGGCGGGAGAGCGGTAGAGCTCGTCAAGCAGGCTGATTACGGAACTGGCGGCGATGGGACGGGGCAGACGCGATGCCTCCATCAAGGCGACTGCATGCGGGAGGAGGGCCGGGGTGATTTGATTGCGGAGGATCGAGACTTCCACGCCATGGCTCTCCTTGAACGATGTGTAGAAATGCCGGCAGGTCAGGAGAGCTGCGGGGAGAGACCGGAGGTGGTCGAGGTTTTTCAGAATCGTGCCCACGATTTCGCAGGGGAGCTCTGTGATGCAAGGCATTGCGGTCGCTGGTATGCGGGTACCTGTGCAGTGTTGTCGCAGGTCATTGAAGAATTGGAGGTGTCGAGGTCGTGAGATGAGGGAGGCGCAGGGCGAGGGAATTTGGTAGGCACTGAGGCAGGCACGGCAGGGTTGCGTCCTGTTGGTTGTTGTTGGGGGCCAACGTGCGGCATTCAAGAGGCGACGCGCTTCTGACGCGCTTCACCAGGGAAGGACACCAAACACTGGCGCCTCTAGCGCGCTCAGCGCTGCACGCGTGGTTTTTTTTTTCCCCTTGCGTCAACTCTAACCTCGGGTGACCGTTTGGTAGCCGTACGTCTTTTTTTCTTAGCCTTCAAAACTGGGTTTCGATTGACGAACTTCTGAACATGCTTACCGCCTGCTTTGGCAGAACCAGAGGCACCGAGGATGCGGTTGGCAAATGCCTCGATTTGTCGATGTATGACGGGAAGACCAAGAGCCTCTTGCGCGAGAATCCAGTCGGCCAAGTGTTTCTCTTGATCAGGGCTGAGCTTTTGCATGACCTGGGCTTCGTATTGGCCTTTCGGTTGGCCATGTTCGACATCGCGGTGACGCAGAGTCGAATATGAGACCCCTCAGGCCTCGCTGGCCATACGTATACTCTGACCACTGTTGACGGCCTGGATGGTGGATTGGACGTTATTTTCGGGGGCCATTGCAAGAGCGTTCGACGACGGTTCGAAATAGAAATATCGAAACAGTTGAATTCGGCTTGGTTTGGTGGAGTGGTGTGGTTGCATTGGGAAGGGGGAAAAATGGGTCGGAGAAAAGATCCAAATGTGGCCTAAAAGTCTGATCCAAAGGTGGCCTGAGCCAAGCTGCCAAACGTGGGTGCACGGACTTCAGGTGAGAAGAGGACTGCCTGAAGTGATGCCTTCAACGGGACGTACAAGCCCGTCTTGGACACACAGGGACCGGAGGTCTATGAGAACCGTGTGGAACCAGCTAGGGGAGTGATGGAATGAAAAGAAACGAAAACACCTCAAAGGTTTGTCGTGAGAACCGAATGCGGATGGTCCAACACCTTGCTGTCTATCCAAGATTCCAAAGGATGGCCACATGGCTCCTGAGACCATGCAGGCCGGGGCATTCAATGGGCTGAGGGATGAGGCGTAGCTTGGCCACATCGAGGGGTGGACGACAGGTCGCGAGAAGACCGGGTGTCGACTCAGTATCTCGACGATGCATCGGACAACCCCAGAGTCCAGATTCACAAGGCTCTCCCCTGCGAGCCCCGAAAAGACCGCCAACCCTTGCGCAAAAAAGAAGACAAAAACAAAAACTGTCAACGTTCCAGGTTGTTAGCGCAACCCTTGGCAATCCCGACCGAGTACACACGGAGCTTCGCTGGGCTCGCCTGGCGAAAGGCGGAGCACCTGCTTCCGGAGCGATCAAATCCACCACTCGGAGATCTTGACCAAGTTCCGCGGGGGCAATCTCATTGGGGGGATCACTTCTCCGTCGCCGAGTGTACGGAGTAGGTAGCGTGGAGGACAGGCGACGGACTCGGCCTTCATTTTGGGAATGCAGCATATGAAATCCGTATTAGGGATCAGCCAGATAATAGGGGAGGCTATAAATTCACAATGCCTCACTGCTGTGTGAACACATGATGGCGATTTGAGACAGCGCTTGAATTAGCCCTTTCATTGAAGAATCCCTTCACAAGGAAAATCCATTACACTCAACATGCGGGTTTCTCAAACTTCGGGCCTCGCCCTCAGTTTCCTGAGCAGCGTTACAGCCAAGAGCATCTATGTCTCCCCAACAGGCACTGGCTCAGGAACGCTCGACAGCCCCTACGGATCTATCCAAACGGCCGTCAACGCCGCTGCCGCCGGCGACACAATTTTTCTTCGAGGGGGCACATATGCGCCGTCTGCCAACATCCAGGTGGCCAAGAGTGGCACCAGGACATCTCCCATCTCGGTTCGTCCCTACCAAAGCGAAAAGGTCATCATCGATGGAGAAAACATGCCTGGGTAAGTGCGCGGTGAGCAAAGAACGCTTGTAACATTCTGACACACAGACATCAGGACCCCAAAGGCGCTTGACGAAGCACTGCCCAATGCTGAGCGAGGCATCTTTCACATTCAAAACGCCCAGTACTGGGCGTTCTACAACCTTGAGTATGCCCGGCTCTTGTCCAATTCCATAATGGCCGCTCACCATCAACGATTCTAGGTTGATCAATGGGCCCTATGGCATCTACGCCCGTGATGCTTCCAACAACTACTACGAGGGGCTCTCGACGCACGACAACTACGAGACCGGTTTCCAACTGGAAGGCGCCTCCTCCAACAACACAGTCCTGAACCTCGACTCGTACCGCAACCGGGATCCGCGCAAGAACGGTGAGAGCGCCGACGGCTTCGCCTGCAAGAGCGGCTCGGGCGAGGGCAACGTGCTGCGCAACGCCCGGCTCTGGGACAACGTCGACGACGGCCTCGACCTCTACATGTTCGCCTCCCCCGTCACGCTGGAAGAGGTCTACTCCTGGGGCAACGGCTACAACCGGTGGGGCTTCACGCCCTTCGAGGGCGACGGCAACGGCTTCAAGCTGGGCATCACGGACAACCCGCCGGCCAACCACGTGGTGCGCAACTGCATGGCCTTCTCCAACTTCAAAAAGGGCTTCATCGACAACGGCAACCCGGGCGCGCTGACGCTGGAGCGCAACACGGCCTGGAACAACGGCGACCTGGGCTTCCACATGCGCAGCTCGTCGTCCGTCCTGCGCAGCAACATAGCCGTGTCCAACGTCGGCAGCGCCCAGGTCAGCCTCGTCAGCACCGTCTCGGCGTCCGGAAACTCCTGGCAGTCTGGCTCCTGGTCCAATAGCTCGTTCGTGAGCAGGGATCCGGCCACGCTCAAGGGCGCCCGCGGCTCGAATGGCAAGGTCCAGGGGAGCACGTTTCTGCTGCCGACGTCGGGCGCTGCCATTGGCGCGACGACGCAGCAGGAGGTTTGAGGGGCCTAGGGGTCTAAGAATGGGTTTGCGGGAAGTGGGAAGTGGCAGTTATTTGTGAAGGCTTCTCGGGGCTTTGGTTGGATGTTTGAGGTTACGAATGATTTAGAGTGGTACAACTAGACATTGGCGGTGCTCCATTGGCGTCATCGTGCGAGAGAATGGAATGCTTCTTGTCCAGTCCCATCAGCCTTTTGGCCCGGGTTTGAGCTCGCTTCGCCTGGTTTGAGGACGTGAGCTATATTTTAGTCCGTGGGAACCAACCACCCCTGACCCCTCGTGTGGACCAACCTGGGCCGTCGTGCCGCTCACCTGCACGCAGTCGGGGACCCCTTGCTGCGGCACCGGCTGCAAACAGGGTTTATGTTTCCTGGAAGTATGTGGTAGGCCACGTGGCATGCCGGACGGATATCAGATGAAAGAGGAACGGGCCGTGTTTGGGGAGACCGCCTTTAGGTGTTTCACATCACGGTTTGCGTCGGGACGGCGTCTGAAAACAGCACCGGAGATCAGGCGGCGAGGACTGGCCGTCGCCTAAAGTAGGCCTGCACAAACAACCTCCTCCTATTATACGACCTGCACGTGGTTCGGTTTGGGGCAAATCGAGGACGAGAGGGGATGAGAAAGGGCAGCCGACATTAATGTTAGCTGGGGAAAGCATTACAGTCGTACCAACGCTCAAGGGGGCTCCAATGATAGTCACGCTCAATGTCGTCTGCCAGGTCTGGCTCTGTCTCCCACTGCTTTACAACAGCGTCCTGGAGCCGCGGCTGGATCCACCGACGTTCGTCCCACATGATGTAGCCCCAATTTCTGACCGACGCTGGGGTATACTGACCGTAGATGTTGGCATAAACCCCGCCCCACAAGAGCACCCAGGCGAGGGGCGGCCCATCCGGGTTGGCGTCAACCCGAAACTCGATTGGGTGTCTTCTCCGTTCGGCCTCATCCCGGGCGTTGGCGACGTCGGAAGTCTGGCGCCTCTCCCTCTGTGCCGTCGACGTGAGGGCGTTCTGAAGAGGGTCGTCCATGAACTGGCTAACGGCGATGTTCCCCTGCATCTGGTCGACAAGAGTGTCGTGGCTATTAATTACAAAGAGACTGGCGGCCAACTTGAGACAGCGAGAGACGGTACCGTCCATGTAACCTGGCACTAGTTTATCAGTGTCATCTCAACAGGCCGGACGCGGGCTTGGGGCACCTGCCGTTAAACAAGCCCTCCAGATCGAACGAGCGATCATGCCTTCCACGAGGCAGCTTATTATACTTGGGATTCTGGGGGCTCAGGTCCCACTTGACCTCCTCAAACAAGAGCTTGTACCGCTCCCGGATGAACAGGTCGACGCAGCCAATAGCCTCAGCCTCCCAAGGATCGAACAGGCACAGAAGGTGCTCGTTGATCTGACGGCCACGGAGTCCGCCCCAGCGATGTCCCCGGCGATGTCTCAGAGTCCGTCCGAACAGATGGCAGAAGATCTCGTACCGGTAGAGGGCGCGAAATATTCGTCTCTCCTCGCTCCTGCTCAGCTCGGGCTCCCCTCGGTTTCGCATCGCCCCACCAAGTGCGTCGCCGGCAAACTCCGGTCGGGCATGTGGAGCAGGATGGCATCTCTCATCTCGGCGGGAAGAGTCTCGAGCAGGGATGAGCCGCCGCGTCGCGCGGGAGCGGGAGAATCTCCCGCGTCGAATCCCAGGGCGTTGGGTTCTGCGACAGGGGGTTGGATGGCGACATCGCGGCTGCAGCTGCTGCGCACATGTTGTGATAGCGATGGCATGGTGTTGAGGAAAGAGGCACCTTCCTCTCAAGGCCAGGACACCTTATCTCAATGCAACCAAACCCGCGCACAGAAAAAAGAAACGCGGGGGAAGAAACGACAAATGCCGAATTAAGGTACCTGCCGAGGTAGGTACAAAACCCCCGTGCCTGGCCCCTAGAGAGGTCGCGTGTGCAAAGCAGCCGGACGAAAATTGCGGTTGCTTGTCGGCTGCCGTTCGTTGGGTGTGCATAATGCTGAAGGAAACGGATGGAATCTGGATGTTGGGCGGCTCGGCCTGGGAGATGCGGGGATGTGGCACAGGGCGCGCCCTGTTGGAACGCCACACTCTCCCCTTTCTACCCTGTTGCCTGCATGACCACAAAGTGCGGTGCCCTGGTCTGGGCGGGCCAAGAGCCGCCGCATCAACTGTTTTGCACCCGTCCATCCAGCCAACAATCGCCGGCTGCAGCCGTCAGTCGGAGCTGCCTCTGGTCCCGAGGGGGCCATGGTTGCAAATAACAACGCCCGGTTGGGGAAACTAAAGGTCACGATGAGCTGCAAGCGAATGCTTCAATATTATCTCGGTCATGGCTTTGTCCCCTCTTGATCCAGCCCTGTTTCTCCAAACCCAGGCGGCAGCTTCGCGGGCCGATCCAGCTCACCCATCACATCGCCATGTCTCATCCCACTCCTCCGGTTCCGAGAAGTCTTTCAAGCCCACTCATTCTTTCATGTCCGTCTAGTCACACAACTCGGAGGACTCCATAGACTCTGTCCAGTCCTTTGTGTCTACATTTTCTCTTGATTCTTATCTTCGTGACCTCGAGGATGATGAGGACTTTCAAGGAGGTTCCTCAAGGAGGTTCCTCAAGGAGGCCAGAGTCACAGACACCCCACTCATGCAGAAACGGAAGAGTCAGTCCCACGCTGGCTCGCTGCCATGGAAGTCGAGTACGACCAGTACAAGGCCAAGGTGATCAACCCCGCGCGAGCGATCAAGGACCACAAAGTCTCAACCGAGCTGGCCAAGAAATGCGGTACTAAGCAAGTCGAGATGCAGGAAAGGATCCGCCACCAAACCTTGCAAGACGTCAGAACGTGGCTCGCCGCTGCGCTTGCGTGAGCACCTCGACACTCCCTCGGTTTATTTTCGGTCTATTGGTGCTGACCGCTGTCTTTTTACCTCCCTTTTAGTCAGGGCCGCAACGGCTCGGCTTCATTTTATGCAGCGGCATCCTTCCACCTTCAGCACGCCTATCACCGCAAGCCATATCAAAGCAGCCGAAGATAACATGAACTCGGCAAAGCTGGCCATGCGAGAGACTGTGATTCGGGAAGAGTAAGGAATGATTTGCCCCTCGTACTAGTCTGCCACGGGGCTGATGCCAAACCCTAGAGATTGCCGACACCCCAAGGATTGCTGCCCTTAAGGCTGCTGCTGCGACGAGGAGAGGGAGGAAAAGTAATTAGGCTGGAACTGGCCGGTAGGTGTGGAGTGGACGCAGGAAAGGACACGAAGTTTGCCCGCCGGTGCTGGTCGCCGAGCCGAGGGATTATAATGCAGGTCCAGATCGTTAAAGAAGCTCGGAGAGGTACTCGCCATTACCGTATCAGAACTTCCACGCGGTTTCCTTGCCCCTCAACGACCAGGTCATTGGATGTCAATCTGAGCGAGGTACGATATGATGATGGACAGAACAGAATCAGTGCTGGTACTTCCACTGTGCTCGACTTCTTCGATGTTCATCTTGGCACCAGTCTTCCGTCGTGAAGCTGACGTATAGTCTAAGCCCAAATAAGGTTTACGCCTAGACGAAGGATACCATCCTCGGTAAACCCGACCCCACGAGCACCTACATGCCGTCTGGCTCAGCGACATGGATGCCGCACAGGCAGGTAGTAACTGCAGAATCCGCCCCTGTGCAGGAGCGGTTTTGCATTTATTAACTTCTGCGTCTCCTTCAACATGTTGCGCAATGCTTGAAGCCGTGTCTTTGGGGAAAACCTAGCGGCAGCAGCCGTGAGTCGTCGTCCAGACGCCAAACCTCCAAACGCCGAGATAGGTGTTCTCCTCGGCGAACCCCGTCCAATCATGCACGAGGTAAAATAATCCGCCCTGGCGGAGAATAAGAAATTAAGCGAACCTGGTTGAAAGCGGCCGATCCCCACATCGGACCGTTGATCACCGGTAAACGCTACGCAGAAACCCGGTTGCCAAGAAGGTTGTTTTCGGGAAGTGGGAGAGCGTGCGTAATCCCAACCCCTGAACATTTCCAGATCTCGAAGGTTGCGTGCCAACGGTCGCCTTATCACCACGCTGCAAGCGAAACACTCGCAACCTTCTGCATCTAGCTCCGGCAGTGTAGTACTGGACCACCATGGAGACCCAGGCTCGCGGCTGAGAAATAACGGGACTACACCTGCCGCGTTGAGCTTGTCCATGTAACTGGCTCGCTGAGCCTCGCTCCGGCGGAGGAACCTCCGGTTGCATCAAACAAAGGAGGTCCTTGAGCCCCATAAGTCTCCCGGGTCTCCGGAGGTTGTAGATCAGCCCAAGAAGTATATAAACTTGGCCAGGAGATAGCATGTTGAATCGACTGCTGGCCTTTGCCCTCATCCTCAACTGCCCAGCACTTCTCACCGTCTAAGAACTGGTCATCCGTCCGCAGCCATGCTTCTCACCAAGATCGCTACCGGGCTCGCTCTGCTTGCCGGCTTTGCGGCTGCTCACCCTGGCCACGATGTCTCCCAGGAGGCCGCTGAGCGCCGCGAGTTCTTGCAGTCGGTCAAGAGGACTAACCTCGCCCACTGCGCTGACGAGCTGAAGGCCCAGGGCATCCACGCCCGCAACGTTGCCCGTCGCCAGGCCGTGGTCCAGAAGGCTCGCCAGAAGCGCGGCATCCAGAAGCGTTCCTTCAGTTCCGTTCTGGCTACGAGCCACGACAAGAGCGGTCTCGGCTACACCCGCAACACGGATGCCACTACCTTGTTCGCCGGTTACAAGTCCTGCCTCCTGACCCCTGAGGTGACCCAGGGACCGTATTGTGAGTCTAAAAGTCTTCCAGCCTGTTATTCACAAGCTGTTTTAACCCCGGCTTAGACGTCGCCGGCGAGTACGTCCGCGAGAACGTGGTTGAGGACCAGCCCGGCGTGTCCCTCCTCCTCGACTACCAGGTCGTTGATGTGGCCACTTGCAAGCCCGTGCCCAACGTCTACGTTGAGATCTGGCACTGCAACTCGACGGGCGTGTACGGCGGCATTATTGCTAACGGCAACGGCAACTCGGCCGACACGTCCAACTCGAAGAAGTCGTGGCTGCGCGGCATCCAGCCCACCGACTCGGACGGCGTCGCCCAGTTCGAGTCCATCTTCCCCGGCCACTACACCGGCCGCACCACCCACATCCACGTCATGGTGCACACCAAGGCCAGCGTCCTGGCCAACAACACCCTCGGCTTCACCAACTACGCCAGCCACGTGGGCCAGTCCTTCTTCGACCAGAGCCTGATCACCGCCGTCGAGAAGGTCTCTCCCTACTCAACCAACAAACAGTCGCTGACCCAGAACTCGGCCGACATGATATTGTCGCAGGAGGCCGCCACCGAGGGCGTCGACCCCATCATGGAGTACACCCTGCTGGGCAGCACCGTTGCCGACGGCCTGTACGCCTGGCTCGCCTTTGGGATCGACACCACCAAGTCGCAGGCCATCTCCCCCGCCGGCTACCTCTACGCCCAGAGCTCCAGCTCCACCAAGACGACGTCCACCTCTACCAAGACCACTTCCACGTCCACCTCCACCAAGGCGACCACCACCTCAACCTCCACCAAGGCAACCACCACCACCTCCGCTTCCGGCGCGTGCCAGACCGTCTCCGGCGGCGTCGCCACTTGGGGCCAGTGGTAAGTCTGACTGACCCTCGGTTTGTTTCCTGTTTTTTCAAAACAGCTCGCTAATGAATGAATGATATAAATTCACAGCGGCGGCATCGGCTACGCGGGCTCGACGTCCTGCGCCAGCGGCAAGTGCACGTACTACAACGACTACTACTCTCAGGTATGAGCATCTGGCAGGGGATGGTTTTTCTGTGTGTCTGTGTGGAAGGCTGACAGGAGATGTGTAGTGCATTCCGTGCTAAGCGGAAGGAGGTGGGTTGAGAAAGAGAGGGGGAGGGGTGGTGAGAACGGTGGGGGTTGAGGGTTCTGTGGATGTTTTAGGTGGTTTGTACATAGGAGGAGAGGGAATTGCCCTTCCAGGGATGTGAGATGGGTAGGCTGGAAACGTGGAACAGGAAGGAAGAGCTTCCGGAGGGGAGGAATACATCACTTTCTCTGTCACAATCTTCCCATGATTACGGGGGATTTTGAGATATGTGTTTGTGGCGAGCATGCAGCCACCATGGTGTCAGTGCCTCTAGACTGTTAGATTGCAGCGTTGGAAAGTACAAAGGTTCCCGTGATAAGCTTGAGGAAACAGGGAGCTTGCGGCAAGTTTAATCCTTCAGGAAAACAGTCTTCGTTGATTGGGTGCATCAAAGTGGACCCGGTCAAATCATGGAATCTGATTGGTCAAAGCTATAACAAGCCAATGGTTGGATGACAGGCCATGTTGGTATGACAAGCCATGTTGATATGACAAGCCATGTTTATACAAACAAGGCTTGTTGCTATCCTCCTTTTCCCGCTACGGTACCTAGGTACCTAGAGTTGCTCATGCGCAATTCATTGAGACGGCATTTAAGACTGCGCCCTACACCCGGCGCAGAAAGTGTCGTCGCCGTCCCTAGCAACAACACTTCCGCATGGCTGGCCCCTTGACTGATGAGAGACGGAACAATATTCGTTCTCTACACCGCACGGGCACGCATTGTAATTGGCGGCGGTAGACTCAGTCTTGTCGGGTTTGTAGCAAAGAAGTTCTTCACCGAACTAGGAAACCCCAAACCATTACCTTGTATTAGATCACTAAAAAAACTTTAAATGAAGTAGGGGTAGGAGAGCCAAACTCACGCAGTCGTCGCAGTAAAACCGGTGTCTAGTACTCGTAGGGTATAACTTCGTTCCCTCTCCTCCACAGACATATGATTTCTGGCACTCAATTGGGTGCGTGTGGCAGTAGCATTTGACGGGGAAGTCTGCGGCGGGCGGCGTTGCGAAATATTTTGGAAAGCAGGCGACTAAAATCTCTCCTGGCTAGGGAAGGTAGGTCAATATAAATGAAAGTTCGAGCTCGAGAGATCATAGGATATTAAGATTCCTCAGCAGGATAGATGAAATGGTAAGGCTGGAACCCGTTTATATATCAGGTACAATCGTCCCCGGCGTCATAATCTGCTGCTATAACAAAGCCGATCCATCCAACTTAAACGTTAGCAAAACAGCCCTCTCTAGCACAACCAACACCGACATCGCCAACTTCAATGGCTGTGAACGGGGTCAATGGAATGCCAACTCCAACCACGGTCAGCCAACACGCTCAGCTGACCTAGAAATAGGCCAACAGGCCAAGTCCAACGCATTTAACACGCAGCTGATGCCAACCCGCCCATGCTGCCAACACGTTACTTAAAAAGTTATGAATAATAAGGCATTCCCGACCACAAAGATCAGAAAGCCCCGCGCGCATGACCAATCACGCGTTATAAGGAGCCCACTTTCACAAACAGGAGTTGTTGTTGCAGCACGTGCCTCACATCTTGCATGGAGCTGCAAGCTTGGATTCTCGCGAGTGGGGACTTGGTGTGTTTCGAATCTCGGGCAGGGCAGGGAAAGCGCGAGGGAAAGGAGTGGTGGGAGGGGAAGGGGGGTGGGTGGGGGGTGCTGTCAAAACGCGGTCGAGGATGATATTCCTATGATGTGCAGTACACCCAGTAATCTACCTTTCTAATCGCGGTGAGAGACCTGATGAAGCTTGTTGTTGACTGCGCTGCAACAACAGTATATTAAGAAGTAAAATACATGTTCGCTGTTGTCCTTCGCGCCTTGATAATCACGAGATGCACCGTCCATACCGAACACAACCAACGAACGGAATCAACCTGTGTCGAGGTATTCCAACAGTTGCTATCTCAAATGTCGTGGTGGGGGCAACCCACCACCTGACCCAACCACCCGCGTTTTTTGCTACGAAAGCGCCACAAAAAACCCCCAACTATACACTTGTAACAAGGCGTAATTATGCATGGTTTCAAAGAATCGTCACAGCAACGCCGTTTGTCTCGTGTTTACACGACGTGCGGCTACCCCAATTCTAGCGTTGATGCGCCCAGACCTTGTTGCCTAAACATCAGGTATTATTACCCGGCCCCGTATGTATCCTGAGACTCCGGCCTTTTGTGCCAATGAATCATCAAGAGAGACTTGTGATGCGGACGGTAATGTTGGTGCTGGGTGTTGGTACCAATAAAGCTGACCCGATGGGTCTCATTGACGACGAACGTGCTTGGGCGTTGGCGGAGGCGAAACTGCGGCAGGCCTGGGGGTTTGGGGAGATCGGTCTGCGAGCGGAACAGCAGTCATTGGGTGAGAGACGCAAGCTTTCAAGAGTGTTGAGAAACTGGGCTCATTATTCCCTTGGTGGCATCCAGGTGAGGCCGGTTGCAGATCCTGTGGCCCCAAAGGGGTGATGGAAGTTTGGCCGATCTCCAGGGTAAGAGTTTGTCTTCAGAACTCCACGAGATAACCTTGATCATTTGCCTCTCGTGGCCAAGAATTTATTAAATCGTGTCATCATCCCCTCTGCAGTTTTTCGTCAACCCAACCCAGACCATTGCCGTCGATTCCTCGTTGCTCGGCCGCGCGACCAGCCCCTTCCAGGAGATCCCCCCCTCTGCCATCGGGATAAAATAACACCTCCCAGGTTCTTGATATCGTATTTGAAGTCAAAATGCAACGTCGAATAATTGTTTGGATCTGTATGCTCAACTCGTGCAGAGCGACAAGCAGTAGCTCATCTCAAAAAACCCGCCTGAAGCCTGGCCCACGGCGGCGGACCGGCCAAGACGTACCTATCCCTCGCCAAGCCCCTCCACACGAGTATCAATTCGTCACAGGTATGCAGCCAAGAAGGGCAGAACTGGTGTACTCTATCTGTTGGTGGTGTTGTGTGTGGACGGAAAAGGCAGTGGTGGGCCGACTGAAAGATGGGGGGCACCCAGAACTGGGGCACCTCTCACAGAGAGGAGGTTGGTTAGAAGAGTGGATGGAGAAGTGTTTTCAGATGGAGGAATATCCCTGTTTGCTCCGTCCAGGTGTCCCAACACAAACGATAATGACAGAGTTTAATCAAGGACAACTCAGAAGCACGTGCGTGTAAGCACGGGTAGACAGCGGTCCACTGCCCAACTCGAGAATTATCGAACGACGCTACGGACAGCAGCACAAACTGCCCGTCATTTGTACCCAGCTACCTAATACTTTGGAGCAGATATATGTAATTTACCCCAAGGACCACATCCATTCGCGTTCAGGCCAAACATTTGCCCAGATCGTTAGCAATTTCCACATCGCGCAAGAGACTACAGTGGTTTACTCACGACACATTTCCAGCAGTAACCATCACCGTGCTCTGAGGAATCATATACGCAAGACTTGAGGTACGATTTGCACTCGTTGCGTGAGTCTTGGCACCGACAGGGCTTAGGGCGACGAAACGACGAAGACCTCGACGACAGTGCCGAGTCCGTTTCGCCAATCAGTGTCTTGGGATGATGGCCCCTGCCATCATGCAGTATCGAGGAATGGGATTGCAAGCCGACAATATTGCCTCTATGCTCTGCCATGATTGGGGTGGGATTGATGTCAGTTGCAGGCAAGCATTGACTCTTATTCACGGGTTCTCCGGCCCAGCGAGGGCCGCACGTCTCGCCAGGTGCGTGAGAAACATGACCACATGCAAGAGGGCCGCTCCCTGGAGCAGCTGTGGTTGCCACCGGTTCTGGTTCTAAACGGGGTATTTCCGGTGAATGGGTTTTGTGCTGGTTTGGCGTAGTCGGTTAAGCCGCCTTGAATCCGGGATAGTGGGCATTCCGATAGTCTCACCGCGCCAAACTTCCAGGAAGACTCCAAGCTACACGTTTCCTTCTGGAAGCAATCAGATGTCAGTAGTTCCGGCCATCAAAAAATGGATATATCATGAGGTTTCCTGATACGGACACATGGACCGCAGTACGAGCTGTCGTAAGCACGTATTCCCGTGCAGCTATCGCTGTTCTTGCAGCCTGGTATCTCTCGACACAAGCATTCCAGTGGTCGGGCGTCAAACCGGACATGACGGGCGACCAAACACAACAGTTGAGAGTATTTGCTGCGGAGAAAGTGGAAGATTCCAATGCCTTGATTCAACGCGGATATAAGGAGGGAGGTAATCAAGGTATCAACAAATCTTCAGGTGGTACAACGGGCTTACCTTGCGCTTTTACACCCGGGACTTGGGCTCCCAAAGCCCAGCGTTAAAACCAGTGAAAAATAGACATGCTTTGATACATTTACCGTCTTTTTGAGACCCGGATTCTTGCTAGTTTCAAAGTTCTGTGTCGGATCATGACATGAAGCAACATATATCACATGCCACCAAGCACGACAGTAGTCAACAAACTAGATCCAGCCACCAACTAGAAAACCACACGTCAACCGGAGAGCGACCTCAGCGTCAGCCAACAAATTTCAACGACTGCAACTCATGGGACAGCATAAATTGACCTGAATTGCAAACAACAAAGACAGACCATCAACTTTGAGGCGTTTTTCCAGTCCAACAAGCAAAGAACACAGGAGCCAACTACCTTCTGCCTGGTTCGCATTAAAGGTGCCCCTGAACGACCGATTGCCCGCGTTTCAGACTCCGACTTGCCACAAAGGACATCCAACTGCGTTGTCACGAACAAAGAGCAGCCCCGAGAGGTAGGTACATAGGTATCTTGTGCGGCGCGTGGCTTTCCAAAAAGAATTAATTTCGCTGCTCTTGATGCCAGTCTGAAATATATCAGGGATGTTCACTTAAATCTATACCAATTGATAAGCAGTATGACCCTCCTATCCTCGAGTATTAGGTAGGTACCAAGCTTGGCTGCATGCCCACCCACACATGCCCACCCACACATGGCCGTCTTACTCGCAGTTTCAAGCGTCGGTCTCTGCTGTTTTTGTGTAGGTAAGAAGCCCGTTCTTAACACTCTATCTATGTAGGTACCGGACCCTGATGTATATGTTCCCATCCAGCAAGGGCCTGCCGTAATGTCACAGATCAACGACGATTCCATCCAAGGCACTGCCTTTTCCCTCTCCACCAACCCATCAAACAACACACCAACACGCCAACGACGAGAAGATACCGAACATTCGGCCCACCAACCAGCACTAACCCTGCTTTCTCAGGTTGCTTCCCGAGCCCTGCCTCGGGTGGCCCTTCATCTCGACATCCCCGGTCCCGCCCAGGTTGACCCCGGCCATGGCGTTGGTCAGGCTACTGTTAGATACCCCACGGCTCACGGGCGTGGGCGTCGACGACCCCGTCACGCTGGACGTCGAGTTCTGTCTCGACGCCGGTGGTTTGTCATAAGGCTTAGTAGACCCAGAGCTCTGTCTCGAGGGAGGTCGGATCGGGCCGCCGCCGCCGGGCCCGAGAAGGTTGACAGCGCCTTCCCACGCGTTGAGCGAGACGGCGCGGACTTGAACGTCGTTTGGGTTTGCGCTTGTCTTCTCGATCTTGGCCTTGTACTTTGTGAAGAAGTTCTGTGATGGAGGAGTTGGTTAGTGCAGAAGATATGATGGACACAGAGACACCCTTACCTCCAAGAAGGCCTTGTTTGCCGTGGACGGAAGCGGGGGGATGCTGTCCTGTCCCGCAAGCCACCTGTTGAGAGCGCCGTCGTTGACATTGATGCGCTTGTACTCGCGAAGGCTCCTGGTCTTGGTGAAGCCTTCGAGGTCGAGAAACCCGGTCACGACGACGGGGTGCTGGTTGAACAGCCTCACGGCCTGGGGGCCTTGGATGTTGTAGTACGCGGACGTCCAATCTCCCTTGTTGGTCGGCCCCGAATTTGGCCCCAAGGCTGTGAGCATGGGCTCCTCCCACGAGTAGACACGCAGCCCGACAAAGCCGGGCAGGTCGGTGGATCCGCTCCGTCCGCCCACCAGCCCGACCACTTTCGGTCGTGCCGCGTTTTTGAGAATGGCAACAGGCGGGACACCGGGTGTTCCCAAAGGTGAGTTGGGGCCTTGCAGGAAGCTCGCCACCAAGTGCCAGAAGTAGGCCTTGGCCGTGTCGTTCATGAAGTCGGTGCTCCTGCTGTTCACGTCCAGCAGGTCAAACACATATCGCGTCTTGCTTTCAATGTCGGCTTTGTGTCTGGCATACAGATTGCTGGCCATCTGCGGGATGACGATAGTCACGAAATTCTTGCCCGGTGCCGCTGCAGCCTCGCAGACCTGGCCGAGGATGGTCGAGTTAGCGTTGTGTTGAAGGTTGACGTCGCCAATGCGGTAGTTGAACAGTACAATGCCCGACGGCTTGCCACCCGAGGCCGTCGTCGCACCGTCGATCATTTGGCACAGGTCCCTCACCTTGCGGTGGGCGAGGTCTCGGGCTGTCGGATCCAGGCGGGCGCCACCGCTCAGGCGGTAGCCCAAGATCTTCTGGGCCTCCGCTCGACCGAGATACTGCATCATCTGCATGACCACGCTGGTCGAGGCCAAGAGGTCGATTAGGCGGGGATCCCCCGCAGGTCCGGTCCCCCTCATCCAGTCGTTGACACTCTGGGTGGCGTTGACCCGCTGTGCCATGATCGGGTCAAAGTCCGTGTCCGGGGCGTTACGATGTTCGACGTACCACCGGTCCACTTGCTCCGCGCTAAGCTTGCTGTTGGCGAGCGCAACGGCTGTCTGCCCCATGCGGTCCTGGACCATGGCGAGCGAGGCATTCAGGCCAATCGACTTGAGATACCTCCACGACTTGCGGCCGCGCATAACGCACGGCGCTTCTGCGCCGGGGCTTCCCTGCTCGACCTCCTCTCCGTAGAAGAGGTCCCGGTTTGGGTCGGGGTCCTGCGGCGGCGCCGGCTCGTCACTGGGCTGGACAGCGACGAAGGGTGGGATGGGAGTAACGCCTTGAACTTTCCGTTTGTCGTACCTCATGATTGTGAGACAGGCTCGGATGGCATGGTTCGGGAAGGGATGGCGCGCGGAAGTGTTGGCCTTGATGTATTCGCTCAGAATCTGGGCGGCAGCGACATGCCAGATGTCGCCCGTCAGAGTTCCGTACCAGGCAATGTAGGCGTGACCGGTGGGCGGCTGCCGCGGTCCAATGTGTGCATCCTGGAGGTTCCAGAAGGGAAAGGTCGCCTGGGCCGGGGTGGATGCCATTGTGAAGGGCAGGGTTGGTGGTTGGGGTTTGAGTTGAAGGGCGGTGTTGGTGGTTGGGTTTGAGATTTGGGGTCGGCGAGCTTGAAACTGTTGTTGTCGAACTTGGAAAAGGTGGTAGGCTGTGAGAAGCTGGGAATGTACGATGAGATTTGGGCAGAGACTGAAAAGCTGGGATTGGATTGGTAATGAAGATCGATGGTGGTGTGAGAACTTTGAACTGACTTTGGCGGCGACTTTGGGCTTGTTATATACCGTTCAGGAAATTCGGCTGCAGCATTTACTTTCGCTTGCTCGATGCCTCTCCGCTGGAGAAGCGACTAAAAGCTGGACCTGTCTCAGACCACCCATCGTGTAAGAATAATCCCCCGAAGTTCCGAGGGAAACCACTGTTCGAAGTGTAAGAAAAGGGGTAAAACACGCCGGCGGCCTGGATGGTGTTTGTCGGGCAATTTTGGGGAGCGGCGAGACGGGTGGCGACCGAAATAGGAAGGCCGAGCCGCTGTGCCCCTGATTCAGGCCGGCGCGGTCTTCTCGAGATTGAACGGCACAGTTGAAGTGGCACAAGACATTATCTACATGCTATACTAGTGGGCGGCGTAGGAGTGCAAAAAACGTGTCCTTGAGTACCTGGGTGCCTATTTCTTGTCACCTTGGGTTGACTTGGGATCGATCTCCCGACAATGCATCGGATCTCTAAGCCTTCTCGATGCTATATTAACTTTACTGCGCACTCAACCCCGTTCTCCTCGACGTAGTCTCGAGGTTTACCACTTTCTAGCTCGGAGCAATGGAGTCCGATGCGTTCATAGGTCCCGTCTTCAGGCAGATTTGCAACGGCACTGTCCAGCCGTTGTTGGCTGCTGCTGCTGCTGTTCCTGCGCCCATTCTCTTCGTCCACCCGTCTCAACACCAACGAGAAGACCCTCGTCTTTGCATCCACTTGATGAGAGCCCTTGAGTTCTGGCTCACGGGACACAAAGAGGAGATACACCACACCGCCGACGGGTACGTTCCCCGGCCCAGGCGCTGCAAGATCGTAGTCGGGCGTGAAAGCTAGCTGCGCCGTGTCGTGTTGTGCGTAGTAGCATGGCCGATTACTTTCATCAGGCTCGGCTTCCAGACGCGCACTCAGCATGGGGCCAAAGAGAACCAACTGGCCAGCGCAGACCTCGGCTGTTGGATCGCTGCCGGCTGGGGTGACGGAGGCGTCGACGAGGAGCGTCGGCTGCGTCAACGGCTCCGGTCTCTCAATGTACTCGTCGGAGAGCATGGTCCGGTAATTCAAGTACGAGACAGGCGACCTGACCGAGGCCCAGGACCAGGTCGGTGCCAGCCAGGCCTCGGGCCGCGGCCTCAAGCTATCCGTAACCTGCCATGCCAGGTCGTCCAGGATGCTGGCCTCCCAGACGCCCGCCAGATAGCGATCGGGGCGGAATCGTTGCATGTTCTTGACGACGCCGGAGATGGCGGGGAACACGTCCTTGTCAAAGGTGAGCAGCGTCCGGGTGTAGTTCTCGACGGTGCTGCGCCAGTCGGCGTGCACGTCGCGGCCCTCGGCGGCCGCGGTGGCCAGGTTGCGGGCGTGCGAGCCCTTGGTGTGTGCCCAGCGCGGCTCGGACGCGTACGTCTGCGTGTCGCCCATGCACTCGCACGCGCAGACCTCGTTGCACTCCCACGCCATCTCGACGGCGCCCAGGTGCAGCATACGCGGGGAGAGGAGGCGCTCCTGGAAGACCCAGCCGCGGCGAAGCAGCGGGGAGCGGTCGAGGCTGTGGTTGGGCTCGGCGGTCGCCGTCGAGGAGAAGAAGTGCGGAATCGTGCGGCGGACGTAGGCGTGGCGGGTGGTACCATCTTTGTCGCGGTGCGAGAGCCTCGTGGCGACGTATTGGGGAGGACTGACGGAAAAGTAGCCCTCGCTTGGGCCTACAGCCGAATGTCGGTGAAATCCTTACCAGTGCGCGACTCGCTTGTCTGCGCGACTCGCTTATCAAATACGTTACCCCTTGTTCCAAAGAAGTTGAGCTCCACCACTTTCCTGCTCGGAACTTCGTTCGGGTTGGTAGACTTTTGCTTGACGTCCGGGAGTCCAGATCGCATGCGCATGACGTAACCCTCGGGTCCAGAAGCGACGTCCTTGAAGTCCAGGCGGCCTTCGAATGCAACGGTGACACTCATGGCCCCGTGCAAGTCGGCAGACACGTTCTTGGTGCGGATGAACTGGCGCCCTGGACACCCTGAATTCCACGAGCCCATCATGCGCACACCCGAGCCCCACAACGCCATTTTGTCCGGACAATACTTCCTGGCGCCCCTCATCAGAATAGTACACGACGGGCAGCCGGCCGAGGCCCCCATCTCGACTTCTGCAAACAATGATACGAAGCCCTGCATCTCGCCACAAGCCTTGCACTTGCCCGTCTCGCCCGTCCGGTCGTCCAGCTTCAGCTTGGGCCTCAGCACACTGGCTCGCGAGAGGACCGCGGCGCACTTGGTTTTGACCTGCCAGGCCTTGACTACAAAGATCACGAAGGGGCTCCTTGGATGCGTCACCCAGTCGTGCCACGAGCCGTCGTCTGGATAGCTCGATTCCACGTCGCTCTCCGGATCGACGCGGTGCTGGTATTGAAGGAAGTCGTTGTGGTCGCGGTCGATGGCCGGCGCCTCCGTGTCGATGACGAGTTCAAGAACCATGGTACGAGGTGAAATGGGAGAGACTGATTAATTGGAGGTCAACCGCAAAGGGAGAAGTTGGGACAATGTATCAGGCGCTGTTTCTATATCCGAAGATCCATCACGAGCACGACATGGATGCTGGACGCGCACGGGCGGCCGAGAAGGCAGCCCAGGGGTTCGTGCCGTGTCATGCACGCGCTCGTCAGCAAGTGGTGGCTGAGCACCAATGGAAGCGCTAGGCGGACTTGGTTGGGCGGTTTTCGTTCGTTTCTCTCTTGGCGGCACACAGGAGACCCCTCAACGAGATGCCCGGAAGTCAACCCTCGCCGTGCATGATCTTAGCCAAGGCAAACAACTCAACGTAAGTCAAATACAAATTCCCCTTCTAGGCAGAATAACCTAACAGTAAGGCCGTGCAGTGAGAACGAGATGTTATGATATTGCTACGGGTATATCCCAAGTTCTTCAATAGCATCACAAGGTTCCCAGAAATACACTTGACGGCTATGACCACAACTGACAGCTCACGACTACGATTGGAGAGCGGCCTTGAGGTGCGCCACGGCCTGGGCGACGGCCGCCTTCGCGGCATTCGTGTCATGGAGCGCGTTGAGCATCACAAAGTCGTGGATGATGCCGCCGTAGCGAACCGCGGTGACTTGGACACCGGCGCGGCGGAGCTTGCCAGCAAAGGCCTCGCCGCTGTCGCGGAGGACATCGCATTCGCCCGTGATGATGAGTGTCGGAGGGAAGAAGGCGAGCTGCTGCTCGGTCGCGAGCTGCGGGCTGGCGGTGATCTGGGCGCGCTCGGCGGGGTCGGTCGTGTACTGGTCCCAGAACCACTGCATGGCATCGCGGCGGAGGAAGTAGCCCTCCGCAAACTCCTTGCACGAGCCGGTGTCAAAGTTGGCGTCGACGAGCGGGTAGAAGGCCGCGATGCCCTTGAACTTGACGTCCTTACGCTCGTGCGCCATGAGGTTGAGGACGATGGACATGTTGCCGCCGACCGAGTCGCCCGAGATGACCATGCGCGACCCGTCGAGGCCCTCGGACTTGCCGTGCTGCACGACCCACTGGGCGACGGCGTACGACTGCTCGTTTTGGACCGGGTACTGCACGTCGGGGGCGCGCGTGTAGTCGGGGAACACGAGGGCGGCGCCGGTGCCGACGCAGAGGTCGCGGCAGAGCCGGTCGTGCGTGTGCGCGTCGCCGAACACCCACCCGGCGCCGTGCGTGTAGAAGACCACCGGCAGCTGGCCCGTCGCGCCCGTGCCCTTGGGCTTGAGGATGCGCGTCCGCACCTGCCCCCACTTGCCCGCGTCCACCGTGATCCACTTCTCGTCCACGTCGGGCTTGAAGATGGGCGCGTCCTGCACGACGTCGACGGCCTTGCGGCCCTCCTCGGGCGGGATCTGGAACAGGAACGGCGGCTTGGCCGTTGCCTCGCAGAACGCCTGCGCGGCGGGCTCAAGCGCGTACTTGTGTGGGTTGGCCATGGCGAAGGTGGTGACTCGATGGGGGTCGTGTTTGTTCGAAAGAGGATGGGCGAAGCACGAGGCAGCAGCGAAGCGGCGAAGATGACGGGCTGGGCCAACGCCAACCGGGCACCTTGACTGCTGTGGGTTACGTCACTTTGACCCCAAACCTCGGGCTCCTCGAGAGATGTCGGATCAGATTTACCGTCGTATTACACACAGACTGGGATCAGCGTCTCGGCTTGATACGAGTACTCCGGCCCGGCCCAGCCAGCACGCGCCGGGATAGGCAGACAACAGCGAGCGGACCCCAGGTCTGCTCCGGTCTCGCGCTATGCTCACAATGAGGACCAGAGTCGGCCGGGCCACGTCGGGACGATGCCTGAATTTTATCAGCTGGCAGCCACCGTGTCGAGCTCACACCCTTGAATGCCCCTTCCAATCTTAGTCATCTGATGCCATGCCTTGCATACACATGAAACAAGAAGGTTCTCTCTTTGAACAACCAAATATCTATCGGACTCTAACTTTAGCCCGGTAGGCAAGATTGCAGCCAGCGTGAAAATGGATAGCAAGATAGGTAGGTATTTATTCGAGCCCCAACCACGCCGCTCAAAGGGGCCAAACTTTCCATTGCGACGAAACAATGTCCTTGAGGTCCGTCTTGGGCAAGGCATACGGTTTTGCCCGTTTCTGCACTCCAGATAGCTGTTCAAACGCGTATGCCACCCGCAAGAGTTGTGCTTCCCCATACCTTCGACCATAGAAATAGAGGAAGAAGCTATCAATGTTAGCTCACGCTCAAGGAAATGACAAACGATGAGGCACCTACGAAATCCCTGGAGCAACGGAGACCAAGCCCCCACGCGTCTCGTCCCGCCTAACTTTGGTTCCTTCGGGATAAAATCCCATCGGAACAGTCATGGCCGGATAAGCACGTCGCAGCCGTAGCGGTCCATGGCCCCCTCAAAACCACCATCGTTAGCATAATATTCCTCTTTCTGGAGCATCGTGACGTATTCGCTACAGTCTCTGCTGGTGTTGAGAGCTCGTAGCATCACATCCACGTATCGGGAAGGGTACTCCTCTAAATGCTCGCTCTTGATAGCGTCGAGGAGGTCCTCGAGTGGCAGGATGCGACGAGGGTTCTGGGCTAACGAACGAAGGTACGTTTCATTGTCAGTCTTGAACTCAGTGTCGAGTACAATGTTCTTCATCCTGTCCGGCAGTGACATGTAGTCTTGAAATCCATCCAGACGGACATGCTTGACAAGTGTGGCGCCCGCTCCTGCGAGAATGTCAAGGGCATCACAGAAAGCATCGGTCTTCGGTTGGTCAATGTCCTGACCTGAATACTCCACGACACCAATCCGGACGCCGTGAAGATCAGTGACCCCGCAAGTCGCGGTATAACACCCCTCCGGGCAATAACGGGCTGGGAGCGATTCTAACTGAACCGCGACATCGAGAATCTGGGCGACGTCCTTCACCGTCCGCGCGATAGGTCCGATAGTGTCCTGTCGCTTCGAGACGGGGATCACGCCATCCGTACCTACCTAGGTAAAAGGTCTCGGGTTAGCTTTAAGCTGACGACGCAGGCTTTCTCACTCGGGCTGACTATGCTTGAGACCGTCTTTATACGGGCGTCAGATTTGAAGTACATGAGGAAGGGCCAAAGACGACAGAAGGTTGGGTAGGTACCTCGGTGCCAAATCTGGCAAACGCCAGTCCAAGTCCAACGCTGATGGCAGAGCCAGTGCTGCTGCCAGAAGCTTTCATATTTGGCCAAAAGATGCCGGTAGCCTATCCGCCTCTGGGGGTCCATCCAGTGCTTGAGTTGGTGTATCGGAAGCCTGCAAACTCGGAGAGATTGGTCCTTCCGAGGATGACGGCTCCGGCCTTCCGGAGAATAGTTACGATGCCAGCTTCTGCTACCGGTGCTGTGCCAAGGAGGGCTGCCGAGCCACTTGTTGCTTGCGTTTTGTCCAAGGTGACAATGTTGTCCTTGAGGAGAAAGGGTATATAATAGAGTTCAAAAGGGACGCGTAAAAGAGATACGTAAACTGTAACAGTAACTACCTGACTTGGTTCTTGATGTTGAGCGAGGCGTACTTGTTGAAAAGCAGGCCTTGTCTAGGAGGTTGAGCTCCTCGAAGAACACTTGGACATCAAAGTGCTCAGAGCTAAAACCAAACAAAGGGAAGACAGAGACCGATACCGCACCTGCCTTCGGCCAGGGCAGCTATGCTATCCAGAACCTCTATTTAATACATCGCTGTCCCAGACCCTGAACTCTCTCCTGCTGCCTGCCTCATCTTCGCTTCCTCATTCCTCTTATATCTCGCTATCACCTCTTCCTGAACCTTCAAGTTGCACCCTTTGTCCTCTCCCACGTAATTAGACCGCGTTAGGAACCTAACTGGTATATTCTTTCTCCAGTTTAGGGTGTAATACGGGGTCTTAACTCACCATGCAGGGCCGGAAAAAATCGTGCGGTGGCTCTCTCATATTCGGACACCCAGTTTCCAAATATGGGTAGACCTTACAAGATGGGTTGGTGTGGCCCTCAATGGGTTTATAGCAGTCACAGCGTTTGGGAGCACAGTAATTCTGCAAATATATTTTAATACCGGCCAAAACAGCTTGACATCAACCGGGCGAAGGAAACATGACCGACTTACCGAGCAATAACCACAAAGGCGCCGGTCCCCCTGTCTTGCTCTCGGGCAACTAGGGCCGACGCCGTCTGGGCCGAGGCATTCACATATAAATTCATTGTCGGCTGCCGTGTAATAATCGACTGGCATAGAAGTTATACAACCGTGCTCGACGCATGCGCGACAAAAACTGTTCCCGAGGGCGGTCGGCCTGCAGTTGGTGCCTGGCGGTAGCCGACAACCCTGCCTCTGGGTTCGAACCCCGGTCACAGGGTTGAACTCGACACACCGGCATGTATCTGCCATCTTGCCAGTTGATGCGGTGACGGGAATGGAAGCAACACTGGTGTTGACACAAAGATCCGGTGGCAGTGTTAAGATGGTGGATTGCGTTGATGTCTTCTCCTGCACAATATGGCCGGCGGAGAAGCCTCTTATATACCAATTAACTGCTATAGAAAGGTGATTGCTGCGCGGTCAACATATCTAAGTAGGTACTTGTTTCGTTGGGCCGATTCATGGCCATTAAGTTTGAGGTTTGCGCAGCTCTCTCTTTACGTTCGCTTTCCAGGGCAGAGTACCTACTCGAGAAGACGAGCGGGGACAAAGAAGGCAAAGATGGTTGCTAAATCTGTTGTAGTCGCAAAAGGATTTCACACCCGAATTCCACCGGCTGGCGGGATAGGGTTACCTTGAGCTTGGGGGCCATTGACATGTAACCTATTCGGCACCAACTGGGGCAGGCAAAGACGACTTCGCTTTGCCTTCAAATCAAGGAAGCATGAACACGGGAAATCTTCTTAGTGTTGTTTCCTTTTCCTCAGGCCAACTTGTGTTTACTGGATGTGTCTCGTCTCTTCGGCCAGGGCGCGCGGCAGACGCATCCCCTGTCGGTGATCAACACTCGGCCGGTTGCTGCTCGCCAACTGGCCGTATCAGTATCATTCCCGGTCCTTCTCGGCACGGCACAGGGTGGTAGCCATTGGAACGAGTTCCGTGCCGTGGCTCGGTTGGCCGCTGGCGGGGGGCGTGGGTCTAGGTACCTACCTTACCTATTAACCTCCCTTCCCCTGTGCCGGTGACGTCGGTCAGGGGGCGGCATCAAAGTTGGCCGTTGACGAAACATCGTTGGCCCCCGTGCCTAACCAAAGTACCATTCCCCGAGCGAGATCCCAAAATGGGTCGATAGGCGAAGGGAGACCCATAAATCCCATGAAGGGGTCGTTTGACTCGTCACGAGGAGGTGTGGTGGGTGCCGCTGTTGGAAAGTCCCGCCAGGAATCCATCCCGTTGTTGGCGGGAGTGCTAAAAGGCGAGAAAGAGACTTGCTCCAAGGGGTGCATCGAGTCAAGGAACAGGTCTTCCGTGTCCTTGGCCCCCTTGGCTGGTTGGCCGTTGCTGCCGTTCTTTTTCGCGGCGCCCGGTGACGCTGGAGGGGCTGTGGTTCTGCGCACTTCGAAGTAGAGCCCTGATTCGGGACAGAACTGTTTGTAATGTCCCCTGCGGACACGGTGTGTTTTGCATGACTTTTCCTGTTTCAAGTTTCGTCAGAGTCCGTCCATAAGTGCGCATGGGAAAGGCAGTACCGTGCAAGCATCGCAGAAACCGCCCGCGTGGGGGACAAATTTATGGCACTTCTGAGGACATTCGCAGCCGACGAAGCTGTCCCACAAGCACTTGCACTGTGCAGGGGCTCTCCCATGGCTCTGGCCCGGATGCGCGCGCTTCCAGTCTTCTTGTAAATGGCGATGTCGGCAGTGATTGACCTAAGCAGTTGGAGAAGAGGTTGTAAATACAGCCGCAAGTCCCAGGGAATCCTCTTCTTACGATGCATTGCTCACAATAGAGCACATCATCGCCTTCGGTTCCAAGGCAAGCGTCGGGTTTGTTGCATCCCCCTCTACACTTGTCAGGGTCGTAGTGGCGGCATCGGCATGGCATTGGTGTAGTGGTTGCAGAAGCCATGATGAATGCTGAGGCGTGTCCGCACCGTGCAGACCCGTTGTTAAGTTGTTGAGAGCAAGTTTCCAACCTGGCAAGCAAAGTTTGAGAATGGGTCAAGAATAAAGCAGACACGGCAGAGCGCGCGTTTTTTATACTATGGAACTGAAGTCTTCCATCCCTTCTCGGCAATGTGCTTCAAACTGCCACGCTCACGTCAAGCCAGAGAGGCACTGTTTCATGTTTCGTAGAAGAATGAAATGAGAATATCACAACAATAACACCAAGTGCCTCAGAGATTGGCGGCAACGGTCTTAATAGTCAACTCTGCTTGAAGTTTTGGCATCAATTGACTCAGAGGAGACTCAATTCCGGCTTTGGGTCAGTCGCAAGCAACAACCTTACATTTGTCTCAGTCAATGGACCTGAAGAACGTCCGCCACCATGGCAAGAACCCAATGGAGAAGACTCTCATCGTTCTTGCCCCCGAGACTGAGCCAAACTCCCAGGCAAGAACTCCCCGTCCAACTCCCAAACCAGCATATCCACCAGCCGGCGGCTGCGCCTGACCTCCAACCGCCAACACGTCACCGCCAACACGTCACCGCCAACATCAAACCCAAACAAAGCCCGCAACATGACCAACGACCAACTCCACACCTGACCAACCCAAACCGACCACCAACACCAACACCATCCCATCCCAACCTAACAAAGAAAAAGCCATGCCCCCCGCCAACAACCCCAAATCCTGCCACTGCAACAACCCCTCCCGCTCCGAAAACTGCGCCAACAGCGCCCTCTGCACCCAACTCGCCACCGCAGAATCCAACTACTGCGACTTTTGCGTCTGTCCAACATCCCTCTCCCCTTTTCGTTTCTTTCCTTTCATCCATTCCCGCTCTAACCCTCTTTCTCACCAGCAACAAACATGCATGTCCCATCAAGCAGCAGCGCTCTCGTTGCTGATTGGCGATCCGACGCAGGGCGGGGCAGATGTATGGGGTTTGGAGGCGTATTTGGCTGATGGTAATGGGAATGGGGATGGGCAGGGGGTGTTGGACGGGGAGGTGGAGGATTGGGGGGTTGGGTGGTTGGCGTGGGAGGTTGAGAGGCAGGGGGAAGGAGGGATGCCGTCGCCTTGGATTTGGGGAGACGTGCAGGAAGGGGATTGGTGTGGGGTTGTGACTGGGGTTGAGGAGGTGCTGGGCGTTGAGGATGTGATGGGCGCGGAGGAGGTGGCGGGTGTTGAGGATGTGGTGGACGCTGAGGATGTGACTGGGGTTGAGAATGCGATGGGCATTGAAGATGTGGCTGGGGTTGAGGACAACACTGCGGTCGAGGATGTGGTTGTGGTTCAGAATGTGGTAGGCGTTGAGGGCGTCGCTGGCGTTGAGGATGTACCTGGGGTTGAGGATGCGGTTGGGGTTGAGGATGTGGTTGGGGCTTAGGGTGCTACTGGAGTCGAAGATGGTTCTGGGGTTGGAGTTGTGACTGCGGCTGAGGATGTGACTGCGGTTGGGGATCCTACTGGAGTTGATGAGGTGATGCGCGTGGAGGATGATGATGACAGTTTGTTTGGCGGCAATGGGGACAAGGACGAGGACGATGACAGTCTGTTTGGAGGCAATGGGGATAAGAATGGGGATGATGACAGTTTGTTTGGGGGCAACGGGGCTGGAGATGGCGACAGTTTGTTTGGGGGCCACGGGACTGGAGACGACGACAGCTTGTTTGGGGGCAACTGGGATGGAGATGACGACAGTTTGTTTGGGGACAATGGTGGCGATGAGGGTGCTGGGCTTGGGGCAGACGCCGGGGAGGATGACAACACCGAGACGGCGCCACAACCGCCGCAACTGACACTGCCAAAGGCACCGGAGTTGACGCTGCCACACGCACCGCAGCTGATCTTGCCGACAGTGCCGCAGTTGACCCTCCCCAAAGCGCCAGAGACCTTGCCGGCGGTACCGAAGTTGACCTTACCGACAGTACCGCAGTTAGCCCTTCCCAGAGCGCCAGAGCTGACTCTGCCGACAGTCCCGCAGCTGACCTTGCCGACAATACCGCAGCTTACCCTTCCCAAAGCACCAGAGTTGACGCTGCCGAAAGCCCCCGAACTGACGCTGCCGACCGAACCGAAACAGGCGAGGCGGAAAGGACGGAGAGGACCAAAGCTGAAGTATCAACTCCCGACAGCGACACGGCCAAGAGAACCGGAGCGACAACGACCGGACTTGAGCCTGCCGCCAGAAGTACAAGTGATCACGCTAGGACCACCCAGACAGCAACCACTGATCTTGCAACTCCCGCGACTGCCGAGCGTCTATGAATTCATGCGACCACGATCTCCAACCCCGGAACCGACTATACCGCCCGCCCCAGATTCGCCTTCACCTCGAGCGCCGGACCCGACCTCACCGCAAACCCCGCAAGCCTCCTCGTCGCCATCTCCATCGGGGATGCCAATGGAATCTGACGGACCACTTCCGACTGACGACACACGACGCGCACCCTCTCCCTCGCCAGCCCCTCTCCCCGGCACCGAACAACACCCAATCTTCTCCCAGCCATGCGTCTGCCGGACCCAGCTGCACCATTACTGCAGAAGCCTCAAGAGCTCCCCGTGCGTGGGCACGGTGTGGACCAGCGCTGCCACCCCCCCTGGCACGTGCGTACAGTGCACAGTGAGTTACCTCCCCCACGGAAAGATAGCGGGGCTGACAATAAACGCGTATGGCAGGCTGCCGGATGCCAGATCGGGTTCACCTCGTTCCGGTGTCTCTGCGCGGAAACGGACATCCTCCCCCAACTTCAGTGCAAACTCACGCCGACTTCGAGGTGCCAGCAGTTCACCCGCGACCGCTGGCGCCCGTGGTGCTTCAATTGCAAGGTGTGTACCGTAGTTGATTCCTGTCGCTTCCCGGCTAATCCACCCTCCCAGACGGGCGGCTGCGACGCCGACGTGCCGACCCCGACCGAAATCGTCAACGTCCCCCGCCCATCGTGCTACTGCGCTCGGCCCGCTCGTTGGCCCGGGTGCCAGCTCGGCGTCGTCTGCAACCGGGTGGGCAACACCGCCAATTCCGGCAAGACGAAGTACGACGGGGGGCTGTATTGTGAGAACTGCGTACGCTGGTCTGCTCTGTTGTCCTCAGACGTTGGTTTGGCGCTGACTTGCCTGGCATGAATTAGATCCAGGCTTGCACGAGGAACGCCAAGAAGCGCTGCGTCTGCGCCCGAGACTTGTTTCGACGGTGCAAGGCCGGGGTTTGTACGAAAGTCGATGAGGAGGCGGGACGCCGAATGCTCACGCGCTGCCCTCCTTGCAAGGTAACGAACGAATGGATAGGGGTTCTGTGGCTGATGCTCGGGGTCGGGAGTTGCTGACGCTTGACTTGCTTGCAGGCTGCCGAGTGTTTCCAAGAGCTGTTGTGGGCATACGATGGGCCTGGGCCTGAAAATACGAGGTATGAAATAAGAACAGCGGTAATTGGCAGGGATCAAGAGGAAAGAGACGAGATGTGAATATGTTCGGTGAAGAGAGCAGCACTTCCCAACATGAGTACAAGCTTTTGACGGCTACAGAATCTCTTAACTTTTCTCTTTGCTCGTCTCTCGGGTTTCTGCGTGCCCTCACCTCGGATACACCAAAATGCTACGTTGGCCGTGGCCGTGGTCCCGGTCGGATTGCCGGCCCTCGGGATCTTGTTGCCCGAAATAGAAAGCCAAGGCCGGCCCCACTCCGGGCCGGTCCCGGATCTGGCCGCATTCAGGCCCGGCGGGTCTCAAACACGCCACTCGAAGCGGGCAAGCCCCTGTCTTCGTCGCATGCTCGAAGAGAAGCATATCGAGCAAAAAGACGGAAATTAAAATGGGCGGAAAAGATTCCGAAATTTCGTGCCATTTACTTTGCATGTGATCAAGCGGCTGCTTTTGTGCTGAAGTGATTCTGGGTTCCACCGAAGCATGACGCCAGAGCGAGCGGCGGCCAATAACCCCAAATGCGACCCGGGGGCACACAAACAGAAACAAGCGGCGTCGCGGCGCACCTGACAAGCATCAGTCGCAAGGCCTGTCCGAAGCCATGGCGTCTAACAGCCGGCCACACCCAACCCAAAAAAAGAGTTTCAAAAGGCTGCAGCCCAGCTCGTGAAACATCAAACCAATTCGAGTATAACAACACCAGCCCTCTCGAGAGTGGAGTCCTTTTCCTCTCCCCCTCGTAAACTTGTCACCTCAACTCCACTCCCTCCCAATCCCTCCTCCACAACCGCCAAATCAAACCAAAATGGGTTGCCTCGGCTGCTGCTGCGGCCTCTTCAAGCGCCGCCACAAGGCCAAGAAGTCCAAAAAGCACGGCGCAGCCAAGCCGCAGTTCGCCGCCCCGCGGCCCGTCAACTACACCATCCAGGGCGGCAGCGTCAACTACTACCAGGACGGCCAGCACCCCGTCGCGTCCAAGCCGACGACATACAACTCTGCCCCCATGCAGGGCCACGGCCAGGGCTACGGCTGCATGCCCGACGACGAGTATACCCAGAAGCAGATGCGGAACCGGAAGGTGGCGGCAGGACTGTCGGAAGGTGAGCACCACCACCATCATTTCACCCAAAACATGGGTTGGTTTGGACAATGCACTGACTGTCTTGTTTTTCTTTTTTGTGTGGCTGCAGCCGCCATCAGCGGCATGGGGCCCCAGGGGGAGAAGTATCGCAAGCATGTCGAGAAGGCGAGCGGCATGGCGGCCGACAAGTATACCGAGCAGCAGTTCAGGAGGCAGCAGCAGAAGAAGGGTACGTTTGTTTCTCGTCGTTCTTCTTTCCTTGAGAGAGAGAGTGTGTGGGTTGGCTGTTTGCTGACGGTGGTGTTTGGTGACAGACATGCCTGGCACCGGCGCCCAGATGGAGGGCGGGCAGATGCCGGGTGCGCAGTACCCGGCGGAGCAGTACTGAGTGGAGAGGAGTGAATGACGCGGGCGTTTCTTCTTGGGGATAGACGGTTTTTGGTTTCGGATGTTTCCTGGGTTTATGGAGCCAAAGTTTGGATAGAATGTCCTCATCTCTCGTCGGGTGCCCTGAGCATGATCCCAAACTGTGACTGACCGTTTCTCTCTGCTCCATTCTTTCCCCAACTCCTCGCCCGTCCTTCCTGCGCCGGATCTCCCCTATTCCTGCCATCACGAAGCAAACCTCCTCATGCCGCTGCAAAGGCTTTGCAACGCGCAGGGCCCAGTCCTGGGGTTTCATGGTTTGCACGGGTTGGAAGGTCATCCGATCAAGTTGTGTAGCGCTTAGCGTGTATCTGGCTATTGTTACTGTTCTGGTTTTGGTCTTGTTAATTAATTAATGTACCCATACAATTCAGAAGCTGAGCGTAGTCGTGTGCGCCGCCCAGCCCTCGCCCACACTCCCTTTGCCACACCCCTTGTGCCGTGTGCCAATCCGGCACTCGCACTGAGATGTCCCTCATTTAGCAGCACACTCCGTTTTGCGGATCACCAGTCGCGAAGAAGCAGCACTGGGAGCAGCAACTGATGAAGTTGTCAATGGTGCATTTTCCATCGGTCGCTATGCAAACCGGCGCGGTCGGAGAGGGTGAAGGCGTCGAGGATGATTCAGTCGTCGAGGAAGAGGTCGAAGTCGTGGTTGGCTCAGCCGAGGACGAGGTGGTCTTGTTCCATACCGGCTCTTGTCAGTCAAGACCGGAGACGAAGCCGCGTCAGAAAATCCGGCATCAACCTACCGGTTGCACAAAGCAAGAGCACGCCGAGCTGACGCGGGCTGCATCGCTCACGCACTGGGTCTGGACGGGCGCGAAGTCGCTGGCCAGCGTGTAGGTGTCCGCCAGGAACGAGGTGCAGAAGTTGGTGTCGGCGACCGACGCCGAGAGGACGCCGCGCAAGCACTGGTCGTGGCAGTTGGAGCATCCTCCCGCCGACCGGGCCAGCTTCGCACGCGCTGGTGCCGGCGCGTCGGACTCGCTGATCCTCTCAATGGAACCGTCCGGACGGTAGTCGATCTTGACGGTGGCCGAGGCACCGATGGCCAGGGCGAGGACGGCGGCGATGGTGAACCTCATGATGGAAGATTGGCTGGCGAGCAGGAATCTAAAGGGTGTCCAAGAAAACAAAGTCCAACGGCCAAAAGGCCGTGGCCAGGCGCATGTTGCCTACTTGTATGTAGCCCGTGCCTCCATCGTTGCCGACATCCGTGGGCTGAACACAGCTGAGCCCAGGGATCCAAGTCTTTGTCGATCCAGACCGGGGAAAAAGCTCCAGACTGGGGACCAAAAGTCAATAAGTGGAAATTGTTTGCCTCTTCCGGGCATAGCTCCACCATCAGCACTGGGGAACTTTGGTAAACTTGGCAGGGGAAATGTGGGCCGGAGCAAAACACCCGGCCCAAAGCTGGATCAGGTCAAGATGTCGTTCACGAGGCACCGAAGAGTCAGGAAACGGAGATGTTTTGGAACCGTGACCCCAGTCCTGCCGCGTCAGCAAGTGCACTAAAACGACAAGTGAACTGACTCTCCCCATCGACAACGAGTCTTCCCTGTCATGCGGTCTCTTGTCCTCAGTGACAGCTCCCGGTTCTGGACCCGTTTGGAGCAGAAGGGGACCTTTTATGGGCCAGATCTAGGATTTTCGTCATCAATTTCCCTCCTTATTTCCTTCTTTCATTGGCGAGAGTGAATCAACCACAAGGAGTTGGTCCCAACATCTTGCATCGTTCCTCATTCATCTCGGTCGTGTACCATAATTACATGCCCAATATCAACACCCAACACCCCGCCGACGCTGACATTTTACCCAAGAAAAACGCCCGCGAGCCCAACTCCGTCTAGTCTCCCATGTCAACCAAAAAAACAGTGAACAAAATGTCAGCCAAAAAAGAGGAAGAAAAAAAAAACACAGAGAAAATCTCCCAAACAGCCCCCTCCGCATCCCATCACACCACCTTCTCACCCGCCCCCTCACGAATCATCCGCAAAAACCTGATACGCCATCACCATAATCCACAACAAAAAGATCGCCCCCACCAACCCAAACGCAAACACAGCCTGCCAGCTCTGGCAAATGCCCCTCTGCATCAGCCACGCCAGCGTCTGGACACTCTGCCCCGTCGGCGCGGGGTTGGCGCCAAAGACAAACAGGTTACAATTCGAGCTCACCGACCCGTCGGGCCCCCACAGCTGGATGGACACGACAATGAGGCCGACGAGCCACAGCACGAATAGGATGAACCCCCCGATCATGACAATGCTGGGCAGCAGGCGGCGCTGGAAGATGAGCCAGAGCAGGAGGAGGATGAAGGAGGCTGTGAGGGCCGCGACGGTGATGTAGTAGGGGAAATACCTGCCAGCAAAAGTTAACAAAAAAGAACGAAAAGAAGGAGGGGGGGTGGTAAGGGAAGAGGGCGTACCAGGGCGTCGGCAGGAGAAGGACCTGTTGGATCTGGATAAAGGTCGAGAAGACGCCGATGATCAGGCACGAGGCGATCAGCATGATCAGCATCCAGATGTTGAGCTGGACGGCGGGCCAGTGGTACTTGTGCACACGCTCGACGACGCGGCGCTCGTAGACCATCGAGTCGCTGGTGACGGTGGACGCCATGGCGGTGGTTGTGGAGGTGTTGCTCAGGGTTCAATTCGGGGTTGGTGCTGTGCGTCGGGGACTGTCGTTGTCGTCGTCGAGGGAGGGATCGTCCGTCTCAAGTACTCCGTATGCCTCCTCAGTCGTCCCGACTCGTCGCGGGGTTGTCCTCCCTCGGGGCGCTGCAGTGTCTGTTGGTGCACACCTGGCCAACAGCACACAGTCGGAGCTGCAGTGTCAAGCTGCACCGCGTGGACCGCAGAGACACAATGCAATGTCTTTGGTGCGTTGCGATGCAGGTCGCAAACCGCCCAAAAAGAAATCCGCCCGGCGCAAGTTTGCCAGAGTCGGCCCGCAAAAAGAAATATCCCCGAGTCGCCTTGACTCGCCCTCGAGCCAACACTTGCGGTGTGAGGCGGACGCCTCGCTCCTTGTGCAGAGCGAGCGGGTGCCACGTCGATGTGGACAAACAAGGCGACAAGAGGTTGGCGGCGGCGGCGGGCGTTTGGTGTCTCTCGACGGGATCCCCACTTGGTGGAGCAGGTCCGAAGTGCGTGGCTGGGAAGCGGTCGGGGACGGGAAACGGGGCAACGGGCTTCGTTCGGCCGGGTCGGGTCTCGAAGGCGGTCGGTCGGTCGGATGGGTGGTCGGGGTTGTCGGTCGAGGTGGTGAAAGATGGGATAAGAATGAGCGTCAGAGGGAGAGGAAGATGGGAATTGCACGCTGTTTCGGCACAGAAAATGCGAATGGAAATGCGACAGCCCCGTCGTCAGGATTTCCGCGCCGCGCCCGCGCCGGGCTTGTCGAACGCGGGAGCTAAGTGGCTTGGCGCAGCTTGTCGGTGCCTGACTGGCGCGTGCGAGGGGCAGGGGTGGTTGGTGATGGCCTTCTGTTGCAGTAGCATTGCCCTCCAGCACTTCCAACAGAGGCTAACCTCCACTGATAAATCAACAACCAGTTGAGACGGACGACCTGGACAGCCAACACGGTGGAATTGGTGCATGGACCAGCAGACAGCTCATCGCTGGCTCCCCGACAGCAAGCAAGCACCCGACACTCCCGACAAGTCAGACGGCTATTCCGGGTTCAAAGCGACGGCGTTGGCTACCCTGTTTTTGTGCTGCGTTGCGCTGCGCGGAGCAGCGTCCCATTCGGCCGTCGCGGGGTGTGGTGGGGCTGTTCAGGGTTCGGTGGCTGGGCGTTGGGCTGCTAAAAATGCCGGTGGCGGGAGGCCCACATGAAACCTGCCAGGAACAGCAGCAGATCGATCCTGGATCCTCCTGTCACGGCGGTCCCTGCGATCGATCCCTGCCGATAAGAGTCGACTATCATCAATTGTCTATTCTACGAAGTACTCCTCTGTCCGCGCCGAGTGCGCCTGCGAGCCGACGTGTGTCCGCTGTCCGCTGTCCGCTGTGCTGTCCAAAAAGCAATTCTAAGCCGCTCCTCTGCTGTAATCCACACTCTGTAGGTTCCACGAAACCGTGCCGCTGCATCCGTCTCCGCCGCCCCCTTCTTCTTGCACCACCCTGCTCCGTAGAGCAGGCTGCGCTCACAATAGGGTCTCACCGAGGGCGCACCGGACGAGCGAGCAGCCGGCCTTAACGGTGGCGTGCGACCCGCCGTTGACCTCCGGGGCCAGCATGGGGTTGACCTCGACGAGGTCGACGGCGACGAGGCTGCCTGTCTGGTGCACGCTCTCGCAGATGAAGTCGCCCTCGCGCAGCGTCAGCCCGCCGCGCACGGGGGTGCCCGTCGACGGCGCCCACATGGGGTCGAGCGCGTCCACGTCGAACGACAGGTGGATCGGCGTGTCGCTGCCAATGTGCGCCAGCGCCATGTCCATCACCCGCCCGATGCCATGTCTGCGCGGTGTCAGCAGCCAAACCGGTAAAACAAAAACGACAGAAAAAGGGAAAGAGAGAGCACCCACCGGTCAATGTCAAACATACTAAACGCCTTGACGCCATGCTCCCTGAGGATCTTCTTCTCGCCCACATCCACGTCCCTTAGCCCGATATACACCACCTTCTTCAGACTGACGCGATGCTCGCCCCCCAACCAGCCAAACACATCCTCCCTCTGCTCCGTCGCCAGGCCAGTCAAAAAGCTGACCGGCATGCCATGCACGTTCCCGCTGTCGCTGGTCTCGGGCGTATTGATATCAGCATGGGCATCCACCCAAATAAGCGCGACCTCCCTGCCCAACCTCTCTCTCACCGCCTTCGCCGTGC
>FTCU01003451.1_pt1 | contig 45315 bp, 30 predicted proteins | sample 1639521 | NCBI WGS metagenome assembly FTCU01 (sample SAMEA3914864, study PRJEB12502) | metagenome | biome: forest; material: soil | place: USA | collected 2012-03-12 | depth 0.3 m
GTTGCCTTTATCAGGCACCCGTCCCGCCACCGCGCCCGACCGCTGCACAAAGGAGCCTCTTTGCTTTGTCCCCCATAAGAGAGCCTCATCCTTTCTTCTCCCCGCCTCCCGATCTCGGTGTCAAGCTTCAACCCAACACAAACCACGCCATCAACACACGCATCGACGTCGACACCGACCTCAAGATGTCGACATCCCCGTCAGACAACGCAACCCCAGACCGGACGCCACAGCCTTGCATGCTCGTCTCCGACCTCGCCGTCCTCGGGCCGGCCATGGACGAGGCCGACCTAGCCAACCACCCGTGGATGATGGCCACTGTTATCGACATTGAAGACGACGACTTGATGTTTGGGGGCAAACCGCTGTGCGCGTGGTATGAGGAGGACAGGAGGCGGTTGAGCTCATGCATCGACGAAGAGGAGACGCGAGGCCGGCAGCGCGAGAGGCCTCGGCCCGACAGCCACCACCCCAAGACCCACCATCAACACCAGCAGCATCAACACCAGCCCCAACATCAGCGCCACCAGAGCAACAAGACGAAGGACTCCAAGGAGTAAAAGTCCTTGCTGCGGCCTTCTAACCCGTCTGCTGTCATCGCCCCATCGCCGCGCAATCCGACATGACATTGGCTCGCTCACATGCTTCAACTCGTCACCGACACCCAGCCCAGGTGTCAGCCGCTGCCGCCCAATGAGGTCTCGCCGAGACAACATTTTCGGGGCAACAGCGCCCTGTCATCAACCGAATGACGGGACACTCAACACTTGCCCGTGACCACGTCGCCGCATGTCGCACAACATCAGGCTCGGCACGCCTCTGGTGTTTCGGTGCTACTCGACCCGATTTGTCGCTGTTCGCTCATTTCGCCGCAGTCGCGCCGTTTTGGCGACGCCCCAACGCGGCCTCGCCCGATCGCTAATACGGAGCACCCACGACCTCCGATCGACCTTGCACATTGCCTTCCCGACATATCATCTCTCTCGCCTTCCTCCATCTGCTGGTTGGGGGAGAGAACACATCGCTTGCATCGTTAGGATTATGATCCTGACTGGCCTGCATCATTTGGCTTTTTTCTTGTCGCACGATACCAACTTGTCTTTTACATGTTTGACGCAATGTCACGGACTAATTCCTCTCTTTGTGGTTACGGTGGTTGCGCGGGTTGGGACCCGGAACTTGGCTGGGTGGCGGTGATGCATGCACACGGGTCTGGGATGGCCTCTGTCTTTCTGTTTTTCTTGGCAACTTTTGGTCCTGTTGAGGATCTGCATGGTATTCGGCTGCAAAGCCAACTGGGAGGAAGGCACCTTGGGACAGGCATAACATAGGCGCTCGGGAATGGTATGCATTCGGCACTTTGCTTGTGATTCTATTCTGTAATGGTCCTGTTTGCTCTGTGTTGGGTGACCGAATGCGTGACCCAAGAACATGGGCAGTGAGTCCAGGGGCGATACAGCTTCAAGCCCTAACCCTATGATTCCCCTTTTGCTGTCACTCCCCAGGTTCAATGGCATCTTGCCATGAGAACCGCCCCCTCCCTCAATATCCAGGCCCATTTTGCTTGAGTTACGTCTAACAGTTCACCTGTTCTTGTCGCATTAGAGTTGAAGCTAAGCTCCATGTCCAAGCACACCCCCAACAGCGACAATCACGAGCACCGACACCCACGCCGTCCCGGACTCACGGCCAGTTCGATCGCGAGGCCACGACAGCGACAACGACGCTCATGAGCAGCTCAGTTCACACTTGAGCAACGGTGTTCTTCTCTTGGGAAGTTCATGCGCTTGAAGACCTCAAAAATGGAGATCTTCTAGAACCTTGTCTTGGTCATACAGGCCACGGGCCGGTAGGAGATCCGCGATTAGACAAGCTAGGTTATGTGCTGTTGTGGCAGGCCGCCTGTTAATGGTGCCGGACCACTTTCTGGTGCATATTCGTAGAAGCATCCCGATTCACGACATGAATGTTGCCGTCTTTGACCGTGGGTCTCTTGTCCTTAAGTCCTAGGGGACTGGAGTACAAGTCACGATCCCATGTACCAGCATCTCGTTCATAAGCTTCTGTTTCGCTCGTGGCAGAAACTGCAAGAGTAGCAAGCCTATCGCCCAAGAATCCAATCCTAAAGCTGGTCGAGGATGATTCCACATGCTCCTTCTTCTGTATACAGGTGCATGCTTCGGCATGATCACCGGTCATGCCCAGCATTGGAGCACCCCAAGCTCCCAACCTTGACTTCCAAACGCCACTCACTTCTGACGACGTGGGACACCCTGACATTGCACGACCAACGTTACCACGACAGCAGGGCGAAGCTCGGATCGTGGCACCAATACGAAACGGCCTCGTCACCACGGGACCCACCCGGTTGGCGATGTGATATGAGGGGCCAGGGGTCGATATCGGGCATTTCAGCCCTGCCCGATTGGTCGATCCCCTAAAGATTGGCTCATCAGCTCCTGTGCCGCTTCAACTTCACAACCTTCACGCGTTGCCGCCGTGAGCGCGTCACCGCTCCGACACGCTCACCATGGCGACCGCAGTGCGAGACTATCAACTGCATCCTCTGCGCTTAACGCCCGCCACGCAGCGCAACAGCTTCAAGTATGATGCCGAATCACCGCTCCCGTCCGGCGACGATGAACCGCCCGTCCCTCTACCGCTGCCGCCGCCGCCAGAGCTCCTCCCCGCGATAACGCTCGAGAGGGTCCCAACCTATCTCCAGCCGAAACTGCCCTGGCGCGATCGGCTGTTGCATTTCACCTTTGCCTGGTACACCCTGACGTGCGTTCTCATATCCCTCATCCGCTCGCTTGTCCGTTTTGCCGTACCCCCAACCCCAACCCCCACCGACCCCCAATCCACCAACCCCTGAAACAGCTGAGCAATTACAACAACAGAACAACCCCTTGTAAAGAATATCTGTGCAGAAGACTGACAACCCCCCAGCATGTCCACCTCCGGCATAGCCCTCACCCTCGCCCTGACCCCCCACCGCTTCCCGGGCCTCTCCATCATCGGCCTCGTCATCTTCCTCCTGGACCTGCTCTTCTTCCTGCTCATCACCGCCGCCCTGATCCTGCGCTTTACCCTGCACCGCTCCGCGGCCATGTGCGCCCTGACGCACCCCGCCGAGGCGCTCTTCGTGCCCACGCTGTTCCTGTCGCTGGCCGCCATGCTGTCCAACGTGGACGAGTACGCGCGGCTGTTTCTCGACGCCCGCGAGGTCGCCGAGTTGGAGGCCGGGTTCCTAAAAGGCGCGTTTTGGGCGTATCTGGCCGTTTGTTTTGTCGTGTCGGTCGGGCAGTATCATTTGCTGTTTACGGTCGAGCAGACGAAGAGGCTGGTCGTGAGCGCCATGACGCCCGCGTGGATTTTGCCCATCTTTCCGGTCATGCTGACGGGCTCGTTGGCGGGGAGCTTTGCGAGGGGGTTGACTGGGGGCGACGCGCTGGCTGTGCTGTGTGCGGGCCTGGCGGCGCAGGGGCTAGGGTTCTTAGTGTCGGTGTTCATGTATGCCACGTATCTGTCTCGGTTGATGGCGTTTGGGCTGCCTGTGCAGAGGCCGGGCATGTTCATCGCCGTTGGGCCGCCGAGCTTTACGTGTGCTGCCCTGGTGGGCATGGCGGGGGAGGTTCCTAGGGTGTTGGCGGAGTTGGTGGCCGAGAGGGGGGAAGGAGGGCTTGGCGTGTTGGCTGGGCTGGGGGAGGTGGACGTGCAGACGCTCGGCGCGGGGGTGAGGCTACTTTCGCTGTGCGCGGCCGTGTTTCTGTGGGGCTTGAGCTTCTGGTTCTTCGCCTCGGCGACGGTGGCGGTTGTGGCGGGTATGCCCGACAAGAAATTTCATCTGAGTTGGTGGAGTTTCGTGTTTCCCAATGTTGGGTTTACGCTGGCGTCGATGCGGTTAGGAAACGCGCTCGGGAGTCAGGGAATCCTGTGGTTCAGCACCGCCATGACGGTGTTGTTGTTCGCCGCCTGGGTTTTTATTGCGTTTCGATCCATCCGCGCCGTGTACGCGAGGGAGATCATGTGGCCTGGTCATGATGAAGATAGCGGCTGACATCCGCGTGTATTAAAGATCTTGTACTTGCTCCAAATATCTCTCGATACCTAATGTATTTAAGACTAACAACCGTGCGGAGTCCGATACCCATCAAAACGTTACCCCTTTCAAAGACCAACTCGGCCAACCGGTGACAATGGATTACAGACCTATGTTGCAATGGGAGCGACGAATTAGTCGCACTCCTACCAGACGCCATTCGTGCCACGAAAAGCGCTCCAGGCTCCTACCATCCACCGGACTCATGGCCCCATCTCATACGTCGTCGTGTCCGTCTGCCTCGAGGTTGGCAGCTCGCTCGCCGCAGGCACACCATACTGCGGCACGAAGTCCTGGTTATTGGGCTTGGGATGGCCGTACCCGGGTGGAGGCGGGCTGCCTGGTGGGCTGGTAAAGAGCTGAGGGGGACTGCCGGGCGGGCTGGTGAAGACCGAGCTGCCAGCCGGCCCGTACACACTCTCGTGCGGCGACTTGGCGATGCTGCTGCGCGGATCCACGTACACCTGCTGCGGTGGGTACTGCGGGTAGTGCTGCACTACGGCCGGCTGCGGCGGTAATGTTGGTGTCGGTAGCACAGGCGCGACGGCAGTTGGTTGGCCGGGGTTGTTGTCAGGCGAGCTGGCGTCCTTCTTTCCTTTGCGCCCAATAAAATAGAAGAGCGCACACAAGATGGCCAGGACGGCGACGCCACCCACAACGCCGCCCACTATTGGTGCTATGGGTGTTGGTTCGGGCGTCGGCGTCGGTGTCGGTATCACAGAGGTTGTCGTGCTAGCCGTCGTTGGTCGGGGCGTCGATGAGCTGGGCGTCGTTGACGTTGTCACTGTTCTCGTTGTTGAGTCCTGGTAGATGACCAGTTCCTCTCCGAGGGCGCCTAGACAGCCGACCCAGGCAATGTTTATATTATCGCGAAAGGCAACGGTCGAGCAGAATGCCAAGGTGCTCTCTGAGCTGTGGGAGGGAAGTGACGTGAGTAAGTGGTAGCCAGAATGTACGGGCGGTCCTCAACTGCCAGTGGAGGGTCTTACCAGCAAACCGTCCGATCAGTGTTATAACCAGTACCTTTGCACAATCCGTTTCTGTAAGCGGAGGAATCGAGACAAGCTGTAGGCACGAAACACTCGGTAGTGGCCGATTCACAGCAGTGCCAGTATAATTCGCGCCCCAGGGTGCTGCAGAATAAACCTGGGTTGCACACAAGTGCGGATGTTGAGAACATTGCGAGACGTCAACAAGCAGTCCGGCTTGAAGAACATAATGCCAGGATGGAAAGGAGGGGAGGGGGGTTGGATAACGTACTTCCGTTTATGTAGCCACAGGTGTCCGATCCACGCGCACGTTTAAGCAATTCAAATGATTCCATGGACACGAGGGGAGCTTGGGTGGTCCTCGAAAGAGCGTCACGGACAGTCGAGGCGGTCTTGACAGGCTCTGTTTGCGCTGGGGTCCGGCTGGTGATTGCCTTCGCATACGCCATTGACAAGATGGGCAGAAGCCAAAGCCATTGCCATTGTGAATAGCGGGGAGCCATGGCAAAGCGCTCTCTAGTCTTGGTGGGACTACAAAGGGGGAGAGGAAGCTCGATCAATGGCTTCAGGGATGAGAAAGAGGGGACCACCCAAACTTCTGGGCCGAGATGCACCCGCTGCGCTCTTTATGGCACACGAGCTCCCCGCCCAAGGACTGGTGAAGTACCTAAGGTACTTAACTGTCTGTTACCAAATCCAGCTCCTCACGGGACAAAACAAGACCCTCAGCTAGTTCTGCAAGCCACGAGCATGGCGACACAAGGCTGAGGGATCGTGAGCGGTCATTGGCGTGGCCATGACTCTCCGCGCTCAAATGCACCAACCACGGCACGCCACCGAGCTCAGCTTCTGCAGCCAAGCCAGAGAGTGTGTCGCTGCTTTGCAGAGCCAAAAGTGCCGTGAGGCTTTGCTGTGGAGAGAGACATGATCCGTTGAGGTACCTTACCTACCAGCCTACCTAACCAAGTGTGGCCGACCAACCGTTTGAGCTAACGAGGGATGCAGTTGAGCACATGGCGCCATTTGTGACGCGAGAACAGGGTCGCGGCGGTCAATGAGGGTTGCAGGATCTCACTTCAAAGGGGAGCTGTTGGTTTCCCAGCATGCCCTCGCCGTCGGGCTCCCGCTTACTCGAAGCCCAACGTGCAGAGTCTCCTTATCTTGTTGATTGAAGGCCCAGTGCCGCCATCACCGGTCTTGTCCGGAACAGCAATAGTGAAGCCTGCTCAAAATCTTGAGGCCCAGATCCAACGTTGAGAAGACCGTGTAGCGCTTTCCTCAAGCCCTAGGGAGCTATCTGCGACGGTTGATTCCTAGCGTGTCATTGATCCTGATTACATCAATATCATTTTCTACTTCGAAGCTCCTTGTAGACTCCACGGCTACTAGGCTTCTCTGTCGCTTGTGGCCTCGTCCTGTCTCCATTCATTGGCAGCATACCTCAGCGAGAGCTTCTATCCAGCAGTTATCAACAATGCGTGTTTCAAGTCTGAACGTTCAAGAACCACACTGTGAGAATATGTACACCAGACAGAAACGAAACTACTAGGTATCTAGTTTCTGATCCAACTCGTGCAACGAGGCTCGAACGATGCTGACATGGCTACGGCTTCAATACTTGTATGGCAACAGGGCACACGGTAGGAGGGAGGTTGGGGTTTTCTCCGTCTGGGAGTGGAGTGAGGCCAGCATCAAACTGGGACGGAGAGCGACGCATGCAAGGTGGGATCCGTCCCTAACATGCTCGTGAGGAGATGCAGAGCTAAACGCGATTGAGTAAATTCCCGGTTGGTTGGAAGTGAGAACTGGTGTGCATGTGGAGCTGAGGGCTGGTGAGCGGTGCATCTCGCCCCTGATAGACATGAGTGAGGTAGGTACCCGGAATGATGCTAACCATCATGAGTACTACCTACTAACAGTGCTCCTAAGCCTTGATTGATATGGTAATGACAGGACGCGCAGTCCTGCTAGACCGAACTTCCACAGCTTGCCTCAGAACAATCCAATCTCAACTCCAGGAAAACAGTGAGACGAGCCCTTGACCGTCCTAGACTCTCCTTGGACCCATACTCCGAAGGAATCGCGACTGAGGCGGTTTCCTTTTTGATATAAGTAAGGTACTTAAGTATGAACCGACAGAAAGTGCGGCATCTGGAAAGGAGCCAAAAGCACCTAGTCCGCCTAGAGACCCTGGGATGCCGGCAACCTAGACACCGCGGTTTCTCCTAACCTTGAAGTGCCATAAATGAGGTAGGTAATTGATCAACAAGTTCACTGTCGAGGTGAACCACGCTGGCAAACTCTTCTTAACCCCCAGATTAACGCTTAGCTATGCCCTAAAAATTTGCAAAAAGAGTAAGAAATACAAGGAAGGCAATGGAAATAGTTCTTGTTCCCTTCTTGCCCGGAACGCTGATTAGACCACCCCGAGTTCTGTTACCTGGAGTCTCGGGGCCATCTCCCTTGCTCTTGATCCGTGCTGACTCCCTCACTGAATGCCATCGGACGGCTGGAAATCCACCATACCATCACAGATGATATGAGCATGAGCCATGCCGCCAGGGGAGAGGTGGGGCCCGTTGTCACCGCAATGACGAAAAAGGTCATGGTGAACACGATAACCAAGAACCCCCTTATCCCAGACCTCAGCTCCTGAACGAATCTCCCGTTATGGCGGCAGCTGTGACGACACTGCACGGTGACAGATGAGGGAGCGTCAGGGATGGCCAGACCGGACTTTGAGATCCTGGTAGTTCCAAGAGGTGGTGGTGATGGCGGTGGCGGCGGCGGTGCCCGGATTGTTGCCGTTCTTGCTGGTGACGGCTTGGCCGGCAGCAGCAGCCCCATTGGTAGCGGTGAGGATGATTCGCACTTGTGTGCCAAATCGCCGGATTGGCACGACAAGGTTGGTTGGGCGGCGGCGGGGACGAGGTATGGCAATCCCGTGTCAAAGTCCACCACGAAGGTGCCGTCGCCGGAGGCTGGCGTCATGGTGGTGGTAGCGCGACAGAATTGAGGAAGTGTTGTATTAAACTTGAGATCTGGTCGTTGGAAAAATCCCAGCTCGATTGCGACTGATGTTGGGAGGGAGTGGAATGAGAGTAGGTGATGATATTCCTGTTCTTGATGTTTGTCGTGCAATTGAAGACGAACGACTCTCGTTGAGGTACACGCTGAACGTAACGAGAACGCCAGATGGCCTTTTGCTCTCCAAACCCCGACGGGCGCTGGTCCTGGCCGTGAGCAAATCATGATGTGAAACTTGCAGTGATGAACGAGCATCATAAGGTGTGGTGTGGTCTTCTGCACAAACTGTATGCATCTCAAGTCCCATAATGGAAGCTCGGTACCTAGGTAGGTATGCAAGATGCAGGCAGATGCAATGGGTTGTCATTAACTTGTCCTATTTCCCGCGACTGCAGCAGCCGCCTCCGTCGTGATGAATGGTAAGCAGAGACACGTGCAGGTTTGGACTGTCCAAAACAGTGGATAGACCGGACCTGAGCCATCGTTTTGAAACTCTTCGAGTTTTCCCCAGGAACTATCTGACGCGAGACGCAAAGTCCCGCTCAACCCCAGAATGCGAGAGCCTGATTTCCCAAGGATTCTTGGCCAGCAGTGTTGGCGTGGCAGCCGTCTTCGACTTCGTCCTTCAACAGCTTAAAGTCTCCAGGATATGTGACATTGAGAGTGGTGTCCGCGCCGGCCTGCTTGGCGAGATCGACGGTGAGCTGCGGGCCCTGGGCGCCGGCACGAGGGCAGCTGGCCGGGTTGTCGGGATAGATGGGTTGCCCGGTAATCCAGATCCTTGCGCCGGGGGCTGCGTGCTGGCGGGCGTTGACGATCAACTGCTTGACCTCATCATAGGTGGCCCCTGGGTCCTGGTAGATGCAGATTTGCACCCAAACTTCGGAGGGTTTCCCGTACTTGGCAACTTGCGTGTCGAACAGACCCCAGCTTGTCGAGTTCGTGTTCGTCCAAGACTGCACGACAAAGGAATTCGTGCCGTACGGTCCCCACATGTGCTTGCCCCCGCTGGCGACGTAGCCTTGGGCAACGTTCTCGGCCATGGAGCAGCCGATGAAACCCATTGCGTGTTCGCTGGCAGCCTGGCGCTTGGTGACCATGGCCCCGGCAAGACGGACAAAGAAGGGAGAGAGTGTCAAGTGCATGTTTGGAGGTTGTCGGAGATTTTGGGGGCGGGGCGGTGCCGTGAACTCTATCACGCTAGTGGTGATGCTCTTGTCCCCGTGAGTATGCGCTTGACTCCACGCTACTTGTACTTTGGTGTTTGTCAAAAAAAGATGGACCAGCTTGACCTTCCCTGAGATACCACCCGGCTCGCAGTTGCCGCACTCAGCATCCGGGGTCACGGACATACTTCCCTGGAAGGATCAGGGCGGCTAATATAGTGCCGCCCTGAATCCCGACTCCGTTGCATAGGTAAGGTAGGTAGGTAAGCGACGGTACATCGCCGGCTGCGAGAAGCGGGTGGAGATGATATTCATCGGAGAGCGCAAAATGGGCCTCTTTTTAGTCCATCAAACCCCTTATTTTTCTCGAGCTCGTCCCTGAAGAAGCCAAGGTAGCGAAGTGGGACAGCGAAAAGACATGATGGGCAGTTGGGACACGAATGTCAAACGTCAAACCGCTCATACACCGAAGTTGAAAGCCGGTTTCAAGTTGGTATCGATCCTAGAGAACTCAATGGCACTCGAAGCCATCTAGGTAATAGACTGAAATTAACGAGACATCAACTCCATCGTTGCCCTTACCCACCAAGGGATGACGCGACAACCGGGGGGAGGAGTGAAGTGGTCAGGCCACCGCCCATTTGACTCGAGTCTCTGCAGATGCGCGGCTTGGAACCAAAATGAAAAATGAGTATTATTTTTTGGAGAGACGTGCCGGCCGACCCCACAACTCTATCAACAAATAAGTACTATTGACATAGTCCTTTGTACAACTTCAGACACCTTTCCTCTAGCCACTTCGCAAACCTGACGCTCGGCACGTCAATCCACCGTTCCACCTGTGCGGCCAGCGCAAACACAGGCACCGTAAACAACCCAAACCACACGACACACACCATCCAATACCCCAGCCCCTTATCCCCCGACTCCACGCCCACCAGGCCCATCAACAACCCCTGCAACTTCAGCCCAAACAGCACAATGCACCACTCATGTACCAGGTACAGCGCGAAGGAGATCTTGGCAAGGTACTGGCACAGGTTGGTCTCGAAGACGGCGCGGAGCCGGCGCAGCTGCGAGATGGACAACAACAGCCCCACGCCGGCGATGGACCACCAGAAGCGTGCGGCATCTTCCATGTTCAGGTTCGCAGGGATGAGGGCACGCAGAACCTCGAAGCCGGGCATCGGCTTTGTCCTGGCGTCTTTCAAGACCAGCGTCGGGAAGCCGGCAATGTAGAAGGAGAGCGCGAAGGTGACGGTCCAGAAAAAAGGGCGTTGTTGTGGTTGCTGCTGTTGCTTGGGTGGAGAGGTGGAGGGAATGGTGTTGTCAGATCTCTCATCCTGGCCCAGGTTGAAGTCGGCGATGAGCATGCCGGCGGCGAAGCAGAAGATGTTCCAGCAGCCCAGTGCCATGCCGAGGAGGCCGAAGACCGCAACCACAGCCATTCGGGAGTTGTTGCATGACACACGGGCCAGTGCGAGCAGCAGCAGGTAGCACATCATCGAGCCGTAGAACTCGACGGGAATGGTCCAGATGACGGGTTCGTATTTGGGGTGCGAGACGAAGCCGTGGATGGCGCGGCTGAAGTTGTGGATCGGGTTCACCAGCCGGTTTGTCTCGAGCACCCAGTCCCAAAACTGGCCCATGAATGTGGGCTCGGCCACAAAGGAAAAGTTCAGCGGTGGAGCATAGCCTCGCCGGGTCATGAGCATCTCGCCAAAGGTCAGCAGGACCGGCGGAAGGTACAGCCTGAAGCCGCGACGGAATATGGACGAGGCTACGGCCGGGTACACCTCATGCGACGCTCGTTTTCGTATCATGCCAAGACACCGGTACGTAAGGACATAACCGGAGAGGACGAAGAACACGGATACCGCCCCGCCGCCGGCGACGAAGATGGACCGGACGAGAGGGAGCTGGAAGAAGCTTGTTTGGTCTCTGTCGGCGTGCCATGCCGGGACGATGGATGCCCAGCAGCCCATGGCGTGGAAGATGTAGACGGCCACGGCGGCCACTCCGCGTGCGCCATCTAACCACGACGTCCGCCTTGGGCGAAGTGCTCTGGGGGAAGGGTAGCCTGTGGCGCGGCGGATCGGAGACAGCGCCCGGGATAGGAGCCGGGTGGTAGGAAAACGCGAATACCCATCGCCGGGGGTGTCGGCGTGGCTGGGAGAGATAGTGAGGGATTCGAGATCCTTCACTTCAAGCTGTCCCTCGTAATCAGCGCGGTTCTCGTCGGCGCTCGACCGTCGTGCCTTGGGAGGGGACATGGTGGAGCCCAGGAGTCCACTTCCCGGCAAGATTTGGCGTCCAGAATGTTCCCTAGGTCGAGGGGAGGGATGGCAGAGGAGTGTGCAAGACGTGATGCGGCCAGAATGAATTGATGATTGACGTTGTCCGCTGTGCTGACATCGGGAGCCCTCCCGGAGCTCTGGGGCGGCCCGGGTCAGCGGCGCAGTCTGCGCTGGTTGCTCTGCTTTCAAGATTGATTGGTCGGTCGATCAACCATCGAACCAACGAACGAGTGGCAAAAGTTGGAACCAAAATTGCGCCGTTCGCGCTTATTATGGGGTTGCAGAACCCCGATTGGCAGGTCGCAAAATTGCCCGGTAAATAAGGATAGGGGTAAACGGAGAGATGCCCTGTTTTCATTGCGAAGGAAGTGGATCGGTTTTGTTCTTCCCTCAATGCTACACTGCCTACGGAGGTATTCCGTAGTTGGATGGAGTTCCGAAAATGCTGAAACATGTGACAACAGGCGTCCAAGCCCGCGCTACGTCCACGGCCCCCTTGTTCCATACACGGCAGCTAACCAGCCGTCGTTAGCCTGGGATCAACCCCTCCACTTGGCGTGCTCCAGCATTGGGTCAAAGGCCGAAAAGGGGCTAGGGCAACCGATCCCATCTGGGGCTAACGGTCGCTAACCCTCCTGGGGCGAGCAGCCGAGGCCCGCGTCAAAGCGCCTGCTTTCAGGTGAACGACAGCTGAGATGTTATACAGCATAGACGACTCCGATCTTGAACTTCGCCGACTCAACAATACCCAGCAACCAATACCCTCACAATGCCCCTCCCGTACAGCAACACCCTGGCCTCCCTCTGGGCGGCCACTGCCAAAACCTACACCCCGCACCAGCTCGAATTCTGGGGCACTCTGACCGTCCAGGTCCTCTTCTTCTGGCTCCCCGCACTCGTCTACCTCTCCCTCGACTATGTCCTGCCCTCCTTCTCGGCGCGGCACAAGATCCAGCCGGCGCCCAAACAGCCCACCCGGGCAGAAATCACGCACTGCTTTCTCGTCGTCGCCCGCAACCAGCTCCAGTCTGTTGCAACCTCCCTCCTCCTCCTAGCCCTCGCCCACTTCACCGGCACCCCCTCCCGCTTCCGCTTCCCATCCACCCTCCCGTCCTGGCCTGAACTCGCGCGGGACCTGGCCCTGAGCCTGGTCCTCCGCGAGGTGGCCTTCTACTACGCGCACCGGCTGCTGCACACGCGCGCGCTGTACAAGCGCATCCACAAGACGCACCACGAGTTCACGGCGCCCGTGGCGCTGACGGCCCAGTACGCGCACCCCGTCGAGCAGCTGGTCGCCAACACGCTGCCGATCGTGCTGCCGCCGATGCTGCTGCGGTCGCACATTGTCACGGTGTGGGTGTTTCTGGCGGGCATGTTGCTGGAGACGGCGACGGTGCATAGCGGGTATGACTTCTTGGGCGGGGTGGCGAGGTCGCATGATGCGCATCATGAGAGGTTTAGCGTGCATTTTGGGGCGTATGGGTGGATGGATTGGGTGCATGGGACGGGGGAGAAGAGGAAGGGAGACCATGAAGGGAAGGGTGGGAAGAGGGAATAGGGGTGCAAAGGATCCGGTGGTAGTCTGCTGTGGCTCACAACAAGGCCTGTTCGATGTCCTTCTCGTTTCACTTTCGCCACTCTATCCTCTTCTTCCCATTCTCCTGCGTGACGAGCCGCAGATAGACATTGATGACCTTGGCACTGTTCGGTTCCTTCAGGAGAATCTCCAGGTAGTCTGCGACGGAGCATCCGTCGTCGTTCTCATGGTTAATATCCACGTCTCGGCTCAGTGCCCGGAACCAGTTCGTTGTGTACACGACGTTGGCCGTGTCGGACACGAGCTCGCGCAGGAGCCTCGACCATGCCGTGTTCCCCCAAGTGTCGAGTTGACGAGTGTCGGCTCCAGCGGCGAGGAGGGCGCGGATGCTGTCGGCTCTCGCAGACCACTTCACCTTGCGAGACTCTTCGTCCAACCAGGATGCAGGCCGCCAGGGGAGCGCGACGGCCCAGTGAAGATAGAGCGGCACGGCGGCGTGTGGGTTGCCCCGTATAGGCTGCCTGCGGAGCATCCAGTCAATGTCGAAGTTGTCCGGGCGTCGGAGCGCGAGCTTGAGAGGGGTCATGACGCTGATATCTACCGAGGACAGATCCACCGGGGTAGGCCACAAGAAGAGGTGCACGTTGGCACCAGCCGCGACTAGCTGTTTGTCGACGTCTGGGTTCAGATGGCGGGAGAAGGTGGACGAGACCACGAGAGAGAGAAGGCTATGCTCGCATTCGTCGCGGAGGTCGATGACGTTGGCCATCTCTGGTGGCTCCCGGAGTAACATGTGAGCCATCCGCCAGTTGCGCTCAATGATGGCGTGGTGTAGTAAGGCTTGTGTCTCTTCCGGCTTGAACGTCGTCCTTTCGAGGGCTTTGGAGCAAAGCATCTCGGAAAAGACAATGTCCTGAGCTAGACGGCCCGAGTCACTCAGTAGTATTGATGGCACCATCGCAGCCATGCGCCCGGAGCGGTCCAAGTTCATCAGCGGGTCGATCAAGCACTGCAAATGCCGCCTCAAGGCCGCGGGCTCATCTTCTCCATCGCCGGGGTTGTCACTACTGGGGCTTCTCAGAGGTTTGCTCCTCTGTTGAAACCGACCAAAACGCCCTGCAAATTGGCGATGGAGGCCAGACTCGGAAATGGCGGCGAGGATAGCGGCAATCTCGTCCGCGGGGAGGGCGTCAACCAAGTCGAGGCCACAATGGGCCGAAGCCACCTCCAGGACATGGGCTCGTCCTTGTTTGGCAACAAGATGCAGAAAAGATGCGCCCTCGCGGTTACGAATGCAGGGATTGGCACCTCTGGCGAGAAGGAGGCCGACGAGCGGCCTCTGATCCTGCCAATCCATCCGGCGCCAGAGCGGAATCTCGTCAAGCGCTTTGAGGAAAAGAAGATGCAGAGCGGTATTCCCATCCGAATCTTGGGAATTGAGCGGCACCCCGGCATCGAGAAGTGCTCGGGCAACTCGCAATCGGCTGGTATCATAAACGGACCTGGTCAGGGGGAAACCCAGAAGCCTAAACTGTCTCCAGTACGGCCCCTCGTCCCGCAGCTCATGTTCGCACTCGTGGCATTCAGGGACGAGGACAGACATGAGAGCGGTCCTCCCGCGCGAGTCCGAGGTATTCGGGTCGGCACCGCTATTTAGCAAAGCGGTAATGGCCGGCACATTGAGGTGTCGTGCGGCGACAGTAAGTGGCGTCTCTCCGTGGCCTCCCCCGACGTGCCACATTGTGTCTGGAGTGATGCCCGTGGCCAACAGCCGGGCCATCAACGTTGGACGAGAAGAGCTTTGCGTCAGGGCCGGACCCCAAATCCTTTCCAATGATGGAAAGAGATAGCGGTCTCCAAAGTCCATGCAGCAAATGTGTAAGAGGGGGACGCGACTCTGGATGGAAGGTTGCAGAGGTTCCCCGCCCGCCAAGAGCCCTTGGTCAGCCCGAAAGAGTTCAAGAGGTAAGTTGGCATCGGCACCCAGGTTGATTAGTTTGATGGCATCTTCGAAGCGGCCGAGACGACAAGCCTCGGCGAGGGGCGTCACAACTGCTTGCAGCCCTCCGCTCGGCGGACGGACACTGAAAGGCAGATTAATGTCGGCCCCGCGGGCAAGAAGCAAATCGACGGTAGAGTCCCAGTGACGATTAGCATAAGCATGGTAAAAAGCCGAGAGGCCCTGGTCGTCGGGAAGATCGACGTGCAGGCCCCGGTTGGACTCCAGCATGAAGTCGACGAGGCCGGCATAGCCCGAGGCCGCAGCTTGATGGAGGGCATAGTGTCCCGAGCCCTGGCCCGGGGCGAGATCATTCCATGCAACTTCTGCCCCACGAGAAACAAGCAGCCGAGCTGTTTCGGGGCGAGCAGAACAGATGGCCAGGTGGAGGGGTGTCCTACTTCGGGATTCGGCTTCGTCGTTGTTCCACGGCTCGCACGAGAGTGTTTGCCAGAGGCTGAGCAGCGGACAGCAGCCGCACATGAGGCGGGAGAGGCTGTCAACGAGGGCACCATGGTCCAGCAACATGGAAGCAACCCCGTCGTGCCCCTCTCTTGCAGCGAGGTGGAGGGCCGTGTACTCCCGCGTCACGTAGTCCTCTATGGCCTCTCCCGGGTCGAGGTATCCCAGCGGAGCTGGAAGTTCGTTCTGGATCGGCGGCCAGTACATGTGAGCGGGTTCGGAGGCGGGTTGTTGGTGAACCCAGTCGCGGCCTGCCCGAGCCAACCCGCCGATGTGCTCCAAGTCGTCCGGGCTCACTCTGGCCCGAAAGACGTGGTTGGGATTTGCACCAGCGGCCAAAGCTTTTCTCAGCGTGCCTGCTACACCGAGCTTGGCGGCCCACGCAAGCGGGAGGTGGGAGTGGCATTGGATGCTCTTGTGGTAGAGGAGAGGGTCAACGAAGCAAAAGAGACGCCGATTCGTGCGCGCGAGGGCCGCCAGCGCGTCTAGATCGCCGTGCGAAGGATTTTCGGAGGGGTGCACTTCGTTGCATATGAGAAACAGCAGCTCATCGGGCAGCGACGGAAGTGATGCCATCTCTGTTTTCCTTTTCTTGTGGTAACGGTGGTGCTTGTTGGTGCTGGGAAGTAGTGGGAACTTCCTGGGGCCGAGAGAACGAAAGAAGAGGAGGTCATCAGGCACCAATGTTCCACACAGCAGGGGGCTAATCCCGGTTTGGGCCCTGGGCGGAACTGGAACAAAACACCCTGGCCCAACTCATCGCATCCCCAGCACTAACACCAAGTGGCCAAATTCATCACCAACTCGGAAGGAGTAGTCAACTTGTTTAGATCCACGAACGGCCATTTCTTGTTTTCTTGGGAAATAAGCCTAAGTAAGGCCTCATGGCGTCGTATCCCTCCTCATCTCCGCACGTTCCTTTCGCTTGCCCAGGGAGAGCTATCTTCGCCGTTAGTCAACTAGAGATTTTTCTGACGGCTGTGAATGGCGCTATTTCATCTCCGTCGCCGGGCCCGGGGTTGGAGCCAGGGGCAGGGACTGGGAGAGAAGCGAGGTGCTAATCACTTTGTGGAGTAGTCCCAGACGTGAATGGGTAAGAGGCAATAGTGTATGAGCAGGCCAGTGGCTGTCAACGACGGAGCAGCAATCCAGCCTTGGCTTTTCCGCGGATAAGAAAGGGGACGTCGGGGCCGGGTAGACTGCTCCGTCTCTACCTCTAGCCACCAACCCTACCATGTCACATGCGTCGGCGGTGGTGAAAGGGTTTGGTTGTCTGAAGAAAGTCCATAAAACCGGGTTTACGAGTGAGGCCCTCGGCCAAAAGGGTAGCCACGAGCGCAGTCTCCCGCTCATATCTTTGGTGGATTGGCCTTTTTGTTGCCACAAGAGGGAGAGGTGAATATCCTCGAGCCAAATGGGATCACGAAAGGTCTGAGGCAGCCGCGACGCCGAATCCCGTCTCCTGCCGCTGCAAGACATTGGGGGCCGTACCTGTAGTCTGCGAGGAGGTCGTCTGAGCGTTCCACCGGTGGCTGAGGGTGATGTAGGATCCAATTGTGTCTGTCGTGCCTCTTCTTGGCGCCAGAAACACGATCGCGGTTGGCGCTGTGGCGGTGGCGGGATATTGCTGCTGGGAGGAAGATGCGTGTCTGGTCTTGATCCGGTGAGCTCTGCCTCTCGGTGGGAAATTTGTTCCAGAGACACTGAATGAGAGATGCACGGAAGGGACACCCGGACCGAGCCCCGTCCCGCGCGAGCTTCAACTGAAACTCTCCCCATCCTCCGGAGAGGCGAGACAAGACGTGGATGTTAAATTCCGGGCACGATAAGCAAAAATTCATCATTTTATTGTATGTGTGGTAGAAGTACTGAAAGAGACTTCCCGTTTCTCACTGTAATGATTGTATTGTGGTGTTGTGGCACTGCACACGGCACAGCCCCTGAGCCCCTGGATACAGGATGCAGGAGGTGTTACAAGTCCACTCCTTCGAGTGGCTGACTGTTTAACTATACCGCTGCTGCCTGCATTTTCTCTCAATAAGGATTTGGGCCATATGTTCCTTGCCATCTGCCGCTTTTCGAGTGAAAAAAAGAAGGGAAACAATGGAGGAATCCGGAGGCCCTTCTCACAAACAGATGTCGAGCTCAATACCGGCCGGCCCGGCGGCCTGGTACTTCTTATGGTTCCTACTGCGCGCCTTCAACCTTTTTGGCGGCGTCCTGTTCTCCCTCTCGCTGGATTCTAGCATGTCCCTCGTGCTCCATGGCGTTGCGCTTCTGGTGCTCGCCGCCGAGTGCGGCGCCGCCCACCGCTCCATAACCGCCTCCTCGTCCGACCTGCGCCAGAAGCGCCGATGGACAGCCGCCCACCTCGCGCTCTACGCCGCCGCACTTCTCGCTCTCCTCGGCTGCCTCCTCACACCCAGGGACGTCAATCCCCCAACCGGATTCTCCCCCGACTTTCCCAAGGTCCCCAACTTCACCAAGATTCCCGACTTTCCCAAGATTCCCGACCGCCCCGGGATGCGCATCCTGTACGTGCCCGACATTTTCGCGGCCGTCTGTTCCGTTGCGGCCTTCTTCACGTTGCCCCTGCTGCGAGTGCGCAACTGGAACAGTCTGCCACGGGATGAGGGTTTGTTTGTTGGGGATACCATTCCTATGGACACCTATGCCGATTCGGGATATGAGGATGAGGAGGAGGTGGAGGATAATGAAGGCAGTAAGAATCGGCCGTTGGCAGCCGCCTTTCGCGCCCCGCAGAGTGGTCGGCGTGGAAATGAGACGGACGACGAAGACGCTCTTGCCCTGGTTTAAGGGGCATTTGCTAGGTCAAGGTGTGCGGTGTCAAATTAATCTTTGGGTGCACCGGACACGAATATCTACCTTGTTGAGCAGGCAATTATATTGAGTGTAAATCACAACGCCTAGGCATCTGATTCTTGAAAGGCGAGAACCCCTGGGAGACGTTGAACGGCGTCTTCGATTGGCAAACAGCGACCCTTGACTCTTTGTTGCCTGCTTCCGGAGACTTTCACAACAGCTCGCCCTGCCCTCTGACCGTCCTGGGCTACTCCACAAGGCTCAGAAGTAAGGCAGCAGACTAGGCAGCACATTTTGATACCCAGCACCGCTCGGCGGCTCCCTAAAGCACCATTCAGTCAGCTCGTTCTTTGCTCTTTGCCACGATTCCCAGACGGACTCACATCGAATACATGTACGTCCCCCACCACGGACCGCCACCCCACCAGAGCCAGCCGGTCCACACGTCCGAGTTGCTCGCCATGTACGAGAGCATGCCGGTCAGGGCGCTGATGCACTGCGCGTTGGCGCCGCCGGCCGTCTCTCCCAGCACGGCCTTCTTCCCGTTGGCCTTGAGCCACTCGGTCGCCGCCTTGAGCCGCTCCTGTCCGATGGTCGTCGAGACGCACGCCTCGGCTGTGCCGGACCCGTCTGAGTCGAGGTACTGGTGCATCTCGTAAATGATCTTGTCCTGGGGGTCTTTTAGGTTTAAGAGGGAGGCGCTGTTGCCGGAGGATACCTGTGGTTGGAGAAAAGAGAGAAAGGTTAGTTAATAAGGAAGGGTCATCGGTGAGGTAAGATATTAAATTGAGGACAGGGACTAACCCAGGTCCACGCGCCAGACCAGGAATTGCCCTCGACAAAGATGGTCTGGGAGGTGGCGCCCGCCGCCCGAATCCCGTCAATGGCCGCCTGGTTGAGCCGGAACACGAGCGAGTTGTCCATGTCATGGTACTCGTTGTTGGTGTCGAAGATGACCTTGTCGTTAGAAGCAAAGAGCTTGGCGGCTGTGGTCCACCAGGCCTTGAAGCCATCGACGTCAGTAATGATTTGGTCGTAATAGCGGCCTGGCAAACCGTCAGTTCGGGGTTGATTACTCTCTCAGAGGGGAAGAGGATTATACCAAAGTTGTGTGGGTCAAGAACGGCATAAGCCCCCTTACCCGTGATGTACGAAATGATCTACTAGATATTTAGCTTGAACTTTCGTAACGAATCTGTGGTACGACTCTGGCTATCATACATCGGTGAGACCTTGCGAGTAGGTTGCGTTGATAGTGCCTGTCATCTTGGTGGGAACGAGGCGTTCCCTGAACTCTTGTTAGTCACTCGAGATATATACATCACCTATTGGGGGTTCCCACACCAGTCTTACATCATAATAGGAACACGAAAAGTATTCATTCCTTTGCCAACGAGAGTCTACCAGGTTCGTATCAGAGCATTTCACCCACACAAGTTGTGGGCCAAGAGTCAAAACTCACATCAATGGTCGACTTGACTGGCCAGGTGTACTGCTTGCCAAGTTGACCCGGCAGCGTGTCCTTGCCAAACTCGGCACCAGACTGGTTGACGCCAACAAACTTGAACTTGCTAACCCGCTTGTTCTTGGTGGAGACCGCGGCAGAGCCGGATGGCGCCGCCAGGGCCGAGCCGGCAGCGGCAGCGCCGAGAAGGATGTTGAGAAACTTCATAATGACTTGTCGTTACTCGAATGAGACCGTTCACGCGGAGAGAAACATCTTGATGGTGTTCAGTGATAGGTTTATATGTTCAACTCCAGCATCATCAAAAGCTGTCTACCTCTACTCGGAAACGCTTGCTCCGCCCTCGAAACTACGATATCCCGTAGATCTTTATTAACCACCCCGATCTTTAAACATGAAAGGGATTTCTGTGTACTCGTCGTCTGCCATATTCCGGATCCTGAACCTGGCTGATCATCTGAAATAATACCGGCTTCGGTGTCTCAAGCCCCTGGACCCTTGCTGATGCAGCTCCCCTTCAACAGCCGGGAACCCAGAAGGTGAATTTTGTGGGGTAATCATCCCTATGTTTCCCAAATGGGGGTCCTTCTTCCGTCCTCCTGACATCAGCCTGAGGCGGGAGCTATCTGGCCCGCAAGGACGCTCGGGCGCATCAGGTCCACGAGTGAAGACCCCGAAAGAGAAGACTCTGCTATCACTAGAGTGAGGTGATACCTACCTAGTTACATGCGTGTCGTCATCTTGATCTTCGTTGGTGGTGTGAAAAGCGATCCGGTGATTCCGTTAGAGAGCAACCTGTCAAGCTCTTCTAGGTTCTTGTTCCGTGTGAGAAGCAATACTGTGACTTGCCACATGTCGATGCCGTTCTGATTATGGGTGGATAGCGGACTAAATGGCGACTACCTGAGTAAGTACCTGGTAGCTTGACAAGAATGATGGATCCGAGACGTCCGACTCGACGAAGGACGGCACCCTGTTAGATATATCACCGGACTCTTCAAGACTCCACAACAAACCAAGACACGACACGATACTGTCTCTTTTATAACATTCTTTGAGTTGAGTGTCAATTTTGAATGAATCACAAGTCGCACCTATGTATAGTTACCGCTGGAACGCTGCGGAAAACAGGCGAAGGGCAGTTAGGATATGTACCGAGGAGGATGATAAAACGAGACTCCTATGTGAGGTCGAGCTTGAGCTCGGGCTTCGTATCCGCGTAGGTGTGTTGTCAAATTGCGTGCTACTCACATGACGTCCTTGGTTCTGGCGTGCGAACGAACTATTAGTGATTATACGTGGAAGTGATAAATGTGGTGCATGGACCCGGCGTTATTCAAGGCGACCTTGGTGTAAACGAAAACGAAGGTGCAAGGGGCTTAGGAACAGGTGTACTCGTGTTATCCCGAGTCACTACCCGGTCTTTCTTCTCTACTCTCGACCGCGCGCATAGCCATGACTGCCTGGATCTGCAGCCAGTTCCACGGGAGGCCGATCGACCCATGATGGACGGTTGCCATAAACTGGCATCTCCGCTCGAGTCCACGTATCCAACTCCATGGCTGGATCCTTGGCCGAATACATCTCCTGGGGTTTTCCGATCCATTGTTGGGCCCCTCCGTGGTCTGCCGCAGCCGCCGCCGCCGCCCCTTCCACTTCTTCCCGTCTCCTCCTCCTCTTTCTCATCAACAGCCAAGTTGCAATCGCCAGCCCAAACAAGAGCCCTCCAAGTGCAGCGCCGACAGCGATGCCGGCAATTGCACCGGTAGATAGCCTGCCTTGGCCATCCGCTGCTGCTGGAAGAGTGCTGTCGGAAGGAGCGGAACTAGCCCCGCTCGTTAGTGACGAAGTGGCCGGTGATGTCGAAGTTGGCCGTGTCGTGGCAGATGTTGTCGTGGTCACGAGGTCCGATGACTGGAAATTGAGTTGGAACATTGGTGCCAACAGGACGATCTCGCGTGTGAGGGTCTCGATCGCAACGGCGAGGCCGGCATTCGTGGTAGTGGAGGTCGTCACCGTCGACGTGATGATATCCGGGAATGTGGCTCGAGCGAACACCATCTGCGACCCGGAGCACGTGGCCGTGGTGACCGCTGTCTGGGTTCCCGTGGAAATCACGGCAACGCATGTGTTGCCGTTGCGATTGTCGCACGTAAACCCCCTGAGGATCCCGTCAGCCTGCGCTCTTCCTTTACCCCCCCAACCCGACATATCACCTGGCCCGCGACTTACGTTGGGCAGCATCCCACGGCGGTTTCGCCAGCATTTAGTGTGAACTCGATCTCCCAGTCTGCTCGGCCACCATACACGGCTGTGCAAGCCGAAGTGTAGCCCGTTGGGCATGCCAATCCCGGGGAGTAGAAGCCCCATCCGACAAAGGGATACTGCGGCGTTCCAGCCTGGGTCCTGGCGGGAGGCCAACAGCTCGTATGGTCCTCGGCCCGTCCCGTCCCGCTGTGTACGACGCACTGTTGGCCTCGGAATCCTCCGTCGCAAGTTGGACAGTTGACGAGAAAGGCGGTACAGCTGTCGGGCATGGACCATGTTGTTGTCAAGGGGCCGAGCCAAGTGCCCGCCAAGCTGGTGAAGCCCATGGGGCTGATTAAGATGAAGATACCGAGTTGTGGACAGCAAAAAGGCAGGACGACATTGCACACAGACGGGAGAGAAGGCGGTTGGGGAGAGACTCCAACTTTTACGCTCTTCGAGCCGTGGCCAGGATTACCTATTTCAACGGCAAGGCAAGCCCACTGTGTTTCACCAATCCCTCTCGGCGATCGGACGCGATTGGATGAGCAGGTGGCAGACACCGCCAAGATGCCGGAAGTGTTGACATAAGTGGTCAAATAACCGCTTGTGCGCAATGCTCGCTTCAGCAGAGTCCTTTTGCGCAGGGATAATAGGCGTGATCTTCCTTCCATCCGCATGTCCGCATGCAATACGACACCCAATTGACGTTAGCGGCCTGCACCTTGCCGCTTGCTTGCATCCACGCCGTTCCGGGGTCGCCGTTCTCCATCATCTTCACAGTGTGTACCATGAATGGGTATACACAGTAACGTTAATGTACAGAATACACTGAGGGCATTGCTAATGAACATGGGAAAATCCGTCGCTGGGGGCGTTGAGGAGTCGTATCCCAGGCAGCGCGCAGAATTAGGTACCTGGTGCTACACCGAATATCAGCAGGTCCAGAATATAAATGCAGCGCCGACCGGTCCACCATTTCCAGTAAGTACCTTAGCTATTCCGTGCGAGTTGTCCCGCAAGAGGCACCCGATGTTACGGAAGGAGTTGATTTCGAGCAGAAGCCGTTGCCTTTCCCCAAGAACCTCCTGATCCTATCTGTATCCGAATTATGATGCTGTGCAACCTCAACGCGGCAACCTGGATGCGTCCCATCGGTTTCCCGTAATCCGTACTTGTCAGAACAAGACATCGTCGAAGTTCGAACCCATTTTTACCGGGCTGGCCGCTGGCGGCACGTGGCCCGCATGATCCGCCCCTGTCCCGCCCCGAAAGGCAGACAACACCCCGCTTCCCCTGCAGCCTCACAGGGCTCCGCTAGCGCCGCGAATCAAGCAGGACGGGGAATCCTGAGCCAGCCTTGGTGTTCTTGGGGAATGCCTCAGCCAGATTCACTGGGTCCTGCGAAACCGATGGTCGGCTGAGGTGCCGCTCCCGAATGACACATCGAGGGCACCATAGATAACTACCAGCATCTTGCCAACGATGATGGCAGAACTCCGTGCTCTCATCTTTGAGATGCGTCCCTGTCAGCTGGCCGGCATGGCTTACACAGTAGTTGTGTCTGCCTCGCGCCCGACCGGGCCTGTTCAGATGCGGCCCGCAGGGCCAGGCCGGGCCGGGTCGGCTGTGAAACTTGGTAGCATGTGCGCATCGGACACCAAGCGGTGGTCGCTGTGCTTGACCATGTGTCGCACGTGGAGATCGGCCACTGCGGGTGTGGTTACTTGTGCCGGGGACGGATTTTGACTTCACAACCTTGGTGTCGATCATCCGCCAGCGGGGATGTTGTCGTGCAGTCCGTACTTGGTTTCGCATCCCTGATACCCGCTCACAAGAGCGGTGAACGCACCACTCCTCCGAGGCAAGGCAGCTGGCACTCGATGGGGCAGCTGCTTCGGCCGGCGTAAGCTGGTGGACAGGCGGAGCATTCGCGGGCCGCGAGCGTGGACATGCAAGATGCCACAACAGAGCCCCGAGACGTCGCATTCCAGCCTCCAGCCACACGTGTCAGCACCACGCTGGCTCTGGGGGCGGCCACTGTGCCGGTTGAGGGGGTGCCGCAGGTTCGCGTGTTCGGTTCTGGCTTGACGCGTCGAGCTTGACGAAGCAGCGCCGTGTCATTGGTGCAAGACTCCCGAGTGAATGGTATAAGCGCCGTGCTGGGTCCTGGCCGCTAATCCGGCCAATATCAGGGCCCCTCGTCGGGGGCCTTGGTTTCGAATAAGCGCTGCTGCCCGCATCACAACGACTCCATTCGTTCACTGGCAGCTTTGGTTCCATCGTGGATGCTGCGACCGGATCGCCCGCCTGCGCAAGGCTTTCATTCTGGGCGTACTGTACTGTACATACCATGTGCATGCAGCAATGGCAGACGAGCTGCAGGGAGAGTGCCCAACACCAACGGGGATAGCTAAGACCGTGATAAAATCTCGAATCCGCCATTTTCGGACTCGCCGCCGTTGGCCATGAATCCGTCCAACTGTTGACAGTTTCTGGTCTCTTGCAGCGTGCTTGTCATCTTGAACCGGCCCCAAGATGGCAATCTGGAGCAAAACAGCACGTCCAGTGCGGGGTGAAGAGCCGGCAGAGAACGTTCAGAGGCAATACTTGTGGAGCGCGCCAAACGGAAGTCAACCTGACTTCTACAATACGTACACCTACGGTGATGCCATCCTCGTCTCCTGGAATGCACTCAACAACAGCCTCTACGACCTCTGGCTCACGAGCTGGGACATCGACCCCGACCCAGTGGCACTGTGCCTGGCAAGTAAGTATCAGGGAAACGCGGGCAGACTCCCCTTTCCAAAGGAGAAGGTTCACTAACGTGGCCAACAAAGGGGCAGTGAACCTCGCCAATGACGGCAACCTCAAGGTCATGACCTCGAACCCGCCTTCGGCACAACTCGCCAACAAAACCCGATATGCGTTCCGGTTCAAGCCGCCAACTGGTCAAGGCGGGTTCGTTGCGTCGGACCCGGATTTGTCGAGCCCAGGCTTCTTGCTTGTGACGCCGTCCTTCAACCAGAAGAATATACCGAGTGCCACAGAGTCTGGCCCAACGTCTACCGCCACGTCTTCTTCCGCAACATTTACCACCACATCTGACACGGCGTCATCATCGTCGACAACACTGTCATCAACCGCTCTTCGAGCGATACCGTCGAGGGAGGTAGCCACGTCGGTTGCGGAGTCGGGGGAGGGGTCGGTACCGGCCATGTCGCAGGGCGCAGCAGCAGGTTTGACGATAGGGCTGATACTGGTCGTGGCGCTGCTCGCCGCGATGGAGGTTGTCTATCTCATGTGGCGGCGGAAGAAGCGGCGCGAGGCCGAGGACGACGGCATGGAGCCGCTGGGTCGGAGGAGATTGAAGAGAGTTGGGACAGGCAGTCGCGGGTTGTTTGTGATGGTGGACAAGTCAGAGATGACGCTTGACGATGCGCTCTGGATGTCGCCCGAGCTGCCCGGGGACTCGACCTGGGGCCAGCGGTTGGTGCACGAACTGCAGGGGTCGAGGCTAGGGCGGGGGAACGGGACCGGCCGGGCCTTGACGATCAATAGTTCGGTGGTCGAGCTGGAGGCCGGGAGGGGGTGAGCGACCACCGAGACAGACGTCGCATTATTATCAGTCGATCGGAATTTTTTCAATCGAGGATGGATGGACCTGGAAGTGGGAGTCAGCTCGTCGAAGTGATCAGCACTCGGACACACCCAAGCCCAAGAGGCCGAGTTCAATGTCGTCGTGAAGAACGCATGAACTCTCGGCCAGGCCGAGCTGGCTGCCTTGGAACCGAACACCGAGTTCCATGTCTGAGGTTGACGAAAACCAGTCACAAGGTCCGAAATGACAGGGCGCTCTCGGCCCAGTGATGCCGCCGGTGTCTCGGGCGGTGGTTGGGGTGGCCTTTCTGTAACGCTAGCAGACCGCCCCAGTGATGACCATGCAACTGCGTTAGTGCATGCTTGTCCCTTATCGATTGCCTGGGTCCCCGCGGGGGCTTGGCAGGATCTGTGCCCCACCTGCAGCCTGCAGCAAGCACCGCTAAGTGCTTGCTGAGTGTTGCGTTGCAGAGCGAGAAGCTGCTGCCGTCATCAAGGTTCCCCAGCCTTCCATTCCCGTCGCCTCATCTTGCGCATCGCATCGACTTGCTGCGTCTAATTTCGTGTCAGCATCTTCCATCTTCTTCCCGTTGCATTCGTTAGGACCCTGAGATATTTCCCTGCCTCGCCATACCCTCGCCGACACCAGGTCTCGTCAATCCTAGTCTCCTCGCGCTCGACGCCCGCTTTATCCGGCGCGATTGATTGTGTTTAGTTTTTGCAAACTGCATTCCCCAGACCCGCACGCTCGGCCAAATTCCGTTTGCATCCAAGTCCATGAGACAGACGCCCATCTCCGCCGTGCACCGCTCCGACATCGACTCCAGGCTCCCGCCTTGAAAGGTTGAGAACTCGACCCGACACAATCCGCTTTCGCCTGGCACAGACCCCGCAACTCCGATAACCATGCGGCGAGCGTCGCTGGACCTGACCGAGCCCGCTCGGAACCTCGAGGAGTCGAACGGGGAGCCGTCCGCAGGCGCGACCGACGCTGCCGCAGACAGCTCCATGCCATCACCTGCCGACGAGATGGAGCTCGTTGAGGGCGAAGAGCTCGACGAGGGCGAGGAAAACACCAAGGTCTACCCCCCACCACCGCACATCGCCGCCAGGCTGTTCTACCGGCCGACGAACCAGACACGACGCAAAGAGAGCGCCGCCTCGTCGCGCCGCAACAGCATCTCCTCGGCCCACTCCCGCTCCTCGCACGGCTGCAACCCCCTGAGCGGAGGCCCCCAGAGCAAATATGTCGCCCAGCACCTCCGCCGCGCCTCGATCCTCGAGGACAGGAAGGCGCGCCTGGCGGATCGCGCCGCGCACGCCGAGAAGGTCCGCATCCGGGCCGCACTGGCCAAGTCCGTCACCAAGAACACCAGCGCAAGCGAGGAGCGGGCTCTTGCTGCCGCGCAGGCCCGGGAACGCAACCTCGCCGAGATTGCCGCCTCGTGCGCCGAGGAGGTGAGGCGCGCCAAGGCTGTCGCAGAGAGCATGAAGGAGAAGCGGGAACAAGATATTCGCAAGATGAAGCTCCAGATGGAGGAGCGGCTCGCCGAGGCCGAGAGGCGGAGGGAAGAGCTACGCACCCGGAACGCTTCCCGGGTCAAAGGGAGAGAGCGTGGCCAGAGCCTCGGCGCGCGCAAGCCCACCTCAGTCGAGGTGATGCCCGAGGTCAAGGAGGTTAAGGAACGCGAGGCCAACCCGCTGACCGAGGAAACTGCTGCCTCGAGGATTCAATGGTGCTGGAAAGCCGGGAGGAGGAAGCAGACGGTTGCCGAATTCTCCGCCCTCGGATTGTCTCTGGACGCCGTCCGAGAGACCTCGTTTGACCAGGTCACCATGCTGTTGTCCCAGGAGAACGTACTCTTGCTGACGGCTCGCATCCTCCGCATCTGTGGACTCGACGAGGGCAAGCCCGGCTCCGTCGAGGAGATGGCGGCCGTGCGGTCCTTCCTGAGCGCCTTTCTCATCCTGGGCCACCCGTCGCAGGTCCTTAGCAACAAGGAAGAAAAGGAGATGGCAGAGGAGTCCGAGTCGAGCCAGGCACAGCCCATGTCCAAGGACAATCTGGCCAATCCTCAGTCCCAAGAACTCGTGGGCAAAGCGAGGGACTTGCTGGTCCTGTTTGAGAACATCCTCGGACGGCTGACGGCCTTCAACAATTCCACGCCGCCTCCGGCGCTGCTGGCGGCCTTCCCCGAAGTGTACGCCACCTTTTACAACGCTTTGATCGCGTGGAAAGCACGGGACTCGAGTTCTCTCGTCGACCTGATGGTCATGCAGTTCGTCGAACTGGACGCCATCTGGGAGTCGGTCAAGGACACCACCGACGGTTCAGTAGATCAGGTGTACAAGGAAAGTATCCGCAACAACCAGCTGCTCCTGTTGGTGAGGATCAAGAAGCTGGCCGGCCCGTCCAAAGGGAAGCAACTCGTAACGGAGGCCGTAAGGGCGGCCCGCAAGACCAGGGCGAAGAAACCTGTCGGCGACACGAAGCCCCGTGTGGCAGACCACACTGTCACGGAGACCGCGATGGGGGTTCTTGGCGTGGAAGAAAGCCACGAGCACCCATCCCAGACGCAGACCCTGACCCCGCCGGCTACGCCGTCAAGGAAGGCCGAGCCATTCAAGGTCAGCATTCTGGTCCCAAGCGGCAAGAGCTTGCTGCCAGACAATCGGATTGTTGTCCACGAGCTAGCCATCAACAAGGAGTTCCGGACGGAACCCCACGAGTACCACGAACAACAGGAGCACCTGCTCGCCCCGCTCTTCCGGGAGATGCGCTCGACTATGCAGGCGCACAACCAGGAAGCTCACTTCTTCCTTCTGTTGAAGGTTGCCGAACTGATCCGGGAGAAACTCCAGCGCCTGGTCAAGCCCGGCAACTCGATGCATACCTTTATCGGAGAGATTCTGGACACCGACATTGCGAGGCGCCAGTTCACCATGGGCAGCTTTTCGTACGAGAAGTTTTTCCAGGCCATGGGCACGTTGCTCCCCAAGCTCTGTGCGCCGGTCCGAGACGAGGAAGTCAAGGTGCTCGTCGAGGAAAAGCTGAGCCAGGACAGCTACGTCGACCGCCTCGAGGCGCTGAACAGCTTTATCGATGTCATGCTCAGCGATTACGCAAATTACCTTCTGCAGCTGGCAGCACCGCGGCTCATTGAACAGGCCCCGGTGTACGAAGCAAAAGCATTTGCGGCCGACCTCGATGCCGAACGACACGCCTTGTCGGTCGCCACCAACGCGTGGCGCTCGGCACGCCACAAGATTCTCACCGAGACGTCCCGCCGAGACCCGGAGGGCATTAACCACCCAGCCTCGCGGCCGACGGCCAACCGCATCTACGCCCAGCTCCTCGTCGACCTGTTCACCCAAGTCTCCCCCGTCCCGCGGGAAGAGGTGCCCGAGATGCTGCTCCTTGACCACAAGCGTGTTCTCGAAGCCGGCCGCCTGACCCGCCGCATCATCACGACCGGCGCCATCCTCCTGCAGTGCAAGAACCTCCTGAAGCGGGATGTCCGCGCGCCGTGGCGGAACGAGGCCCAGCGCATCCTCATTGTGCTCGAGAGGAGCGACGACCCGAAGCCCGGCAACATGACGCCCGAGATCGCGGCGGACGGCATCCTTGCCGCGCTCGAGGCGGGACGCTCGATGCCGGCGGCCACGAAACACCATCTCCGGGGCCTGGTGAACAAGTTCCTAGTGGCCGGCGCCGAGGCGGCGGCGCAGCGGGAAGGCGAGGTCAGGGAACCGGTGCTGCGGCTGCTGCTGGGCAGGCTGCGCGGCCATGTCCTGTCCAGGCTGGCGGCGGCGTCGGCGAGCGAGAAGGTCAAGGCCACGAGCACGGCCGGCGAGAAGCTGGCTGGCTTGGGGTTGGCCGAGTTTGTGGACAAGGTTCGGGACATGGTGGATATGATGGGCCGGGTGTCGGTCGTGGATCGAGATTCGCATGGGACGTGGTGGGACCGGGTCGCCGAGGATGTTGAAAATTCTCAGGTGGCTTCGCCGGCGAGGTGAGGAGGGTTACATATACGGTTTGGTGGGATCCGCGTTGGGACTGGGCTGGTTGGCATGGAATGGGGTGGGATGGGATACACATTCATGGGTTGGCATGGGTATTGAGGCTGGGATCCTACGAGATGCATTGTTGGAAGGGGTACAAGCGGTGGTTTCATCTATGGCTTTGGCATTGTCTTTGCCGTTTCTTTTGCTGTGGGCATGGGCTTGTTCTCTGTGGTTGGCGTTGGATAGGGGGGCTTCCTTGGTTGCTGCATTTCGGTTTGCTCTCTATTTGTGTCTTTGCTTGGTCCTCGGCCGAGTCCAGCCTGCATCTGGGGCCGACAAGCGTCGTCGTTTCCGTATATCGAATACACGTTCACTTGCTTCGTATCTCAGGTTTTGGGGGTTCTTCGTCAGTTCCCGGCTATCGGCGGACCTTGAATCCGCCAGGAAGCTCGAGCTCGCAGCTGGTTCGAGCTTGTGCTGTGACCCCATTGGCCGGAGCTCCGCCCTCCTGCAGCAGCTCGGGCCCGCTGTGTCGGGAGGCACGAGGATCATCCAGGGATTCTCACGTCTTTGCGTTCACCTTCCATCTCTGTGTTGGCCTGGTCAGGACCGCCGAGTCAAGCTTGCATCCCATTTGCTTGCAGATGCCTGTTTGAGCATTCCTCTCTCCTTCCATTACGTTTCTTCAGCAATCTCTTGGGTCCACGCGTTGCGAGAGAGGACCCGTCGTTCCCGTGAAAATCCTGAAGCAAGCAAGACCTTCCGTCATCCGTCACGCATTTTGGCCGGGGTCGTGTGCTGCTTGCTGCATGCTGAAGTGGATCTCGGCCGCCAACAGCTCGAGCTTCCCATGCCTCCTCACTCACGCATCCTCAACCGAAGGTTTTTGGCCTCACCACCTTCACCTGCTCTGACCCGCGTGCTTCGGACCGTCCGGCCTCTTTGTCCTGCTGGCGTTGCCTTCCAGGTATCCAGCGCCAGGCACCTCGCATCGCTGCCGTCGAAGCCCGCACCAACACGACTCCGGCCCCGCAGACCCCCCGTTCGCTCGGCCCCCGCCTCCGCATTTCTCGGCTTCCCCCGCCATTGTTCTCACGCATCGTTCAGACACAGGCGGGCCAACATGACCGACCGAGACATCCTCCCGGACAACTTCAAGCCGGTCCACTACGACCTGGTGATCAAGGACCTTGACTTCAAGAATTGGTCCTACAAGGGCACCGTCAGGTGCGCCGCCCATCACTGGCCCGGGACGGAGTGTGAGTGTGTGTGTGGACTGACAGCCCCAGGATCGATGGCGAGATTGTCAAGTCCACGAGCGAGATTGTGCTCAACACCCTCGAGCTGAAGCTGCTGAGCGCCAAGGCGGTCGTCAGCCAGAGCAAGAATGACCAGTCGTGGGACTCAACCGCCTTCTCCGATGACACCAAGACCCAGCGGTCGACCATCACCTTCCCTCAGGAGCTGCCCGCGTCCGCCAAGGCCTCGTTGACCATTGAGTTTACGGGCGAGCTCAACCACGACATGGCCGGATTCTACCGCAGCCAGTACAAGCCTGCCGCGCCGGCCGCCGCGAGCGTGCCCCGGGACGACGACTTTCACTACATGCTGAGCACTCAGTTCGAGGCATGTGATGCCCGCCGTGCCTTCCCCTGCTTCGACGAGCCGAATCTCAAAGCAACCTTCGACTTGACCCTTGAGATCCCCGAAGACCAAGTCGCCTTGTCCAACATGCCCCAGAAGGAGACAAAGCCGGTCGACGGCGGCAAGAAGCTCGTCTCGTTCGAGCGCAGCCCCGTCATGAGCACCTACCTGCTTGCCTGGGCCGTTGGAGACTTTGAGTATGTCGAGGCGTCGACCGAGCGTGAGTACAACGGCAAGAAGGTGCCCGTCCGTGTGTACACGACGCGCGGACTGAAGGAGCAGGGCCGGTGGGCGCTGGAACACGCGCCCAAGATCATCGACTACTTCTCGGAGCAGTTTGAGATCGACTACCCGCTCCCCAAGAGCGATATCCTGGCGGTCCACGAGTTCACCCACGGTGCCATGGAGAACTGGGGTCTTGTCACGTACCGGATGACTGCCATTCTGTTCGACGAGAAGCTTTCCGAGGCCAGGTTCCGCAACAGGATCGCTTATGTCGTTGCCCACGAACTGGCTCACCAGTGGTTTGGCAATCTCGTCACCATGGACTGGTGGGATGAGCTCTGGCTAAACGAGGGCTTTGCCACGTGGGCCGGTTGGCTGGCGATTGACCACCTGCACCCGGAATGGGAGGTATGGCCGCAGTTCATTAATGAGGGCATGGATGAGGCCTTTGCCCTTGACGCCGTCCGCTCGTCGCACCCGATCCAGGTCGAGGTCCGCGACGCTCTCGACGTGAACCAGATCTTTGACAAGATCAGCTACCTCAAGGGCTGCTCCATGATCCGCATGCTGGCATCCAACCTTGGCATCAAGGCCTTCCTGAAGGGCATCGCCATCTACCTGAAGAAGCACGCCTACGGAAACGCGAAGACGGTGGAGCTCTGGAACGCTCTCAGCGAGGCCTCTGGCGTCGACGTCAACCAGATTATGAAGCCCTGGATTGAGAAGATCGGCTTCCCCGTCTTGACCGTCACCGAGGGCAAGCAGCAGATTTCCGTCAAGCAGTCTCGCTTCCTCTCCACCGGCGATGTCAAGCCCGAGGACGACCAAACCACTTGGTGGGTGCCGCTTGCCATCAGGGGCAAGGTTGGCTCCCAAGGGATCGAGCCGCTGGCACTGACCTCCAAGGAATCCACCATCGACGGCGTCAGCGAGGAGTTCTACCAGCTGAACGCGAACGCCACCGGCTTCTACCGCGTCAACTATCCCGAGTCCAGACTGAAGCTCCTCGGCACGCAGCTGCAGCATCTCACCACTGAGGACAAGATTTTCATCACGGGGTCCGCCGCCGACTTGGCGTTCTCTGGATACTCGACAACTGGTGCCCTCCTGTCGTTCATCCAGGGCTTGAAGAGCGAAACGCACTACCGTGTGCTGAGCCAGGCTCTGGACTCCATTGCGACCCTCAAGTCCGTCTTTGGTGATGACGAGCAGGTCAAGAAGGGCCTGGAGAAGTTCACGCTTGAGCTCATCGAGAAGGCTTTGAAGAAGGTCGGGTGGGAGGGCCCGAAGGACGAGGACTTCAACACCGGTCTGCTGCGCAAGCGGTTGCTGTTGACTGCGGTTGCGAACTCGCACGAGGGGTATGTTTCCCAAGATCCCGTGCGTAACTCGGTGTGTAGTACCGTGCTAACTTGCTGCAGTGTCGGCTCCGACGCGTTCCAGCGCTGGTCCGCGTACCAGACCAGCCCGACCGAATCTCCCATCTCCCCTGACCTCCGCGCTCCGATCTACCGCGCCGCCATCCTCAAGGACGCCTCAAACGCCGTAGCGGCCCTGAAGCACGAGTGGTTTACCACTCCCGCCATCGACGGCAAGGAGATCTGCCTCCAGGCGCTCGGCCACACTGGTGACGAGGCCCTGATCAAGGACCATCTCCTCCCTTTCATCTTCAACCTCTCGCCTCCGGCCGCCGCCAAGGACTCCATCCTGCCCGCCGACATGCACATCCTCTCCGGGGTGCTGGCGGCGAACCCGGTGGGACGGCGGGTACAGTGGGCGTACATGCGTGATAACTGGGATCACTTCCTTGCCAAGGTGGGCGGCAACCCGATCATTCTCGACCGCTTTGTGAAGGTCAGCCTGCCCAAGTTTACCGACCTGGAGACTCTGAGGGAGATTGAGACGTTCTTTGAGGGAGTCAGCACCAAGGGCTTTGACCGCACGTTGGAGCAGGTCAAGGACAGCGTTCGCGGACGGGCGGCGTATAAGTTGAGGGATGCCGAGGGGGTCAAGGCATGGCTGGTCGGGAACGGGTATGCATAGATTCGGTCTGTGTGTTTGGGATACATGTTAGGTGCATGAATACACATTGGATAGACGGGAATCCGAAATACTATCCATCTCGCGTTTGTTTTTACCTCCATAGTTGACCTGTATTTGACCAAACAGGACGCAGTTTAGGAAACTTGTTAGGATATACTTCATGTTCTTAGGTGATTTCAAAGCCTTGTTTTTCTCGGACTGACAATGAAGTTCTTCGGCCGGAGCCCTTAAACGGATAGGGTCCGTATCAAAAGGCTCAAATGCTCGATTTTGGGATTCCGTCCCGCTTTATATCCATTTTCACTATCACGGGACAAGGGGTTTTGAGCAACATGCCTCGGGACTCTGTTTCCTGGCTATCGACGAGCAGAGCATATTCACGTCATGATTACCACGTCTTTGGAGAGTTTCAAGGATAGTATGTTTAGTCTGGAAGTGGTCAAGAAAGATCGGCCTTGCTGTATCTTAATGTCCCTCACTCCTGATATTTGATCACGAGAAGGTTACGGTATTTGGGCAACTAATTATCACCATGATCAACGGAGTCTTCTCCACATTTCGACCTCTTCGTTCTCATAATGCCTCCTTTACGCATTTCCCGCCAGAGTCACGAGTGGCCAGGATTCCAGTCTACATTAGTGTCAGCCCTATTATGTGCTCATATAGATTTACGACCACGAACGGACTCGCGGGAGGACTACAAGGTAGTATTGCTAGGGACCATCAATCGCTACTAGTCCCTGAGTTCCCGACTTCCTTTGTCTGTCATGGGATGATGTCCCCAACCCGAAATGCGATAATTACCGGTTGGCGCGCAATGGATATCATGCAGCGACACCTTGGCGTACAACTTGTAACCACAACACATACTGTGGAGGTCATGAGGGCGCGACCCAACATGGAATAGAGGAGGCTGGGTCCTCGCACTCCGAAGAGCGGAGAGAACTCGGCAAGGAGGAGATAAGAATGGGGTAAAGTACTAGCCAAGTACCCAGCTAGCATGCGGCTATGGCAACCGGCTAGTGTTTGTGCACAACTCCCCACGCCCAGACGGCGTGCTCGAGGCTGCACGGCCGTGTCCTGCTATTTTTGGGACGGGCATACTGCGCGGTAACCCAACCAGGGCGGTGATACGCACCGTGGCGGACCCGGACAGGCAGAGGCAGACTGTTCCCGCTGGAACGTTGCCGGCAACCAATATACACAGCATCGATAAACCTGGAGAGGGCAGACGAACCACGGGCGCAGAACCCACGAACCGGGACCCTCGCGGAGCGTGACCGCCCCGAGACAGACCTGGTTATACAGCTACATACCGTGGTACTATGTACGGTTACCTCACACGCACGGATGGGGGAGTAACTCCAAGGTAGGATCTGGGTTATTCCAGATCCGGTGGTGTGGCCGGAGGCATGACCCTCCCGGTCGCGAGTCCGTGGGGGGTGCCCAGTGTGGTCTGTTACGACGGTGACGGTGGTTCGCCGGCGACGAGGGCACATGGCCATGACGCCATTCTAGTTCTGGTGGCTCGGTCTGCGGATACAGCCCGAAACATGCGAGGACGAGCGAGTTTCTGGCTAACCCGGAGCAGCCTTCTTGCCCGTCCGGCCAAGAAGCGGGCGTGGAGCTCAATGTCACCATCTCCAACACATGGCAACGGCGGGGTCACGGGGCCACCCGAGCGGTGACATGACGGCGGGCAGAGATTCGACGTTATCCAACGGCGCGGGGCGATGGGACTGATTGCGTCGTCATCCCCCCCTCCCGACTTCACAACTTTGGGGCTAGCTGTTCACTTGGCCACTTCGCCAAAGACACGACGAGGACGAGAGGTAGTGCTTGGGACGATAACAGGCCCACTTGGAGAAGCTGCTGGCGGAGGGATCGGGGTTTAGCTGGTTAGCTAAGATGAAGCACGATTCCGAATGGGATGCTCCGTCGTGGTGCTCCGTGGGTTTGGGGGCGGTTTTAGGAATAGCCCGGACCCCCGGGGAATGCCAGGACTGGACGACGCGGTAAGCCGTCTCAGGTCTCGGAGGCCGTAAGCGCGCAGCTCCGGACGGGATTGGGACGAGAGAGTGTGAGAAGGAGGAGGAGGGAGGAGAGGGAAAAGAGGTCAAGGCAAGAAAAGAGAGGAAGAAAAAAAGAAGAAAAAAGGAAGGAGTGCTGCGTAACAAAACACGGGACGGGAGGGTGGTCAGCCTCGGTCGTTGGGGCGGTTGAGCTGATGTGCGACGATCTAAAGAAGCCCGAGGTCTGGTCTGGCTGGGCTGCTGGGTTGATGTTTCGAGGCCCGGCCCAGACACGAGGTGAGGTCCGACCTGCAGACGGGATTTGCGGGTCTCGATTCCGGAACAAGCCAAGGCTGGAACGGCGGGAAGCTGGAGCCTGGAACGGTGGCCGTGGCCTTTCGCAGAGAGATCGATCTCGGTCCCGGTCGCTGCGCTGCAAGGCTCGTTTGCCCCTTCCAGGCAGGCTGAGGCAGGCGACAGGGGCATGTGACGGGCTCTCTCTGGCCGTCGCGGTTGCCAGTTCTTGCCGTTCCGGAAGCGAGCGGTGGGGATGGGTAAACCTCGGAAATGTGCCGCCTGCCCGACGAGGTTGAGTGGCTGCGTGTTTCCACCGCTCCCGGGGGGGCAGCCGCCAAGCCCGGGGGCCGAATGCAGGACCCTGGAAGGACCCAGAAACAAAAAAGAACAAGAAAAACACAAAAACAATCAAGCAATTTGAAGAGGCTGAGACGACTTAAAATCCCCGAGCGCCCCGAGACCAGGTCGGGCTGGGTGTGCTGCGTGCTCTACTATGCACAGTGCCTCCGTCCCTCTTTGGCAAGATTGATAGCGTGCGGCGGATGGTAACGGTTATCAGGCTGATGCCGTTGCTGTCGAGGGGGGACGGGGACGGGTGCCAGGAGCGAGCAAGAGCCAGGGCTGACGGGCCCGAACAATTTCCAGATTGCCTTCCATGCTGTGCTTCCCCGGGAAGGCGCTAGAACAGCAGGCGAATCACGGGGGTTTGGGGCGTTCGCAGCGCGGGCGGGCCAGGCTCGCCAGGCAAGCCAGTGGCGAGCCGTGGCAGGTCAATCAGGCTCGGAAGCCCGCCCGAGCCTTGGAATGGCGGGCCGAAGGGGACCTGGCGGGGCCTCGCGGGGCCTGGCGGGTGCCACTTTTTTCAGGAGATGCGGAGTTGCGGTTCCGATGAGATCCCCACTGCGGCCTGCTGGGACCAATGGGCGCCCGCCAAAGTTTCTTGCATGGCCCAGAGCCCCAAATTGCGCCGGATGCTCGTCCCTTGCCAGCCCTTGCCACTGCTGCCAGCCCTGGTCGACCCCAGAAACAGCCAGGATTTGCCCAACACAGCGTTGCACCGGCGCTGCCCAGGGCCTAGCCGCATTCTCCGCCCGTTTTTTTTTTTCTTCCCCTTCCATCCTGCGAATTGAGAACTTCGAATGCCGTTTTGGCGCCACCGAGAACCAATACCGAGCGAGAGAGCCGTCCCAGCAGCGCATGATACAGGATACGGCATGGCGGGCCCTGGCCTGTCATTCGCCGCCGCCGGGGGCATTCCGCCGATGCCATTCGCTGCGTTGTGCTGGATTCGCTGGATTCGCTGGATTCCGCCGGCGGATTCCCACGCACAGCCCACCCGCGCTCCCGTGAGCCGTGGTCGATGGGGCATGGCAGGCTCATGGCATGGCGGGCGTGGCATGGCTGTCGTTTGAGGCCAGCCAGCCCTGACTGTACGGAGCATGTATTTTCAGAATACATACACTCAAAGCGGTCCAGCGGCCCTTGGGGCGCGCCGCATGCCCAGCAGCCAGGCTCGAGCCAGGGTCTGACCTGTTCCCCGGATCCCGCCTGGCACCGTCCCGCCGCCCGTCTCCCTCGCTCTCTCCGTCGTCTCCGATCAGACTCCATCTTGATGGCGATCCCATGCCGCCGCCGTGCCATGCCAATGCCTGCTTGCCTGCCTGCCCTGCCATCCCATGCCACGCCGTGCCCACTGCTTCCTCTGGTCCCACCCCCCACAGTAATCCCGAGATACAGACGGGTGCTCTGTACTGCGCTCCTGCGGTACATACACCCGCGAGCACACGTTAGCTCGGATAGGGGTGCTGGCCCGCTGCCGGCTGCCGTGGGAGCATGAAGCTCCAGCCCAGGCAAAGACTGGCCAGGCCCACCCCGCGGAGCACGCTGCTGCTGCTGCCCACGGCCGACCCTGCCGCGCTCGCGCACGGAGATGGATGCGCCGAGAGGCCTGGTCTCGTTTTGCCCCCTTCGTCTCGAGACTGGCCCTCGACCCTCCCCCCTCGCCCTCGGCGAAACTGCGGGAGTCGTTGGCGAGCAGGCCTAGCGGTTCCGGCGCAGGGCGAGCAGCTGTGCTCGCATTCTGCCTAAAGACAGGTTAACTAGAGGCACCCTTTATATTGATGCCCTTCGCCGTTCCGACGCCTTGGCTGGGCCGACATCCAAAGCCTTGGGCGAACGAACGGTTACTGGCTTGTTCGGCTCTACTATTTGGGCCACTGACTGGGCCACCGACTGGGTCTCCCACCAGTCACCTTATCAAGGGGCGCGTGCCCATCCGTCCCCCCCCTCCGGTCCCAGTGCATCCCGTGCAAGAGGAGGAGGGTCGAAACGAAGTGTGAGGGAAGCCCGCAGCACCAAGCCTGAACACGAGCACCGCCAGCAGGAGCACCACCAACACCAGCAAAGCAACACGGGAAGAGGAGGGCTCGACGACGACCACGACGACGACTCCAAGAAAGGTGTGCACAACGTGTGGGCTGCGGTGGTGTCGTAGGACGAGCAACAGCAGCAACGCCCACCACCCCGATGCGGTACGACCTTACCACACGCTCGCAGAGGACTCGATGGTTATTCCCGGGACAGCATGACAGGCTCAGCAAGCGGCGCCGCCGTGTCGGTGTCGACCAGGGCGTCCAAGGCCGCCGCGGCAGCGGCAGCAAAGGCAAAGGCGGCGGCATCGGCAGCAGCATCGGCAGCAGCAGCAGCCATGGACGTGGTGATGGGCGGGACGACAGCAACGACAACGTTAGCGACATCGACAACGACAATAACATCACCAACAACGGCAATGACACCCAATCCCACCACGGTGACCGTCAGCGCCTCCCTGCTGGCGACAGTTGGCAGCAACCTGGGCCATAATAGCGCGAACGGCTATATTGACAAGGGGGGTCTCGAGCCCCGGGCGCGGTGCAGCCAATGCGGGCGCCGGCGCACAGCGTGCCACCATCTCCCGCAGCAGCAGGGCCTCCAGCAGCCCACCGTCCCGGGTTCCCCAGCAAATGCACTTCTTGCCAACGGAGCCCTCAGCGCCGCTCCGCGACCCCGCAGGATCTCCAAGCTAAGGCACCGTGCTTTAACTGCCACGGCGTCCCAAGCAAATACAAATGCGCCAAATGCCGCCACCACTGCCGCCGTCACCTTCTCTAACCACATTACCACCAGCACCTCTGCCTCGGCCTCGTCGTGGACCCACGCCCAGCCGGCATCGGACAGCACTGGCAGCGCTGGCAGCGACCCCAGCAGCCCCATGGAGCCCCCCGTGCTCTCCTTCTACGGCAAGGAGCCCGTGCCGCTGCCCTCCCGCTTCGGCCAGATCAAGCGCAGCCTCGTCGCCGGCCACGAGGCCGAGCTCGAGGCCTCGTGGGCCCGCCTGATCACCGCCCTGCGCGACGATGTCGACGACATCGCCTCGCGGGGCTCGTCCCTGACGCCAAGCATCGACTACGCCGACATGCACGACCCGGACGCCCGGGCCGCCTTCTCCCGCGACCTCAAGCGCTACGGCCTCGGCCTGATCCGGGGCGTCGTGCCGCGGCCCGACGCACAGGTCGCCATCGACGAGACCGTCAAGTACCTCGAGAAGCAGACCGAGTTCAAGGCCCCGCCGCCCCAGGACCCCACCTGCTTCGACTTCTTCTGGACCCCGGCCCAGGTGCGCACGCGAGCACACCCGCGCGTCCTCGAGGCGCAGCGCTTCGTCATGTCCCTCTGGGACGGCAGCGCCGACGACCGCATGGCCCTGCGCTTCCCGATTGCCTACGGCGATCGCCTGCGCATCCACGGCGCCGACATTGGCAGCGTCGGGCCCGATGCCGCCGCCCACATGGCCAAGGAGGCCGAGAACGCCGCCGCCGCCGACGACGACGATGACGACGACGACGAGGCGCAAAAAGCCGCCGCGGAGCTGCTCGGCGACTTCACCTCGTCGACCGTCATCGCGCAGGTCGACAACGGCAGCCTCGAGCGCTGGGAGCCCGACGGATACGGGCGGGGCGGCACCTACGACGCCGTGTTCAAGGGCGAGTGGGAGAAATACGACCCGTGGGACCCCACGTACCGCGTGAGCGCCACCCCAGATCTCTACAACGGCTACGGCGCATGCAGCATCTTCCGCATGTACCAGGGCGTCGTCGCCCTGAGCACCATCGAGCCGGGCCTGATCCGCCTGCTCCCCAACCCCAAGCTCGCCACCGCCTACTTCCTCCTCCGCCCCTTCTTCTCCCCAAAGACCAAGCCCCCCGAGCGCCGCTCCGGCCCCGAGTGGGACGCCTTCCTCGACCCCTCCAACTGGTCGCTCGACAAGGAGCAGTCCACCATCATACACGGCGCCGTCCCGGGCCACGCCCAGCGCCTCACCGAGCTGTGGCATCCCCACTTGCACCTCCGCCGCACCCTCACCACCATCCCAACGCTGCAGACGGGCGACTACATCGTCTGGCACCCCGACCTCGCATACCACATCACCTCCAACCCCAACGTCATGGCCAGCCGCGCCCCGACGCCGCCGCCCATGGCCGACGGCCAGGAATCCTCGGGCGGCCGCCCCGTGTCAATCCTCGTCTACGTCCCCGCCGCGCCGCTCACCCAGACCAACGCGCTGTACCTCGCCCGCCAGCGCAAGACCTTTCAGCGCGGCCACCCGGGGCCGGATTTCGACTCCACCGGCAGCGGCCTCGGCACCGAAGCCACGCACATCGGGCGCCCGACGGAGACGGACATCGCCGAGGTTGGCGGGCCGGCGGGGCTGCAGGCCATGGGCCTCGCGCCGTTCGACGTCGCGCCCACGCCGCCCACAACGAGCGCCGCCACCGCCGTCCCGAACGGCGCCGGCTCAAAACAACCGGGGGATGCCGACGTCGAGATGGACGGCACCGCCGCCTCGCCGTCCATGACGCGCGCCGAGGCCGAGGTGGCCCGGCTGGCCAACATCATTTTGTTTCCGGACAGGTATGACTTCTACATGGCGAAGCGCAACGGGAACGGGAGCAAGAGGAGCAAGGTCAAGGTAGAGCGGTTGTTGAACCACGACGACGACGACGTCGGCCCTCCGAGGCCCAAGGGCAAGGGCAAGGGCAAGGAGGTCGCGGGGAGGAGTTGACTATTGCTGGATTGGGTCAAGAGGAGGGTTCACCCCTCGGGATAGTCTTTTTTTACAAGGTGTCTGTCCATAGAGGAGATGTCGGCATACCAATACCCCTTGGTGGCTTTTGAAGCGACAGCAGTCTTTTTTTTTCTTTTTTTTTTTTTTTGGCAAACAATTCTTCTTGTTAAGAGGTGGATTTTGTTGGGTGCAGATCATGGACCAAAAAGGGTCGGGTCACACACATTTCTACATAGGCGCTGCCCAATGGCACACACTTCTTTTTGTTTGTTGCATATTTTACCTTGTTCTTTTCTTTTGGATTCATCCGAGCATGTAATCGCTTTCGGGGCTTTGAACATAGGACTGTATAAACGAGAGTGCGTGTCCGTCTCATTGACGGACACCAAGGAGGAGTCTCCATGGTTTCCTCCCTCCATGCGTGACCCGGCTCCGAACCTGACTCCGACGGATGGTTTCAGGGGTAATGATGGCTGCCCCTGAACCAGACCCTAACCCTGAATATTCCCTAAACTCCACCACTCAGCCTGAATCTCAGGGCAATATCAGAGTGGGAGGGATGACCCAGGCAGTATTATCCTAAACTGCGTGGATATGGCTTCCGGTATGCAGATCTGTGTCGCGACGCAAAGAACAGCTGGCTGATCTGGGTATATGCAAACCCTGACGAAACAGGAGCTTCCCTTGACCCTTTCAGTCAGCAAACCTCCCCGGAGCGTGATTCTGTTGTCGCTTGTTGCCATGGCTTTTTGCCTCAACTCGAACTTCACAGGGGATTCACTTTCCGGACATGGGCTTCTCCCTCGCTTGTTGACGTCGGGCCTTCTCCCATGATCTACGCGGGCCCAGGCTTTGAACCACATGGATGCCCCGGCTCGGCAGCTCGAAGTACACGGAGAACTCCGGCCAAGTCTTGCGTGTGTCTTATGAACTCCACAATCACCATGGGAAATCTCGGCTATCAGCCATTCGAGGAAGAGCCGGCTCGGTTGACTCCGACAGGTCCGGCCGGCCCGGACCCGCGCCTGGTTCGATCGGCGTTGATGTGGCTGGCTGCTGTAGAACGGCCGCTTCGGACACGAGAACTGTGTGCTGCTCTTGAAATTGGGAAATCAGGGGGGCTTGAGCACACGAGACGTGGGCTGATGGAGTACTTTGATATTGACGACTACGAGGCTGTATTATTGCTTCGGGATCTGCTGGGCGATTCGGTCTCAACGAAACGAGATCCCACCAACCAAAACACCGTCTACGTCGGGTTGGACCCAAAGCTTGACGGCTTTCGGAGTGTTACAGAGGGAATCAAAGACTCAAAGTCGGAGGGCGTTAGTTTCTCGACCCCTCAAGGCCCTCTTCACGTCGTCGGATCCCGCAGCTTGACTTGCAGGCATACGACACTCCACATTGAGGAGGAGGACGCCTCTCTGATTCAACATGCCTGGACTCACTGGAACACCAATTTCTCAATATCCGCCTTGAACAGAACCGACACAGCCGGTTTAGCGGACCGTATGATTCTTGGCATCTGCACCGACACCTTGCGGCTTTTGCTCTCCCTAAACGATTTCGTCACTGGACCGATCACATTCTCGACTGGGAATGACAGGTCAAAATGCGTTGCTCTGGTTAAGCAAGCTCAACTGTCACTGGAGAGACCCATGTCGGCGCTCATGATGATTCTTCGCTATGAACAGTATTGGAGCCTAGAGACGGCCCAGAAACGACAGCGCACGCGGATCTTTGCTGAGGCTGCCGGCGGTCTGCGGTGCATCGCTGTGGTGTTCAAGAGAAGCCCCCTGTACGAGGAGCTATCGAGAGAGTACGGCCCAGTACGGCTGCCGGTCAACATCCTACTCAGCGTCGCCGCCTGGATGGAGACCGTAGGGAGTCACCCCTTCAGTGCCGGGCCCCGCTACTCCGCGGTCACCAACGCCGACGACACCACAACACTGGGCAGCAGACTGGAACCCCAAAGACCCCCATCGGCTGAAAACGGAAGCACCGCCCCCGAAGAACAACTCTCAGCTCAAGCCACCCTATCCGAGGCCAACATCAGTCCTCTCCCTTGGCATACCGCCCGCCTGATCTACAAACTCCAGAATGTCTACCACGTGCCCAACACACCCTTCACCATCAACAACCCAGATCCCCCCAAGCACTCTTCCCCATTCACTTCCCTCCCTCCAGCCATCGCCGGCAGATCTTCTCTCCCGCCCACACCTCTCTCCCTCTTCCTCCGCCACCTTAACCCTCGATTTCTTCCGCCAACCCTCCAAAACCTCTATTTCACCCACCTCCACCCCTTTTTCACCACCGTCACCTCCCAACTCAACGTGCTCACTACGACATCCACCCTCGACTCCGCGATATCTCCCACTGGCCATCCAGAGTTCACAGCTCTCAACCTTCTCACAGCCACCCTCCTAAACCACCTCCGCCGCATCTTCTTCCCCACCCTCGGCCAGTCGCTCTATCGCGCCGACCCGCTCAACGATCTCAGGCTGGCCATCTCCAATCCGGACGTCTTTGTCCGGGAGATGCTTGGAGGGGACACCAGTGGGCGGTGGCCCTCGTGGGGGTGGTTAGCTTGGCAGCGGTGGGCCGCGATGGCTGCGTGGGAGGTTGTGTGCTTGGGGATACTACCCTCTCGAGGTTGGGATGGAGATGGGGATGGGAAAAGAGGGAGACAGGGGAGGATTGACGCGGTAGCTAGGGTTGCGCGTCTTGTTTGGCTGCTTGGGGCGGTGGAAGATGGGTTTGCGAGGGGGATGGATGTGGCGGCGTGGTTGGTGGCGGGGTATGGGTTGCTTGGTGGAGGGGAGGTGGGACGTGTTGCGCTGAAGATGGCGGTGGAGGGGTATTGGTCGAGGGCTGCGATTGCTCTGTGGCAGTTGGGGTGGTACCTGAAGAACGGAGTCAGGCCGCTAGTGTGGGTGAGCCTATTGTGTGCAGGTCGGGGGCAGCCGGGGTTGTTGGCGGCCGTCTGCGGTGTGGTGGGCGGTGTGCTGGTGGTGTTGAAGTATCGAAGCACATTCTACATTGCGCTAGAGATCAGCGGCATGTTTGTGTGCCTTGGGTTTGTGCTGATCGGGCTTATGGTGCTGGGTCTGGAGGCCTTTGATGATCCGTTGGGCTTGAACCGGAGCAGTCGGATTGCAAAAGCGAGAGGTGACCGAGCAAGAAGGCTCCTTTCTCACCAACCAAACGTAACGATGGAGAGGATGGAAAGAAAAGTGTTGGTACCAGTTAGACTCGGCAAGCCAGTGATGGAGAAATGTTTCAAAGAGAAGGACAGTTAAATCTGTTGGACTCCAGCACTTAATCGCGCGATAGTTCACGATATCATTCAAGACTATTTAAAACTGTCTAAAGACAACGTGACTCTTACCAGAGAGGGCTGTTCGTCCACCGATATCAAGCCCGCTAGGCTCACCACCAGCATTCCTGAGTGCCCGGCTTTTTGACCGACGGCCCAGCGTCAACCCACGCCGGACATGGCTGTCCAATACAAGTTGCATAGTGGGCCAAGAACCTCGGTGTCCGATCCACAAGAGGCTCAAACTTCTCCTGAGTCGTCACAGCGCAGTATCGTGCTGTTATTGATGGGTTACGTGCGTCGTTGGTTCAGAATCCGTGCATGCCCTACATAGTCCCTAAGCTCAACAGGACACTCCTTTAACGGTACCATTTCCTGCATTTCAAGCCATGTCCACGAAGGTCGTCCTTCTCTGACGCGTCTACATAAAATGCCTTGTCATCCAGAGTTGCGGTTTTGTGAGTTGGGTCCCGTCAGAGTATGCGCACGGCCATGGCTCCGTTCAATTGGAGTAAGGTCTGAAGCCGAAGGATCAGAGTTACAGTTACACTCGGCACGGAGCGGAAATCTCGTCAGATTCCCCCAGCGGCTGACTTGACAAGCCTCCAGGCCCTTGACCGACTCGTATCCGTCCAGGGCGTTGAGAAAAGACTGGGCACACACCTCCCTTGAGCCACTTGCCACCGCCCACCCCTTCTCAACCCTCCCTGGTCCTTCATTCCTCCCCACCCTTCTCAGCCCGTCCATTCTCCCATTCGATCCAGCAGCCCCACAACACGCCCAGACCGCCTCCCGGCCCGAAGCGCCATCCCCACACAGAAAACTCTGACACCGACCCCGACCTTCAACAACAACCGAATTAGCCTCGCCCGGCTAGCTCAATCGGTAGAGCGTGAGACTCTTAGGAATCTCCATCATCTCAAGGTTGTGGGTTCGACCCCCACGTCGGGCTCAA
>FTCU01002121.1_pt1 | contig 45027 bp, 26 predicted proteins | sample 1639521 | NCBI WGS metagenome assembly FTCU01 (sample SAMEA3914864, study PRJEB12502) | metagenome | biome: forest; material: soil | place: USA | collected 2012-03-12 | depth 0.3 m
GAAGAAGAAGAAGAAGAAGAAGAAAGAGACGAGGACGACGACCGCGACGACGTGGCACGCTGGGACGTGCTGCTGCTCTGTGGCAGTCTCAGCTGCTGGTCACAATGTATTGGGGCCAAGAGAGTTCACGTCAAAGGGCACGGAAGACAGGGTGGCAGACGTTCCGGGCACACATAGTCAGCCCGAGGAGAAAGGAAGAGCACTTACGGAGGAGCTAGATGGCGCTTTTGTGGTGCCTCCCGCGGCTGCGGTCCCGGTTGGCGAGAAGCCGATGACCTCCATGTACCCAAAGGTTCCGTCTCCGCCGCAGTAGTCGGTAGGGTAGCCCGGGCAGGGGGCCTTGCAGTTGCCGATGTCCTTTTGGTCGGCGGGGTTCGGGACGAGGTTGGAGCACCAGCAGCTCTTGTCCTGGACGATGGCGAAGGCGTAGCTCAGGGTGGTGCAGTTGCCGAAGCAGCGGCCGTCGCTCTGGTAGTTGCTCCTGACTGAGGCGCATACGGTCAGCATCAGAGGGCAGCTAGGCGGAGAGACGCGGCAACTCACGAGGGTCCATGTCGGCCGTGTTGACGGAGGCGCAATATTCCATGGCAATTGAGGGCCCTGTTTGTGCCCATGCCGTGCCAACGAGGGCGGCGGGGATGGCGAAAGTGGCCCATAGCAGGGCGGCTCGTCGGGCTGCCATGGCGAGCAACTTGTGTGCGGTGTTGGTTGTGTCTCGAACAGACGTGCGGTGGTGGCCGCCGTGGGGGTCCGTCTCGGGGTAGAAAAGGCGGACTGGTCGGTCGGCCGGGTACGAATGGCAGCGAAGGTCAAGGTTCGGGGGTGTAGAGAACCAATTGCGTCGACGAGCGCATGGAAATCTCGATGAAGGGAGGCTCAGGAGGCCATGCCGAAAATCACGAAAAAGCCAGGGAGATGCAGACGGAGACGGGACGAGGGAGCGAGTCAAGAGCGTCCGTCCGGGACCCGAGATTTCGAGTTATTCGTGGGCCGGCGTGCGTCGGCGGCCAAGGCAGAGGAAAAAAAAGAGGCGGACCGGAGAGTCGGCGCGGGGTGACAAGAAGACAAAGAAAGCGAAGGAAAAGCCAGCAGTTGGCGGGTGAGGGGTGGAGTGAGGGTGAGGGTGAGCGAGGGTGAGACCGGGACTGGGAGCGGCAGGACAGGAGTGGAAGTGCAGTGGACGGCAAAGGTGAGGTTGGTTTTGGACGCAAGCGGAAGCCTGCCGGGTGCAACAGAATTGCCCGCCGCCCGCCGCCCCCAGAGACACGGGCCACACCCTGAGCGAGGGCAGGTTTGGGCCAACGCTAACAGCGAGCGAGTGACAGGGGGGGGGGGGGACCGGTGGGCAGGGGTCTGGGCTGTGTGAAGAAAGTCAAGCCATCAACGGCGGGAAAGAGGTGACTCGCTGCAGCAGTGCAGAATACGGGGGCCTTGGAGCCGGGGGGACTCGCTGCCATTGGCAGGCACCAAGCCCACTGCACGCCCGGTTCTGGGAAAGACTGAGCACGGCAGACCCTTGCGTCGACAGACTCAACAGCCGAGCACCAAGGCACCAAAAAAGATTGGCTTCTTTTTTTTCTCCGCATTCGTCCTGCAGGAGATCGGGGGAAGGGCTGCACGAATGCGGAGGGGGCTGCACCAAGCACCAACCACAGGCCCAACCGCAAGCCGGTGGCGCTGGATCAATGGCTTTGCAATGGCCTGCAGTTCGTGGAGGACCCGCAGTGGGAGAGTGGGAGAGTGGCCTCGAGGTGGCCTGGAAACGGCAATGGAACCCAAATGAAGGATGGCCCAAGATGGACCCACGGGTGTCGTCACTGGCCTCCACTGGCCCTCCACCGGGACAGAACCCTGGCTCGAGCCTGGCATCTCGTTGAGTGCAAGCAGCAGCCGAACCGGGCAGCACAAAGCACGGGCAGCACAGGGCAGGCAGACGGGCCAGGGCAGAGACCCGAGAGTCAGGCCTGATTCGGCAAAACATCCCTTTTCTTCAAGATTTCGTGGCCCTTGGCGCTGCACGGCCGATCCACTGCTCCCTGGTCATCTCGATTCGTTTTGTCGATAGTCCATCACCTTGAAGGCCCTGGTCGAGCTTGTTTCGTCGTTGACTCGTTTCGTTTGTGCTTGTGTTCGGCGCATCTCGGGAGCACCGGGATGAGGGATCAGCACATCTCCAGTTCCATCTCCATCTCCATTTCCGCCCTTGCAAGAGAAATCCTTCGAGTCGTATTTTTATTAAACGCTGCTCTCGCTCTCGCATTTCCCTCTCGACCCATTGTGCCAATGTCGGCGAACTCGTGGCCCGTGGACCCACGAACCCGTGGACCCTGCGGCATCCCGATTCCCGACCCAGCAGACCAAGCACTCCAAGCAGACCAAGCACATAAAGGACAAGCGCGCTGCTGGCCTTCTCGTATGGCCGAGTGCCGCCGTCGAGGGCTAACCGGCTTCAGACTCGATGGTCACAGCCAGCGCGCGCGTCGCCAATGGCAATGGCCAATTGCCACGCAAACACTGCCGGGGCTCGTATCCCCGTGGGGACGGCGAGGGACGCACTGGACGGTCTGCGCCCGCTTCTGGAAGCTCGACGCCGCCGTCTGCAGCGCAGAGAGGGGCGCATGCTGTCGTATTCCGAGACGACGCACGCGGCGCCACCCTCCCTGCCCCAACACGATCTCTGTATTCTGTATTCTGTTTCTGTATCAGGTCCAGCACCCGGCTCGGACTCGGGCGATGTGCCGTGGGGGACTGGGACCGGCCAACTCTACACAGTATCATCCCCGAATGCTGCCGTGTAACCAGGCAATACCAATACAAGGACACAAGTATCCACGCAGCATCGTCGTCCATCCTCTCCATCCCTCCCCTCGGCGGAACGCAGCCGCGCCGGCGCCTTGGCAAGCTCACCAACAAAGCCGTGCTGTGCTGGACCCTCGATGCGTCTGGGCCGCAGCAAGCACGCCGTATGTCGTCAGGCCGGGTGCACATGGAGACATGAACTGTGTAATCCGGCTGTTCATCCAGATGACCCCGCGCCTGCTGATAACGACCCGGCGTCCGTCTGACTGCTTAATGGCTGACTGCTTAATGTCTTGAGATGGAGAAACATGCTTCTCGCCGAACACAGTCCTGCCGCTTCCGTGTCTTCCGTGTCTTGCGGTGTTGCACAGGCGCTGTGCTGCTGCCGAGGGCGTAACGTGGTTCAGGGGCAGCTCGGCGCTCACAGCACCACCTCACCGCCTCTCTCCACAGTCTCTGCCTGCTAACGTCAGCGAAGCAGAACTGCTGTAATAACAACACGCCGACGTGTTGAGACGTCTCTCGCTAACCGAAGCTGACCACTTACAAGCGGCAGAGCAGCAAGCCAAAACAACCCGAACACGGCCGCGGGCAGCATCTTGCACCCAACAATAACAACAACCCCGCGTCGCTGTCTGGCTGCTGTCGTGCTCCGGTGCTCTGTGCTAGTCCCGGCAGGCACTAACTAAGGCGTCAACCGTCGCCCGGCGGCACCCGCAAGGCCAATCCCTGTGCTGTGCTGATCGACAGGAGACCGGCCGGGTTTCAGCTGCGCGCGCTCGTGGCTCGTGTGGGGGGTTGAACTGACACCTGTGAAAGCGCTCGAAGCGCCGAATCGTCGCCAACCCGCGGCAGCACAGAAAACGTCACCGACAACGGCCTTAGCGCCGCCGATCTTGCTCCGGCCTCCCTGAACTGTGCAGGAACCTGCTGTGTCGCCATGCCTTGGGGGCAGGCCGCGGCTCGTGCAGAGATGAGGATCGCCGGGCGGACGGGAGGGACGGTTCCAGCGAATCTGCGGAAGAGGCGAGTGATGAAATCGAGATCAAAGGTCACTACATGCGGATCACCGGGATCTTTGAGACATGGTGTATGTATTCTGTACTGGCACCAAGCATAGGATAGAGTGGGTTGATAGCGTTCAGGCACCGTAGTCGCCGACTACACAGTCCAGCACTAAACAGATCGCAGCTAGTTACACAACCATGAGCTTCCGGCCAACCCAATATGTACAAAACAAACACCATGCGCCTAGACGAGCAAACCCGAAAATCATAACCAAAACCCTGGTCCACCGACGCCAGATGAGCCAGACCAGCAGACCGGCCTCGGCCAGAGGTATCTGACATTCATGTACCCAAAATCCATCCGCACATCATCGTAGTCCATGACGCATGTACCCCTGAACCCCTGAGCTCGAGACACAACCAGTCCGTTACACCCCCCTCTCCGGACGCCTCTCGGGACTCCTCTCGGGACTCCCGGCGGGGCTGCCCTCGCGACTGAGGGACTCGAGACTCTCGACCATGGCCAGCACCCGCGTCTTGGGCCGCTCCAGCCGCACCGCCTCGGCCGTGTGCAGCGTGCCCGTCGTGAACGACGACGCCCGCAGCGACGGAGACGGCGACACGCCCGCGGGCGGCTCCAGCGCACCGCCCGACACATCCACACCCTTGCCCTTGCCCTCGTCCGCGGGCCTCAGCATCAGCGGCGGAAGCAGCCCCGGTTCCGGCCCGTGCTGCTCCTCCAGCTCCGCCTCCTGACCAGCATCATTGCGGTCCTCCTCCTCCTCATCCGGATCAACAATCAACACACTCTCCTCCCGCTCCACCTCCGCATTCACCACCCGCAACTGCTCCCGCGGCACAGTAAACATAATCTGCACCGTCCTCCGTTCCGCCGCCCGCTCCAAATCCCTCTCCCATTCCTCCTCATCCCCACCACCACCATCTCCACCAAGCCACGCCTCCCTCCCCTGCCGTCTCCTCTGCAACCCACCACCATACAAACCCCCCTCATAATCCGCCCCCCCGCCCTCATACAACAACAACCCTTCCCTCGTCGGACTCCCCTCCCGATCACTCCCATGCCTTCCTAAACTCCCTCTCGACGACTCGGGCGTCCCGCCGCTAAAAACCCTCCGCAAACTCCCAAACCAGCTCCGCCGCGGCTTGTGCTTGCTCGGACTGCCCGGCTCGTCCGTGCCGTCGCCTTCGTCGCCCGTCCACACACCGATGCTGCCGCCGCTGGGGTTGGCGTTGCCGTGAAGCAAGAGGCTGGGGCCTTCGGCTTGGAGGGTCGCGAAATTGAGGTTGGAGGTGCGCGCCGTGTTGTAGCTGTTGCCCGAGTTGCTGTCGCTGCTGCCCGCGCGGTCGGCGGTCGTTGCGAGGGTGGTGCGCAGGCGCGAGAGGAGGGCGAGGTCTTCTGTTCCGGGTGGGCCGCTACTTACATTTGCAGCTGCAGCGGCAGCGGCGTTGCCGGAAGAAGTGGCGCCGCCGACGCTGCGCGCGAAACTAAAGGCGCTGCGCTCCGAGAGGTTGCTGCCTGTGCGGCTGTTGTTGTCCGGGTCCGTGATGAAGGAGGCGGCGCCCGAGGAGGACGAGGAGGAGTCGGTTGGCGCTGAGACCAGGGAGTGTCGGCCTGATCGGGTTGAGGCGCCGCGTCGGATGGGGGAGACGCGGCCGCCGGTTGCTGTGGGGGTTGTTGGTGTTGGGGGCTGGGGGAGGTGGTGGCGGCGGGATGTTGTTGCTGCTGCTGTTGCGGTGGTGGAGTCGACTGAGGTGACCCAGCCTTGGACGTCGGCGTGTTGGTGCTGGCCGGTGTTGGTGGTGGTGTTTGGGGGAGGGGTGGAGGGGTTGTTGCGGGTGGTGTTGGGGAAGAGGGCGGTGACTGGGGTGGTGAGGGTGGGTGTCAAGAAGGGGTCGTCGTCGACGCGGTCTTCCTTGTCCGGGCTGAGCGGGTGGCCGGCGCCGAGGTCGCCGTCTTCGTCCTCGTCGGCCTCGTAGATGGGCTCGATGCGGTTGGCGGCGCCCGTCAGCGGAGCAAAGTCGTAGGCGCCCGTGGCCGCGGGCTGGTAGAGGCCCTTGGCGTTGCGCGGCCGGCTGCTGAAGCTAGACGCCGACGGCGGCGGCGGGATGTACAGCGAGGGCGCGGACCGCGACCCGCCGCGCAGCGTCTCGTAGCCGAGCGAGCGCCGGCCCTGCTCGTAGGGGTCGTCGCCGCCCGTGTACCACTCGCGCGCCGCCGCCGCCGTCCAGGGGAACATGCCCACGCCGTGGTCGCGCTCGAGCATCTGGCGGTCCTCGCCGAGGCCGCGCGGCAGCGAGCCGTTGACGCCCTGGGCCAGGCCGCGGATCGTCTCGTCGCGCGAGGCACGCCGCTGCCGTCGACGGCGGAACCAACGAACCCCGAGGGCGGCGAGGGCAGCCAGCACAACCAGGCCGACGCCGAGGCCAACGCCGAGGCCGATCTTCCTCTTCTGCGAGGAGTCGTCGGAGCTGCTGTTGCTGTCCCCAGCCGACCCCGAGGAGCTTCCACTCCCACTCCCGCTCCCGCTCCCACCATACACGGTGCCACCGCTGCCAGTCCCTGTGCTGCCGGTACCACTGCTGCCACTGCCAGTCCCACTGCCGGTACTCGCACCCCCCGCCAGCGGACTAACATACTCATCCGACCAGCTCCCGCCCGTGATATTATAAAACATCTTCCCGCCCGCCGCCCTTTTCCTCGTCCCACTCCCACCGTCAATCTCCCACCCCCCATAAACCATCATCACATTCCCCGGCAACACCACCGCCCCATGCCCAAACACCCCCCCTCCACTCTCCTCTCTCTGTTCCGGCACCTCCCACACCCAATCCCCCAACCCCACGCCCACCTTGACCACAGCCAACTGCGGCGCCGCCGGCGTGCCCACATCCCCAACCCACCCGCCAAACACCACAACCCGCGTCCCGTCCTCACTCAGCACCGCGCTATGCCCAGACCGACTATCCACCGCGGTGACAGCCTGCCGCGCCAGATCCCCCGCGCCCTTACCCACCTGCGAAGTAGGCGGCGCAATCCCGACAAACGACCACGTCTCTTCGGGCAGGGACCACAGCGCGGCGGTGCTCATGTTGACAAATGCGTTTTGGGTGTGGCCGCCGAGCAGGACGTGGGTGGTTTGCTGGGTGATGGTGTTCCCTCGCGTCGAGAGGGAGGGCGTGAGCTGCGTCAGGGTGAAGCCTGCTTCCGCGACGGGGGGTTGTTGGCCTGTTGGGAGGGAGTAGGAGAGTGTGTAGGGGCCTGATTGGGAGGGAGGGGTGAGGCGGAGCATGCGGTTGGAGTAGGAGGCTGAGGATTGCCAGTTCTTATTGGTGGTGGAGGAAGAAGAGGTGGATGATGGGCACATGCCGCCGTAGAGGTAGAGGGCTGGTGGAGAGAGGGTTGGACTGAGCTCGGCGGAGAAGCTGAGCATCCCGCCGAGGTGGTAGGGGCCGCTTTGGGCGTTGTCCCAGGTCGTGGAGGTGGTCAGGGCCTGGCGGGTCCATGACGGGGTTTGGGCGGACGGCGTGTAGGTCCAGAGGGAGGAGGTGGAGCCCGCCGCGCAGTCCCCGGCGAAGACAGCGATGGTGCCGTTGTGGAGGAGTGAAGAGGAAAAGGTGGTGCAGTTGCCCGCGTCAGAAGAGAGGAAGGGAAGGCTGGACGTGAGCGGGGTTGGCGTCGAAGAGCCGCTCAGCTTGGTGATGTTGAGCGAGAGGAAGTCGACGGCCTTGAAGTCGCCGCCGCTCGTGGCGAAGATGTAGGCCGTGTTCCCGGTGGTGTTGCCGTTGGAAGGCAGCAGGATGGTGGTGGGGGTGTACGGCAGTGTCGTCGGTTGAGCGGCGGCACGGAGAGGAGCGAGGCCGAGAGCCAACGCGAACACGGTTCTTGTGATCCTCGGGGCGGACCGGCGACGGGGTCCGAGACGATACCGGACATCTGCTGTAGACCTTCCGGCCGGCGATGACCCCGGACCGGCCCCGGCGGGCAGACCGCCAGTCGCTTTGTGCACCAGCATCGCTGGGCAGAGGAATGGAGGGATGGGAGCTGGTTGGGCCGCGACTCGGGTGGCCTAGCTCCGCATCGCTGACTCGACGGTCGTGCCCCGTATCGCGTGAGGAATGATGCCGTGTCCCCGTGTCTCTCGCTTGCGCGGGAGTGCGTTGTCCCTGTGTCAAGAAATGGGACAAGTGTACGAGCCCGGCGATGCCACGACAGCGTCTTACACACGTCTTAGGACCGCAAAAGAAACAATAATATCAAAGATATAATAGCAAGGCCAATATATCCTGGCAACACAACGGTTGGCCAGCACAAGATGATCTGGTCAAATCGACTGGCAGAAAGAACAGTCAGGGTCCACAGCAGCAGGGAAAAAGCAGGGTCAAGCGGGATGCGGGTGTGGCATCAGATGAGGGGTCCAGGAGGGGTCCGGCGTTGCCAGGGGATGTCAACAAACCGCGGCCCCTCCTGTGTGTGCCCCCCTTCGGCGCTGTGGCTGCGACATGTCTTGCGATGGAGGCAGAAACGGCTGCTGTGATTGGCCAGCTTTTATCGTGACAGCTGCAAGCGTGCGGGATTGGCTGCGTCTTGGCCGGATTTGGCGTGGCTCATGTGGCCATTGTTGGGATGCATTCAGGGGTTGCCATGGCAACCCCTGAAATGCACCGGAGCGGCACAACCACCCGACAATGTTACGCACCAGCACCGAAACCGGTCCTCGAGTCCATAAGACTTGGACAAGTAACGTTGGATGAATAGGGTCACTCTTATGTCGTAAGTCAGAAGGCCACATACATGCTGCGTAGTAGCCCGACTCAAACACACGCAAATGTCCCCCCCTTTTCTAAGCATTTCTTCCTCGTGATTGCGAAATAACGTTACCAGTACAACTACAACTCAAATCTGCCCCGAATAGCCTAGAAGTAACGAACCAACAACAAAAGATAGGAGAAATCATGAGAAAACATCACACAGCCGCATCACGCCCCCTTCCCCTCCGCCCTCAGCGCCCGCTCCTCCAAGCCCTTCACCTTTCTCTGCAGATCGGCCATCTCCTCGAGCAACAACTCCTCCCTCACGGCGGCCTCGCCCACCTCCTTCTTCAGCTTAACCACCTTCTCCTCGGCGTGCTTCGCCTTCTGCCGCTGCTCATGCAGCGTCTCGGCCAGCTCCCTCTCGTCATTCCCAACAGCCAGCACCAGCGCGGCCCTGCTCTTCTCCAGGATCTCGTTCTGCTGCCTCAACAGCGTCACGGCACTGTGCAACTTCTCCATCTCCCTCCCCGCAATCGCATTCTCCCTCTCCACCCCCTCCAGCTGCCTCATCCGCCCCTTCAACCTCCTCTCCAACTCCGTCACCCGCTCGGGAAACTTGGGCTGCGCGCTCGCCACAATCGTCGGACCGCTCTCAATCTCCTTCGTATACCCCACCCCCGGATGCCTCTCCCACGCAGGCAGCACAAACACCCTCCCCCTCTCCCCGGTTCCACTCCCACCACCCCCAGTCCCAAGCCCAGACTTGAACCGATAATACCTAGTAACCATATCAACATGCACCACCCCCCTCGCAAACCCCTCCCCATCCTCCCCAGTCTCCTCCCAAAGCTCAGCACCAACCACCCCGGCCCCCCTAAACCCCTCCTCCCGCGCCTGCACCCTCGCCTCCACCCCGTCCAGCACCCCATGCACATGCGCAAAGACATCCTCCCCGGCATTGACCAGCACCCACCGATCCTGCGGATGCGTCTGCAGCGCGAGGTTCAGCGCCCTGGTGCGCCCGTCCGGACCGGGCAGGTCCCGGTACTGGAACGGCGTGGTCGCCACGCCCGCGAGCGCGTCCAGGGCGTTCGCGTACGCGACCTGCAGGTCGTGGGTGCGCGCGACCAGCGCCTGCGTGTAGTGCAGCCACTGGCCGAGGAGGGTGTTGCGGGCGTTGGCGAGGGGGTTGGGGTTGAGGTTGGGCGGGGGTTGGGCGGGTCCACGGGGAGGGGGGGTGGGAGGCGGGGGGTTGGTGGGCAGCAGGGAGAGCAGGCCGCCTGTGGAGGAGAATTCGTGGTCGAGGCGCTCGAGGCAGGCGTTTGCGTGGATGATGAGGTTGTGGTGGTTTGCGTAGGGCTGTTGGGGGGCGCCGGGGAGGCGGGGAGGGGTGTCGGCCAGGGCGCAGTGGTAGGTTGTGCCGTGGGCTTCGTGGCGGCCGCGGACGTCGTTGGCTAGGGCGGAGAGGGGCTTGTGGTGGTTGGGGTCGTCGTTGGTGTAGGGGTGGGTGAGGTCGGCGAGGAAGTCGAAGGCGTCGTTGAGCTGGTACTCGTCCGTGTCGCGCTCGGGCTGCTTGCCCCTGGCCTTGGGGCTCTTGGCCGGGCCGCCGCCCGTGGCGATCTCGGCGGACCGGAGGGTCGGGTTCAGCGCGTGGATGAGCACGCAGAGCGACTGGGCGTGCTGCTTGAGGGCCAGCAGGGTGGGCGGCACGCCGTGGGTCGACAGGTAGCCGCAGTTGACGTGCCGGAGCACGCCCTCGGCCACCTCGCTGTCGTGGATGCGCGACCACGGCGACACGTAGGGCAGCGCAAAGTCGGTGCCCTTGACGTAGCCGCCCTGCGCGGCCTGCGCGTCGTCCTCGTGCGCTGCCAGGTGGGACGGGACGGGTCTCGTAGGGTAGGCCATGGTGATGGTTGCGATGATGTTCGCTGTTGTTGGGTAGCTTTCGTTGGACTGCGGCTTACTCTGTCGCGGAGAGGGAGCTCTCTTCATATCGGGAGCGTCCCATTGTCACAAACATGCCAGTCAGCCGTATGCGTCGTTTGTCGCCCAAAAGGGGTTGTCGTCTTTGTCCGGTCTCTCCGACAAAGACAACGCCACAAGCCGGAAACGGTGCCAAGGCGGCTCACCGCGCCCTGCAGCCTCAACGGCAAGCAAACAAACGAATGCATAGCCAAGTCTATTCTCAGACTGAGTCCACCGAGATGGCTGCGCTGCAAGTTTGCCATCGCCCAGCCCAGCTCACTTACACCCAGCTCACTGACACCCAGCTCACTTACACCCAGCTCACTGACACCCAGCTCACTTACACCCAGCTCACTTACCCAGAAGCCTCAGAAGCTGCCTCCCAAACCCTCTCCGCACATGACAATGTCTCCTCTCCCTGTTCTGGGCCCGAATCCCGCAGAAACAGAATTCATGTACAGAACATTTCGGGATCTGCCTGGTTTCGAGTAGTTATAATCTCTTGCCGCCTGACAAGACGGATACTGCACTCTCGCGCTCGACTTTTTGTGACGGCCGCTGGTGGATACGGCACCTCCTCCTCCTCCCACTTCTCAACCACAAGCCAGTCTTGTCCCTTGCTGAACTTGAGAAGAAGCACAATCTTGACGCCATGATCCAAAGCCGCAAACCACCACCGTAGATCCTCGCGGAGCAGCGCAAGCGACGGAAGCGGAATTGCCGAAGACGACGTGCTCCGTCTCTTTGTCTCTCGATTTTAGCAAAATCGCTCGGGGATACGCCTGGACAGTTAGTATGCTGTTGGGAGAAATGACGGTGTAGCTGTAGCCTGTGACGATGAGACAATCTCCAGAAGTGCAGTCGATTTTTCGGAAGAGATGATGCGCGTTCTTAATTGCATCGTGGGATCTTCGCCCGAGTCTGACAAGGTTGTCATGAGTGATGCCATGCTCGCACCACACGAGGTCGATGCACACGCTGGAAGACTGCCATGACAGAACGGAAGCTGAGACTTTGAAGTCAAGAAAACAGATATGAGACAAAAAGGATGTTACCAGAATGCCACATGGTACTTCCCATCTTTCGACTTTCTCTTCCGTTGTTAGGACTCGACTTAACGTATCGCCCTCGCCATGACTGCATAAACAAACCACCCATCTCGACTCGCGAAACGCGACTTCATCGTGCTTCACTATATCAACCAAAACACGCGTGCGCACGGCGTCCCAACAAGCCAAGCAAGTGATGACGGTGCCTGTCCCAAACAGTCTCGGCAGTGCGGTGTCACAGGTGTTCGCCCTGAACCCCTGTCTCTGACAACCCACTCGCTGATCGACGACGCTTGTGCGGCTGATGAACCAGACAAGGCCCGGGGTTGGGTCCGTCCCCATCGGCTGGCAGCACCCGATCGGCGGAGGCTGGGCGGTGACGACGCCTGGCAGGACGGCCCACCTTGCAATTTGCACTCCGATTCATCTGTCAGAAAGGCACGGGCGGTGGTCCCAGGATGTCCCGGAGCCAGCGTGCCTGTTGTCGTCTGATACCGTCTGCTGTCGTCTGGTGCTGCGTTGTTCCTTGATTACTGCAGATTAACGAGGTACAGAGTGCAGATATGCAAAGTAACATTCCCGGTTCCCTGCGGGCTGGTGACACGAGCACTGATGAGAGTGGGACGCGGCGGGTCGAGGCCCAGCCCCAAGTTGCGATCTGCAGGAAGATTGCCACTCCAGGTTCCACGCCATCTTGGAGAAGGCGGTCGAGGGCGGGTCTCGGTCTTGCGGAGGACGGCAATCTTTCGATATCCAGAAGCCAGAGTTTCCAGTCTCTAACAGCGTGAGAGTCAGTTCGCACTTAAGATGTAATTACACCGCACACAGAACTTGGAACAAGGTCTGAAGCCAAGTGGTGGAACGGGACCATCAATGCTTCATCAAGGTGGCCGCGAGAACGACACAAACATGACAGTGTAGTAACATTCAGCGTACCTATCTATTACTCTCAGCCCCCGCTGCTGTCAAGGCGTTTATCACGCGAACGCAGGTTGACTTCTTCTCAACCAAGGCCATCGGCGTTTTCCCCTTTGCATCGCGCAGGTTGACAGGCGACCCGTTTTGCAGATTGACATTGATAAGCCATATAATCTCTTCGGAGGGCCCCGTGCCCAATTCAAGACGGTGCTCCCATTGCTTCACGGCCCAGAATAAGGGGGTTTGCCCGTTGCTGTCGACAGCAAAGACGCTCGCGCCGGCGTCTATCAGCCTCTGGGCTGTCCGGTGGTCTCCGGCAACGTGCAAGGCCGTCACCTTGGCAACTCCGTCGCGGAAGCCCGTCAAACCGACCGTCGCGCCGCTATCGAGAAGCAAGCCGACGAGGTCCTCGGATACCTCTGCGGCGACATGCAGCGGGCTCCAATCGCGGTCTTTTGCAGACTTGGTCAAGTTGGTCCGAGGTTGGTTGGGATTCGCCCCATGCTGCAACAGCAGGTCGGCGACGACGCGGCTGCGCTGAGTTATTGCGATTGTCAAGGGGTTTGAAGACGTTGGGAGCTCCTCGGGGGCTTCCGCGTTGGCCTCGTTGTCCAGCAATAGCGTGACTATCTCTTTGTATCGCGCCATTGCGCCGTGCGACTTGGTGGCTCCTTGGACCGCTATAACGAGTGCCGAGGGTTCCATGGCGTCGGGGTTGTTGGGGTCTGCGCCGCGGTCCAAGAGCAATTTGACCATCTCGAGGTGGCTGCCTTCGACGGCACACACAAGCGGCGTTGCCTTCGCCTTCTCCTTGATGCTCCAACCCCCGGCCGGCGATATCTTCGTCTTGTCCAGGACGCAGTGACCATCGATATCTGCTCCGTCTTTGAGAAGCTGCTCGGCCCATTTGACATTACCGTCTCTGGACGCCTGACATAGCTGTGCCACGAGCAGCCGGCCCTTGTGCGAGAACTTCCACGCGCGTGAATTGCCAGACAAGCTAGATGACAAGCGCTTGGTCGTAGCAGGGGCGGATCTTGTGAGCGCCGCCGGTGGACCGGAAACGGACCCACGCGGCGTCGACGCTGTACTTGTAAGCGTATCCTCCGACAAGTGGCCATCCGCGCCTCGCTGCCTGCTGACCATCTCCCGGTAGTGCGACAGGTAAGGGCCGCTGCGAACCAGCTCTTCGTCGACGCCAAGGCTCCTGTCGGGGTCGCCACCGGCCGAGAGGACGGAACTCCGGATCGTCGAGGCCGAGTCATTGGGCATGCGGAGCGAGCGCGCATCGAAGGCGCTACGCGCGAGGATCGACCGGGTCTCGGCAGTCCGCATGCCCGCGTCCTGCCTCTCGGCATCGTTCCTTTGCCGGTGAGTTAGCTCGCCATCGACATGATTCATCGCAGCCCCCACCCCAAGTCCCCCCAAAAAAAACACACAAGGCTCACAACTTGACCAGATTCACGAGGAGCATCACCGACTGCAGCTGGCGGCTCAGGCGAGTCTCCTGCTCGGCCAGCGCATTGCCGCCCCACAAATGCCGGAGCCGGCTCGAGATGCCCATGCGGCGCTCGCCGGGCCGCACGCGGCGGACGTGCTCTTCGAGGCCGGCGCAGATGGTCTCGCAGTCGTCGACGGACGAGCGCACGGCCGCTGCGAGGTCGGTCGAGACCACGGCGCCCGCGACGGCGAGCCACTGCTGCAGCTGGTCGAGCGAGGCGCCAAAGACGCGCAGGGTGGTGGCGAGGCTCGCGACGGCGCGGTCGGCGGCCGCCACGGCCTCCATGGCCGAGGCGGCGGCGGCGACGCGCACCGCGAGGGTCACGCAGGCGCCGGCGAGGGAGATGACCGAGATCGGGTCCATGGCTTGGGATCGACAGCTGGGACGGGTTCAGTCGAGTGTGTTGGTGTTCTGGCGACTGAAGCCAGCCTCAGCCGACGACCCCGCTTGGCGCCGGTTTCAGCCCCGAACGCCCGCTCACGACATGGCTGCGCTGCGGGCGCGCATTGGTGGCGCAGATGGAGGGCTGCAGCCGATCGAGAGTTGTATCGAGGTCAGTCCCCGTTCAAGTTGTTGAATCCACGTCCCATGGCGCAAAGGACCCGACAGATATCCGGCGGGCGAGGTGGATGCATTTGCTGTGGAAGTCTGCTGTCAACAGGTCAAAATTATACATTCCACCTTTTGCTCCCGGGGTCTACAGATTGTTGCTCTCAGAGCAGACAAGACCGACAAACTCGGCGGGCGGCCTTGATTCCGGCCTCATGAAGAGCTCCCTCACCCTCACCAAACCCATTCCGCTTTTTACTGTATTTCAGATGTACTGTAGTATCCTTGCTGGGTCCGGACATTAACTTCCGGCTGGGCTTGAAGAATTGCCACCGTCGGGCAGGAGCTGTTGCTGTCAGCTCTGAGCTCTGAGCTCTCCGAGGAGACGCAAAGAAAGCAACAGCGGCAGGTTCCAGGCTTAGGTGGCTTCCAGCCCCGTCTCAGTTCACGTGCTGCGCGCTGTGACTGCCATGCACGCCGCCGGCCCAGCCAGATTGGCAGGGGGTTGGAGGGTCGCATCGCGACTGCCGTGACCCCGGTCGAGCTGGTCAAATTTGCAGGCCCCACGCATCCATTGGAGCCTTGCCGCGTTTGGGACGATTTGGGGACGATTTGGGCCGGGCGGCAATCTGCACTGACACGTTGTGCGTCATTGCGCGTGCCCAGAAATCCAGCAACAGGAAACACCAGTGAAAGAAAAAAATCATGGTCTCATCGACGGTGCGAGGTACACTACACTACGTCGTCGATCGTCCTTGGACATCGAGGGTCGCCGATCAATAAATACACCGAATCACCGCCCGCTGGCGCTCTCCGGGCCTCTGGCATGTTTTTGGTCTGATCTCTGATCTCTGTGCTCTGATCTTTTCTGTTTACATTTTTAATTCATCGGCATCCGCCGCCCCGCCTCCTCCCCTCCCTCACCCGCCTCTCCAATCAAATCCGCGTCGTCCCAGATCGGAGCGTCGCTAGCTCCCGGAGGACGCTCCCTGGTCCATCAGGCCACCCTTGTCACAATGTGCGTCGGATGCCCCCTTTGTCTTGCTTTGGCTGCTTTGGCTTGCGCTGGCTCGGCATGGCTTGTGCATCGAGGCCCAGCTGAGCTGGGATGTCTTGTCTTTGGACTGGCGGTGGCTGCCAGCGCCTAAGCTTGGCCCTGAAGGCTGACGTTGATATGAGCACCAGCCCGTGGCACTCTTGTCAAATGTCAATGCCGTTTCCCGTTGATTTCGTGATCTGACACGCCGGTTTCAGAACACCACACCCGTCCGGAACGGGATCACGATCGAGCCCCGGGCTGCCCTCGCCGAGTCGACTCAATCGACACAACATCAAAGAAAAAAACAGACAACAACAATTCCGGAACCTGCAGAGTGATTCTGCACCGCCGCCATCATGAGCAGCAGCGGTGACACGCCCTCGTCGGCCTCGCTGTCGGGTGAGTGCCCCCAGAGTTGACGGATGGCAGCTCAACGCATCAGATGGAGTCTGGAGCTGACAGCAGGCCAGGCATGGTCGCGACCCTCGTCCCGGTGCTCGTCATCTCCGCAATCTACATCGCCATCTTTTTGGTGTTGCGCCGGAGCCAGCGCCGCTACTATGCGCCTCGCACATATCTTGGCAATTTGAAGGAGAGGTAAGCAGCAGCCGCGCCATGCATGCAAGGCCATGCTACCTACATACTGACACCTCCAGTGAGCGGTCGCCGCCCCTGCCTACCGGCTGGTTCAACTGGATCGGGAGCTTCTGGAAGATCCCCGACATCTACGCCCTCCAGCACCAGTCCCTCGATGCCTACCTCTACCTCCGCTACATGCGCATCGCCATGGCCCTGTGCTTCTTCGGCTGCGTCATCACCTGGCCCATCCTGTTCCCCGTCGCCGCCACCTCCAGCGGCGGCCAGACCCAGCTCAACGTCCTGTCGTACGCCAACATCGACCAGGCGACCCAGGGCGACCGCTACTACGCCTTCGTCTTCGTCGGCTGGCTCTACTTCGGCTTCATCATGTACATGATCATGCGCGAGTGCATCTTCTACATCAACCTGCGCCAGGCCTTCCTGCTCAGCCCCCTCTACTCGGAGCGCATCTCGTCCCGCACCGTGCTCTTCACCTCGGTCCCCGAGAACTACCGCGACGAAGCCACCCTGCGCAAGGTGTTTGGCCCCTCCGTCAAAAACATCTGGATCACCGGCGACACCAAGGAGGTCGACGAGCTGGTCAAGAACCGCGACAAGACCGCCATGCGCCTCGAGAAGGCCGAGGTCAAGCTGATCAAGCTCGCCAACAAGGCCCGCCAGGCCGCCCTCAAGAAGGGCGCCTCGCCCGACGACACCGAGAACGCCCCCATCGTCGCCGACGCCGAGTCCGGCAGCATCGCCGCCCGCTGGGTCCCCGCCAAGAAGCGCCCCACCCACCGTACCGGCCTCCTGGGCCTGATCGGCGCAAAGGTCGACACCATCAACTGGTGCCGCGCCGAGCTGGAGCGCCTCCTGCCCGAGGTCGACGCCGCCCAGGCCAAGTACCGCGCCGGAGGCTACAAGAAGGTCCCGGGCGTCTTCATCGAGTTCCGCAGCCAGTCCGACGCCGAGGGCGCCGCCCAGGTCCTCGCCCACCACCGCGGCCTGCAGATGACCCCCAAGTTCGTCGGTGTCCGCCCCGGCGAGGTCGTCTGGAGCTCCCTCCGCGTCCCGTGGTGGCAGAAGCAGGTCCGCCGCTACGCCGTGCTGGCCTTCATCACCGCCATGATCCTCTTCTGGGCCATCCCCGTCGCCTTTGTCGGCCTCATCAGCAACGTCGAGTACCTTAAGACCATCAGCTTCCTCACCTGGCTCGACAAGATCCCGCCCGTCGTCATGGGCGTCGTCACCGGCCTGCTGCCCTCGGTCATGCTGTCCATCCTCATGTCGTTGGTGCCCATCGTGATGCGCTGTACGTCAATGTGTTTACCGCCCCTCCCTCTGTGACTCTGGCTGACCAAAATAGTGTGTGCCAAGCTGGCCGGAGAGCCGTCGACCTCGCGGGTCGAGCTGTTCACCCAGAACGCCTACTTTGCCTTCCAGGTCATCCAGGTCTTCCTGGTCGCTACCCTGGCCTCGTCCGCCACCGCCGTCGCCAAGCAGATTGTCGACAACCCCACCAGCGCCCCGACCATCCTGGCCAACAACCTGCCCAAGTCGTCGAACCTGTACATTTCCTACTTCATCGTCCAGGGCCTGACCATCGCCACGAGCGTGCTCACCCAGGTCGTCGGCTGTCTCATCTTCAACCTGCTGTACAAGTTCCTGGCCAACACCCCGCGCGCCCTGTACTCCAAGTGGACCAACCTCAGCGCCATCTCCTGGGGCAGCACCCTGCCCGTGTACACCAACATTGTGGTGATTGGTATGTTTTCCCTGTTTTGCCGCGCTGCCGAGCTCCGCTGACCGCCCCAGCCATCACCTACTCGTGCATCGCCCCGCTGATGCTCGGCTGGGCCACCATCGCCATCGCCCTCTTCTACTTCGCCTGGCGCTACAACATCTTCTTTGTCACCGACACGCAGATCGACACGCGCGGCCTCATCTACCCCGCCGCCATCAAGCAGCTCTTCACGGGCATCTACCTCGCTGAAGTGTGCATGATCGGCCTGTTCGGCGCCTCGGTCGCGCCCGGCCCGCTCGTACTCATGGTCATCTTCCTCGTCTTCACCGTCCTCTTCCACATCTCCCTCAACGCCGCCCTCGACCCGCTCCTCTACAACCTTCCCCTGTCTCTCCTCGCCGAGGAAGAGTCCTCCCCGCTGCTCGCCGACCCGGAGAAGGCCACCTCCGCCGGTGGTCCCAGCACCACCCTCAGCCCCAGCACCACCGTCACCCCGACGAAAAACGCTCACGACCTCAACGGTGACGGCGTCGTCGACGCACACGAGACCTCCGTCTCCCTCGCCCGCGAAGCTAACCGCGCCAAGGGCGACCGCGGCAACATCCTGACGCGCTTCCTCAAGCCCTGGATCTACGCCGACTACGCGACCCTCCGTCGCCTGGTGCCTCACGGTGTGGTCCTGGACCCCTACGCCGACGACATCGCCGCCAACGCGTACCACCCTCCCAGCGTCACGTCGCCGACGCCACTGCTGTGGATCCCGCGCGACGGGGCGGGCGTGTCGAGGCAGGAGGTGGCGCATACCAGTAAGGTGCTGCCGATTACGGATGAGGGGTGTGAGCTTGATGAGAAGGGGGCCCTGGTTTGGGATCGGGAGGGGACGAGGCCGCCTGTTTGGGAGGAGAAGATTTATTACTGAGTGTGGTAGATCTGTCCTTTTGGCGGGAGTTGAAGAGGAAGAGAGGTGTTTGTGAGGGAGGGAGAGTGTGTTTGTGAGTGGGAGGAGAAGAAAGAATGTGTAATGGTGTTCATGGTGGTGTGATGTATGGGAGATGAATTGGCGCTGATACCCGTAGGATGGAAGTTTAGTTGGGTTGATAGTATTGGTGATGTTTGGTAGACCCGTAAAGGTGTAATTAATCTTGTAGTCTTGACTTGGCTGCTTGCTCTGTGTGTGTTCTGTATGCTGAGATGTAGGGTGTGTGGCTCATTCCCGACTACGAAGACGGCAAGCTTCAGAAGGAAGCCAAGTTTCTTGGCCTCGAAGAGAAATTGGAAAAGGAACGAGCAAGGTCCCATACGTCGAGGCGATGATGATCCAGCTTTAGAGTACCAAAGCGGGTATACGCTATGATAGCTATAAGTGTTCCATAGACCCGTTTCCAAAGTGCGTCGTCTGCGGCCTAATATAGTCCGGCTCTTAATTACGGAAGTTGCCATTACAACTCTGGAGGTGACAACTGTTCGTTTCGAGTAGATTGACAGGCCACAGCCCGCAGGCTAGTTCACAGGGCCACAGAAAACCAGCTCTAACCAGGAGTTTCTCTCCCGGTTCTTCGTATCCACGCTAATTCTATGGGCAGGCCCAGAAGATGTCTCTTGGAAAGCGGAGGAACTTGAGGCTGGCTTAGTATCGTGCGCTTTAACTCGAACATTTGAAGAGAAACTGAGTCTGCTGAGGTCATTTGTAGAAACTGACTCCGCTGAGATTGCTGTCTTGCTATTTATCTTCTAAGCTTATCAAGACATCCCTTAACATCTAATCAGTCGTAGAGCATAATTCTTAAATGCCATCCATGTTTATAAGTCGTATAGCTTGAAATGGTAGTGTTTTCCAGTCCTTTACTAAGTAAATCGGAGAGGTTGAATATTTCACACCTGGCCAAGATGCGTGACACGTTCCAGCTCGAGTCACTATCCGCAAAGCCCGGAACATAAAGCTCTATGAGCAAGCCGTTCCTAAGATAGACGCCGGAGGTCTCCAGCCGGGACAAGCTACTCTCACTACTTCCACTAGGCCGCGCTGCTCATCAAGTGGTTTCAGATTGAGCGCCAAACTTGGACGAATCCTTTTACCACTCGCAAGTCAACGATTCGGATGCTTTTATCAACGTCGAGGCAATCTTTGTCGTCTTTGCCAACGGGGTGAGACTGTGGCATGGCGCTGTCGAGAAACATTAATCCTACTAGCGCTGCGGCGGAGAGAAACTGTGCCTGATCAATCCAGACGATGGTGGTCAGATGATGAAAGCGACCGAGCGGGACGTCATGATAAACCGGGACCTCAAGGAGCTAAGAGTTAGAGACTCGACGGATCTAGAGATGCTGAATGAGGATTCTGACACGGCACAGCCAAGCGTTGTGTTCGCGCCCATGTGTATTGTGGCTTGCACATGTCGAGGCGACCCTGAGAGAAGCGTACGCAAGAAGGGCATGGAGTTCGCTAATCGGGAGGTCAGAGTGGAAAGTCCCGTCTATGCCGAGGATATACTAGTTGCCAACCTCTTCTTGGCCCATGCAGACAATAAACTAGGATCGATATCCAAGAAGCCAGAGAGAGAAGTAAGCAGAAAACAAGAGAAGAAAAAGAAAGAAGAGAAGAGAAAGAAGAAAGAACTAAACAAAAAGGGAGAAAAAAAGAGAGGAAGAAGAAGAGGAAGAAGAGGAAGAAGAGGAAGAAGAGGAAGAAGAGGAAGAAGAGGAAGAAGAGGAAGAAGAGGAAGAAGAAGAGGAAGAAGAGGAAGAAGAGGAAGAGGGAAAAAGAAGATAGGAAGATGAGACTAACGATAGTTAATATCTAATATAGACTCCTAGCTAATGAGCAGATTCTCAAACTGCCGACTCTCAAGCTGCCGATTCTTAAGCTGCCGACTCTGAAGTTGTCGACTCTCGATCATGATGTCCAGTTTGAGAAGTAGGCAGAGTCAACAGAGCAGCGTCACTTCACCTACGTACCTATTGCGAAGCCCTCGTCTGATATCTCATATGATCTCTTCTTTAATCTACCTCTGAAGATACTATGTCTTAAGCTTGTCCTTTGGTCGAAGGCTTTCGTTAACCATACCTCAAACCCTCAACACTCGTGAGCGAAGTCATGTTCACGGTTTTAATGTCTCTCCCGTCCATCTTTGAATTTTGCAATGCACTACGCCACTCGACCAATTAGATGCTCTGAGGAGCCCTGTTGGGCCTCGAGAATGAACAGAGGGACAGCAGAAACAACAGGAACATCACGGAACAGATATGCTGGTTGCTTCACAAATATTAAAGAAGCTATACACGCGGTCCCATTGGCTCCTCTGTCTACCTTCATGATTTCGTAATGCACTCCGCTACTCGGCCTGTGAGATAATGACAGATGCCCTGTTAGGCCTCAAGGGTGTATGCCTGGCTGTCAGCAAGACAGCAGCAGCATCTTCTCTGTCACGAATTTGGGGTATAACAGTCCCACACCGGCAACGAGCCTTGGTGCAACGACGTTATTTTCAAGTGGTGTGTTAGCCAGAGAAGGACATTTTAGTCTTGACAAGAACTTGACCCAACCGGACAAAGACTTGCCATCGAGTGCGCCCTCGTCCACCTCTCCATCTCTCTTGAACTCAACCCACCGCCCCCTTGTCCTCCATCATCACAACTACTAGGCAGAAACCCATCACTGATTCTGCCCACCTTGCCTATTACACCCAGAATTGGGAGATACACAGAGTAAAGATACACGGCGGTATGGGCATGCCTGGTCCTCTTAAACGGGGTACGGGCACGACGCCGAGCGGGTGATGGGGGCGGGCGTGGGCGTCGTGATAATGGTGGTTGGGGGGGCGTTGGCGAGCTTGGCGGCGGCAGCGGCAGCTGCCACCGCCTCATCGGCCTCCTCGGTGGTGGCCTGGGCGGCCTTTGCCGTCCGCGCGTTTTGGCGCATCGCTCTCCCCCCTCGTATGTTAGCCCATTATTCCGTACGCTTGAGAACGCCAGACATGCATACCTGATTGTTGTTGGCGGCGGTGCCGCGGGTGCCCGCCACGGCGGGGCGGATTGGCGGCGGGTCGTAAATGACCGTGGGCCGGTCGGAGACTGTGGACGTTAGCCTCATAGTCCATCCATGCCGCCGCGACGTGTTACGGATTGGCCGTACCGATGTTGTGTTGTCTGATCCCGTCCATTAGCACCAACAAACACTCAATTGAAGCACTTTCAGGTGATTAACCCTTGAGAGGCAACATACCAAAAAGAGAAGAGAAGCCAAGCTTCAGCATGAAAACTAGAACATGGCAGCGGCAACCAACTGAGACGGGCACCTACCGAGGACAAGGAAGAGCGGGCGCGGCGGCGAAGATTGGGAGAAAAGCGATAAAGATCAAATGATCCTGACGCCCGGCAGCTTCCGCCATCACGATCAGGCGCACAGCATCTCTGGTCGAAAGAGGCATCTTGGTCGGTTGTAGAGAAAAGCTGGATGGTGCATGCAGGGATGACAGGGCGGGTGATGGATCTCACCAACTGTGGGTGATGATGGAGGAAAGGCTGAAGGTGGCTTGTCGGAAGAGAAATATTAGCTGTACACGTGCCATTGCCCTGCAGTACCTAGGGGCCGATGCTGCAGGGAGAAAGAGAGGAGGAAGGAATGATGGGTGAGAAAAGGGGTGATGAAGAAAAGGGGCTACGAAGCAAGAAAAGAAGATAGAAGGAAAAGGTCAAAAAAGGATAGAAAGAACAAAGAGAGAGTGAGAGAAAGTAAGGACAAAAGGAGAACAGAGATAATGGGGAAAATGGAAGAAGAAGCAAACATGAAAGAAGAGAAGAAAGAAAAAAGCGAAAAAGAGAAAGTGCTCAATGTCATATCATATATGACTGGTGCCGAAGGATCCTTACCTGGCCACTGCTAGTCTCTCAAGTCAAGTAACAGAGCAGCTTGATCTTCCTTTCGTCGGTCTCTATCAATCTCTAATAGACTATATACTTGTCTCTTTACCAGAGTCTCATTCTTGGCCATGGTCATTCTTCCAGCTCTTTCTTAGCTTCAAGGCCTTCAACAAACAATTTGTTGCCATCTTCTGTTATATAAAGCACTAGGCTTGCTCGTCTTGGCCCCTCATACCTCAAACGCTTGATATTTGTGAAGCAACTAGCATATCTGTTCCGTGATGTTCCTGTTGTTTCTGCTGTCCCTCTGTTCATTCTTGAGGCCCAACAGGGCTCCTCAGAGCATCTAATTGGTCGAGTGGCGTAATGGTAGCGTGTGGTCCTCCTACATGGCAGGAATTCCAGACTGAGGTTGTGGGTTCGAGTCCCATCTCGATCGACATATATTTTTGTATCATTTTCTTAAAAAATGAAATGTTTTCAGAGCGAAAAAGAAGACTGAGGTCTTAACGACCATCTTTCGATCCACCCAGGGGTCGAACCTGGAACCTCCTGATGTACTCATCGTAGTCAGACGCTCTGCCATTGAGCCAGCGGACCTGTTACTTGTTGAGAGCGGCAAAGGAGTCCAGGATCATGTAGTTTCGGATGGGACGGGAGGTGGAGACGCTTCATTTTTCTCTGCGGGGTCCACGCTCAGTGGAGGCTCGATTTGGGACGGATGGAGCTGGACAGGGGCCAGGTTGTGTCTCGATCCATTATGTGCTGATGGCGTGGTTGGAGTGGGTGTCGGGTTCACCCCTTACCCCTGAATGTCAAATTGGACCATACCTAATTGTAGAGGAGGCTGACGACCGTACGATTAGAGTTTTCCTTCTCACCTGATGGCAACTCAAACTTGGGCGGTAGGGGTCGCGTTGCAGTCACGCAGGCCCGGTTTGGCCAGCGGCGCTCTCGAACTCGCGGTTTTGGCTCACTCAATGTCCAGCGCCCGAGACATACCAGCCTAGGCCAGGCAATCACATGTAATCACATAGACCGATTCCTCCAATAGACTTGTGTGTTTGAGGCCCGTCGTCGTCTCTCACACCCCTCCGAGCCTTGACAACTGAGAGGCTGAGACAGGCCAAGCATACCCCAGGTCACGTAGACTGCTCCAGCTAATCGAATTGCGTTTCTGGCGCCCGTCATCGTTGGCTCATACCCTCTCGAGAATGGAAATCTGAGACATACCAGCACAGGTCGGGAAATCGTGCTGGCCGTGTGGAGTGCCCCAGCTAGTCGATGTGTGTATCCGACATGCTTAAACTCTTCAAAGATCGTCGCCATTGATTCTGCTGCTCTGCCATCGGGGCAATTTCTCGTAAATGATATCCTATAGACATGGACAATCTCGGTTGGCCAATCCAATGGTGGTGGGATGGCTTTGTTCATGTTTTGTCTTTAAAAACGAGCTTCTATCCTCTGTCAAAGTCGAGTTCCTCTTCCACAGCCCACTGCCGTCTTCACTTGATCTCTCAAACCCAACTGCTACACGCACTTACAAACATGGTTTCCCTCCGCTCTCTCATTCTTGGCGCTGTGTATATTGCGGCGCCTGTCATTGCGGCTTTGACGCCTTGCCAGATCACCACCCGCCTCGAAGACATGACGTCGATTTCTCTCAGCCTCAATGCCGAAGCTCAGAGCCTCGACGCTGTCAACGCCGCCCTGATTATTTTCCAGACTGGCCCGGTTCTGGTTTGTCCCTACTCGTGCCGTTCTTGACGGCTCACTCATTAACACCTCGTAGCACATTCTCCGCAGCCTTGACACTGTCTGCACATTTATCGAGCAGCTGTACCAGGGGTTGGCTGGAACGCCTACGATTCCAGCCGGGTCTAACGCTGATGTGGTCTACAATGGCGTCCATGAGGTACGATTTCTCTACTTACACGTTCTGACCTTTGTACTAACCATCGTCAGTATGTTCTCGCCCACCAAGGCCTGCTCAACATCTTGATCCAGAAGGCCACCGTCCTCGACGCAGTTCCCGCTGTCGGCGAGCCGGTGGCTTCTATGATCCGCCGGGAGAAAGGCGATTTTGACGCAAGTGTTCCAGCCCCACCGCCAAACTGGATAGAGACTAACATACAAACCAACCGGAGCTTCATCACCCGGCTCGTCACCGTCATCCCATCCAAGGCTACGGACCTACAATCCCAGGCGGCCTCCCTAGACGGTACTTTCCAGACCTGCATTAATGCGTATGACGGCCTCTAATCTATCAAGCGGAGGGGCAAGGATCTGGACCCCAGTTCCTGAATGGTTGGAAGCCGTGACCTGGGAATTATTGATGAAGGCGGGGTGACCTGTGATCTGCTTTTCCATGTTGATACAGATCCTCCCGGCCTCTAACGGCAGTGAGATATGTAGCAAGACCAGCAGCTTTTCCAGAGCCTCCCGTCTCAGCCGCTGTCTTGTATGACTCGCATGTCTCCTCTCCATATTTCTACCCAACAAGCAGTCCCAGGCCAGCAGCAGAAGTGAGTCAATGGGCAGTGCGGAGGGTATTCCCTGTGGTCAAGACGCCCAGGAGAGTTGGGGGTAGATCCATTGGGCCCTTGGCCACCACCTTCACCACGGGCAACCAAACAACAACAGAAAGCAGCCCATTAGAACCCTATGACGCTCTCAATCATCTTACTGCTCAATCCAATCTCAAGCTGGCCTTAAAATCCCCAATCGACACACTCCGCTCCACCAACTCCCCCCTCCCACCGTCCTCCGTTTGCGTCCTCTCCAGCGTCCACAGCTCCCTCACCCCGACCCCTTCCAAATACTCCAACGCCCTCGCATAGTTCGTCCCAACTTGCCCAATCCCATGGCTATCATCCGAGAAAGTAAACCGGCCTCCCATCCCCACCCACGCCTCGGCAATCTCCCTCTTCGGATACGGCTCCGCCAACCCCTTCCGCAACCCACTCGTATTGCACTCCAACCCCCCCCCATACCCCTTGACAAACTCCAAATTCCTCACCACCCTCTCCCACACGCCCCCCCGCTCCGCCTTCCACTCCCTCTCCTCCGCAGCAAACAACCTCACCAGATCAAAATGCCCCACCACCCTCGGACTGAACGCCTGCAACATATCAAACTGCTCATCCAAATACACCTGCGCCAACCCCTCCTCAGAGCCACCACACGCTGCCACAGCATCAGCATACATGGCTTTATCAAAATCGATCGGCACGCCCCGCGCGTGGTGGATCGAGCCGACGACGTAGTCGACGGCCGGGTGCGCGGCCAGCTCGCGCACCAGCGGGCCGTACTCGGGCCGGATCCACTCCGTCTCGAAGGCGATCAGGATGTGGATCTGCGGTGCGTACTTGGCCTGCAGGCGGGCCGCTTCGGCGAGGTAGGCTGTGTGGCGTGGCGCAAGGGCTGCGAGGGATTGTTCCGGGGAGGGGGTGAGCTTGGTGGGGATTAGTGAGATGGTTGGTGAGAGAAAAAAGGGGGAGGGGGAGGGGTACTTCTTCTGGGTAGAGGTCGGAGAGGGCGGTGCGCGGCATGTGCTCTGTCAGGCCGATGGTCTTGTACCCGACCTTGATGGCGTGGAGGACAATGTCTTCGAGCTGGTCTTTGGCGTGGCCGGGGCAGAACTGCCCCGAGTGGGAGTGCATTGTGAAGGCCATCTTGAGTCCTGATGTGGTTGAGTTTGAAGTGAGTGAGCACGGATTTGGTTGAGGCTCTGTTTGCTGCTGAAACTCTGAAAAGACTGGAGTAAAATGGGTTGAAGGTCGTCCGCGGAGACGGAAAAAAGGATATTAATTATAGCGCGGGACCAAGCAACTTTATCTTCTCTCAAGTGAGTCAAGCCTTTGGGCCGGGAACTTGGCAAAAGGCGAACATCCTGAGCACTGCGGCAGTCTGCTGCACGCCCCTCATGCCGCTGTTTGAGTGGTCAATGGCTCCATACCCACAAATGACGCAGCTGGAGCAGTGTGGCATCCCCTCTTTCACATGCATGTGCAGCGACACTCGGTTCTGTGAGAACCCCTGACTTAGACAGCAGAGTGTACAGTAATAATTACTACAACACACATTTAAAAAGAGAACACGGAAAGGGAGTAAACACCTTTAGAGAGAGAAAATACAAAACCAAATAGACTGCAGACTAAAAACGGGGTATCTGACCAACCCCTCGACCCACCAACCCTCTACCTGTACTCAAGACAACGACAAATAAAACCCCTGACCACCAGTCTGTCTAACAGCGTACAACCCACCCCCTCATATCTCACATCTACGCCTCCGCCATCAACGCCTCCCCCTCATCCAACAAATCCGTCACCTTCCTCAAGTTCCCAATCAGACTCCGCCCCAGCCCAACCAGCAACAACTTCTCCGCGTCCGCCGGCAAGCCCAGATACGCAGGCGGCTCGCGCTCCGGCAGCTTCTGAATCCACCCCATAAACTCCTGCAGGGACGTGCCCGCCGGCACCACCAACTCCACCTTATCACCGCCCTCCTCCGGCGCGGCCGCCTTGACAAGCTTGTGCCCAATGTCAAACGCCGCGGGCGTGAGGAACGTATTCACGAGCCCGTCGAGCACGCGAAAGTCGCCCTCGTCGTCGATCTTGCCGCCGTACGTCTCCGTCACCAGGTAGCGGATCATCTCCCAGGGGATGTTGGCCGGCGCGATGTTGGTGCGGTTCTGCGCCGTGGCGTCGATCCACGTGTCGATGACAAAGGCGGAGCATTCATACTAGAGACCCAGTTAGTGACCGGCGTAGAGAGAAACATCACATAACAAAACTCACATCGGCATCGTTGAACTCCCAAAACCCCTTCCACCCAAGGTTCGGCGCATACCGCAGCCGCTCCTGCACCACGGCATGCAAGAACGACAGCAGCAGATACAGCCTCGTCCTCTCCACGGGGCTCTTGACCGACCTCGTTGACAACGACGACATCGAGTCCTTCATGTTGGCGCGCACGCCCGCGGGCTGCTCGTACATGAGCACGCGCGACGCCCTCAGCAAATTGACGGGGATCTTGGGCGACGACTCCATCGACAGGAACAACCGGAAGTCTTTGTTGGGGTTGAGCGAGTCCATGCGCTTCTCGAGGCTCTGCAGCCACGTCGGCGCGAGGTGGACGTTCTTGATGAGCACCCACGAGCCCGTCTGCGCCGCGTTGCTGATGGCCTTGTCGGCGCTGGCGAGGCCCTCGTTGGAGCCCATGGCGATGTTGGTGCAGCGCACGCGCGTGCGCTCGACGAGGCTGTCGACCTTGTACGAGGCGTCGAAGCCGGGCGACGAGACGAGCGCGATGGGGCGCGTCGCCGACACCTGGTCGACCGTCTGCTTGAGGTCCTCGACAATGTCGAACATGCCGGCGCCGAACACCAGCGTGACGAAGCGCTCGGCGGCTGGGACGAAGCGGTCGAGCCGGAAGAGCTTGACGAGCAGGAGCGACATGAGCGCCTGGTCGGCCGGCTCGGCGCTGTCGTCCCAGATCCTGGGCACAAAGTTCTCGGCGAGCTCCTCGGAAAAGAACTTGTCCCACGCGGCATCTGGCACGCCGTCGAGCTTCTCCCGCAGCGCCGCGATCCGGCCCGCGCGGGCAAACGCCTCGTCCCGGGCTGCGGCGTCGCCGGACACGTCCTGCCCCTCGACGCGCTCGTCCAGAACCACGTCCAACAAGCCCTTGTCCATCTTGTACGGCGACGCGTGGGCGAGCAGGATCGCCAGCGTGACGCGATCCTTCTGCAGCAGGCCCAGCGCGGTGCGCTTGAAGGTCGTCACGAACAGGTCCTTGACGATGATGTCGCGGCGCACGTTGTGGTTCATCTCGCCCGCCAGGTTCGGGTTGCCGTGCAGGACCGAGTGGAAGATGTCGAGGAAGTACTGCAGCGAGAACTGGTAGAAGTGGTTGAGGTAGTGCAGCTGCTCGAGCACGGCAAACACGGCGCTGCACGACCGCGCAATGACGTTGTACTGCAGCGTGATCTCCTCGACTTCGGCCATGACGCCCTCGGTGTTGCTCATCTTGGTCGAGATTTCGGCCGCCTCCGTCTTGAGCGTCTCGAGCGTCTCGATGACGTTGTCATCGTCCAGAATGTTGCCGCGCGACTCGTTGAGCGCCTGTAGCAGCCGCTTCTCGAGCTGCCGGAGGTGCACCTTGAACTCGCCCTGCAGCTTGATGAGGTTTGACCGCCGCTCGTCCACGTCCGGACGCTCCGACTTGAGCACCTCGGCCAGGGACTGCGTTTGCAAGCTGCTCTGGGTCACGGTAAAGTTGACAAATGTCGTGCGGCTGCAGATGTCGGGGGCGAAGGTGGCCGAGGGGTCGCGCGTCGACAGGTAGATTTTGAACGACGGCGAGAAATCAATCTGCTGCTTGCCCAGCTGGATGAGCACGCGGCCACCCGTCTTCTGGTACTCCTTGTTGAGCACATGGTTGAGCACGGGGTCGAGATGCTCCGCGTCTTGAATGAGGATCGGGTTGCCGAAGCGGAGCGAGCTCTCAAGCTGCTTGGTGAACGAATCGTCCAAAAAGCTGGTAACCGTAAGGCGGCGGTCCTTGCACTCGCGCTGCAAGAACTCGGTGACACGCCCCGACGGGTCGATGATGAGCGGATACCGGTTGAACCGCTTCAGCACAATGGCGTTCTCGGTGCACAGGTCGTCCACGGGGAGCGTGTTCTCCTGCCAGCCGAGCCGCTCGTCGGCGGTTGAGAGGTACTCGGTCATGGGGTTGTGCTGCTTGAACTGGATGCCCGAGAGGTGCAGCTGGTGCAGCCAGTCCTCCATCATCGATTTGCGGAAGGTCTGGTCGTACAGACCGCTGTACGCCAGGAACGCGGCCGCCACCAGCACGTCGCCCACGAGCGTGCTGATCTGCGTCTCGAACGACTTGCTGCCCTCCTCCCAGCGGGTCCGCTCCGAGGACAGGCTGTCGAGCAGCTTGACGCTGCGGTCCACCTTGAACTGGACGCGCGACATCTCCGACTTGATGGCCTGCGTCTCGCTGATGAGCGACGCGTACTCGGTCTTGTATGTGGCAATGCTGGCCTCGAGGCTCTCAATCGTCTGCTCGACGGCCTTGGCCTCGGCCTTGGTCTGCAGGGCCTGCTCCTCAAGCTGCGTGACCTCCTCGCGCAGAGGCCCGACGCGGTCCAGGATCTCCGCGTAGTCGACCTGCGCCTGCACCCACTGCACGAGCGGGCCGCAGGCCTTGCTGGCGCGGTTGACCCTCTCAAAGGTAAACTCCGGGTTGCTCAGGAACTCGTTGCGCATCTTGATCCGTAGCGCCTTGGTCATCTGCTTCTCGTTGTTGAAGTTGATGATGCTGGCGATAAAGTCATCGCGGCGGACGATGGCCTGGATCTGCTTCCACTCGCTGACCTTGTGGCCGATGAGCGTGCAGACCGAATCCAGAGCAAGACGGACACCCTGGGGCGGCGCGCCCATGGACCGCACCTCGGTGAGGTGCTGCCGCTTGATGTTGCTGACGGACGCCTTGGCCTCCTCGACGGCGGGCTCGGCGCGGGCCAGATCCGAGAGCACAATCTTCTTGCGCGAGGCGACCTCGGCTTCCTGCTTCTCCAGCGCCGCCTGGATCTGGAGCGACGTGCTCTTGCGCTGCTCGGCCTCGCGCTGGTCGGCCACCATGCGCTGCAGCTTCTCGTTGGCCTCGGCGTCTTTCCGCTCGAGCTGCCCCTTCTTCTCGGCCAGGCTGACACGAAGTTCGCGGACCTTGTCGACCGTGTCGCGCAGCTTCTCCAGACCGACGTTGAGATGGCGCTGCTGCTCCTCGAGGTCCTCGCGCTTTTCGTTGTAGAGCTTGACGTACTGCGCCACAAAGTCGAGAAAATGCCGCGGCGTGAGGAACGTGACCTTGCCCTGCTGCTTGAGCAGCTTGCTGTTGAACCGCTGCAGCGAGTAATGAATGTAGACCATCGAGTTGACGACGGTTTCGCGGTGCGACGGGGGCAGGTTGAGGCCGCGGTACGCCACGGGCAGGGTATCCGGCGCGCCCCAGTTGGCGCGGTCCAGATCGACCGAGTGCGTGAGCTCGTGTCCGACCTGGAACAGCGCCTGGTCGGACCAGTCGCCGAACCAGTTGAGGACGCAACGGTTGAACAGCGCGGGCGAGGTGGCCGCCTTGGACGACAGACCATCCTCGGGCGGGTTCATGGTAAACACGACGTGCAAGTTCTTGACAATCTGCCCGGTGAACCACTTGTAGAGCTCCTCCTGCGAGTCCAACAGCAATCCCTGCCGCTGCGCGCCCTCCTTGCAGGCCGTCATGAGTGCCGCCAAGTCGTCGCCCTCAAACAGACCCGGCACCTCGGCGTTGGCCAGCAGCGTGTTCATGCGCTCCAGGAAGCCCGAGTCGAGCACGTTGGACTCGTCCATGATGAAACAAATCTTCTCCCCCTTGCAGCCGCACCGGCGGAGCACCTCCCTCAGGTCCTCGTCAAAGTCCTCGGCCGAGTACTTGCCGTGCACCTTGATCTGGAACACCTTGAGGCCGTTCATCCAGGCGACAAAGCGCGAGAGCGTCGTCTTGCCGCTGCCGCTCACACCAATGAGAATCAAATGGCCCTGCGGCTGCCTGAACACACGATCAATCCGCAGAACGTGCTCCAGTACATCATTAAACAAGATAAGCGGCACGTCGACCTCCTCCTCGCAGAACGTCCTGAGCCGCGCCTTGACAAAGTCGCGCAGCTGCTCGCGGTCGACGGGCATGTAGTTCTTGGACAGCCAGTTGGAGAAGAGGATCGGCCCGCCGAGCGCCTTCTGGTCGTCGATGGACGGGAAGTACTCCATGGCGATGCGGCGGACCGCATCATCGGTCCACTTGCGCTCCTCCTCGGCCACCAGACGATCCTGGAACAGCCGCAGCGCCTCGTGCGCCCAGATGCGGATGAGCCCCTCGACGGAGAGCGTCTCGAGCGGCCGGATGGCCTCGTACACGCCGCGCACCCAGCGGGTGAGCTCGCGGGGGCTGTAGACGTAGTGGGGTTGGATCTTGGGCGTGAAGCGCTGCTGCGACTCGAGGTAGAAGCGGACCATGGCGTGGGTAAGGGACTCGGCGTAGCCGCGGAGCGAGGGGACAATCTTGAGCACGGCCGAGTTGAAGGTGCCGTAGATCTGCATGAGCGACTGCTCGCCGGGGTAGTCGACCATGATGAGCGGCGCGTGGCGCAGGAAGCGGTCGCCCATGGGCGTGCGGCCGGCGTCGGTGGGCGGGTTGCAGGCGCCGACGAACTGGATCCGGTCGAGCGTGACCCAGGACTTGTCCGAGGTCCGCCAGAAGCCGTTGTGCTCGACCAGCTGGCGGAGGAACGAGATGGCGCGCTGCGTGCCGTACTTGTCGGGCGCCGGAAGGTTGATCTCGTCGCAGAAGATGACGAGCCAGCGGCCGATCTGCGTGGGTGAGAGCATGACGCCGTTGAGCGTCTTCTTGTACTCGCAGTACTGCTCGAAAGTCTTGATGAGGAGGTCGGGTGTGGTGGCGCTGGAAAAGTTGAGACCGACCACCTCCATGTTGGGCAGCTTGCGGAGAGCGCTGAACAGCGTCATGGTCTTGCCGGAACCGGGAGGACCGCACAGGAGCAGCGGCTTGTGCTCGGCCAGCCAAGAATACAGCACATCCTCGTGACGGACCGTGTCCAGAGTCGGGATGACCACATCGGTCTGCGTGACGGAGTGCGTGTTGACCTCGATCGTCGGCACCTGGTTCTGCCAGGGCGACCACTCCGCCCCCGGCAGAGTGACGTCAAAGTCGATGAGAGAGCTCGTGCCGTCGAGCGGCGGGGAGCCAAAGTTGGCGAGGCCGGCGACCTTGTCACCAAACAGCTTCCGGTCCGACAGGGGGCAGTCACCGGTCAAAGCCCACACCATCGCCAGCAGCAGCTTCTTGGCGAGATACCCCTCGACCTGCTCGGGGTCGAGTGGGAAGTCGGGGTGCTGCGAGTTGTACTCGATAATATTCCGCACCGACTTGTTGAGCAGCGAGAAGAGCGTGCCGAGGACGCGAGCGACGGTGAACTCCATGATGTGGTTGAACTCCTCGGCCTGCTGCAGCGCAAAGAGGACAAAGCTGTCGGTATTGAGATAGGCGTCTAGCAGATCGGCAGCCTGTCCCTGGACCTCGAGGGCCTTGGCCGAACTCTGCCCCGTGGCAACCGCATCCTCGTCCAGATCCTCAAACGCAACCGAGCGCAGCGTCTGCAGGTAGTTGGCGACCATCATGCCGGGCGTGACGGTGTCCTCGCTGAACCAGACCATGCCGCAGCGACTGACGGTGGCGAGCGTCGCATACTTGAGGTTCTCGACCTCAAACATGATGCGCACGTTGGGCGGCAGGTTGAGACGCTCGCCGTTAGGCAGCGTGAGCAGCTTGTTGTCGTCGAGCACACTGTTCAAGTTCTCCACCCACTCGGGGTCGACATCGCCGTCAAACACAATCCAGTGGCGCTTGGTATCCTCGCCACGAAGATTATCAACAATCTTGCGCAGAATACTCGTGAACAAACCATCCGTCCACTCTCTCGTCGTCGAGTCCAAGTTGCCGTACAGCGCCTCCTTGGACATGACCTTGCTGTCAATAACGTGCGACACGCCCTCGACATTCTCCACCTGCTGCAGGGCGTCCAGCAGCAGCCTCCACGCGGCCGACTTGCCCGACCCAGAGTTGCCCACCATCATGACACCGTGGTGGATCTTCTGGATCTGGTACAGCTGCAGCACCTTGGTCATCCACAACTCGTTGACAACCAAATGCCTCTCGGCCGCGAGGCGGCGGATCGCGTCCTCGAGCTGTACGAGGTTGGCCGGCACGTACTTGACGCCGGGGAAGCACACCTCCTCGATGCCCATCATGACGTCAACATCCGACTTGATCAGCTTGGGCGCGATGGTCTCGCGGATGCTCTGGACAATAATCTCAGGCTCGACGACTTCCTCCGCGCCGAGGCTGCCATCTCCATTGATCATGCGCGCGCGCTTCAGCCCACCCGAGCTGACCAGCACGCTCTTGAGCGCGCGCAGGCCAAAGTCGTAGTGCGCCTGCTTGGACAGTTTGGCCGAGCACTGGTCGAAGAAGGGCACCGTGTGCTTGGAGAGCTGCTTGGCCTGGTTGAAGCCCTGCGAGTAGAGCATGACCTCGGCAATGAGCTCCTTGTCGGGCTTGGACATGGCGACGCTGCGGAACAGCTTCTTCAGGTTGTCCGGCAGGTTGGAGCGGCCGGCGTAGCCAGGATTCATCGTAATGAAGATACCCGTGTTGGCGTTGACGTGGAGCTGGCGGCCGACGAGGTCGATCTGGGCCTTGTCGTCTTCGGCGCCCTGCTTCAGGCCGAGCTGGATGTTCTGGATCTGCTGGGAGACAGCAGACAAAATCCTCTCCTCGAGACGGTTGAACTCGTCGAAGCAGCCCCAGGCGCCCACTTGGCAGATACCGAGGAAGATGCGGCCCATGGCCTGGAAGTCGAAGGTGTCGTCGCAGCAGAAGACGAGGGTGAAGCGGCCGAGCTGGACACCGAGAGCCTTGACCGACTCGGTCTTTCCGGTACCGGCAGGGCCATAAGGAGAGCCACCGAGACGCTGGCAGAGCGCCTGCGTGAGGGTGAGGAAGCAGCGGTCCGTGAGCGGCGTCCGAACAAGCCTCTCGGGCACGCCCAAATACTCAAAGCCGTAGTTGAGCTTGGCATTGGCCATCTTGATGTGCAGCCGCTGCAAGAACTCGCCCTCGGGCGTGTATACGTAGCGCATCTGGAGCAGCCACAGATAATGCGTATTGGAGCGTGCGCCGGCCTTGATGAGCTTCTCGATGACGTCCCGCTGGTGCACGCACTCGGTGATGAGCTGCTCGCACTTCTTGCGCATCAGCACGTCGAGATCCCCGAGCACGGTGCCCGCGATGAGCCGGAGCACCTGCACCTCGCGGTCGAACAGCGCCTGGAGGGTGCCGCCTCCGTCGGCCAGCGCCTGCTCGACCGCAGTGGTCCAGACGGCCTGGGTGGCCAGGACGACAATCTGGCTGGGATACGCGTCCATGAACTTGTTGAGCGCCGCCTGGTCGATGGCATCGCTCGCGAAAATGGGCCCAAACTCGTCGACCGCCTCAGCCAGCAGCTCGGCGAGCGTCGCCTTCATCCCGTTCTCCAGCAGCGCCAGCCAGTCGTTGATGCGGGGCGTCTTGACGAGGTTGATCTCCTTCTTGAGCCGGACGACCTCGCCCTCCTTGGAGGTGAAGCCGGTGATGACCGACTCCTCGTCCATGGTCAGCCCTGTGAGGCCGGCAAACATCTTCTTGAAGTGCTTGGCAATGCGCATGGTATCGTCGCTGTTGCCGATCATCTCGAGCAGGTCCTCGTCGCCGACGAAGTAGAACCGCGGGAACGACACACGCTCCTTCTCGAGGTACTCTCCGAGCGCCTTCTGGATCTTGTTGAGCAGCTCGGCCAGGCGCTCGAGCGACTTCTGCACATTCGGAATGTTCAGAACATCCAGCACGTTGGGCTGCTTGTACACCTTCTTCATCACAGCCGAGAACTCGCTGTTGATGTTCTGGAAGCGCGACGACTCGATCGGGAGCAGGTGCTTGATGTCGACGTTGCCGGTGAAGACGCCCTCGAGATACACCCACTGGCGTTGGACGTCAATCCACACGTCAAACAGCACATGTACGCGGTTGAGCTTGTCCTCCCAGGCGGACGCCTCCTCCTCAAACTCCTTGTAATAGGGCGAGTGCCGCATGGCCTGCAGCGAGTTGAGGTTCTCGCTGCATTTGGCAAAGAGGTCGTCCCAGCCGCGGATAAGACGGCACTTGTTCTGGTAGTTGACCAGCTCGAGGCCGTAGCCCGTCCAGGTCTCGCGGACCTGCTTGAGGAACTCCTCGAGGGCCATCTCGCCCTGGGCCTGGATGATGATGTCCTTGACGATGGCCTCGGTGGCGACGAGGTTGAGGTCCCAGACGTCTCCGAGGGTCATGGAGACGGGGGAGTAGCGCTTGCCGGGCTTGATCTGCTTGTAGATCTTGGTCCAGTGGCGGTCGCGGACGGCCTCGGACTTGAGCTCGGCGAGCATGGGGTTGACCTTCATGAACTGCCGCAGGACGTTTTGGATGTGCTCAAAGGCGGCGTACTGGCGCATCCTGCTTGGCATCTCCTTGGTCATCTTGATGAGGTTGTCGATCGACGACCGGATCTTCCTGGGCTGGACGCTGTTCCAGAGGATCTCGCGGAGCTCGTTGAGGTTGTTCCAGATGGTCGACAGGGACGCCCACACCGACTTGAAGTCCTGGACCTCTTCCAGAATGACGCCGAGAGACGACTCAGGCGTGGCCTGGAGGTCGAGCGCCTCCTTGGCTTTGGCCACCATGGCCGACTCCTCCTGAAGCCTGGTGATCTTGATCTCAAAATCGCTGAGCGTGGCAGACGCAACATCGGGCGCGATGGTGCCCGAGACGGGCTTCTCCTCGTTCCACAGCTGCGCAATCTCGTTGATCTTCTCGAGAATGACCTTGTCCTCGGCGATGATCTTGGCGCGCAAGGCATCCGTCTGGTCCTGCACGATCTTGGCCTTGCGGGCAAGCGCCTCGTTCAGCGCATCCCACGCGCCGTCGACCTGCTCGACGTGGAGCCAGTCGTTGGGGAACTGGTACCGCTGCCTCACGAGGGTCGACTCGCCCTGGCGGAAGGTCTCGATCTCGGGCGCCCACAGCTTCACCTGGCGTTTGCAGGTCTGGACGGTGGTGATGAACTGGACAGCCTGCGCGGTCGAGTTGGCCTCGATGGCCTGGCCTTCGATATCCCGACGGGCCTTCTCGATCTCGGCATGCACCTCCCGCATGCGCGTGCCCAGCCGGCTGGCAAACTTGATGAGGATGTCGTGCTGCCACTGGTCGTACTTGGCATTGACCTTGGTCTGGACCTGGTCGTAGTCGATAGTGAGATGGCCAAACGAGCGGCTGACCTCGGTGGTGTCGAAAGTCTGGCGCGTCTTCCTGAGCTCCTGGAGGAGCTGCAGCCACCTGGACAGCTGGTCGCCGAGGACGTCATAAACATGCTCCGACTGCAAATCCCAAAGCGACTGGAATTGGAGCCACTTGTCTACGTACGCGCCGATCTCGCGGACCTTCTTCTCCACCGACGTCTGCACCCGCAACAGAGCCGGGGTGCACTCGCTGGGCAGGTCGTTGAAGCGCGGCTCATCGTACACGGTGGTGCTGATGGACATTTGATAGCGGGTGGCCTTGATGCGCTTGAGGTTGCAGATGACACCGATCCAGTCCTGGAGCTGCGAGAACCACTCGGCGCGGGCGAACTCGAGTGGCGGGTCGAGATAGATGACCTGGTTGCGCATCGTGATCTCGTGGACGAGCTTCTTGACTACCGGCACGTCCGGCTTGGCTCCGTCGGCCGGCTCGAGAGCCCGCTTGCGGTCGCTCGCCCGTTCGAGATATTCGTCCTCAAACGCCTCGATCCAAGCCTGGATGGAGTGCTGAAGACGAGCGAGCAGGACCGCCTTGATTTGTTTGTTCATGCCCTCCACCCAGTAGCCGAGGTTGACGTATTGCTCGAGATTCAACTGGTCGACGGCGCTCTGGATGCTCTCGAGACGAGACTCAAAAGCCGAGACTTCGTAGGGGCACTTCTCAAGCTCGGTCAGCGCCTTCTGGACCGTGGCGTGGATGTTGGCCAGGGTGATGGTCTTGGATTGCAGGAGCGAGACCGAGGCGGCAAACTCGCGGATGAACATGACGTGCTTGCTCTCGCCGTTCTTGCCCATGTGGTCGAGACCGCCGTTGGCCGTGTAGTTCTTGAAGTGCACCTCGTAGGTGTTTACAAACGACTCCCACTTCAAGGGAACGCCCTTGGCAATGAGGGTGTAGACTTCATCGCGGTGGCCGCTGAGAAGCACCGCAACCTCGGACATGTCGGAGATCTGGCGGTTGGTCTGGGCAAACGTCCTGACACTCTCCATCAAGCTGACGGCGTACGGGTACACGCGCTTGGCCTCCTTGGCGACGTTGTTGACCGAGTGAGGCACGGGGAAGTTGAGCCAGACCAGGTTCCGTGTCTCCTTGAACAGCGCAATCACTTGCGCGTCAAAGTTGACGGCAAGCTCCAGCACATTTCCAGCGGACCGGATACGGCTGATGTTGAACAGAAGACCGGATATCGAAATCTGCTTCCTCTGCACGTCGTGCAGCCACGCCTCGAAGATGGGGCGGGTGTCGAGCTTTTTGCGGAACAGGTCGCTTTCGCTCTGCAGCCTCTGGCCCTCGGCGTGAATGGTCCAGTCGGCGCCCAGCACGTCCTCGACCTTCTTCATGTAGCCGTCGAGCTGGCGCTCGATCTGCCGGGCCCAGATGATGGCGCCAGACACCGGTGGCAGGTCGTGCAGCTGGGCCATGGCGTGGGCCTCGGAGTGGCCGTACTGCTGCTTGAAGCGCTCGTGGAGCGCCGTGATGGCCTGCTTGACGTTGTCGATGAGCTGCGTCTGGTACTCGGCGATGGCGCCGCGGATCTTGGGGCGCACAAAGAGCGCGTTGAACTTGGAGAAGACGCGGAACATCTCGTTGGCATTCTTGGCTGTCGCCAGACGGTCTCGGAGCCGCGCGATAATGGAGTTTTCCACACGCGAGGTCCGCTCGTTGTAGATGTTCTCGGCGCGAGCCCACTTCTGGGTACCTTCTGGTGTCACATCGAGGAGGTCCACGTCCTTCAGGCCCTCCCAGGCCTGCCTCACCTCCTCGACGGCATCGACGTCTCCGATCTCTTCGACAACGGCGGTCCCGTTGGCGCCCGACCCATCAGCGATGCCGTTGATCGTGGCCTTGGGGCCCAGGACGTTGACGATAGTCCGCTGCAGCTGCTCGTGGTTGTCGCGGAAGTTGCCGACGTACTTTAAGCGGGCCTGGAGCTCGGCGTGCCGGGGGGTGATTTTGATGGGGATGAAGCGCTCGTTTCGGCGGCGGGTGACCTCGCGGGCGACGTTGGTGAACTCCTTGATGTTCTCGTCCCAGATCCGGAAGATATCGTCGGCCTGCTTCATGACGCGGCAAAAGTCCGGATAGTCGAGCTTGACCAGCTCGGTACCAGGGAGCAGCCGGTGAAGCACCTCGTCCAGATCACCGGAAATGGTCTCGACTAGGGGGAGCGCACGGCGGATGGGGTACGGGCATATCCTCAGCTTCTTGTTCAGGTGGGCAAAGATCTGGCCGATCGAGTCCTTGACCTTGAGCAGGGTGGTGGCTGAGAGCAGCTCGTCGAGCGGGAAGTCGCGCATGAGCTGGTTGTACTTTTGGACCTTTTCCATGGCCTCCTTCAGACCCGTGTCTGCGGTGAAGCTCACGGTGGCCTGGAAGCGCTTCGCGTGCTTCAAGATCTCAAGTGTGAGCATCACACCGTCGCTCCGGAGCTGGTTCTCGATCCCTTCGAGCGCGGACTCCATCGAAAGCCAAAAGTTGATCTCCTGGGTTGCGGTGCCGGTGGTTGGGTCCCGCGTCATCTTGGTGATGACCTGGATCGACTTGATCCAGTTGTTGACGGTCGCCTGGAGGTTGTTGAGGAACGTGCTGTCCTGCAGGACGGCGGTCGGGATGAGGTCGAGCGTCGGTTTTGTCTGCCGGGCCACCGCCTCGTCCAGGGCGGTCTGGACCATGGGGTGGAACGGCAGGGACACCTCGGGGATCTCGACATTCTGCTGCAGGTGGGAGAGACTGAGCTCGAGCTCGGTCCACCGCTTCTTGGTGACGGGGATGCCCGTCTTTGCGTCCACATCTGTCCGTCCTCGGCCACCGCTCAGCATCTGCTGGCTCTTAGTACTGGCGTCAAAGTACGGTGCCAGGCCGTTGTGAAGATAGAGCTGGAGGATCTCGTAGGGTGACCCGGTCGGACCTTGCTCGCCGGCGGTGGCGGACAGGTATGCCGGACCCGGCAGGTTGAGCATCTGTATTTGCGAGGTGATGGGGATGCTGGGGTCGAGCGGTTGGGGCCGCTTGAGAAGGACGAGGAATGCGACAGTCGTGGTCGAGGACGAGAGGTCCGACGAGATGGTGTACACATGCAACGGCACGCCTGGGGCAGTGTCAGTATCACAGCCCGTAGAACTAAGTAAAACATCTGGAGGTGGCATCCTACTCTCGCCAGCGTCTCCATTTTCCAGTGTATTCGCTGGAAGCAGGTCCTTCTGTATGTAGAGCGCAACCTGGGTATCAAGGGCAAAGCGGGTGCACCGCTGGAGCGTGTCGGGATACCGAGTCTTGGAGAGCAGACTGCCGGGGGCCTCGAGTTCCCCGCGGGTTGCGCCGAGGGCGGCTTCGAGGAGGACGGCGAGGTGGTCGACAACGCGGGCCGGGTCGACGGCCGTGAAGGGGGCCACAGCGCCGTTCGTCCCGGGGCTCGTGGCCGGAGGGCCGGGAGAGGCGACCGCTTCCATGGTGGAGGGTCCGGTCGAGAAGAGGGCAAAATCGAGGTGACGGGTTCGAGATCACGGTTCGGCGGCGGTCATGTCTCGCGGGTGAGGTTCGATCGATCCGGAGGGGAGGGGGTTCGAGGGGTGGGCTATTACGAGGGCGCAGTCGTGGCACCGCCAGTCAGTGATCGCGCCAAAAAATAGTATTACGACTCCGCAAAAAAAAGAACAGGTCGAGAAGAAAATGGCCAGAGTGCGCTCCGTGACGGGTATCGTGGGTATCTCTCGTTGTGTTTCCTCCACAAGACGGCGGTGATGTGCAAGGGAAATGAAGCTTCACTTTTGATTGGGATTGCTCCTGAAAGGGAAACTAAGCTGCCCTGAAGCGCATGTTTCTCGACCACGCACGCCCCGGCCTGACGCGACTGCCGGATCCCTGTCGCGGACGGCATGCATCAGGGGGCGGAAGTGCGCGGTGGATCGGTGTCTGATTGGACGGCGGCGCATCCCTGTTGCAGAAGCCGGACGGCAGCATGCTCACCAGCAGCTGCGAGCCGTTTCACAAGCAGGGATAAAATAATGTCGACATTATAGGCATTCTGTATTCTGCACTTATTTGTAGTATTCTGTAATGGAGGTTGGTGATGGCGATGATGAGCCATCTCGAGGGGAGACGCGGCGATGCTTGGTTCTCTGACCATAGCATCTTCAGCAAGGCCCCGTATCAAGCATGCCCTGGTTCGCGACAGGTAAATTGGTGGTGTCGAGGGAGACCAGGTGTCCGGTGTAGACTGTAGTGGTGTGGTGGGCATGGTCTGGGTTGGATCGTTGGGTCTTGTTCGCCGCATGTCGTCAAGGGGTGAACTTAACCAACCTTGCTGTCGAGGTTCCACAGTCAGTCAACAACCACCCCTCCCCCTTTGACCACACAGACAAAGGGCGTGGTCCTCTAGCCAGCAACCCCCAAAGAGCTTAAACCTTCGGCACTGATATCATGCCTCGTCAATAGACTTCCAAAATGCATACACACTTCCCATGCCCGGCAACTCCCACCCCGACCAAACGCCAATGCTTCATCAAACACAAAAACCCAACGCCATCCCTTGACCCAGAAAAGAATAAAAACACTCCGATTACCGTCCAGCAGCCGTCCCAACCCGCTTAGCAATGCACCGGTTGACCCCGCCAGCGGCTCCACCTCCGCCGCCATCCGCCGTCCTCACGACGCGGGAGCGCCTCCCGCCCGGCTATCGTCCTTATTCAGGCTGACCATGACCCGCTGGTTGCAAATGTCGATGAACTGCTCAAACTTCTCGATGATCTTGTCCTTCTCGCGCAGCTTGAGCTTGAGCTCGTCGATCTCCTTGTCGCTGTCCTTCTTGAGCTTGTCCAGCTCTTCCCGCGCCGTGGCCAGCTCCCGGCGGAGGTCGGCCCGGATGCGCTCCTCGGCCGACGGGTGCGGCTTGCTGTAGATGGCGGGCCGGTTCTCGGCCAGGCCGGTAGCCACCTTTTGCGGGTTGCGGTTGATGGCCGCCCGCGCGTTGTAGATGTCGCGGGGGAGGAGAGGTACGTGGGGGTTCTCGTTTTGCAGGATCTCGAGCGTCTGGCTTACACCTACGCCTAGTACGCAACAGTCAGTTTGGGGATCACGGGAGAGAAAGAGCGGGGCCAAAAAGACTAACACGTACCATCATCCTTCAGCTTCTTGACGGCGGCAACCATCTTGCTGTCCAGCTTCCTTGCCGCCGGGTGCAGCAGCGGGCTCTCGCTCGGGCCGTGGTTGTGCTGCAGATGGACGTCGTCCGGCCGGTACCGGACGGTCCACTGCGTCCTCTGCTCGATGGCGAAGAAGCCGAACTGACAGTCACACTTGCGGGAGGTGGTCTTGCGCTTGCGCATCTCGGGGCTGACGCGTCTGGGCGGCTTGCCGGCACGATCACAGACGAACAGCACCTTCTTGAGACCGGGGACCGTTTTCTTGGAGCGGCCAATGACCACGGCATACCCGACAGAGGTGCAGTAGCTTAGCACGTGCTTGTGGACGGCCTCAAGGGTCGGGAAGCTCCCACCTTCCGGGGGTGCTGACATCATCGGGCCCATGGGCTGGCGGGGCACGAAAGGGGAGTTGTCGAGCAGTTTGGGCTCCAGAGACGAGTCATCCTCCTCGTCGTGACTCCCCACATCCATGGTGACATCCTGTTGGTTGTCCTGCACGGGTTCGACGGGCTCGGATTGCCGAGCTGGCGGCTGTTGCTGTGCAGGCTGTACGACCTGCTGGACCTGCTGGACCTGCGGGAGTTGGGGAAGCTGCTGGACCTGCGGCACCTTCTGCACCTGCTGGACCTGGGGCATCGGTGGCGGGGCGGGAGGGAGGGTCGGCGGGGCCGGCGGGTGAGGCGTCGACTGCTGCGACAGTATCGAGGTGTCGCTGTGCTGGATCGAATGGACCGACTGGGTGACGGGCGGCTGTGACATGGACTGCGACAAGGACTGCGGGCCCAGGGACTGCGGACCTAAGGACTGCTGGCTCATGGACTGCGTCATCGAAGGGGCCATGGGCGGCTGGCTCATGGGCTGCTGCTGGAGCTGCTGGCTCAGAGACGGCTGGCCGAGGGACTGTTGGGCGAGCGACGGCTGGCTGAGCTGCTGCGGGTTCATGGGCTGCGAGCTCATGCTCTGCGGTGCCAGGGACTGCTGCGAGAGTGACTGCTGCGACATGGGCTGGGGCATGGACTGGGACATGGGCTGCGAGAGTGACTGCTGTGACAGGGACGGCTGCCCCAGGGGCTGGGGATTCAGGGACTGCTGGAGGTAGCTGAGCGGCGGCGGTTGCTGCTGCATCTGCCGCGGCGCCGGAGCACGCTGGCGGGGGCCCGGCACCTGGGGCAGCGAGGGTCGAGAGGCATTCTGGAGGCTGGCGACGTTGTTGATCTGGGACGGGGCCGGGGCGAAGAGGTGGTGGGGGTATTGGCTCGGCGGCGGGTGTTGCGGGTGTTGGGGGTGCTGCTGGTGCTGGGAGTGTTGGGAGTGCTGGGAGTGTTGGGTGTGTTGCGGGTGTTGCGGGTGCTGCGGGTGCTGCTGGTGTTGTTGATGCTGGTAGGCGTGAGGGGGGTATGGAGACGCGTGTTGTGGGAGGGACGGGGATGGCTTGTTGGACGGTTTGTGCGGCGGTGGGAACGAGCGTCGCAGGCCAAAGGACAGGCCGGGATGGCTGCTCCCATTGGCACTCGACATGGCGACGCAGGAAGAGAGAGGAGAGGAGAGAGGGGAGGCGCGCAAAACGACGACGCAGACACGACACAATAATGCAATCGCCGACGAGGTGGTCCGAATCCAGGGTCTGGTCTCGACCCGTCACCGAATCGCGGGCGGGCGTGTACCGAGCAAGGAGGTGTGCGTGACCCTGCGATGGAGAAAGAGAGATGATTCCGTACGGGGGGAGGGTGTCGAAAACCCAGTTGGGCGGGAAGACGCAGAGGCCCCCAGCCCAGCCCAGCTCCCCAGCAGCCCGCAGCCCGCAGCCCGGCGCAGCCAGCGCAGACCAGCCCCGAGGGGAGGGGCGGCACCGTCTGAGCCCGCCGTGCTGCCCGCCGATGCGCACGGTGCAGGGCCAAGATGGGCCAATCAGGCCCCCGACCGCTGCCTGGTGCAGGCAGAACAGGCACAACAGGCAGGGAACACGACACCAACCACACCAACCAGCCGTGCCAAGCAGGAGCTGCGCCTTACGCGCACCCCAGCCAGATCAACCAAACACTCGATTCAGCCAACAAAAGCCCGGCATTCGACACATTTCGCGTCTCGAGAGGCACGAAGGGCAGAATAACGCCGAGTAAGGTTTACGCTGATTACTCAATACAAAGGATAATATTTTTGCACCGAGTATTCTGATGTTAAGTTGTGTTGAATGCGCGAGGCAGGGCACCGAGCGGACAACACCAACTCGCCCTCTGGATCTCGATTTCGAGACACACGCCCTCGGGGTCTGTGCGTGCTGTACCAGCTCCGGGGCCATTCCGTTTATCTCCACGCCCATCTCGGGTCCTGTCCCGGTGTCAGACAGACTGCGACCAGGGCGGGAGACGGGAAGTCTTTTGGCGTTCGGGTCTGGAGTGCTTATTGTTTTAGTATTATTTTAGATCTTGGTTGGCCGTCAACCTCAACGCAAGCATTGCGCATCGCGGCATGAGACGGTCCAGTCCGAGACTTCCGCGCAACTCAGTCGAACGGCATGCCAGGTCCAGCAGAGCCTCACCAAGCCTCTAAAAAATCCATGACGAGGCTCATTCGAGATAAAAGACACCGGTTCACGTCGTGCTACTTGTACATGCCTGGCTGCATCCCTTGCCTGCATCGCACTTGTCTCTAGCTGTTTGACTCAGTGCATTCTTCGTTGTTCACCCACCATATCTGTCTGTTGACCTGGTATTACCGGTTCGGCCTCGCTCGAGCGGCGAGCAGAAATCGGAATCCTGGCTTGACGGAGAGGTGGTTGGCCGGTCGCTTTCAGTGAGATGAGGGAACTGAGGCGAGACGATGGCCAACTCCATCCTCCACAAGCCTTGTTCGTGGTTCTCACCTCTTGTTGAATCAGAGATAACCAGGACGTATCACTCAAACACTCTGTAAGGCAACTAAGGTACATGGGTATAATCACTACACAAACCGTCCTCAACGCCAACACCCTCCTCTCACTCTAAAACTCATCCTCCTCCCCGCCACCCGCAAGCCCATCCCCACCCCTCCCAAACCAACTCCCAAAATCCAACTTCATCAACAACCGATCCACCCCCCCAACCCGTCTCGGCACATACTCGCCAC
>FTCU01000572.1_pt1 | contig 44748 bp, 58 predicted proteins | sample 1639521 | NCBI WGS metagenome assembly FTCU01 (sample SAMEA3914864, study PRJEB12502) | metagenome | biome: forest; material: soil | place: USA | collected 2012-03-12 | depth 0.3 m
ACCCAAACCCCAGCCCCGCGCCCCCCCCCAAACCCGCGCAATCTGGGGCACAAATTTCATCCCCGCCTCCCCAAACCACACCGACGACAACGGCCACGGCACCCACGTCGCGGCCACCGCAGCCGGCACCCTCCACGGCGTAGCCAAGTCCGCCCTCGTCGTAGCCGTCAAGGTCCTCGACCGCGACGGCGCAGGCAGCATGTCGGGCCTGCTGCGCGGGCTGCAGTGGTCCGTGGCCGACGCCAGAAAACGCGGCGTCGCGCGGCGGAGTGTGGTGAACATGTCCGTTACGGGGTCGTATACCAAGGCTGTGGAGGACGGGGTTAGGGCGGCGGTGGAGGCGGGTATGACGGTTGTTGTTGCGGCTGGGAATAGCGGGGGGAATGCGACGGGGTGGTCGCCTGCCAGTGCGGGGATGGCGGTCACGGTCGGGGCGATTGATGAGGAGGATCGGAGGGCGGAGTTTTCGAATTGGGGGGGGAGTGTGGATGTGTTTGCGCCTGGGGTGAAGGTGGTGAGTGCTTCGTGGGAGGGGGACGGGGAGACGGTGAGTATGAGCGGGACGAGCATGGCGGCGCCGCATGTTGCTGGGTTGGCGGCGTATTTTATTGCGAGGGAGGGGTTGGAGGGGAGGGCGGTTGCGAAGAGGGTGCTGGGTGTGGCGACGAAGGGGGTGAGGGATCGGAAGGGGTCGGCGGATCGGATTGCTTACAACGGGGCTGCGTGAGGGTGGAGAGAGCCATGTTAGACGCCGTCGTTGTCGTCGGCAGTGTATTGCTCCTAGTGAGGCTCCTGAACATGCTCCGTGACAGCTTCTACCAGTGGTGCCCGGGGGACTGGCCTTCCGGCTCTGAATGGGTTCGTCTCCGAAGTGCCGTAGATGTAGTCCCTGGTTTCTCTTTTGAGTCGCTTGCCCTCGGCCTCTGAATTGAACCATGGGTCATCCCCGGGGACCGTAATATTGAACTCTCCCCCGTAGAGTCTGGATATATCGGTGGTCCGGCGCATGGGCCAGCCCCGGCGGCGCGCAGTTGCGTTTGCCGCAGCCATCTTTTCGCGTAGGAGATCGACAGGCCGCGCCCACCCCCCCGAAAGCAGCTTGACCCCGCGGAGCCGGAGGGACTTAAGCCCGTTGCCGAGGCCGTTGCAGAATGCGCTGAGCGTCTGTTCCTGCAGGTTCACGGAGACGAGGCCGAGGTCTTGGATCCGAGGCATTGGAGAGAGTCTAGAGAGGACTGGGCCGGTGTCTGCGGCCCATGGCCAAGCCCCAAAGTTGAGGTCGAGAACACGCAGGCGTTGTCCGCACCGAGACAGGATTGCGCCCACATAGTTGTCCATGGCCGATTGCCCCTCGCCTTTGACACGGCCAAACCGGCCAAAGGAGTGGTGGCACTCGAAAACCTCCAGGCTCGCGCACGCAGCGCTCAGGTCGCGCCACGAAGTGGGATCCTGAGGGGAAAGCTTGGAAAGGTGGTCGTGGAGAGGGATGTTCGATAATACGAGCCCGGTCAGCGCGACGCACCTCTTATGCAGGGCGATGGGAACCTCCCACAGGAGCCTCGCGCTCTCCAGTTGTGGGCTGCTTCCTGAACCCAACAAGCCTCTTTCGAATTCTCCCAGATTCAGGGGTCCTGACATGAACCGAGAAAGGAATTGGTCGTTGTTGAGTAGGGAGGCAGAGTCAACCTGCCAGATGCGGTGCATATCGTGCTGGTACGAGAAGGCCAGGTGGCGCGCATTCGGCATCCGGGAGACTGCCGAGGCGAGGGCGTTCGCGAACGAGGCATCTTGAAGCAGATGGACTTGCTCTTCGCGCAGGCGCCGAAAGTCGTCGTGCCCTTGCTTGAGAATCCGCATGTACTTCGGCAGCGGCTTCTCGGTCCATCTTTTGCGATCCGGGCTCCTGGTGTAGACGCCCCATTGGCCGCGCAGGGCGTCGTGGTTGCGGAGGGCCTGCCGCAGTTCGGTCCGGCGTGGTGCTTCGGCAGCCTCGCCGTCTCGCCTTCGCGGATAACTCTGCATTTCGTCTTCCAGACACCGCCTGTGCCGCTTCAACTCGGTCAGGCGGGCGTGCTGGTACTGTGTAAGGTTGTCGGCGTACTCTCCCGGGCGGTATGCGAGGGCGAGCTGGAGCGCGCGGACCCCTGCGGCCATGGCCGGGTTGTTGGAAATCTTGTCGGCCAGGTCGAGGGATTCTTGGCTGACATGCAGGCGGAGAATGGGAAACATGAGCGGGGTAGCCAGGCCACAGAACAGGCGACACATAAGGCGCGCGTTCCGGACGTCCTGCCTGCTGGAGCTGCTGTCGGCCTGCAAGTAACCGAAGACGATGTGTAGCACCTCCGGGGGGAGATCGGTGACCTTGAGGGGCCGCAGGCTGTCGCGCGAGAGGTCCAGTGCCCTCGAGCGGAGAAGTTGGCGACGCGTTTCAAAGGCCCGCATGGTCTCAGCGTGCTGAGCTTCCCACAACTTAAACTCCGAGGACAAGGGGTAGTCCCTATCAGCCAAGGAATACTGTCTGAGCTCGCGGAGCAACGACCGCTCTTGGACCTCGAGGCGGGCCAGTTCATCGTACACAGCCCCGATGTTGAGACGCGAGGCTTCGGGCCTCGCTTCGCACCAGGCCGCGATGTCGTGGCGCAGGTCGGCGAGGATGGCATCCAGGCCGGGCGCGGTTTCTTGCTGCCGTGATTTCCAGTACCCGGCACCCCGGCTCAGGATGACTCCGGCTCCTCCCATGCTTCCAGCTTCGTCGGCTTGGCCGGCTTGTTGTGTCGCCATGATGGTTGACCTCGATGCTGGAGACAGTGGATAGTGGAGTTGGCGGAACAGAGGGGGCCGCTGGACGTTCCAGGTTCCAGGTTCCAGGTTGTTAATTTCTTGGCCGACTGCCTGTTGTGCGGCACTAGCCCACCCTACGCTCATTGGTCAAGCCAGTTTGCGCGGTGTTCTGACTTCAGAAGTTCAGCTGCCCAGATTGAAGGTCAGACCGTGACTGTCGACAGAATGCTCCCAAGTTTTGCCGAGGTTTTTATTTGTGCGGCATGCTTGGTTCTATAAACCTTTCTTGGTTTGTACAAGGTTAAATGAAGCATCTCTGCATCAACACTGCCGTCCAAGCCATGGATATTTTTCAAATACCTGGTCGTTATCTGTCTGGCATCCCGTCTTCAGAGACCGAAGAATGGCTGACGATGCACCTCTGCATCAGCCATCCGACTCTCTGTGCTTCTTTCCCTCGCTCTTAGCCACGGGCGCACCCTTCTTCGGCTCGTTCTTGGACCCAGGCTCGTTCTCGTAGCCACCGCCCTGCGCCTCGTACTCCTTGGCCAACTTCATCCCCTTCCAAGCGGCCCACTGCCCCTTGCCATCTCCGGATTTGTTGGGCTGTTGCTGAATCTCTAGTGAGAAAGGTGTGACCCTGATCAGCATGCAAACACACCGCAATGCGTGTCACCTCGAAACGGTCGCCTTACCTTCCTTGAGCTCCTCGCGGAGTTCTGGATCCGTGGGGACGCCTTTGCTGCTTGGCATTTTCGGTTTGTAACGGAGGAGGAAGTTGGCAGGAAAGCGAAGTGCCATCAATGAACCTCCTTGGGCTAACTCAGGAGATGTTGCAAGATCTGATGTGCAAATGCAGTGGCAGGTGTCATTGTCAGGACCTGTGATGGACTGAGTCCATGATGTCATCCTCAAAGAGGGAGGGTCTGTGTGTTCCGCAATATCACGCCTACACCTTCCAATGGACCTAGTCGGGGCGTGACTGTTGTATTATGTACATGCCTGCTCAAAGCCGGGCGACAGAGCGACGGGTGCAACCGGACAGCCTGACCTGTCTCTGCTTGAACCTGGTCAACTCCTCCCATGACGGCCTTGACCAGAACAGAACAACAAATCCCAACGAACGCCGTGCAATGCAAAGATTCTTTACTCCCAACCGTCAATCGCCACCAAAGACCCACAAAGAACCGCCGAATTCTCACGATCACAACCTCCTTCCTGAACAAACAAGACAGAAACACCACCGCCCACCCCTAAACGCCCCCGATTCCGTCAAGCAGTGCTCCATGTGCCAACCCAAGACCAGTAAACTCATCAGTTTCTCATTATTCGACCCTTGCGAGGCCGTAGAGCCGCCCACAATCCGCAAAGAATGGAGACGGAAAGAAAGAGGGAACGACATCCTTGATGCGTCTCACTTCTCCGCGCCAGCGAGGTCATCCGCGTGGCCCATCTCGCGCCAGGTTTGCGAGCTAACCAGGGCCATGAGTTTGTCGGCTGGTATGTGGAGCATTTTCGGGTCGGTCGGGTCGTCGTTGGACGTGTTCTCGGCCGGGCTTGAGATGGAGTCGGGAGAGGGGAGACTTGAAGAGGGTTGGCTGAGCTGGTTGAAGAGGGTCGCGAATTCGATGAAGAGGGGGTATGGAATGTGGAGCATCTTGGTCGCGGTTGGTGTGGTGGTGTTGTTGTTCTTGGGATTGTTGTTCTGCTTCTTGTCCCCTTTGCTCTTGGGGTTGTCGGTATTGTTCTTGTTGTCGCCTTCTTTGTTGTTGTTGTCATTGTCTTCAGCTCCATCCGCGTTCTTGGCAGCTGTGTTGTTTTCTTCATTGTTTTCGCCAGTCTCGTCGCCAGAATCGTCGGTGGCAGACGCGAGAATCTGGTCGTGGAGGTCGGCGCATCGTTTGGCGAACAGCTGGCTCGCGTGGTCGGTCACGGGAATGAGGTCGCCTTCGACGAAACGGGAGTAGTTTCGCGGACCGAGGTCTGCCGAATCGTCATCGCGGTCGCCATCGAGGAGTGGGTTGTAAAGAGGCAGTGGATGGTCGCAATGGAAGCGATACTCTTGGAGGAGTTGCTCCGCGGTCGGGTCTGGGATGGAAGAGAGGTTTGTCATGTTGACAGGATGCCGAGTTGTCGTTGCAGAGAAGTCGACGGCTGACCTTGTCGGAATTCAGCAGGTCGGAAAGGAAACAGCGTGAAGCGCAAACTTGGGATGAGGCGGCGAGCACTGGATCAGACAAAGGCATTGTGGTGGTGGGTGGCCTAGCGACCACCGGTTCGCGCCCGTTGAGCATCGGACTAGAATACCTTCCTCTCGAACTCCTGTCTACTCTCCAGCAAGCAAACATCAACAACTCGCGCTGTGGCTCGATGCTGCTCTTAACTCTTTGCGCAGCTTGCAACGGGCGTAATACGGAGAACGCAACTGCAACAGCACCGATGAGTCGAAGACCAATATGGCAACGAGGAACAGCGCTCCAACATCGAGGCGGAGAGACCCAAGCGAGGGTGACTCCCCAGTAAACAACATCTGGCACCACAAGAACTCGAACCAGTGATCGTCAGCAGCTCAATATACCACGAGAACTTCAAAATGCCTGGGCAAGTATGTATTCCAGAAACATCCGAGGTAATACTCAAGACAGAAGATGGCGTGCTGCAACGCAAAGGACATGCTTATATTATTATTCCTCTCCACCACTCCCACCATTACAACAACAACACCCACCCCCTCACAACTCCAATCACCCCTCAAGCCAGCATCTTCGGCAACAAAATATCATCAAACGCCCACAAAATCGTCTGAAACTGCACGCTAAACGCCCCCCCAGTCCACCACGTCTCCCTGCGCCCCTGCAGCGCATACAGCTTCTGGATAAACCCGCTCCTCAGCTCCGAAGCATCCACATGCATATGCATCGCCCCATGGTCCGCCCACGCGCGAATCTCGAGGTTCGCACCGGGGTTCGCGGCGGCAGGCAGCGTGCCGGCGCCGACCAGGCCGGCAAAGTTCGCGCGCACGAGCGCCTGCGCGGCCGTCTTGTCGAAGGCCTGGTCGCCGACCAGCAGCACGCGGAAGAGGTCCGAGCCGAGGCCGAGGTAGTCGAAGCGGACGTTGAAGTTGGGCTTGGGGAGGACCATGTAGTTGGCCGGGGAGGCGGCCGCGGGGGTGTTGACGAGGGAGACGTTGGCCGGGAGCGAGGGGTGCGCGACGATGCCGGCGTGGACGGACGAGTACTTGAACTTGGCGAAGACGGCTTGCTCGGTTGAGTCGAGGTTGAGGGCGTCCATGTTGGCGGTGGTGGGCTCGATGGCGATGAGCAGCTTGCGCGCGATGATGATGGTGCTGCTGCCGTCGGCCGACTTGGCCCAGAGGGTGTGGCCGATCGGGGTGCGGAGGGACTGCACGACCTGGGTGTTGAGGAGCACGTCGTCGCCCAGGCGGGTCTGGATGGCCTCGTACAGGGCCAGGTTGCGGCGGACGTTGGGGGTGAAGGTGGCGCCCTGCCCGAGGAAGGCCCGGATCATGGGCTGGCCGAAGGCGCCGAGGACGTAGAGCGTCAGCGCGTTGATCATGTCGCCCGTGCCCATGCCCGTGACCTGGAAGACCTGGTTGACGGCGGCCTGGAGGTTGTACTTGGTGACGAACTGGCCAAAGGGGAGGAGTAGGTCCTCGGGGATGTTGGCCGGCGCGGGGAAGTTCCAGTAGCCCGGCAGGAAGTACTGCTCGTAGGCGGCCGTGACGTTGAGGAAGCGCGTCAGCGCCGCAACTCGGTCGTCGTTGGCCGGCGGCGTGAAGTTGACGGCCGCGCCGGAGGCGAAGTCGACGTACTTGGACGTCAGCGCGACGCGCGGGGCAGCGCTGACCGGGATGCCCAGGCGGTCGAAGAAGGCCCTGGCCGGGCCGTAGTCGTTGAACGACTGCACCCCAAAGTCGAACGACGAGCCCGTCTTGGGGTCATCGTAGGTCGAGACGTGGCCACCCTGCAGAAGGTCAGCATGGGGAACAGGTGGTGTGGTGGAGGGCTGGGCATACCAGGCGGCCGGCCTTCTCGATGAGCACGATGCTCTTGTTGAAGTCCTCCTTCAACCGGACGGCGGCATAGGCACCGCTGGAACCGCCACCAATAATGGCGACATCGCGGACAATGACGTCCGGGAGCCAGCCGCCGGCGACGACGGAGGCGGCGGCGAGCAGGCCACTGGTGAGCCTGAGGATAGCCATGGCGGATGTGAGAGCAGGAACAGGAGATGAACGGCCTGGATTCAAAAGAATGGACGCAGTCAAGTCGACCGCCGAGGAAGATTATACTTATACGCGGTGTCCGTGACGGAGACCGAGGGTGTCGACGATGCGGAAAGGGGCACGGTGGTGCGGTCTTATTTGCGGCGGAGCCACGTGGAAAGACTCCGGCGGCATCCGACTGGGTGATGTGATCGGAGAGGTGCCTGCCGCCCATCCCCTCTCCACTCGTGAGAGTGAGCTGATGCGTCTTGGGCTCACTTGGGCTCACTTGGAGCACTCATCCCAACTGCCGAAGCCCGCAACGGCATGGTCGGCGCCGCAGGCTCATTTGGCGGCGTCCTGCACGAGCTGGCTATTGATCCTCAAGCGTGGGGCGTTGATTGCGTTCTGCAGAACAGGCGAGTGCCCCTTGTTCTGGTTCTGGGTGAGATGCCCCTTGGGATGACCTCGTTACGACCCTGTTATGTCCCATGGCCAACCCCTGGCCGTCCCTTGTCCTGCCCAGGCTGCCCTTACCGTCCCCCGGTGCTCACCCCGGAATGCTACGGTCAAGGATCCCGTCTTGGGAACATGGGCCGTGGTTCCAGTTCTGGGCTCCATTGCCCCTCTTCCAACTTCCTGACCCCGGGTTTTAAACTGTGCCCTCGGTTTCGGTGTCAGGCAGCGTGTCCAGCCACAACGCGAGCCGTATGGCTGGCGTTTCGCCGTTACGGCAGTTGGAAGCCTATTGGACAAAGCTGGGAACTCGCTCGACGCAGTCCCTGCAAGCCAAGTTACCGAATCCCGACCAACCTGCAGAGTTGAAGCGTCAACTATTGCCTTCGTGCAGCAGGTCATCGTGGATCCATACCGTCGGGCCCTGCATTGCAGACAAAATCGCACCACACCAGCTTTCTGTGGGGTCATCGCCGAGGCGATGACACCCCGAGTCCGCGGACGGGGGATCCTTTCCAACAATTTGCACGCCAAGACGCCGGCACACCGAGCGTGGGGGGGTTGCTCCACTGCTCCATACGTTTAACGTTAAATCTCGCGCTTTCGGGGGACAGGCCTGGTGAGCATTCAACGGCGGTGAGGAGGTGAGTCCACAGAGGCACTCGACATCGGTTTCCACACCACAACGGGTGGGTTGCTGATGATGATGGCCGAGCGATACTGTGAACAGTAGCAAAAAATGCGCTCTAAATGTAACTACGTAGCAAACCTGAAGCAAATCTATTTCACCGTCACCCTGACTTCGGTCGTCCTGACAATCCCATCCGTCGTCAAGGCATGGGGCGGCAACGGCACCGCGGGGTGGGAGCCAGGCCCTCCCAGAATCCGCTCCTCGCTGCTCGACAGCCCGTCGGACCCGTGCTTGTAGAAACTCGTAGCGGTGCTATACGTCTCGGCCTTGTTGTTGGCCAGGTTCTCGTCGCCCGACGTGCGGATGGCCGTCTCGAGCTCGTACTCGTGGACCGGCCCGGCCCCGCGGAACATCTTGGATCCTCCCTTTCCGCCTGTATGCGTGCCTGTCCCCGTCTCGTTCTTGCCGTCGCCGGGGAGCCTGTTGCCCCGCGATCGCGAGCCGTAGCCGTAGCGGGCGGGCGTGTTGTAGTAGCGGTCGGTGGAGTTGAGTCGGAGGATGCGGCTGAAGAGCGGCTTGAGCGAGGTGGCGCAGGCGGCAATGATTCCGATGTTGAGTTGGAGGCTGAAAGGGGAAGGTTGTTAGTTTGAGATGGAAGACGATATGGCAATCCGGGGCAGCTTACAAGCCCCAGAACTGGATACTTTGCGTCCAGGTCTTGTCGGCCATTTTCGGAAAGGCAATCTGATAAACGGCCTTGACAATGCCCATTGCCACCGCGCTGGGAAAAGGTTAGCTGCGGGAATCAAGGCCGAAAGTGCAAAGCCAATACTCACAAGTATCCCAAGCTCAGAATACCAATCAGGTAGAGCTTCAGCTTCCGCTTCATCTTCAGCGACCAGATGATGGGGACTGGGAAGGTCGCAAAAAGGACGTCTGTGAAGATGTTGAAGGACGTGTTGATCAGCGAGAAGGCGACGAAGAGACTGAGGTCGTAGCACTTGGGCTTGAGTGCTTTGTTCCAGTAGCCCTCCATCGGGAAGCAGTAAAGCACGAAGGTCATCATTCCCATGAAGGTGTAGCAGCAGATAAACACTGGCCGAGTTGGTTAGATGTGGCAAACGGAGCAGCCAGGGGGACGCAAGCAGTACCTATCGTCGCCCAAAGTGACCAGCGAAACCACTTGTGGGTGCTAAGCCGAAGGAGGTTGAAGGCAATCGAGATCTTGAGGAAGCCGAGCGCCCAGGTCGCCGAAATAATCGATTGATAGAAACCGGCTTGCGTGAAGATCATATTATCCGCCGCGGAGATTGTGTCCTGGTGCTTGCCCAGCCCGTGTTGCGCTTGTATGATGAATACAATCCATCCTCCCATTGCACAGAGCTGCGGCCGTGGTCAGCATGGGAGCCGGTCTCCGTGTCCAACCTCGGAGAACATACTGCCGACAAAACCATAAAGACATCGTCCGTGCCGAACGTCTTGATGACGATGGCCCTGGCGTAGACTCGGAGCGAGACGAAAACGAGGGCGAGGGCATGGAAGATGGTCAAGACCGAGATCAGTGTTGCCGTGTTGCTCTCCGCCGCCCGAGCGGGATCGATGGTTGTCGTCGATGGTGTCGACATGTCGATCGCGGATCTCCCGCCGATCTGCCCGTAAGCAGACCAACGCTGGGGTTACTGGATTCGATTCGATCGAGAGTCGAGGCCGCCAGACCCTCCCGGGGAACCTTGAAGATTTGCAGATCCGAGGAGACAAAGCTGACCCGAGGGAGCGGGAGGGTGGAGGAGCAGGCCGGTGCCTCTTAAAGTACCAGACTCTTCTCTCTCTCTTGCTGGCGGCGCAGTGTGCTGGCTGGGGACAGACAACAAGAAGCAGGGACTCGGGAGGGTTTCAGGGGGCGAGTACCGGGATCACGACTGCATTCTGCATGCGGCTGTCATCCCCATCAACCATTTTCTGGGGCCGGAGGTTGCAACGCTGCCTCGAGGCATGCCAGAGAGGCATCTCTCACTGTCCGTTCTCTTGGCTCGTTCTCGCTGGCCTGCCATCAGGGCTCGATGGTGGCCAGAGTCGAAATTGCAGGGATGGGGGTCGGCAGTGGCAGACCACCGGCTAGGGAATTTCACCCGCGAAACCGTTCCAGGCCAGGGGAGAGGCGGCATGTTCCCCGACTCGCATGTCCCTTGCGGAGTGGTTCGCACTCCGTACTCAAGCCCGTGTGTGGTTGCAGCCATGATCCCTCGAAGCCCCCCACGGAATGAAGCCGCTGTTATTCGACGCCATTTGCCCCACCCATAAACTTCCTCGGTTCTGGCGAGCGGCGCAGCAAGCCTCCCCCTCATTCATTCTTATTGTTTGCTTTTTCCCTCCTCGCTTATTCTTGCTGGACAAACGACAGCTCCTCGACCCCTGGCTGCACGTCATCCTGTCCCGAACCTCCGGAACCGGAGCACGCGGAGCCTGCCGTTGGGTTGTCCCCGTTGAATTCCCTGGTGCATTTCTCCTGGGCTTACCAAGTTGCCTCGCTGTGGTGATGCTTCTGTTTGTTGATGAGCTGGGGCTATTGGCCGCGGTGTGAGTGCTTGAGGAGTGGTGGATCAGAGTTTGAAAGGGGCGAAGATCGGCAGCGAGCCACGGGATTCCGGGTTGCTCACCGGAAAGCACAAACCCGGTTCACACTAGCATGGAGTTTTTTGCCCTTGGTGCAGATGCTAAAACCGCCGAGAGCTTGGCGCCTATGGAGGCACTTCAAAGCTTGGGGCCCAGGAGATTGGGTGGAGGGCGGCCGGCTGACTGGGGTACTGGCTCGGGCATGGGGGACGACAACCTTGTTCTTTGGAACGGACAAGATGACCCGGATGGGCTAGGCGGCCAAGTCATCCGAGACCGAAATAGGCTTGCGACATACCGGGGCGAGTGACACAAGAAGGAAGAAAAGTAAAGTAATATTACGCAATGCATAACAAGGTGCTGACCGCTTGCCCTTGGCTTCAGAGGAGGCGAGGATACCTCACTTCAAGTCTTGATATCACCCCAAAGGTCATTCTTGTCGAATCCAGCTGTCTGTATTATTGCTGCGCTTCTATCTTGTACGCCTAAACCACTTGGCGCAAGATCGCCAACCGAAAGGCAGTTTTGGGGCTTTCCCATTCCCACCTGCCAAAATCTCATCCGGGCGGCTCGTATCCGAGCTCCTAGCCTCGCGCTTGTCGGGTTATGCCTGTCACCGGTGACAAAGGTTTGGCGACGGAGCTGATGGGGCGTCCCTTCGCCTTCCGAGCCTTCCCGGGCCGAGACCGTTTAAAGTTTAAGCCAAAATCCTTGGTGGATTCGGGTGGAGATTGCCGCAGCCAGTCGACGTCGAGCCTCGTCAGGGCAGTCAGGGGGAACCTTCATGCCCCAGCTGCGTCATGGTCCGGTTCGTGGGTTGTTTGCCTGCTTGAAATTTGGCCGAGATGCCACACTCGTCTGGAGCGCCAGCCAGTCGGTCTGACAGGCAGTGGGAGCGGAAGTTTGACGTTCAACGCTGGCCTGGGGACGCGGTCCGCCACCTGTGCACAGGCGGCCTTGAAGTTCCTCGGGGCCGACATCTCCGTTGAGCGCTCCTCGAGTTGGCCCTCAGGGCGAGAATTAAGGTAATTAGGAATGTTCGGTGTTGATTCAAGACGAACGAGCAGCCCAGGGCCTTAATAATGATTAAATGGGCCTTGTTGTCCCTGATCTGCGTGTGATGCGAGAGGTCCTGATGCGCAACGAGAAGCTCAGAAACATGGATTCGTACTTTGGAAGTGCCAGGCCCGGCGGCCTGGCGATTTGTGTCCCGTTTTAAAGTGCGCGAGAGCAGTCTGGGCCGTTATGTTCTTTCTTGACCCCTTCGGATTTTGGAAAGGCCCGACTCACCTCCCTCATTCACCCTGTGTCGGGCTTTTGAGGGGCAAGGCCGAGCAGAGCAAAACATTCCAGAATCGTCCTTGAGCCCCCTGTTGTCCTCACTTTCATCACCTTGCGGGGTCTCGATCTTCCGCATGCCTGTCTTTGAAGATCTGCACACCCATTTCCTCCCAGGTAACATCTGGACTGGATTCCCTCTCGCAGATCATGTCAGGATGTCTCCAGCCCTGAAGTTTAAAGAGTTGGGACCGGGACCAAAAATGCCAGGCCTGCAGATACGTACGAAGTTGATCAGTTTCGACGTTCGTTAATCCAGAGCATCAGTATCGCCCTTCGCCTTACTTTCGATGATGTCCTCTTTTAAGTCTCCCCGAGTCCGACGTCCGCTCAACCTCGTTTACCATTTCCCTTTTACTATCCGGTGATCAAATGGACGATCAAGCCAGACAATCTTCCAGCGGTGCCATCGCTGCCATCGATTCCTTTTATGTACCTATCAGTCCTGAGACGTTTCTCCAATCACACCCAGCTCACACCACCTCACCTTCGAAATTGGGGTCACCGTAATTGGGGGCCGCGATTGGGCTCTCCTCAAACCCCGCCTGGGCGAGTGACCCCTTTTCGAGAATACATGGCTCAGGCATCAACGCTCGCCCTGGCTTTGCATGACAATCGTTTCCCGCTCTTCCATGAGCCATTCCTCTTTGTCTGGTAGGAACTCCACGACCTCTTATCAACTGCATATCAAGGATTTCTTACCATCGCAGTTAACTGAAACGAAGATGCCCGGAGGTAGGGATTGACTCAGCTCCTCAAGACTGAAGTTTCAACATGATTCTAACCAAGCAAAAAAGACATCATCTCACACGCGGAGGGAAACCGAGCCTTCGACGGCGCGATTCAGTTCAACGCGCCGATCTCCGGCGGCATTCATCTCCCAGGCAAGCCGAAGGCCCGCCATGCAACGACCTTACACCACCCATCCTCGCTGACGCAAACTGGTTTGGCGCTGTCTATTTAGATCTCGAGAGTGCGGACCGCCTCTGCCTGCAGGCCTTGTTCATCACCAATCCAGCGGCGGACAAGCTGCGCATTGAGAGCTCCAAAGGTCCTTTCTTGCGAGACGCCTCACGTTGGATCCTCGATACCGCCGAGTTTCAGGCATGGCGGGACCCCGGCAACGACACAAGCCTGCTGTGGATCTACGGCGGCGCCGGGACGGGAAAGACGATGCTACTCTGTGGAGTTCTGGACGAGCTGCGGAAACATGAAACCGCCGCCGGCAACAATCTCGCCTTTTTCTTTTGCGCGCGCAGCAGCGAGAGGAGCAGCAGTGCCGAAGCTGTGTTGCGCGGCCTCTTGTTCATGCTCGCCACCGACCCTAGACGGCGCTCCGTCATCAAACTCATCAGAGAGAAGTACGACGATGCCGGTCCCGCCATGTTCGACAACCCCAGCGCTTGGTGGTCTCTGTGTGACATACTGGCCGGCGTCCTGCGAGAGGTGAACCAAAGCCGGAAAGGGGGTCAGGGTGTGACCTACCTTGTCATTGACGCTCTTGACGAGTGCGAGGTGCGGCTGGAAGATCTACTCAAGCTGATTGTCAAGGTCACGTCTAACGCAGGAGGCCGAGTCAAATGGCTGGTGACGAGTCGTGGTAAAGAGAGCATCAGAAGGGGCCTGCGGGTTCGTAGAGCCGGTCCAAGGCTCGGCTTCGACCTGGATGATCATTCTACCGAGGTGTCGAGGGCTGTCCAGACTTACATCCGTCGGTGCGCTGCCGAGCTGGCAGAGACGGAGCGAGAAGATGACGAGATCTACCAGCTAATTTGGGAGGGTTTGCAACAAAGAAAGGTGGACAGGACGTTTCTGCACGTCATGCTCGCTACTGGTGAACTCAGGGCGGTGGAGCGTGAGAAACGGCCGGAGAGGCTGAGCAGACTGGCAGTTGATGTCAAGGGGCTATACAGACAAGCCGAGGAGCGCATTCGAGACTTCGATCACACGAAGGGTTCCAAGAACATCTGCCAACGGACCCTATCCGCTGTCGTGGTTGCCCACCGACCTTTGAGCGAGCTGGAGCTGTACGCGCTGGCTGGTCTGGACTCCCTCGACAGCGGGCAAACCAAGAGTGTCATTGATCTCTGCCAATCTTTCTTTGTCATTGGAGAAGGCAAGGCCAACTGGGTCCACGAATCGGCGCGGGAGTACTTTCGACAAGACAGCCTTCTCTTCGCGACCAGCCTCGAAACTGAGCACCACCGCCTTTTTGTTGCGTGTCTCAGGGTTATGGGGGCGCTACTGCGGCGCGGTATACACGACCCGAGCCACCCTGAACGCCCAACCAAAGAGCAACAGGTAGCAGCGGTCGGTTACGCGTGCGATAACTGGATCGAACACCTCGTGGCCGGTGCGCAGCACGACCACGAGACGCGAGACGACGGGGCCTTGTTCGAATTTCTCAAGACGGGGTTCCTCCACTGGCTCGAGTACCTCGCTGTTGCCGGGAACATGCGAGGGACCTTGTCATTGTGGGCAAAACTTGTGGGATTCCTTGAGGTGAACGTCATGGCAACTCCTTTCCCCGACGCTATAAACTAACCGCTGCCCTTTTTGCTGTTGCTAGGGAAAACCAGAAACAAGTGAATTAGCCAACATAGTCACGGATGCGCAGCGGTTTATCACTCATTACGGGCAGCTCATCATGGACCATCCGTCTCAAGTGTACACGTCGGCGCTCCTTTTCTCCCCACCCAGCAGCCGGGTGAAGCAGATGTATTGGAAAGAAGAGCCGCGGTGGATTTCCATCAGTCCAGAGATGCAACAGCAGAGCTGGAGCCCTTGGTTACAGACGATAGACTTGGGCGAGCCCGGTTTGAAGATGGGCAACGTCATGATGGCCTTTTCCTTCGACGGCCGCCAACTCGCGTCGGTGCTGGACGACGGATCTCAGATCCAGGTTTGGGATGTAACCACAGGGCATTGTCTCCAGACTTGCCGTCTCCGAAGCAGGGCTGTATGGACCGGGTTCCCGTGTCAAGGCAGCAAGTTTATTGCCGTGGCAATGGAGACAGCGGAGGGGCGGCAGGATAGGGTGCTGAGGACGATTATCCATTTCTGGGATACTACTAACGATCGATGGAACACCATTCCATTTGTAGATTGCGTAACCATCATCTCGGCGGCGGTGTTCTCGCCCGACGGAATTTGGCTCGCGGCGGCAGACAAGACTGACATCGGTATCTGGGATTGGGCCAGGGGTGATCGTACTCTCTGCTTCCCCCACGGTCACGACCCTCCTCATGCGATGGCCTACTCGCCCAAGAGGACCAATCTTCTTGCATCAGCACACCGCCGTGAAGTGTGCCTCTGGAATCCCGAGACAGGGGAGGCGTTAAAGCGTGTCAAGAGCACGGCCAATGACCTGACAGCTTTCTCGCTCTCCGGGAAGAACTTGAAACTCGTGGTGGCCAACAATGCCTCACTCAAGACGTGGAACCCACGCACCGGCAAGCACTTACAAACTCTCGATGTCCCGTCGCACATTGACTATTCAAGTCAAGCTGCGCTATCGGCCAATGGCAGCCACTTTGTTACTGCTCCCGAGGGCGACATTCGGATCTGGGACGTGGCGACGAGGCGCCGCCTCCGAACTTTCAGAGGCTACCACGGAAAGGTCCGATCTCTGGCGCTCTCGCCCAACGGCACCCGCCTAGCATCGGCCGACGAGACGGGAATCAAGATCTGGGACTCTTTTGGGGAATTCGCGGGGGAGGACCGTGATTGGCAAGCTCCTAGGGATCACGACAGCGACATCTCTCTCATATCGGTATCCACTCGAGGCAACCGGATGGTTTCGGCCTCCAGGGATGCCGTTAGGGTATGGGATACGGTGGAGGGCAAGTGTCTTTGGCACCTGGCGCTCCCAGGAAGTGACCGCGGCAATGGCAGTAACATTGATGGCGGCGGTGATGGTGGTGCCGAGCACGCGGCACTCTCTCCAGACGGTACTAAGCTTGCTTTGGTAGCGGTTAACGACGACACCGTCCAGATTTGGGATGTGAGAACGCGCGAGCGTGACCAGATTATACAAGACACGCCTCTCGCCGTACCGGTCTTCTCCCATGATGGGACCCGGATCGCCGTCCTGACGGCCTCCACCAAGCGGATCCGGGTCAAGCTATGGAACCTAAATCGGGGACATGGATATTACGAGCGGCCTTTGGATGCCGAAAGATTCCCAACGCCATTTACGTCCTCGTGTGTCGTCTTTGCGCCCGACGGCACCGGGTTGGCGGCCTCGCTCGAAGGTGTCATCACCGTCTGGACTCCCATATCACCAGAGACCAAATCTGTTCAGCTCCTTTCTCAACCGCGAATGTCCGAAACCATGGACGACACCGGTTCTTCTAGCATCAAATCCCTCTGTTTTTCCTCTGGAGGGGGGTACATTGCGGCCTCCCACGAGGGCGGGCATATTGGAATTTGGAACCTGCAGCGCACCGCATGCCTTGGTACCTTGCAGATACCGGGCGGAAAGGCGGTTGACATAGTTGCATTCACCGTTGGCAAAACTGCTGAAGATCCCGTCACACCCACGTTCCGCCTCCTGACAAGCGCTGGTGTCGTCACATACGATTTGAGGAGCCCAGTATCGCCCGCAAACGGCACGGAAGGGAGATGGGAACCCGTTCGGGAGGGATACGGTATCGATGTCGACAAGGGCTGGATCACCGATGACTCAGAAAGGGCTTTGTTGTTGCCGCCAGACCATCGCCCGCGTTGCGTGGCTGTAGTACCAGCTGGGCCCGACTCGGCACGCGCTGTCGGTGCTATTGTGATGGGGTGTCATTCGGGACGCGTGATCTCACTTCGCTTCTCGGACAGAACGTTCTGAGAGAAACAACACAAATGGCACCATTATACCCTAGTTCAAGGAAATCTCCCGCTCTAAAACTAGAAACTACATCTTACCGAAACCGACCAAGCACTCGCCCTCAGAACCATCCCATCACATCTTGCCATAGGCCTCGAGGCGCGCCCTGTAGTAGCGCAGGCCCGCAAGGACCTTCTCCAGCAGCTCCTCCTTCCTCACCAGCTCATCCTCGAGCTCCTCCTCCTTTCTGAAGTGCTCCTCCTCACTCTTCACATGCGCCTCATAGTCCTCCTTAATCTTCGCCGTCAGCTTGTCGACCTCGCCCCTAGCCGACGACAGCTCGCCCTCCAACTTCTTCCTGCCCATCTCAGAGTTCTCGCCGCTCGCTCTGGCAGTGGCCAGCTCCCCTTCCAGCTTCTTGCCATCGGCCTCGGCTCCCTCGGCCCTGGCGCGCATGGCGCTCAGCTCCGTAACCAGCTGCTCCTTGGACTTCCTCAAGTTGGATTCCGTCCCGTCGAAATCGATGCGCAGCTGGGCAAGCTCGTTGAGCACCTCCTTCTCCTTGAACCTGCTAGCGGAGCCCGCAGCAGCTGACCTCGGGGCTTTCTCCTTGCGCTCGTGGGCCTGCACCTTGTGCCGCTCCACCTCGAGGTCTCTCTCGGCGCGCTGCTTGGCATCCTTCTCGCTGGCAGCCGCGAGGGTGAGGTTGCCGATTTGGTTCGTTGCCATGGACATGTCTGCGAGGAGGTCATCCACCTCCTTGCTCTTGGTTGCCGCGTTGGTGCCCGGTGTGCCCTTGGGCCTTCTGGTGCTGCCGGTAGGCTGAGGGCTCACCACCGTTCTGGTCACGGTTGCTGACATGGTGGCTGGGTTGATGGAACTGATATCTCTCTGGGATAGCTGATGTTAGCCTTGTTGCGCTACTCATCCAGACAAACCCCATGCAGATGAGCGATAAGTAAGGTACTTGCCTGAGGGAAGGATTGGCTGGGATGCGAAAGTAAAAGCTGCGGCAGAGGCTATCAGACGTGATTGTGTGATTCCGAGCAAATTCTCGCTATCTTGGAGGCTGAACCTGGTGAAAATGTTGGCGTCTTGTTGTCGCGGGGACACAATGAGACAATCGAAGTCTTTATACTCGGGCAACAGCCCGATCCTGCCCTCCTCCGAACCCCAAACCCTCCATCTTCGATCTCAATTCCTGTTCATGTTCCTCGCCAAGCATTTGCAGAGTTTTCGTGGTTGTCACACAACCATCAACGTGGCCCTGCTCCGTGAGGCCTTAAAATGATCATCAATTCTTGTCACCAGATCAAGGTGTGTGAGGTTGTGCCCAACACCACCGCTCAATCTTTAGACCAATAGCGACTGTAGCAGATATCTCGGCACTAAGGAGAATTAGGAATTGCCGAATCGCCTCGTCTGCCATCTGACTCAGGGGCGCCCAGCCCAATGTGGCTCATTTACTCCCAAGCATAAGGCACCATTTGATGCTGGGCATCTTGTTGTGCTTTGTCCCCAGAGGTCGGTGGTGCCTTGCAAAATACCTGTAGTTACCTCGCAGCATCACAGCCTCGTTCGCAACGGGAATGACGTGTACTGCCAGGTCACGGAGGCGTGGGGGAAAGTGAGTCTGGGGGAAAGGGTGAGATGGACTTCGCCCGACGATGGCTCAGCCTGGAACGTTCAGTACCTGAATAGGGGCAGTGTCGCTTGCAAGAAACTCGAGTATTTCCATGTGCACTGTACCAACGCATCTACGGAGTGGCTGCCCAGCCACGACATGAGCCTCGGCTTCCCCCATTCGGGTTAGATTAGCCCTGGGAGAGGGCGTCTTTCACCACCCAACTGAGCCCAAGCTTCCTGAGGGTTTCCTCCAGTTTCCGCATCTGTACTCTGAGTTGGTCGTTCTCCTTCTCCCAGTCCAAATACTTTCTCTTTGCGTCCAAGAAGATGCGCTTGTCCTTCTGGAGGCTCTTGTCCTTCTCTTCCATCTCCGTTTCACGCTTTTCTAATCTCTCTGCCTGCTTTTTCAGCTCGTTCTCCCATTTCTCAAGGTCCTCGGCACTTGTGGGCATCTTGTTCTGTGTTACTCGCCCTTGATCCAGGAAGGCTTCATGTACCCCAAAGACATCTCCAAAGGCTTCAAGCTCCTCAAGAACTTCCTCGTCGGATCTATCAGGTTTCGTTCGGTCCATACGCGGACGACTTCGGTTGCCGGTCCCACGGCCTCTCGTGTTTGATGCCATAATATCACGACTGGACTTGGCGGCGCTTGTTTGCATCAACACCAACACTGCCTGCGCCGGGTGTAGTGACTTACACTGTCGTGTTTCTGGAAGCCGGATAATTCATGTTGGCATCTGCCCGACTCTTGCGCGAGATGTTGGATTTCGTGGGTTTAGTTGACATTCCGTCGGCATTGAATGCCACTTAGTTGCATGGGGTCAGTGCAAGACATGCTCCTATCAACGGCGGAAGAAAGCTGCAGAGTAAGATTAGGTGAAAAGTTGTTGGCTGAAACAGGCGGGGCCCTAGGTTTCTGCATCTCCAGTTCTCCCATTCTGCCGTACATTTGCTTGGGCTGATCGGCAATCCATTCCCTTTTCTGACTTGGGGTGGACGTGTGCAAACGCGATTCGGCCGCGGCCCGTTAGGTGGGGGACTAGCAAGCGTGTCTGTATGCACCTCAGCCATCCTACTCCGCCGGGGGGCCTGCTTCTGTTCAACACCTGGTTGGGGGCGGAGAGAGCAACCCGACAAGCGGCAGTAGGCACACATCAAACAGAAATGGCTACGGCAGTCACCAAGGCAGCTACCACCTCGAGAGACATGGGAGAGAGAAGACTTGTCGACAACCGCACCCTTGACCTCCAAGCGTCCAGCCAGCAATTGAAAGCTTAACTGTTGGGCACTCGCGGCACCGCGAATTAGGCATTATTGCCTCACTGGCCATACTGGCAGCGATCAACTCGCGACAATGCTTGGAACCACAGCTCTGGAGACGCTCCATGTTGGGTCTCGTCCACACCTCAAGTACGCCTCTTTCCGCTAGTCTACTTCCTATTCTTGTGTATAATCTTACCAATCATTAGCATTTGTATGGTCCACGGGTTCCACGGCCATCCGACAGGCACGTGGACGGATGAAGACAGCGGCAAGTGCTGGCCCAGAGATCTTGTTCCTGACCAGATGGAGGCACATGTCAGGGTTCTCACATTCAAGTATCACGAATCATACACACGGCCGTACCGGCGCGAAAGCTTGTCTAGGCATGCGCGAGATCTTTTGCTTCATCTCAACAAATACCAACAGCGGCGCGACAGCGAGTCTTGTCCCATCGTATGGGTCGCGCATAGCATCGGCGGCATTGTCGTCAAGGAGGTGCGGACATGAACTGCCCGAGACATCCGATACACTGAGCCCCTGCATTCTGACAAAAGCCCGCGGGTCCTACTTTAGGCCCTTATTCTTGCGAAGCGTTCTCGACAGTTTCGGGACATATTCTATTCCACTTGTGGCGTGGTATGCCCCCCTTCAAGCCTTGAATTGTCCAGCAGCTTACTTTAGCGGCAGGTCTTTTTTGCTACCCCTCATCAGAAGGGTACATCCTGGAGCAATGTTGTGTCCAGGATCTTTGAGGAGGCCCCGTGTTACCAGTTCCAAAATCTCAAATCAGATTCACGCCAGCTACTGGACGAGGAGGTGGACGGCCAAGGGCTGGACGAAATTTCCCAAGAGTTTGCGTCACTCTCGATGGACACCATGGAGCTCAAACTCGTGAGCTTCGAAGAGGAGCCGCCGATGGTGAGCCAAGCTTTGACAAATATCTGGAACACGGCTAATCTGAGAATTCGTGGCAGGTTGTGGGATGTGACACAAACCCACATATGCTGAAGGGAGAGGTAAAGCGGCTGTACCGAGCTCACTTCGAGATATGTAAACTCGCTGAGGGAGATCAAGATCTCGCGCACGTCTGGAACGTAATCGAGCAAATGGGGATTCAGCTGCCAGAAACTAGAAGTAAGACTCAACTCCTGCTCTTGTCTTTCAATGCCGGGACGCTTACCAACTTTTCCAATGCAGGTTTCGACACCTTAGACTTAAAGACCCTAGAAGGGTTAGGAATAGCAAAGATCAGATCAACTCAACAGCAACCCTTCAAGCATACCGCGGGAACATGCCATTGGATCGAGACCCGGCAATTCTTCAAGGATTGGTTGACCAACTCGGACCCCAAAAGGCTATGGATTTCAGGGTCCATTGGCTCCGGAAAGACCTATCTGGCCAGACACGTTGTTGACCTCGTCGACTCGGGCGGAACTTTGGCCTATTGCTCCCTGGTTGATATCACAACGGGCTACAAGACCCCCAAGTCGGTGTTGGTCTGGTTGATGTACGAGATTCTCAGCACTCGCAGGGAGCTCATCGCCCGGTGTCTCACCGCCTTTTATCAACGAGAGAGCGGCTCTCAAGGAGATAACGTCTGCGATTGGCCCTTTCTCAGCGTAAAGAGGCTCTGGGAGACGTTGGTGGGAGCCCTGAAACCTACGGATGGCGGAGCTTCAGGGCAGCGCGGCACCATTGTTCTTGATGGAATTGACCAATGTCTTGGCGGTCCAGATGAGTTGAAGAGGCTCCGGGAGCTTTTCGTTTGCATCACTGAAGGCCACGCGTTTCGGGTGTTGATCTTCTCTCGACCGAGTAGCGACCTCGTTGAAATCCAACAACAGCGCGGTTTTCAGATGTACTCACTAAATGAAAAAGACACCAAAGAGGACGTTTCGGCCACCGTGAGAGAAGGGGCTTACTGGATCGCGAGACTCCACAGCTACGGCCGGGAGGTACAAGAAAAGATCGTTGAGAATGTGGGAGGAAAAGCTAAAGGCATGTACCTCTGGGCCACCATGGTCCTAGAGGAACTCAAACGGCAGCCGTTACCACCGTCGCAGCTTGATGAGTTCTTGAACAATCTGCCCCCGACCATTATTGAGCTCTACGACCTCATACTCGGACGCGTCGGCACCCCTAACACGGGCATCTCTGGAGCCGCGGCCAGCGGTGTGACCAGTTTCGTAAGGCACGTACTCTTTTGGATTGCTTACCAACTCCACGAGATGAATGAGGAGGAGATGTGGACCGGAATCTCCTTGCTTGAAGCGGCCGAGCCACTACTACCACAGAGCGGCGCTCGTCGCATCACCGAGGCCGATGTGAGAGCGATGCCTCACACCACCAATCTCAAGCGAGAGATCTCCCGCGGATGCGGCGCGCTCGTTACCTGGACCGAAAACGATACCTTTGTCGTCGCCCACCCCTCGGTTCGAGAGTTTCTGGTCACGCCGACCGAGACCCTTCGGCGGCGCTACCCCAGGCTGAGACACCACCAGACATACTACTGCGGAGGACTGCAGCCGGACAACATCATCCGCCAACTATGCACAAGCTACCTACTCCTACGGTACTTCAGCGAACCGAAAGACGAGGAGCCTTCCGTGAGCTGGGTTGCTAGGGTACAGCGACGTGTTGAGGAGTACCCCTTCAGTCGCTACACGGCTCGGAGCTGGCTCAAACACGCCAACATGTCAGACCACCAGGTCAATCTCAGCGGCAACGCTGAATTCACCGCAGGCTCGGACCAACAAAGGCTTTTGGCCCCAGAGGACATTGCGTCAAGGGACTTGAACTGCTCGCGAAGCTGGATGGAGATATGGTGGTATTACGAGAAGCCGGGCCAAGAATTTCCCGCAGATGGCATTTCGCTTGAGTCCTTCGGTTCGGGAGAGAGTTTGCCTCCTCGAGTTCAGTGGGTTACGTCCGATGACGCCCGGGATCAAACGACACCATCACCGCTCCCACGGACGGCACGAGCAGCACCACCATTACGAACGTTCCGAGCACCAGCACCAGCGCCGCCCCCCCAGATGCGGAGAATTCGAGACCCGCCACCCCGGCTGAGGGAACGCTCGCCCAGTCCTTGTTGTTGCCGCCGGTTTTGCTGTTCTTGTTACCGCTGGTTTTGCCGTTATTGCTGTTGTTAGATTGTCTTCACGCAAAGCGCTCGGAATAAACTCAAAGATGTGTATGTAGGTACTTGACTACCTTCTGTTAAGACAGCGAGATCTGACAACATCAATAGGAGTAGAGCACGGCTTCAGAACCTTAAGAGCTCGGGCAACTGATGAGTCGCTAGTCATTTCCCTTCCGGCGCTGATTCCCCTCCTTTCGTTGTCCGCATTGCCTGCATGACGGCCGCAAACGCACTCGTCGACACCGGGTGATTTAGCTGGATACCGTGGCTCGTGGCCTTGTTCCCCTCGATTCTAACGGTGACGACGCGTTTCCAGGCGTCGAATTCTCCGATGCTCGAGTTGAGTTGCAGAGCGTGCAGGGCTACTTCATTGTTTTTCACGATCCTGAATGTCGTTGTTCCTTCTCCGTGTGCCTGGCTGGGTCTTGAGAGCTCTTGCGAAGAGAGAAATGCCACGTCGTCTTGGGTCAGTGCCACGGTCCCGTCGTCTAAAAGCCCGTTAGCTGTGGTACAACATCTGGATGGAGACGCTCGCGGGTCTCACTGTTAGAGGGGCGGTTCTCTAGAAGCTTAGTTATCCGAAGACTATGCGCTGGACCCAGCTTTGTTTGGATCTGCTTGTTCACGGCCTCAACAACTGCAGTGTTGATCTGTAAAGCCTTGTCGACGCCCTGAGTGAGTCCAACATTGGCCAATTGAATGTGCACGCTCAAGTCATGTTTTGTGCTTTCAAGGTCTCTCAAGATGCGCTGGAGGGCCTCCTCGTTGTCTTGGCCCGAGATGACCTGCCGGATGAAACCTCGGACACAGCTTCGTTTGACCGCCATCTTGTTGAGCTGGCTCTGAAGACTCTCGCCTACTTGAACAAGCCTGAGAACGACGTCACGGACGCTCGGCGTTCGGAGAGCCTCCTCCGCCTCGACGAGCTCGATCATGGTCTTGGTTCGCGAGAGAACTGCAAAATGCTTTTCGACAAGCTCGAGCATGCCCTTTTGCCGCTCGACGGCGCTTCGGACGCGCGCGCAGAGCTTGAGACATTGCTCTAGCGCCGCGGCGGCTGCTGCTGCAGTTGCGAATGCTTCTGCCTGTCATTTTATGTTAGGAAAGCAGTCGAACACTGCGGTGGGTAGATACCATACCATAGCTACTAGCAGTGACTTGCTAGTATGGACTCAAGTGACGTTGGGTGAAAGCATCAGGAAACCTCAAGATTGTAGCACGCCAAAAGGATTCACCCAGAGATGATTCGTCAGGTTAGCAAGTGGCGAAGCTCGCCCACCGCCTCAATTTTGTTGGATCGAATCATCCCTTGTGATGAGTACCCAGATCTGAGCCTGTGAGGGGATGGGTCGGAAAAGTGTGGAAAACGACGGGTTCCATTTGGCGAATCGGCTTCGTTTTGGTCCTGTTGGCAGTGTGCTAGGCTCAAACTGCCTTGCGTGTAAGCCACGTTGCACTGCCTGCGTGTCTGCGCAACCACATCGGGTTGGCATCTCAAGCCCAAGCTTCACGACTTTTGGGTTGTTAGGTTACCGAAAAGAGAGCCCCATCCGCTGGCGGGCTGTTCTCTGCGCTGGGCACTAATGACTCAAGAGCTCCAGCTCCTGATCGGGCTCGACTCTTGGGCCGCAGTGACAAGACAGTCCCGGAGCCTCTTGGGTTTGGGCAGTAGATGCCGGAGTCCTGAATGATGCATTTCGAGATCAAACAGAGCCATGTTGAAAGAACACGGGAGTTAACCCATCCACCTGCCATATTAGAATGCGCACTTCTGTCCTTCTTATCCGTGGTTGTCAAGTTCTCCAACCGAACACTCAAGAACGCCAACGGGTGAAAGCTTCTGCCGCGGGCATCAAGGCTGCCATTATCTTCTCAAAATGGGCTGGCTGTCATCCATCATCTTCGGCGGGAATGGTCCAAGCCCGTCTACCAACCGACGGACCAGTCCTCCGGCCCGCCCGGCAACCAGGTCCATCCGTGAGGAGAAGATCAGGCCCGTGTCTCCGTCCCCTGACGAGACCCCGTCGCCCAACTTTCCCTCGACCCCTACCAGCGAGAAAACCGTCGTCTCGCATACCGTGGCTGAGGCAGCGACAATGTCACTCGATCTGGCCATGGCCCAGATAAAAGAAAGCCAGACCCTCCAAGCCAAACCCGTCGCCCTCGACGCACAACAAACACTGGAAGAAGCCCGAAGCCTGATCCAAAGAGTCCGGTACCAGCAGTCACTACAAACTCCAAACGTCATGGCCGCCCTCGACACGCTCAGTTCCGTCCTCGAAGAGCTCGTCGCCTGCACAGGGGCCACCGCGTCTGTAGCCCGGTTCAAAAACGTCATGGACGAGATCGACCAGGCGTCCAAGAATCTGCGCCAGCAGTTTCCAGGGCACTTCTTCGTGGCCAAGAACAACAAGGCCGTCGACGCGTTCCAGATCTGCGCGGCGGTTGGGCTGAAGGTGTCTGACGAGCGAGTCGTTGCGGAAGCCGCGGGAAACGAAGTGGAGAGAGGCGTGCAGATCAACGCGCCGATCATGGGAGATACTGCGTTTCTTGCCCAGATCGCTGTGGCTTTTGCTGGCAAGTGATTGTTGGGGTAGTAAAGGTGAATGGGACAGGATGAGACATACAAGGTAGATAGACTTTCACCAATACCTCAGACCCCTCAGCCCCTGAATACCTGACCCCTTTCCTCCATGCATCCCTGTGCCAACACTCCAAACAACACCCAAACACAGTTCCACTCCAGACCATAAGACCACATCCTCATCATATTAACACCCAAAAACATCCAACCAGCCTCCTCAACCCCCCCTCAACCCCAACTACCCTCACCCACCAAGATTCCAACTCCCACCCCATCCTCACCAACAGTTAGGTACCTAGAGATACTCCCCAACAGCCTGCCCCGACCCCATCGCCACCCCCGTCGCGCTCATAATCTTCACCCCCCTCCGCTCCTCCTCCAACTGTTCCCTCTCCCGCGCCGCATTCGTCTGCTTGACAGCAGGGCTCTGGAACTTGGACAGCAGCTTGTCCAGCTTCGTCTTCGGCTTTGGCTGGGCATCGGGGTTGGGGGGCTTGCTTGTTTTCTTGTAGTAGAGGTATCGTTCTGGTTCTTTGGCTTGCGGGGTGTTGGTTTTGGTGGTTTCTGTGGGGGTGGTGGTGTTGGAGTCGGGTTTGTTCAGGGTGGTGGTGTTGGAGTCGGGTTTGGCCAGTGTGGTGGTGGAGGAGGTGGAGTGGAGGGAGGGGGGTGTTGTTTTTTTGGGGTTGGAGGTGTCCATTTTTGAGGTTGGTTTGGTGGGTTGACGAGGAGTGGTGGTGCTGTGATGGCTTTTTGGAGGAGCTGGTCACGGTAGTCTGGATAGAGGGGAGGCATGGCGGGATCTGTCGCCTTTTTATCTCGAGTTCTTTCCCTCACAAGTTCCACACGTTCCACACTGCCCAGTCACGCGTTGTCCGAATACAGCCTAGGTAATCACGCGTTTCCGAACAATGCCTCCCTTGGCGCAGTTAAGTCAGTTGGTTGTGCAGAGCCCAGCGGCGTGCCTTGAATCCTTCCCTGCAACGGGAGTCTCCCGTGGTTAGAGCACAAAGACCGAGCACCAACCCACCCAGTTGAGTGGCCGACAACGGCGGGAGGTGGTGAGTCGGTGTTGGCCATCGAAGGTGGCGAAGTGAGATGGCAGTGCAAAGCAATTTATCCAGCCGTTGGGATTGACAAACGATAAAATTTAGCCGGTCATCCAGGCAGCGCTCTGCGCCACGCCAGGAATCAGACAACCGACGGCCTCTTCGAACCGCTGCCAACGACTTTGAGAGGTGAATCTTGCTCGGTGAGGAAAATTGGCCGTGAGGTATAAACACAGGTTCCCCTTATTGTGCCAGGTGAGATGAGGCAAGAAATCCAGACGGTGGCTGCGTCACCCGACTCGACTTACCGGGCTACGTACTCACCCGTTTGCTGCAAGGTCCTTGTGCTCCCGTCTTGATCCGCTTCTCCTCGGCTTCAAACGTTGCATTGCCGTGGCTCAGCCTCGAGCCTGTGGACGCGGACACGCATCACAAGGATCAACTGAATGATATGCAATTCGCTCATTGCGATCCAGATGAGTTGGACGCGGAGAGGGGGTAACGGAGAGTCCGGAACGAGAACGGCCTCGGTATTGGGATTGTAAGAAGAGCGGCGGAGCAGCTCGACCAAAAGTGAGCGTTGGCAAAGCGGCTTTTGTTTGCTGCCGTCCAAGTCACGATGGCACGCACGGGCAAGACAAACCCACAAGCCATAGGCACCAGAGCACAGACAGTGTAGGTATGGAAGGTACTCAGCGTGCGGTCGGAATGTTCCCACTATAGTAGTATGTATTGTCATAGATAAAGCAAATGATACGCTCAAGGAAACACCGACTGTCGCGGCTGACTATTTACGGGCAGATTAAGATATTATGTCTAGCCACCGTGGTTGGGGATCATAAACAAGAGGTGACATTTGTGCTCACCGCACCCCAACACCGCCGCTAACGTGGAAAGAAAAAGAATGACAAGAAAAGGAAAGATGATAGAGAATGTACAGTCATGTACGTGTGGCGAGGCATTCCACCCTGCCTCTTATGTCGTGTCACGAAGCCAACCCCGGGCCGCTTCACCAGCACGAAGCACGCACCGGGCGGCCTGAACGAACCAAAACAAACACTCAACGCTCAGCGAATTGAGCAAGTCCTTCTTCTGCTTAGTCCCATCCCGGGGGTTTCTGCCAGTTCGACGGAGTCACCGGCTGCGAAGGCATCGGTGTATTGTTGCTAGGCGTCATCGGCGGTCTGGTCGGCGTCAGGGGCTGATACTTGGCGGCCAGCTGGGAGAGGTTCCCATGCGAGCTAGACGGCGGGAAGGACGTCCCCTGGGAGCTGGACGGCGGCAACGACATGACGCTCTGGGTGCCCGACGGCGGAACGGGCCACGATAGCAGCGACGGCGAGAAGACGCTGCTGCTTGCGATGCTGACGCCGCCCAGCGAGTCCTGGCTTGCGCGGCGCGGGACGGTCGGGGGCGGAGAGCGGGGGAATTCGGCGGACAGGGGGGATACTTCGAAGGGGCTGATGAGGCTGCTGGCCCGGTTGCTGCTGATGAAGCTTGTGACTAGCTGCGGGGGACCGTCGGGGCGTTCGGCGCGAGCAGCAGCTGGGTCGGGGTGGGTGACCGGCGGGGGGAAGATGGCGCCGTAGCCGAGGGAGCTCCGTTTTTCGGCCATCAGCGCGTCGCCGTGGTAGCCGTCGGTGAATAGCAGGCCAGCGCCCATGGATGATCGCTTCTTTTCGAGATCCGAGTAGGCGGCGACCTTGAAGGGGGTGAACTTGTTGAGGAAAGCCTGGACGCGACGCTTGTGGCGGTACTTGTAGAGGACGAGAGCCAAGAGCACAAAGAAGAGGACCAGGATGGCTGAAGACGGGTTAGTAAGTCATCGCAGGGAAGGGTTGGGTTGATGGGTGGGCATACCAATGATTCCACCCACGATGCCAAACACCGAGCTTGTGTGCGAGCCGTTTGAGTTGTCGCTGTCCCCGTTGCCAAATCCGTTGTTCCCGCTAGTACTCGACGAACCTCCATTCCCACTCCCGTACGTCGTACCCGAACCAGCGGACAAGCCACCAAAGTCGGTCCCAGACACCCCAGTAGCGGAGAATGCGCTCGTGGTGGTCGATCCGGGCGCGACGCCGGCGACTGGAGTCGGGGCGTTGCCCTGCTGTGTCACAGACGCGCCGCTACCGCTGCCGCTCGAGCCAGTGCCGGTGGTTGACTGGGAACCTCCACCCGTTCCTTGGGAGCTTCCAGTCCCCTGCGAGTTCCCACTTCCGCTTCCCGATCCACTGCCAGTGCCGCTGCCGCTGCCGCTGCCATTGCTGTTACCAGTGCCGTTGCTGTTGCCTCCCGTGGTGGTGCTCCCGCCTGTGCTCCCGCCGGACTGAGTTGAGCCGCCGCCGGTAGTTCCTCCACTATTGCCTCCACTGGTTGATCCCGAACCAGAAGTTGTGGTGGTGCCGGAGCCGGACGAGCCGGTGGATCCGGTGCCCGAGCCCGAGCTCGAACCGGAGTCAGTTGAACCGGAGGATCCGGTGTTGCCCGTGCCAGAGCCCGTGCCCGTGCCCGTGCCGGATCCGGAGCCCGAGTCTGTGGATCCGGATGACCCCGAGTTCCCAGACCCGCCAGAAGACCCCGAGTCCGTGGCCGGGACGGTGACTGCGGGAGTCGGGCTGGCGGCGGGCTGCTGGATCACGACGGGAGACCCCGCCTGGGTTGGCGTGGGCTTCGCAGCCGCCGGAGCCGACGTCGCGGCGGGCGGGTCTGGCGTCGGAGATGGCGTCGGAGTAGGAGTCGGGGTGGCTGACGAGCTAGAACAGCCTGGCGCATTGGGGAAAAGTTTGCAGCTTGCGTCGGTGATGGCTCCCACGATCTCGCCTATCAGCCGCTTCTCCAGGGCCTTGTCCCCAAGGGATCCCAGCGGCGGGAGACGCATCTCTTGGTTTTTGATGCAGGTGGTGTTTAGCGGAGGGTCAAGGCGTCATGGCCACAGATCACAGATGCCGGATGTGGAAATGATTCAAGAGGGATGGCCTGTCAACCTGCGTGCCGAGAAAGCGAGTGGACCGGCCGGAGAATATGCCTGCGTGATGAAGAGAGAGTGAGTCGTGTCCCGAAGCCGAAAGAATGAAGACTTTGGGAATGTGTGCCTCAAGAAGCATCCAGAGCATCAACAAGGAGAACGACAGATGCTGGGACGGACGCGGGGAGGTCGAGGGTCATGAAGTCCAACCAAGGAAACAGGGCATCCACCCGCCGATGCGACCGTTATTCATAGTGTAATTGCTGAGGACCACGGTACAACCCGACAAGGCGGGAGGGATGGTCCGCCGTCTCGTGTTTCTGCGCCATTGCTGTGCCCGTGGTGTGCTGGTCGGTGTCGGGGAGTGCTGCGACAAGGTGCAGCCTGAACAGTCTGAACAAGGCCCGGAGTGGGAGAGTGTGCCACTGCGACCCTGAGGCTCAGTTGGGGCAACGATCGCCGGCTGTTGGCTGGCGCCAGGCCGCCTCGGGGCTAGCGCAGCGTGCCTGACATTTCCCGGCAGCTCCCAGGGCCCCATTCTTCAGGGACGGGGGCGGCACAGACCAGGAACTGGCCCTGCTGCAGTCTCTGGCCCACGCCTGGCCCACGCCTGACCCACGCCGGACCCACGCGAGCCAAGTCCCCGGAAGAGCCCCCGCTGAAGAATTAGCGGCTAAACCATTGCACCGCCGCCCCAAAAGCCAAAAACCAAGCCCGAAAGCCTCGCCGTTTCGTTTCAAAAGCCACCCAGTGCCACCTTCCCGACCACGGCTCCAGGGCTCGCATCCTCCACGCCGTCCCCCTGCGGGATGCCTCAGGCTGGCTCGGCTGGGCCCCGAGTCCCCCTCAATCCTCCTGCACACACGGCAGATGCAGGAAGGATCCCATCAGCGACTTGCCGAGCCCATCCCCAAAGAGGGATCAGCACTGTCCTGCATTAAACCGCTCACGTTCCATTTTGTTGTTTTTCTTTTTGCTTGCGACATCCGGCCATGGATCCGATCCATGTTTGCGCCTGCAGAACACGCCCACGCCCATGCCCATGCCCATCCCATGCCTGCCGATCAGTCAGTCCCTTCATCACCAGCGGTCCTCCAAGGGAGTTTTCCAAGGCTCGCAAGGTTGGCTCGTCTCGAGCTCGCCTCCTCGTCTCCCCCTTTCCACCAACTCCAACCCCACGCCCATTTCCGCGTGCGCAGGGTCGGGCTGCCACCGAGCCAGGCATCCCGGCCGGCAAGACAACCTCGCTCGGCGAGACTGCATGGGCATGCATTGCGCTCAGGGGCCGTGGGGTTACTGTGGAATCCGCAAGCGGTGTGGAGTCGCGATGTGATGACCATGACGGCGCCAACGTGTTTGTGTTTGTTTTTTCCAATCGGCAGAGTCGCGGATCACCGCGAGGGTTGGATAAGGTTGATGTGCTGCGGTAAGGCTTAGAGGCGCGATCGACGACGCGGATCGCGCTTCTGGGCCGCTGGTGTGTGGTTTGCCCACTTCGGGGTGATTGTCGACGCGGGATGAGGGTCCACTCGTCCCATGCATCAACAGCCGAGAGCCTGTCCTCACGCTGTCGCGGTGCTTCTCTCCTCCCTCTTCAATCCTCGTCGGTGGCGCGGGCGTGTTTGGTCTCGGTGCCCATTCTGTACAGTCCTGACCCTCGAGGGACCGCCGCGATGTCTCTCTGTCCCTGGTTTGCGCTGCTGGCTCGAGATTACGTGCTCAGGGGACGAGGAAGGGCCAGGGCAAGCTCATCGGTACAGAGTATCCCCGACCAAAACACGCGGGTTTCTCCGTCAAGGGGAAAGATACCCTTGCCACGCTCCCACGCAGGATCGACGTCGAGTGGGCAAAGCCACGCGCTGCAGTTTGCCGCGGAGACGTCCAGTTGCCTGGGAAGAACAAGTGCTTCAAGTTCTGTGCAAATTTCACGGTGAGCCGGTCCCGGTTTCTCGGGGTTTCACGCCTCCGCAACAGCTTGCCACAACTACACTCCAATCTACTTGCAGTCAAGTAGTTACTTGCAGTCAAGGTTGATTAAACTCCAGGAGTTCTTCCTGGCGAAAGAGAAGCTCAAAATGTGCGGACTGAACGCGAACTGGCTAGTACACAAATGTCTGACGTCCCGTGTCCTGCGGAACAAGTTCACTTCCCCTCCCCCCTACGCAGCATTGGCAGCCGCAATGATAATCTCCGCCGCCCTCTCCGCAATGCCATACACGGCCGTCTGGATATGCCCCGAGACCAACACCGGCATAATACTCGCATCCACCACCCTGAGGTTAGTCGTGCCATACACAACCAACTTCGGACTAACCACACCCCCCTTCTCCCGCGGCAGCATCGCGCACGTGCCGGCAGGGTGATAAATCGACAGCGTCGTCGCGCGCGCAAAGTCGCGCCACTGCGCCTCGTTGTCCGTCGCGGGCACGGCCGCCAGCCCGGGCTCGTACTCGGCCGTCCACAGCCCGCTCATGGGCGCGGTGTTGGCGATCTTGCGCACGTACTTGATCGCCTCGACCGCCGCCTGCAGGTCGTGCTCGTTGGACAGGTAGTTGGGGTTGATGCGCGGCTGGTCGGCCACGCTGCCCGACGTGACGTGCACGCTGCCGCGCGAGAGGGGGTGCATCACCGCGGCGATGAGGCTGAAGAAGCCCTTGCCGTAGAGCGGGGCCGTCGCGGCGGGGTAGCCCTTCACGCCGGTGTAGCCGTCGGAGAAGATGACTTCGAGCTGGGGGATGGCGGGGTTGGAGAGGAAGGAGAGCTTCTTTTGGTCGACGACCGAGGTGGAGGTGCCGACGGCCTGCTGGGCGAGGGAGAGGATGGTGGAGGCGCCGTTGCCGATGGCCTTGGCCCAGTTGAGGAAGCTGTAGCCGCTGCCCGTGTAGTCGTACATGGAGTACTGGTTGGAGCGCCACAGGGCGAGCTGCGCCGCGGCGAAGGGCGCGTCGTACCGCAGCCGGTCGAACGAGGTGTAGCTGTCCTTGAGCTGGAACGAGCTCTGGATGCGGATGTGGTCCTGCAGGTTCTCGCCGACGCCGGGGAGGTCGATGGCCTGGGCGATGCCCGCCGCGCTGAGGACCGACTTGCCGCCGATGCCCGACAGCTCGAGGAGGCCGGGGCTGTGGATGGAGCCCGCCGAGAGGATCACCTCCTTCCGGGCCTTGATGACGGTGCCGTCCTGGAGGGTGACGCCGGTGGCGACGCGGGTCGAGCACGTCTTGGGCCGGTGGTTGATCTTGGCCACGCGCTTGCGGGTGAGGATCTGGAGGTTGGAGCCGGCCGTGGGGAGGTACCCGTTGGCGCCGTAGGACCGGTTGTAGATGGCCGAGTCGATGTTGCTGGGCTGGTACATGACGCCGAGGGGGTTCCCGCCCAAGGACTCGGTGTTGAGCGGGACGTCCAGGTTGTTCATGGTTGGGATCCATGTCTCCTGGTGCTCCGGGATGAAGCGGTTGATGGTGCTCTTGATCGGGCCCGAGGTGCCCACGCCCGCCGACCCGTAGTGGGGAGACGGCGTGAAGGTCTCGACCTTCTTCATGGCGTCGATCATGGACAGCCAGTTCCACCCCGGGTTGCCGAGCTCCTCCCAGGCGTCATACTCGGGGCTGCTGGCCCTGTCCCAGGTCATCAGGTTCAGGGCCGCGCTCCCGCCGAGGACCTTGCCTCTGGTGGTGCCGAAGACACGGTTGTTGGCCCCGGCCTGAGCGACGGTGGTCAAGTTCCAGTCATAGACGGTGCCGATGGTGGAGCCCTTCCGGCCGGGGATGTTGATGCCCTCTTCCCCGGGGGCCGCCGGGCCAGCCTCGATGAGGAGGATGCTCGCCCCTGGAAGCCCCTGGCTCAGCCGCGTGGCCACGGCGGACCCTCCAGGTCCACTGCCGATAACAATCTAGACGAATGTCGGTCAGCAGCTGCACAAGCAGACATGCACGACGGCTTAGGGCTGTCGTTTTTCTAGCTCCCGAGACTCACATAATCGTAGGCCGTGCTGGCCGGTCCGTCCACCACGGGTGCGGCCAGAACCGACCCGCAGCCGATCACGGCGGTCAAAACGCAAAAGAGCAACGGTGCCATGACGTGGGTGGGAGCTCCGGTTGGTGCCGAGAGGGAGTGATGCTGCGGGAGGGACGCAGGTGTGCACACTCGGCTCCCCCGCGGGCGAACAGACGGCATGCATATTTGTAGGACCAGAGAAAACGCCCAAGAATGCCCCGGTAATCCGCAATCTTAACCGCCCCGGACGCGAATTAACTAGCCCTCCGTCCGAGCGGCGTCTAGCGATTCGGGGATTCAAATCCGGGTGCAACTCCCCCCTGGTTTGTGTCGCCCAACGCATTCTTAAATCCTTGCCGCCCAGGAGCGGAGCGTCCTGTGGACACAGCAGGTAGTATCGCACAACTGTATAGTTATCCTGTTCGCTATGTTATGCGCGTCCTGTCCAGGGACACAGACAGACAAAGCTCCTACACGTGTACCCCTCGTCTGAAGGGACAACTCCCCGCCGGGCTCGTCCCAGTTTCCATCGAGGACGAACCCAGCCCAGAATCGAAGGCGTCCCAACAACCGCCATTGCTTTTTGTTTCGTGGGGGGACTCTATTGATGAATTCCTCGTCATCGCATCCAAAGATGGCATGGCCACGAACGTTAGTGCTCTCCTTCCATCCCCTATTTCAACTGCCAAGGGAACCATTGTGTTCAATGAATGGTTCAATGCAACACAATGGACGCTAGTCATGCGGTTGGCACCGCAGCCCCCCCAGACTTCGGGCCCGCGAACCGCTCTCCGCCGTGCCGCTTCCCTGGGCTCCATCCTCCGCGCTCGGTTCGCTCGCCGGGGCGCTAGTGGGTGGGTGGCGCGGATTCTTCCCCGGACATGCGCCAAGTTGTCTAGACCCTTCAGCTGAACGGGGCCTGAAACTTTGGCCAGGTCTTTGGCGAGAGCCTTCGTCAGCAAGCAAATTATGAGCCTGGCGCGCGGCCGTGCGCTTGCGTCGATGAAAGCGGCCGCGGGTCGTGCCGTGTGGGCAGCGCCCGGCAGATGCCCTGATCAAGCGGGTTTTGCGAGCCTTCAGGCGGGAAAGCTCCATCATGCCGGATGTGTTTCCGAGGCGAATAATTCCAAAAAGTGGCTGCGCGAAGGAACAGATGTCTCACTCGCGGCTGCACCTCCCCGGAGTTCTGGATGGCCCATCGCGAATTCGATACCGATCTGGGGCATTCTCCCAGTTGGCCCATTCGGAGATTTAGCTGTGAAGAACTTTTCAACGTGGGCAGGCATGCTGATGTTACCGTCGGACGGGGGCATGCCGCATGGGCCAAGCTGTAACCGACTCCCCCCGACGGCCGTTGGTTGGGTGTTATTCTGAAGCGTGGCTTGCTCCCTGCAGCGGGAGCCCGGAAAAAAGCAGTTGCTGCGACGGTGGGAGAGCAGGGACTGTCGGGGAATGATGAAGGACGCTTCTGTGCGCAACTGCATTGCATCATACAAGTAGATATCTCCCTCCTTCACCACGCATGGGGGCAATGGAGACAACCTACTAATGCTGTCCCGTTCTCCGCCATCTTCTGCTCACCCGGTGGGCTGTTGACCAGCCAAGTTCCAGCCTCGACACCAGTCACCATGGCCGCGGCCACGACGACCCCCCAACTCCCGGACGAGAATGCCGGGCCGGCACTCTTGGCCATCAGCGGCATCCTGATTGCCCTGATCATGATCACGACTTGCTTGCGGCTCTTCGTCCGGTTTCAGCACAGAGCCATCGGCATCGACGACTACACCATCGTGCTTGTCACCGTGCTGTGCCTCATGCGCTTCGCAATCCAAGTGGTGCAGGTCAACAAGTTCGGCAATGGCAGACACCGTGTGTACCTGGCTGTAGACGACTACATCAACAACAACATGCTGGGCTGGTACGCGCAGATCTTGCTCTTTGCGAGCACCTGCTTTGTCAAGTGTTCAATCTGCCTCTTGCTGCTCCGCATCAAGAAGGAGAGGCGGCTCAAGATCTTCCTGTACATCCTCATGGGTGGGCTGTTTATCACAAACTTTGGATGCATCGTGATCTTGCTGGCGCAGTGCCAACCCATCTCGGTATACTGGACCGGTGGTGGGGGTGTGTGCTGGGACACGCGGGTTCGGATTTACGCCATTTACTTCACCATCTGTAAGTTCAAGTTGCGGCACTCCATGGACGGCCCAAAGAGACCAGCAACTGATAAGTCGCATTCCAGCCTACTCTCTTCTTACCGACGTCATCTGCTGTCTCCTCCCCCTTGTGGTGGTGTGGAAAGTCCGCATTCCGCTGAGGACGAAGATCTCGGTTTGCGCCCTGATGGGCTTAGGTATCGTGTAAGTTCTCGTGCCGCTCTGCTTCCTCGACCACCCAACCACGTCCAGCTTGACTCACGCTAACACTGGGCGCTAGGGCGACGGGATTCGGCATTGCGAGAGCGGCTTCTCTGGGTCTGGTGACCTCCGACCTCAGCTGTAAGTCCCCAACCCTGCGGTGTCCCGCAAGCCAACTTGACTGACCCTTTCCCAACTCAGACGCGTATTGCATCTCGGCGATCTGGTCAAACCTCGAGCTGTTCCTCGGCGTCATCGCTGCCAACCTCGCTCTCTCCCGCTCGATGTACGTCTACTTCCGATATGGGAAAGATGGGGCAAGCGGCTCGACAAGCAAAGGCTCGGGATACCAGCACTCGGGGTACATCAACCAGTCCAGCCTGCGTCGTGATCCCTATTCGGGTCCGCCCGAGACGGTGATTGCTTCAAACGGACGAAGGAGACCTTCCCTCTCGAAGAGCGAAGCCAGCGACATCCCGTTGGAGCCGACGGGCATCCATACGAAGACGACATTCGTCGTTCGGGAGGAATACACAGGGGATGGTCGGAGCTAAAATGGAGCCGGACATGGTCCGTTGTTGAATGGAGATGTAAAGATAGCAGTGCACTTGTTATGGAAGATGGGTCTTGGCCGTGATTCTCCTGCTGGTCGTGGGCTTGATCGGGAGACAGGTGGACATTGCCGTCTTCCCCCTTCACCATACGCGGTCGCGGAAAAATAACAAGCCCCAGCGCGGGAGCTCGGTTCCACCATCTCTAGAGAAAGGAAAATGCCAGTGCCAATCTTGTCGGCGTGAGTGATGTAGCTAAGTCTGCAAGGGCACGAGCTTGCATTCGGCATTCCGCCATTTGTTATTTTGCAGGTCAATTTCTCTGCGCATTGGGACTCTCGTTCTCCTGAAGAATATTTCGGTATCTGCTTGATGTTGGTGTTTTGACCGAACTCGGCTTAGCCACCGACGGGGCTTGAACGCCAGACCCTTTTGTCAATAGCTCAGACGGAGCTGTAAACAAATCCCCACCACTTCCTGTTCTTGGGGGGAAATAGCACATCGCAGGGACGTCCACGGAGCCGAGGAAGACATCTACAGCCTACCAGATGACCTCTGCCGTCTTTGTCCTCTCCCTTCGAATGGGGCTAGTGTCTTGCATGCAATCTGGGATTGCCCGTGCGGGCAATCAATACTCAGTGTGAAGCCGGCCCCTGGGCATTGACCTCGAGCGGATCGGGACAAAGAGAACAAACATGCAGGCTCAACAATTCTAAGGACCGAGGATGAACAATGCCAAGTACCTTAACTTCAAGAAAGCAGTTGCATCTCCCTGTAGCCTCTGCAAGGAACACCAAACACAACGGGGTCACATCACATCGCTAGGATAAAATGGAATCCCACCCCCTGCCACAGTCACCACAGTCTGTCACGTTGGCAGAACTTATCCTCAGAACCGGCATTTTAACTCTCAAGGTCCTAATCCCGATGTTATGGCTCCAGAGCAAAGTCTCGCCCACCCAATTCCTCATCGGCAGCGCCGCCTTGGTCCTCGTCGCCTTTTTTCTCGACCTTTCCCCTCGCCAAGACGCTTCTCCATCCTCGCAAGCCCAACACCGCAGAAACAGCGTCATAGCGTCAAGCGAGGTCGATGTGCCGGATTAACAGCCGTTGAGGTGGCGTGATCTGCCGGGACGGGAGGTTAGACACACGGTCCTCTCCATGCACGACGTTCACAGACGCTCTGTCCAATAACTGACTCAATATTAATAGCTGCGAACGCTGCAGAGCCGCCCTCGTCCATAGATGAAACACTCCCGCATGAGAGACGGTCGGTCCCGGTGAACCCCTCCACAGACAGACCGAACCAGGATAACCCCGCGTGCTTGGACCGAGAAATCTCTGGAAAGCAAGCCACAAGAGGTGCGGTTGCCGCCGGCCGGCCGTGTGCACGGGGATGATCCGGGTCAAGAGTAGAAATGCAATTTCCACAATTCCATGTGCATGCGGCTGATTGCAGTTGCGAGCGGGACGGCAGTCTGTCCATAAGAGCCATCAAACAGCCTTCACCAGGATCTCGGTGCCATCGATGAAGTCAGCCGAACGTAGACTCGCCCCGTGTTGATGCGGCCGACGCCCGGGAACATCGTCGTGCAAGAAGATGGCGGGACTGGCCAAGAAATCGTTGGCGCCGTGTAGGTCGCGGCTGGCGTAAGTAGAGGGGTCAATGCTGAGGTCTAGGTGCCGGCGGAGGAAGTACCGGAAGAACTTGAGGCTCAGGTGGAAGGCCATGTCGCTGCACACCGCGTGGGGCCGCTTTGAGTGGTATTGGAGGCCGTAGAAGAATGCAGCGGCGCTCTTGCCGATAGCGACTGTCCGATCCTCCTGGAAGTACCGCACTGTTTCTTTTCTGGGGGTGTGGCTCAGAAATGCTCTCATTCGCCTGGGTACAACGTCCGGTCCAGAAACGCGGATCTGAAATGTGTTGAAGACTCCAGGAAGCACGGCCAAGGCGCTCATCTGATAGTCCCGGAAGAAGTCATTCTGAATTGTCTTGGGAAACCCAGGAAGCAGGGCCAAGGTACTCGGATAATCCTGGAAGCCCTCTTCCTCCTCCGAGTCGTAATCAGCGACAGAGGTTATCAGGGGGATAGGATAGAACCACGGAGACTGGCGCACTGCCCGGTGGATCCTGGGCTGTACCCAGAGCACCTGTAGCACCTCCCACGCAACCAAGTGAGCATCGGAGTGAGTGCCGCCATCAACCAGTGCTGCAGGGCAGGGGGAGTCGGCGGTCCGGCTTTGGCAATACCGGGCTCGGCCAGAGCCTTCTCGAAAGCGCTTGGCCATGGCCGTCTTTGCCGCGTCGTCGGATAAAACATCCGCAAGCAACCAACGCGCGACTCGGCCAAACGCGGCCTCGTCACCCTTAGCATCGTCTTCCAGGCGACAAACAGCAAATTGTTGCAGGAACTTGAGCTTTTCTTCCGAGGGCCGCCATAAATCCTTCGTCTTGCCCCATCTTAGGCTGGCTTTGCAGATCGGCTCATTGTAGACCCCAGCCAAGGCCGCGCTGACAATGAAGGCCCTGTAGATGGCTTTCCGAATGCGGGTGCTGGACTCAAGCATGCGCCCGTCGGGCTCCAGCCGTGTTTGAGAAAGGTAGAAGAGCGGGGCTTGTCCCCCGCCCCAGAGAGGCAAGATCTGGCACTCAAGGGCTTCAACAACCTGGCTCAGCTCAAACGCGGCCTTCAGGTCTGAGAAGGAGGGCGGTGTGGCGAGGTCGGTGGGAATCATGCCGAGAGGAGGCAGTTCGCCTCGGCTCTCGGCATCAGCCACCACTTGGGCCATGCGTGCCTGTGAGAGTGGCGGGGTCGCCCATGTCAGTATATCAGGCCGTGACCGGGTTGTGCTTCCGTTGGATGGAGTAGAAAGAAAACACACCGCAGTGAGTGCCTCTTTGAAGCAGGGAATCTCGCCGAGCGGCCCGGAAGACGCGAGACGCTCGACGGCGTAGTTTCGTCCCACATGGTACAGGCGGCGGCAGGTCGCGGTCAGCGCTAGGACGTCGCTGTTGGAGTTGCAGGCCTTAAAGATCAGGAGAACGATCTCAACAGGCCCGGACCGGAACAGGAAATCGGATGTCGGGGATGCATGCTCTTGTGCGGTTTCCGGAGCCAGTTCCGCAGTCGGGTCCGGCGTCATTTCTCGCTTCAGTTCTCGCATCGTTTCTTGCACCGGGATGTTGATTGTGGTCAAGATACTTGGCAAACTCAAGGGCCTTGCATTCCAGATTTGAATGCAATATGGTGACGATTGTGGTATTTCTTGTGAAATTTTGGTGTTGTGCGTTGCCAGAAGGCTGTTGACCTGCAAGGTCGGTTTTGGGAGATGAGTGCAGGCAGGCACCCACACCCACTCCCACACCACACCCACTCCCACACCACACCCGTGGACATCTGATGAAAACCACGGTGCAAAGCTTTGGCAACTGCCTGTACCTACTTGTTCGTTTTGACAATGGAACTCAAGGAAATAGAAACTCCCTGACTCAAAAGGTATTTCACCTGCAATTCCGCTATGCTCAGACCCTGTGACGAGCATCAAAGACATCGATCTGTCCGAATTTGTTCAACCCACCAGCAAGAAAAAAAGGAAGAAAGAAAGCACAGGAGGAAGAACGAGTTCCCTATTGACCAAATCATCTCCGCTCAATCCTCACCCAAAAGTCATGCACCGTCCACACCACGGGGTTGTCCAGCCTCGGGGGCTTCATGGGATCCACGAGCGACCAGTGGTACCGCCGCAGCAGCTACATCACTTCAAGTCAGTCTCTTCACCGCCGACATCCCTTTTATCCCTCTGGAAAAGAACAAAGCACTCACCTCAGCCAGCGCCTTATACGTCGAAATCAACGCAATCATCCGGCCCATACACACAAACTGCCCGCTCCCAAACGCCAGCTCAACCCGCCTCTGCATCTGCGCCAACCGCGCCTCATCCTTCTCCTCGATCCTACCACCACCCAACAATGTCAGCCAGCAAGCCTTAAACAAAAAACACAAATGGAAGACGAAAAAAATGAGTGGAGAAAAAGAAAAAAAAACTCACCACCTCTCAGGCCGAAAACACCCCCCATCCCCGCCCCAAAACCCCTCCTCCCTCCCCGTAATCCACACCGGCTTGCTCGTGCCCACAAGCGTGCCCCGCGGCAGCACCACGCCGCCACACACCGTGTCGCCCTCGCGCGGCACCTCCTTCCAGAACCCGCCGATGGCGACTGTCGGGAACAGACGCAGGGCTTCTTGGATTACGGCGTGCAGGTAGGGGAGGGAACGGGCGCGGGATTCGGGGATGATGGTTCTAGTTGTTTTTTGGGTGTTTTCGGTGTCGGGGTTGGTTGGGTTGGTGGTGGAGAGCTCGGATTGCAGGCGGTGGTAGGCTGCTGGGTGGGTGAGGAGGAGGAGGAGGGTTACGCGGACGAGGGAGGCGACTGTGTCGGAGCCGGCGAAGCTGGTGGTTTGGGCTGTTAGTGATTGGTAATGAGCGGGAGGTAGGAGAGGGACAGACAATTGGATGCCGACTTCTTGGCAGAGGTCTTCGCCTTGCAGGCCGTGCTTGAGGAAGGACTGGAGCATGTCGTGCCTTGTAGGGGCGTCGGGGAGGTTGCGTTCGGTGACGAGGGTCTTGACGTGGCTGTGAGATGGGGAGAGGGGTTAGAGCTTCTCTTGATGATGGACGAGGGGCTTACCCGAGGATTGCGCCGAATCCGCTCTCGTCGCCGTCGTTGGGCAGAAGATAGAACAGTGGCCAGCGGTGCAAGGCCTTGTATACCCAGACATGGTTGCCAAGGAGCTTGATGAGCGGGACCGTCGCGTCGTTGGCCTCCAAGATGCCGTACGTGTCCTTGTCGTGCTCGAGCATGCCGAACGGGCTGCTGTAGGCGATCTCGCCGATCGAGTCGAGCGCCCAGTAGTGGACCTTTTCATTAAAGTCCATGGGGGCATGGCTGTACGGCGTCGAGATGTACTTCCTCTCGATCAGATCGATGAATGCGGCGAGTGCCCGATCGGCACCTTCTTCAAAGTTGGCACCGCCTCTGCCGGAGTACTGGTGGAGACAACGTGATCAGCAGAGTGATTCCATTAGCAGGACGACTGGTTGCTCACAGCAGGCCCGATGTATTTCTTCCGCTCCCGCCGCAGCTCGGGTTCCAGCAACGACAGAGTGTGCTCGCCGGCCTTCGACACCTTGGACATGGCGTACCATTCGCCCTTCTTGTACTGAGAGCGAACGCCAGAGATGCGATACAGAGTGTCGACATCACTGCACAACACCCTGTTTGGGCCAACACGGATCACAGGTCCGTATTTGGCTGCCAGCTTCTCGTAGTCCTGGAGGAAGCCGCCTCGGTAATAGGCAGTGGTCAGCCATAGCGATGTCCATCCGGCCAGGGGAGGGCCCGGGATGTGGCGAAGTCGATGCCAGCGCACGAGCCTATGGAGGGTGTCTGCCACAAGGAGGAGACCAATAAACGAGGCTACGAGGATGGAAGACGGGAGGGAGACGAGTAAGCCCCAGAGGGGGGCAAGGGAGTCCATGGCAGTGCTTCCCATGGTGATTTTGATGGCGCGTCAGGGATAAACCAGGTTTCGGTTCATGTGTATGTAACCTGAGCAGCACTCCTCCTCTATGAGGTGGGGTATCTCTTTAAATACCCAGTCTTGTCCATGTGGTGCCAGGTCGTACGTGCTTCTGCTACGTGTTCGGGGAGTGGCATTATAGCTAAGATGAGATACCACTAGTCCTTGGGGTCTCCTCGCCGCTGCAGTTTCTCAAGCGACAGGCCTATCAAGAGCGACAGGATGCGCATAGAGCGAAGGGATGGCGAATCATCGCTATCTCGATGGCATCATCTGTCTGATACTTGAGCCCCCACAGAGGTTGGCTCCCAAGATTGGGTATTGCGGGGTTGTTGTTGTCGCAAAGGTCTATTTGGGCACAGGCAGTAGTTGTGTAACTGTGGTGTCATGCCATGCACGACAACCACTTGGCAGACTAGGTCACTTAGTTGGTATCGACGAGGCGCACTCGGTGTAGCCAGTAGCGGTGTTGTACCCCCATTCACGCGACCCCAACGAATAAGATGCAGCCGGACTGTACCCGGTGCAGATGTCAGTGCATGAAATCCGACGGTATGGTGGGAGGGACCTCCCGTCCGGGATGCAACACCTCTAGCTCGCGTTACACCGCAGCCCCGCTCGGCGTTCTGTGTGGGGGAGAAGTAGACGGGTGTGTGGGCATCAAGACATGGAAGTCATGGTGGATATCCTGAATGGACGCTAAGTCCTGCCTCATTTCGACGAAGATCGTCGGGGGGGGTGGCCCGGACTCGGGCTCTGAATCGGCGGCCTTGTATGGTGGCTGAGGGCGGTTCTCGCTGTCGTCCACGGCGGAACTTGAAGTGCGCCTTGACGTCCGGTCCCATTCCATTCCAGCTTGCAGGAACTCGCTGCACCGAATAGGGCAATCGTCTCCAAGAGGATGATATGAGTCGGTGTGCTCGTGGATCAAGTCCTTGGCCCGTCGTTTGCACACCTAAAGGCTCCAAACATCAGCAGCCGACTCGGATGTTGGCGTCAGCAACACCATTGTTGATGCATTCCGTATCTGCTGCTACTTCTCGGTCACCATCCGAATTTATCTTCTGTTGGACGAAGTCTGAAAATGATGATTTTGCCATTGGAAGACAGAATGTACATCTGGGCTCAGATCCCAGCGGCATTGGCCATGTGGATCAGATCTGCGAGAGCTTCGAAAACGGGTTTTGACACACGGCGACGACTCGTGGATGTGAGACAATGCGAATTCAGGGGTACTCAGGGGTCACCCTGAGAAAAGGGTTAGGGTTGGTGGTGTCGCCGCAGTCATGAGCTGGATCTCAGGGGCCAGGACTCGGGAGAGTCAAACGAGCAATTGCAAACGGCCGCTTTGGTGTGTGAGAGATGTCAAGTTTCTTATGGGAAAATCATCTATTTCCTGCGTTCTGACATAGTAAACCTTGTGACCAGTTTTCACAGCGCTCAAAGTGAAAATTGCGAGCCAACTCCGGGTGTTCCGGTGGATCAAGGAGGCCTGTACGCGTAACGCATGGACGCACGGCAGTCGCTCACCTGGCCACTCGCAAGCCCGGCGTCGCTCGGTATCCGCGGCCCGCCGCTTCCCGGCTGATCTGACCCTCTAAGCTTCTTAGTTCGGGGGCCAAGGCCGGACCATGCCTTCCTAGCACAACCGTGAACACAACATGCCACTCTGACTTCCCGGTCCTCTCTTTCTCTCGCAATTTCGACTGGGAATCCACTCCAATCCACTTCGGGCAGCCCCAACTTTTCTCCTCTTGTCCAACACATCGCCACTGCCACAACCAGCGCCCTCTCTGGCAACCATGGCGGCATCCGACGCCGTCTCACTTCTCGGCGCCCGGATTGACACTTCGGAGGCGGCGGCAGCGGTAACTGAAGATGGCCGTGCTCGGGATCGGCGCGCCAAGTCGAGCACCCCGCTCTCAATCTCGCCGTCTGCTGGCTCTTCCCGCTCCGGCCGGTCGGCAGCGAAGACTTCGCCCGAGCGCCGGCTCCGATCACGTGGTGCCGTGGCTCCGCTCTTCCGGCGGACATGGGCACTCCCACTGGCTCTCATGCTCGGCTTCGTCTCGCTCTACGCCGTCAACCCGACCGAGTCCAACATTGTGCGCCACTTCCTTTTCCTCTCATACAAACTCGACAGCCAAGATGGCCAGGCCCAGTACGGCAAGGGCGCGTGGGATTTTGCCTTTATCTTGTTCTACACCATCTTCCTGTCCTTCACCCGCGAGTTCGTCATGCACGAGGTGTTGCGGCCGCTGGCCGTGTTCGGCGGCATCAAGTCGCGGGGCAAGCAGTCGCGTTTCACCGAGCAGATGTACACGGCGTGCTACATTGCCTTCGTTGGCCCCCTCGGGCTGTACACGATGAAGCAGACGCCCGGGCTCTGGTTCTTCGAGACGCGGGGCATGTACGAGACATACCCCAACACCACCCACAGCGCCGTCTTCAAGTTCTACTACCTGTTCCAGGCCGCCTTTTGGGTCCAGCAGGTCGTCGTCATGCTGCTCGGCCAGGAAAAGCCGCGGAAGGACTTCAAGGAGCTAATCGCCCACCACATCATCACCATCAGCCTGATTTACTTCAGCTACCGCTTCCACTTCACCTACATCGGCATTTCCATCTACATCACCCACGACATCAGCGATTTCTTCCTTGCCGTAAGTTTCAACTTTGTCAAGCTCCCGGCCAGATTGACTCACCAACCCACCAGGTCTCCAAATCACTCAACTACCTCGACCACTGGGCCCAGTCCTCCACCTTCGCCCTCTGCATCGCG
>FTCU01001253.1_pt1 | contig 44667 bp, 32 predicted proteins | sample 1639521 | NCBI WGS metagenome assembly FTCU01 (sample SAMEA3914864, study PRJEB12502) | metagenome | biome: forest; material: soil | place: USA | collected 2012-03-12 | depth 0.3 m
ACAGAGGTCTGTAACAGGCCTCAGGCCTGGGGTGTGCCGGCCCCCTGGTCCGCCCTGCGGGACTGGATGAGCCTCAGCCGGACGTCATGCAACAATAACGTGCATTATTATCCGATGTCTTCCTCTCCTCCCCCGCCAGGGCTCTTTTCTGCCTCTTCTTCTCTCTATCTTCTTAACCCACCAAGGGCCATCCGTCCGTGGATATTCTTTAGCCATCACTACGCTGTTGCGTGTGTGTTCCCTTTCTTTCTTTTATCTCTCTTCTCGCAGCTGACGTTGTCACTCTTTCATTCAACCCAACTAGCTTGGCTGCCCACACTCTTTTCAGGGGAGAGATATTTTGATTCTTGAGCGGTATAATCTGGTCTATTATACTTGTCTTCTTCTTCTTCGCCGGACCGAACTTTTTATCTTGCAGTAACTCTTCGTCACATCTCGACTCGTTTCGCGTCCCTGGGTCCGTTGATCGACGACTCCTCCGCTCACTTCTCTCGACGAAGGCTCATCACCGCCCTCGACGTGTTCTACCTCCTCCGCGGTCTCTACCGAAACGAGACGACTTCGATTCTTCAGCAGCTAGTTCTGCTTGTTCTTTTTACGAACACCTTTTTTGTTGCGGCCTTCAACCTTGGGAACATACCGCCTGGTATAACAGCTGAACCACCCGGTTCGACTTTTGGAGAAGACGCCAGGACATCCGACACCTGGAAACTAGGTCACAATGTCCCCGGCTCTGCAGATGACAGGGCATCACGCCCCTCCATACGCCCCTAGATCGGACGCCATGGATCGCCACGACTATGGCATCACGAAGAACCGGAAGCCGGCTTCGACGGGAGGCGGGCGAGCGTGGAGCGAGGATGAGGTAGGGATCCCTGAGATGTTTGCTCTGTGTCAGAAGGACTGGGGACGTTGACAAACCCTCCCCCTTGTAGGAAGCTTATCTCCTCCAAACGCGCATGCAGAAGATGCCATACAAGCATATCGCCGCCTACCTGAAGAAGACGGAGCTCGCGTGCCGCCTCCACTACCACCAACTCAGCCACGGCAGCAACCGCCGCAAGCGCACCACGTCCATGTCGTCAGGATCCTCGAACAGCGGGCACTCTCCGGTTCTCCAGACCTCGCTAGGCTCGCCAATTCACGAACACGGCGGTGCGCCCAGCCGGTCCGTCTCGCCTCCCATGTCAGCCGGATCTTATGGCTCAACAAGTCCGGTCGGGATCCAGCTGCCGAGCATCATGTCGGCAACGGCTTCCCACAATACCTCACCGCGGCTCCCCACGATTCTGCCCAAGCCCGCTTCCATAACCCTCGCCCTAGCATCAATCAGCGGGTCGTGCTCGACCGGCACCGCCTCCCCGACCGCGTCCCGCGGCTACCCCACGCCTCTCCACGACACCCACCCGCACAACATGGCTCCCATGACCTCGTCCGGGTACCGCGGCCCCGCCAACCTCGCAGCACGCAGCGCCAACAGCAACCCCACCAACGGCCCGCACCACCACCACCACGCCCCCGCGCCCATGGCCCTCCGCCTCGACTGCTCGGCGCTCCCGCCGCCGCCTTCCTCGGGCGGGCCGCCGGCCCCGCCGGGCTTCGGCGCCAGCCACCCCGTCGACATGGGACGCCTGAGCGCGGTGTACAACGCCCACCGCGCCTCCTTTTGGGCTGCTGTCGCTACCGACTACGGGCCGGGCGCCAACCCGCACGTGCTCGAGCAGGCCTGGCGCAGCACCTCCTCCTCTGCTACCGCGGCCACTCTCACCACCTCTGCTGCAGTTATTGGCGGTGCCAGCGGGACGGCCATGAGCATGAACGTCGGCATCGCGGCGCAGACGCCCATCACGCCGGTCGGCAGCCCCGATGATCAGGTGTACAGCGCCCACCCGGGCGGGTGTGGTGCGGGGCACTACCATCAAAAGCCGGACAAGACGAGGATCAGTGCCATCTTGGGAATTGATGCCAACCCGAGGAGTCCGAGCGAGAGGGAAATGGTGAGGCGGATTGAGGAGGAGAGGGGCGGTGGTATGATGGGGGTTGTTGTCTGAGCGTGGTGTGTCGTTTTGTTTTATTTTGGTTGTTTGCGTGTGTGTGGTTGGACTGGATTACCCCCTGTGCTGTGTTGTGTTTGTATGCTGGGTCGGGTTGGGTTTACTCTTCTTGTCAATCGTTTGGGGTGGTTTGTTTACTCGAACTTTGATGGCTTGGGGTTTGGGGTTTAGGACTTTGGGGCTTCCCGTCCTCGACGCTTGTTGGGATGGGAGGTTCAAAAGGGTGGCGGGTTGGTTCCTTTTCCCCCTTTTTCTGTGTCGCGATGATTTTGTTTTTTTCCGCGTCTTGGCTTTCTCGTTTCGATGTCTTCTTTTTCATCTTTCTTGTCAACCCCTGCTGCTGTGCTCACCCTTCACTGTATGCACGTTGACCCTCCCACACGATGTTGTCGAGTGCTGTTTTGTTTTACCCTTGCTACTTTCTTGGACGGACGGACGGATGGATGGACGAAGTGACGACACCAACAACTCCCGGGAATCATGACCACGGATGAGCACGTCGAGGCAACTGATGGTGTATACCCCCTTTCTCTCTCTCTCTCTCTTTCTCCCCCTCTCTTCCTCTCATCAAGGTCTCTCATCACATGGTTTTCAGCAATGGAAGGGTTGGGTCTCGGAGGGCCGGGACTTCATCTTTTTGGTGGTTGACAGGGTCTGGGCGGCGGGTGTGTCTCGACTACGTGTGAGGGGGTGTGGTGTTGTGGTGGTGGATGGCGGGTGACGGGCAAGGGGGGTCGTGTGCTAGACTTGAGCAGCAATACCATTTCCCATGCATCGTGCTGTCGTGCTGTGTTCCATTGGTGTTGTGCTACCGTATCATGTACATCACAGGCTTGGCGAACTGGTGGTGCCCTTGCCGGGGTGGGAAGCGGTCCACATCCGGGCCTCGGAAGACGCGCGATCTCGGGTCTGAGTAGGTTGTTTTGGGGGGGTGCCGTGGTGGTGGCTGGCTGCAGGTGGGCACTGCCCGTGCGAGATCGAGAGGTGCGGAAGCACTGGGCTGCAGATGCAGGCAGGGAGAGCTACTACCTTCTGTCTTATCTGAGGGTTGCATCGCCCTGCATGCACCTATGACGCATTCCCTCCTGCCCTGCAGTCAAAGGTGCCATCCCCGGTCGAGAACCAGATGCTGCAGGCTGAGCGCAGATTGCAGACGGCAGCTTCCACCGCATTGCACTGTCTCGCAGCAGTCTCTCAGGCAGTCTCGCAATCCAGTGTCCACTTTGGTCAAGGGCGCGGGCCGGTCCTGCCTTCACAAGGGCTTCCCTGCCCGGCCCTTTCCCTGCATTGGCCTCCATGCGCTGCCCAGGAGCCATTGGGAGCATCTTCCAGCTCAGGTTGGATGTGGCTGCTGCTTTGGCGCGCTGCCTTGCCCTACCGTGCAACCGAGCACGCCGAAGCTCGAGCTCGGCCTCCCCGACCACTGCTGCAATCGCAGACAGAATGCCCTCCATCCCAAATCTCCATGCCGAGCTGTGGAATGTACAACCTGGAAGTGGTCTGCCATTGACTCCCAGTTCCGCAAATCCTGGAAACACCAGAGGTCAACGCTCGGCCCAGATACGGCACTACCGCGGGACAGTTGCAGCGCTGCTGGATGCAACGCCGCTCGGCTCCCGTCCCCTGGGCCAGGCCAGCCCGCGGTGACCGCCTCGCTGCGTTGCCGTGAGTTTAACCGAACTTCATTCCGGCTTTCCCGTCTCACCATGCCGCCCATCACACCACAGCGCCCAGCAGCCTACTGTAGCACCCTGCCGCCCAGCACCTGGCACCCAGCAGCACCCACCAAACAATAACGGTTATCTCTCTCCTCTCATACGCCTTCGGGCTGCGGACTGGCGGCATCTCCAGAAAGGTTCTTTCGACCCCGCAACGCCGGGTTTGGCCCGCCGTTTGGCCATTGGGCAATTGGCAATTGGCGATTGGCGATTCGGATTGGTTGCTGCACAGCATGGTTTTTGTCGGCTCCGGATCTCGAGTCTCGCTTCCCCAGGCGAGGGCCACACCACCCTCTGCGGTGATAGCGTTCGCTCCACAACACCTCCAGCTGAGGGCCGGGTGGTGAGTGAGAGTTTTGGACGTCCAAGCATCAACTCCACCTTTGATACACTGGCTCCCCGACTCCCCGGCTCCCCGCAAGCCAGCCGTGGGCCGTGACCACCACGTGCGGCGCATTCTGGCTTCGCATCCGTCGCCCGCTCGGCTTCCGCTGCATCTCATCCGCGCTTCACCCTTGGCCTGCTCTCGCTTGGACGCAGTCATGGATGGCTCTGGGCTGCTGGGCCACGCTGCTGCTGCTGCTGCTGCTGCTGCTGCGACTGCAGCATGGCCGAAGCCGGCTGCCCGGCGGATTTCCCGCCGCCGGTCCTGCCTGAGTGAGCCGATGGACTCTCACGACACATGTTCCCGGGACCCGCCGTCCCCGTCTGCCCCCTCACGTCTGTCTCGCATCTCTCTCTCACCCTGCGAGACCCTGCAATCAGGCAACGTTAGCGGCTTTCCCTTCCTCGCGGCAGTTACCAATAACGTCAACGTTACTCCGTGCCGCTGCTCACCTGATCGGACCGTTACCGGCGACGACCCATCATTGATCACCGCGCTGGCCCGAAAGTGGGACCTCCCACAGGGATTCCACTGCTTCCGAGCCGGCTTCTAGCGGCCTCCACAAGGTCGACAGCCAATCCTCGCGAAACATTTGCGGTGACAGACCGGACAGCGGTCAAGGTTCGAGTGTCGTCAGGGTTTGTTCACCGAAAGATGGACCCAAGCAACTGATGGAGCTCGTCATCATCTGGGGTTCGGTTGGGAGGCTAGCACACACCCGCCTAGCAGTTCCTGGTCAAGCGTTGTGCTGCCCTCCACCCTCCTGCCATGTGAAATGAAACCTGCGGAAGCTCACACACTTCGGCGCCGCCTTGACGAAATTCCTGTGACATCTCCGGTCGCAGTGCTGTGTATATGTGCTCCCCGACTCCCCATCTCGCGAGGTAGCCGCGGAACTCGTTCCCTTTCCCAACACACCAATATCAAGATCATCAACCGCTGGCAGCAGGCTTGCCTCGGTCTCGCCAAGCTCCCATAACAGAAACACACACACGCCGGAAACCACAACTCCATCACCGTCCATGGCGCCTCATGCAGACGAGGCACAGTCGGGCCATGGCGGCCAAGGTGGCCAGAGTGGCCAAGGCAATGGGCACGGCGAGAGGAACGCTCCCAAGCCCGGCGACTACATCCAATGGGAGTCTCTTCCACCCAACGGGCCCCTCAACCGCTGGTCTCAGGTCATGACGAGAGACCATGACTTCCCCGGCGCTCAGGTACGCATCTATCCATCCATCTGGGGATGATACGCACTTTCCATGTCGAGTCGAGCCCACCGGTGCCGCGCCCTAAGCTTCCCGGAGCTGCCGGTTGTGCGGCTGTGGGAACCATGTTGAGCGGGTTGGGACCAGACTAGGCTGGCCAGCTTATTCACCATGGCCTTGGACAAGTCGCAGACGATGGGCTGACGAGAACGCCGTCCCGGTCGTCTAGGCCATGCTCTACGCCGCCGGCGTCCCAGACAGGAACATGATGAAGAATGCGCCCCACGTGGGAATCGCGACAGTCTGGTGGGAGGGGAATCCGTGCAAGTGAGTGCCCTCCGTACTGTTGCGACGTCAAGGGGAAATCACGTGCTAACAAAGTGCTCAGTACACACCGTGAGTGACTGCGTTTGTTCAGATTCGCTTGAGGGGCAACCGTTGACACAAGACGCCAGTGCTTGATCTCGGAAATATCGTCAAAAGGTCGGTCGAGCAGCAAAAAATGCTGGCATGGCAGTACAGCACCATCGGCGTCTCAGACGGCATCACAATGGGCGGAGAGGGTGAGTTAACCCCTGCCCCTGACCCCTGAGCCACGTGCGACACAAAACACAGAGGCTAGCTCGGTCGGCATCAGTACTCACATGTCTTTAGGTATGAGATTCTCGCTCCAGTCGAGAGAGATCATTGCCGACAGCATCGAAACGGTAACATGCGCCCAGCGCCATGACGCCAACATCAGCATCCCCGGGTGCGACAAGAACATGCCGGGCGTTGTCATGGCAGCGGCTCGCCACAACCGGCCTTTCCTCATGATTTATGGCGGCTCCATCCGCAAGGGCCATTCTACGCTCCTCGACAAGGAGATCAACATCTCGACATGTTACGAAGCCGTGGGCGCCCTCAACTATGGCCGGTTGCAAGCCAAGTGCAAGAAGCCGTCGGGCGAGGAAGCCACCCCGAGCGATGTGCTGGAGGACATCCAGCAGCACGCCTGCCCCGGCGCGGGCGCCTGCGGCGGTATGTACACGGCCAACACCATGGCGACGGCCATCGAGGCCATGGGACTCACGCTTCCCGGCTCCTCGTCGTACCCGGCCACGTCGCCCGAAAAGCGGCGCGAGTGCGAGCGCGCCGCCGAGGCGATCCGCACGTGCATGGAGAAGGACATACGCGCGCGCGACCTCATGACGCGCGCGGCGTTCGAGAACGCCCTCGTGGTCACCATCGTTCTCGGCGGCAGCACCAACGCGGTGCTGCACTTCCTTGCGATGGCCAACTCGGCCGACGTGCCTCTCACCCTCGACGACGTCGACCGCGCCTCCAACCGCACCCCATTCCTCGCCGACCTCGCGCCCTCGGGTCGCTACTACATGGAGGACCTCTACACCGTCGGCGGCACCCCGGCCGTGCTCAAGATGCTCATTGCGAACAACCTCATCGACGGCTCGCTCCCGACCGTCACGGGTAAAACCCTGGCCGAAAACGTTCGCGACTGGCCCTCGCTCCCCGCAGGGCAAAAGATCCTCCGCCCGCTCTCCGACCCCATCAAAAAGACGGGCCACCTGCGCGTGCTGCGCGGAAACCTCTCCCCGGGCGGCGCGGTCGCCAAAATCACGGGCAAAGAAGGCCTCTCATTCACGGGCGCGGCGCGCGTCTTCAACAAGGAGCACGAACTCAACGACGCCCTGGCGCGCGGCGCGATCCGTGCGGACGAGGGCAACCTCGTCTTGATCGTGCGGTACGAGGGCCCCAAGGGCGGGCCTGGCATGCCCGAGCAGCTGACCGCGAGCGCGGCCATCATGGGCGCCGGCCTGACTAACGTCGCGCTGGTCACCGACGGGAGGTACAGCGGGGCCAGCCACGGGTTCATCGTCGGGCATGTCGTGCCCGAGGCGGCGGTTGGCGGGCCCGTGGCGCTGGTGAAGGACGGGGATGTGATCACCATTGATGCCGTGGCGAATCGGATCGATGTCGTGGAGATTCCCGGGCTGCAGGCCACTGGGCTGGAGGCGGTCGAGAAGGAGTTTGAGAGGCGGAGGAGGGAGTGGAGCCCGCCCAAGATGAAGCCGCTGCGCGGCGTGCTGGCGAAATATGCGAGGCTGGTTGGGGATGCGAGTCACGGGGCGGTGACGGACGTTGGCGGGTCGGCGTGGTAGGACTGGCGAGCAGTTCAAGCCGGGTAGGGGGAAGAGATATAACGGATCATGTTTTGTGTGTACTGAAACGGAGCGAGCAGCAGGTGGTCATGACATATAGAATGGGAAACAAATAGATGATGGGCGGTCAATGGATGACATCAGAGTCTCCTCAGTTCCAAGCAGCCAAATACATACGCCCTGCCTGTAGATTTATACACCACCAGAAGAATCCCGTACCCAGCAAACCCGGACGAAGCCACAGGAAACCAAAAAAGGCAGGTTTCGACAAACCAAAAGAACAGCCGAGAGCCCGAGGGGATTCTAGTCGGTACTATGCTTTCTAACCTCCCCGTCAAAGTCATGAACTAATATCCCCTCCCTACGCACAACCCCTTATCCTACACCCCACCCTCTTCATCAGGACACACTCACACACCATGCCATGCCACGCCACGCCACGCTCTCGACAGCACACCAATTGGCAAAAAAAAAAACATTACCCAACTATCCGTCTGTCTGTCTGTCTTTCTTTTTTGTCCTGCCCACCGACCGACACCCCTCGCCATGCAAAAAGTACATGTACAGCAACAACAACAACAACAACACAGCAACAACAACAACAACAACACAGCAACATCAACAAGAGCGAGTTCAAACTCAAGGGCTCGCCCAGCCGCCCGCGACATCGACCCACTCGGCCAGGCAGCTCCCCTCCTTGCCCTCGACGTCGACAATGTCGGTATCGCAGCGGCAGCGGCAGCCGACGCCGTTCTCCTTGGGAGCGTCAAAGTCCTCCCAGTACTGGTCCTCCTCACGGCGCTTGCGCTCGTCGAGGGTGGTCATCTCGAGGTAGGGCTGGCGCGGCAGCTGGCGGGTCGGTGCATTGGCGGGGCAGTGCTGGATGGTGGTGTGGCGGTAGCCGAAGTCGCGGAAGTAGTGGATGTCGCTGGGCGCGAGGAGGGCGCCGGCCGCGAGGGAGTGGATCGGGGCGTCTCCCCACTGTGTGGAGTTGTTAGTACCGGTTGCAATAATGTGTGGTATAGAGGCAGAACATACCCGCTCCATCCAGAAGCCGCCGCTGCGGTCCATCATCTGGAAGAAGTCCTCATACTCCTTGCTTCGGAAGAAATCTAGGCGGGCAATCTCAAAGTTGGACCAGAAGTGGCACATGTTGTACTTTTCCCCCTCCATGGCTTCCGGGTCGATGTCGGTCCCGGGCGGCTTGTAGTCGGGGTGGCCCTCGGACAGCTCGGGCCCCTTGTCGGGCTGTGGCTCGACAAACATCTCCCACAGGCCCTTGGACTTGAGGCCCTTGAGGCGCTTGTAGGCCGAGGCGTAGCGGAAGATGTTGGGGACGGTCTCGCGGAGTTCCTTGACGGCGATGGTGAAGCCGTACGTCTTGTTGCTCTCGATCATCTTGAGGAAGGGGTCGCTGGACGTTGTTAGCAAGTGTCGGAGGGGGTGGACAGAAGAGGACGTACTAGGTGATGTCGCAAAAGTACTTGATCTCGGGCTCCAGACGCCAGTACCACTCGTACTTGGCCAGGAGCTCGTGCTTGAAGAAGAAGCTGTGGCCGGTCAGTTAGCATGCTGGCCTGCGTTATACGGGATTGGAACGCACCCCGAGTAGAAGCGGCACATGAAATGGTAGCTCTCCATGCCACCGTACATGATGGCATTGTCGCCCTGCTTGTTGACGCCCTCCTTGGCCACCTTGGGGTCGATCCAGTCGGGATAGCCCCACATATCCGGCCCGACTTTGCCAAACTCGACGGTGCCCGAGGTGTAGTTCTTGACCGTGTCCCGGAAGGTCTGGTTGAACTCCCCGTCGTTGAGGAAGACGTAGGGGTAGTGGTACCAGCGGTTGAAGTGGCGCTCGATCGACTTGATGGACTCGATGACGCCCTCGAGCTCCTTGTTCCGGGCGAGCACGACGAAGGCAGCATTGGCGCGGGGCTGGGTGGTGTCTGGCTCGAGGCAGCCCGTGACGAACACCTTGTCATGCTTCTCGCTGATTTTTCTGCAGAGGGAGGCAGGAAGGTTAGGTGGGTTCCTTATCAGCGGCGGCGAGGGTTGCGGAGAGACTCACCGGATGGCTGGCGGCGCGCCTGCGGGCAGTAATATCCTCCCCGACGAGCTGGGGTGGCGCACAAACAGCACCAGGATGAGGATGACGACGATGAGGGGGAAGAGGAGGACCACGCCCAGCGGGACTGAGATGGCCGAGTTGCCCCTTATCCTCAGCGGACGGCGGAGGTAGGCGAAGCGTGACGCCAGGGTCCTCCTCGGGCGCAGCTTGCCCTTTTCGTCTGTGAGTGGAAGGGGAGAAGTCCGCGCCGGGATGTACTTCCCGGCTCGGCGGAGGAGATCCATGGCGATGGCGGCGGGTTCCGGCGGGGGAGCCGGCGACGGAGTGTGGAATAGACCAGCACGGGGGTTGTGTGGTCTCGTGTGGGGCGGATGCCGGTGTTGCTCATGCAGAATGGGAAACCATTCGCTGTGTGTGTCGCTGTGTGTCGCTGTGCGGCGCGGCGTGGCCGCCCTCGTCGCTCGCTGGTCGTCGGTCGATGGCGGTCGGTCGGTGGTGGTCGCTCGGAGTGTCGCGCTGTGTGGTGTGTTCGACCAGGCTGGAAAATGACAGGTTGCTCGCTCGGTGGTCGATTGGAGAGGCTCTAGGAGATAAATCCCGGTTCCGAAGAAGGCAATTGACCGCGAGGCAGGGCGTGGATGCAGGATGCAGCAAGCGAGCGGCAGGGAGAAGAGGGCGTGCAGCGGTGCAGCGAGGTTGAGGCAGGGCACGGCGTCAGGCAGGGACAGCACAGGACACGAGACGAGACGAAGAGGCCGGTCCGGCTCGATGCAGGACCAAGGAGCGAGCGGGCCTTCCGTTGCCAAGTGTTCTGTACGCGTCCGAAGCTTCGACACGGAGACGGGGGCGACTCGGGGCGATTCGACGAGAATTGCCGTGACCTGGAGAGCCTGGCGAGCCTGGACGTGAGTGGCTGCAGCGGCCAGCAGCCAGTGGGTGCAGGGCAGCGGTGCTGTGGGTGCTGTGGGTGCTGTGGGCCGGGATTGGGGGGCGTCGATCGGGGCAGAGCCAGCTGGACGAGAGAGGGAGAAGAAGGAAATCAAATAAAATAAAATAAAATGACGAAAAACAAAAACAACACAAGACAACACAGAACAAAAGAATGTGCACAAATCCAGGATCCGTCGCTCTCGTCTCGGTTCGCCAGTAATTAGCTGCAGTGCTGCAAGTGCTGCAGTTGGTACTGCTGGACGTCCCGACCCAGAGATTAAAGCCCTCCCAGGCGCCCGCAGGCGGTCCGCAGCTTGGCTTGGGGCTGCTCTGGACCGCCTTGGCAAGGGAGCTTCAAAAAACCGGCAACAGGCTTGGCAGCTGCACGGGCAGTCCTCCAGCTGGCGGGGACCCTTGCAGTGCAGCCTTCTCGAATTCTTGATTTCGGCGGGTTATGCAGCCTCAGGCAGCCACTGACACGGCCACTCACAGGGAGCCGCCGCTTTCCTTTTTCGGGATCTGGCAGTCGCGGCGGAACTTTAGTGTGGATTTGTGCCTTGCGGTGCCCGTCGAGCCGTCTCCCGTTCAATCGCCCCTTTCCTGCGGCTCCACCAAGCACTTGCTGCATCGCTGCAATTGCGTGACAGCCCAGACTTGCCACCTGGCAGAGGCCCCAGCGCACGACCGCCACCATCTCTCCACGCATGATTTTAGGGCCGTGACTTGCACCGCAATGGAAACGGTGGCGGCATCTCTCCCTCCGAGCCTCCGACAGATAGTTGCCAGATCCCAGCCACATCAGCATGAGGCGTGGTGGCAGAGTGGTCTAATGCGCAAGACTAGAAATCTTGTTCCTTCGGGAGCGTCTGTTCGAATCAGGCCCACGTCGAAGACCAACCAATTCTTTTGGCTTTGTTTCCTTTTTCTCTTTTCCCTTTTTTTTAAGGTGGACAAGCAGGATATTGCTGGATGTCACAATATCTTCCGTCGCCATCCGTGGCCAGCAGTGGGAGTGATCAGCGAGCTGGAGCCAAAGACAGCTCCCAAGACAACTCCAAGACAAGGACGACGACGACGACAACCGCAGTCCGGCCCAGCGGAGCCGAACCGCACGCCGCCCGCTTGGCACGAATAACAATTGCCGGCATCCCGAAACGGGACCATACATGCCGTGGCCTGGAACGGTGACAGGGTCCAAGTCACCGGGCCAGGATGCCCTTCTTCTCGGCTCAATGGCCGAACAAGCCTGTGTCACCATTGGACGCCATTGGACGCCATTGGACCCCCAGGCCAACTGCCATTAATATCCATCTTACACCCCTATATCGACTCAAGTTGGTCGATGACAGCACATTCCTCTTCGACTATCCGTGTCCATGGCGATTGGCCGTCCCCCAGAGGAACCATCCACGGAGAGGAAACGCGGGTAGACGCAACAGCCTTCGACCGAGTTAAGACGAGGCATCCATAGAGTGCCGTGAAGCACGGAACGCTTACGATTGGCCCGTCCGTCGTGTGCTCAATATCAAGCAGCTTACACTGCAACTTCTCCGGCAAATGGACTGCTAATGGGCAGGCCTCTCTTAGTTGCTCGTTGGAAACCATGACCACTGGCAATTACGTCTCAAAGAGGGCCTGTTCAAGTAGAAAACCGCAATCCTGACCTGTGTTTTGAGTTTGCATCTTTGATCAACGTGTCCCGGAACCCTCTTCCTTGGGCCTCTGTTACCCGACCACCCCATCTCTTGCTACTTCCTCCTGCAATATGCGAGGAATTCAAACCATTGTGGCCTTGTCCCTGCTCGCAGGAGCTTGGGCAGGGCCAGTAGAGAAGAGAGCAGTGCCGGCTGCGTGAGGATTCCCCTTAGCTACGCCGTCCCAAAGGTCTCTCTGTCTGACAACCGTCCCTAGGCCCCGCAACCCGGCCTACCCCCTCGATGTCGTCGACAAGCTCCAGGATGCCACCATGGCCAAGGTTCAGGCTTGGATGACCAAGCGTACAGGAAAGACCAACAACTGCACGCTCGAGAATGCCGCCATCAGGAGGGAGTGGTAATGCTGTGGCCTCGACAACCACTCAGGATAGGAAACTGACAACTATCAGGAGCGACCTCTCGGTCGATGAGCGCAAGGAATATATCCGCGCCGTCCTCTGCCTGCAGTCCAAACCGCCCAAGGCACCCAAGGACAAGGTCCCCGGGTCTCTCAGCCGCTTCGACGACTTTGTCGCCACACACATGACCATGGCCCCCGCGCTTCACAGCTCGACCAACCTGTTCGCCGCCCACCGGTATTTCATCTACACCTACGAGAAGGCGCTCCGTGAGGAGTGCGGGTACCAGGGGTACCAGCCGGTAAGACTGCTTGCTCTTGTCTTGCTTTTATACTTGTCTGACCCATTTCAGTACATGAACTACGACCGCTATGCCAACGACCCCATCAACTCGCCCATGTTCGACGGCAGCGACTCCAGCATGGGCGGCAACGGCGCCAAGAGCACCTACTCCGGCATCCCGCAGCCGTTTCCTCGCCCGTACGACATAATTCCCTCGGCCGGCGGAGGCGGGTGTGTCACCACGGGTCCCTTCAAGAAGTTAGTCTCTCTCTCTCTCTCTCTCTCTCTCTCTCTCTCTATCTCTCCCACTATCCATACTGACGTACGCACCAGCATGGTCGTCTCCCTCGGCCCAAAGTCCACCATCGTCCGCGGCATCCCCAACAACCCGCGCGCCGACGGCCTGGGCTCCAACCCCCGCTGCCTGCGCCGCGACGTCAACAAGTTCTCGGCGGCCGGCGCGAGGGCCAACTACACATACAGCGCCATCATGGACAACAAGGAGATTGACGCCTTCTACAACCGCTACCTGGGCATGCCGCAGCTCAAGGGCGATACCCATCCGTGGGGGGTGCGCAATGCTCTTTTCTCTGGTCTCTTCCCATGTATTCCACGATGCTAACTTTGAGTTTCTCTGTAGCTTCACAGCGCAGGACACTACATCATCGGCGGCGACCCTGGTGGTGTAAGACGCCCCTTTCCTCCTTCTCTCTCCCTTGGACATGAACTGACCTCGGTTGACAGGATTTCTACTGCTCCCCCGGCGACCCGGCCTTCTACTTCCACCACGGCATGCTGGACCGCGTCTGGTGGATTTGGCAGATGCAGGACCCGGACACCCGCGCCAACCTGGTCCCGGGCTCGGGCGCCATGAATATGTTTGGCATGAAGAAGCGGGCCGATCTCAAGGACGCCGTCGTCGATCTGGGATGGACCGCGCCCGCCGTCAAGTTACTGGATCTGAATGAGGTGCTGGGGGGGCTGGGAGGGGCCATGTGTTATATTTATGTTTGAAAGGTCTATGAGTACGGAAGATGTATGTTTCCAGGAGGCGAAAGGTGAATCCGTTTATAGTGCGTAAGCCGAGGATGCATTCAACGCCAATCTATGATTCGATCAAAGAAGCTCTGTGGTGAGTACCTAACTAACATCAGGACATCTGAAGCCGCATTGTGATAAAAGAAGGGCCCTGAACCAAGTTAACTTAGATACTCCTGTCCAATCCTGGGTCCATAACCACACACGTCTAACGTCTAAGAAAATGAACAACAAAAACACCCTCAAACTCGCACATCATTTGTCATCTCCTCTCCCGATCCCACGCTGTCGTACAGAAACCGCCCCATCACCTGCACTAGCGAAAGCTCCAAGGCCTGTCGTCCAGCTCTCAACCCTTCGTCGCAGCGGGAGAGAATGGCCCTGAGGAGGGCGGGCATAAGCTCGAGAAAGACAATGGCGGTCTTCCAGCCGAGCGTCTCACTGGCGTTCCTGAGTCTGCCGCGAAAGAGAAAAACGATCCCAGCAACGGATATAACAAAAATGAGAAAAGCCAACGCCGCCGAAGTAGAACGAGGCCACGCCGAGAGCCGGCCCAGCAAGGCCGAGTAATACCCCCACATCCCAGTCACCCTCGCCGGCGTCGTCACCACCTGCGGAGGAGTCGGAGTAGAAGCAGGAGAACGACCCCAAATCCAAGCAAAAACCCAAGCCACAACCCTCCGCCACAACTCTCCGATCCACCTCCCAACCCCATTTCTCTCACCACTCCCACCGCCAGCCTGAGCAGCAGCGCCGACAGCAGCAGCGCCCCAAACCCCCACGGCCTCTTTGGCCTGCATCAACCTCCCCACCCCGCCCTCGCCCCAGCAAAAGGGTGGCACAAACCCGTACCACTCGGCTGTGTTGCTGGTGCGGTGGTAGACACACCGCTTGAGCGGATCGGTCAGCGATTCGTAGGCAAGACGGTACGTTTTTGCTAGCACGGCAAAGTGCGGGCTGTTGTTGTTGGCCATGTCGTTGTTGGTGGTGGTGAGGGTGTGCATGAGGGTGTTGAGCCAGCCGGCGGTGGTTGTGTTTAGGAGGTGGTGGTAGGCTGTTGCGAGGGCCTTGGGTGTGGTCTGGGGGGTTACGTTGAGGAGGTGGTAGGGGTTCAGTGTTGGGTCTGTGGGTGCTGGAGTGCTAGCGAGGGTGGTGAGGAGGGTGAGGAGGAGGGTGGTGAGCAGGGTGAGGGCGTGGTTTATGACGGGGAGGTGGGCGGCGGAGTGGAGGATGTTGGTGGTTGTGGTAGTCATAACTTCAGCTGGGAAGAAGCTTGGTTTGAAGTTGAGACAAGACGTTCTGTCGCGATGAAGTCTTTGAGAGGGTTGGATTGGCTGAGGAGATCTCAGGAGACGAGACGATGTTGAAGGCTGAGCTTTGGCTGCTAGTGGCAGCGTTCTTATTATATGAGAACATCCTTCTTCTTGAGTCACAACGCATTGTTCAGCGTACTGCTACCCTACTGGTTCCAGGACCCTGTTCTTCTTTGTCGTGGTGGTGGAAAATCGCAGACAAGCGCATTGTTCCGTTATGGGCACAGGCGCATTCAGGGATTCACCACCACATGACAGTCTCTCCTTGTCCTTGGTTGGTCTTCGCTCCAATCCAGAAACTTCTCTTCTGCCTTGATTATAGTGCTCTCATAAGAAGTATGTACCAGAAGAAAAGCCGTCCAATAGAGATGCCCTTGTTTCTCCCAACGCCGTTACCGGTCCCTGCAAATGCCACAATACTAAACCACCAAACCGCTAAACAAAGACAACCTCCGTGGATTAGGGCATCGGCACAGCCCCGACCACGACCCAATCCGCTTTGGCCGCGTCCAGCCTCACCTCGACGATCTTCCCCCCCTTTTGGAAATAACACCTCGTCTCCTCGGATGCCTCCTCCAGCAGCACGGGCACCTGGGCGGCGTTGTAAAACGACGTGGCCAGGTTCAGACAGGCAATGTCTGAGTCCGGATCGACGCCCTTGAGCGCGGCAGGCTGTGCCGTCTTCCACTGGATCGACGACGTTGTCGACGACGACGACGAGCTGGCGGCGCCTGCGGCATACACCATGTTGATGTTGGAGTTCGCGTCGCGGTACAGCAGGTAGGTGTCGACGCGCTGGAAGGCGTCGGCGGGGCGGGCAACCGAGAAGGCGGCCATGGGCGCGAGCTTGGGGAGGGTGATGTCGGGCAGGCCGGTCGGCGGCCAGGAGAGGGGGTAGTCACGGGCCAGCTCCGGGGAGTCGAGGTCGGTGATGGCGACGGCGAGCTTCGCGTTGGCGGCCTGGTAGAAGACGGCGTAGCCGCCCTTGAGGGCGATGCGGGTAAAGTTGGACGACAAGGGCACGATGGCCAAGCGCGAGGCCGTCAGAGCCGTCGTGTTGAGCCGGTTGTTGTCCCAGGTCGTGGTGGATGGGTTCCAGAGGCTCAGCAGCTGGTTGCGTACGTGGTAGAGCACGCCCGTGGCGTCCTGGTAGATGGTCCACGGCCAGTACGCCGTCAGCCCGCTGTCGAGGCCCGTGTTGATATTGACCTGGTTGACGCTCTCGTCGGTGGTGTTGGGTACGGACGCCTCGTTGAAGGCGACGGCCAGGAGGCGCGTGTTGAAGCCCGCGTAGAAGATCTCGATCTGGGGCTGGTACTTGTCACCCCAGAGAACCGTCGAGGCCGCCAGATGGGTGCCGGCTTTGGCGTACGAGTTGAAGCCCACGGGCGAGGCCCAGCACGTCGAATCGTTGCCCGCCGAGCGGCGGGCGGCGTCGCACCGCGAGAACCGGAGGCCGTCCTGCGGGTCCTGGTAGAAGAGGTACGTCTCGACATTGCCGTCCGGCTTCCGCCACCCTGTGATGCTCAAGCCCGAGCCTTGTCGTATGGACTGCGGCCGGGTTGCCGTGCTAGACGGCGTGCTGGCCGAGGTGGTGCTCGAGGCGGAAGGGGCCGGGCCCCCTCCTGTGTCGGAGGACGACGAGGCTCCTGACGACGATACGTCGCCTGACGACGATACGTCGCCTGACGACCTCGCTGCTCTGCTTCCCAGCACGCCCCCCAACACGGCGCCGAGAACAACAATGACAGCAATGGCGCCGCCGATGATCCACCATAACCGCCTCTTCCGTCCTGTGTGCTCTGCAGCGAGCTCGACCGGCTCCGGAGGCAGCGGATGCGTGTAGTAATGCTCCGGGTACTCGGAGTACTGGGGACCGGGATACTTGTAGATGATGCTCTCCTTGCCGCCGCGGACGTACTCGTCGCCGCGTACTTCGGGCAGCGAATGACCCAGATGCTCTTGTGTTGCCACCTCGAGGCCGTGGTGGTCCACCACTTCCAGCCCGGGCTGCCCTGGAGGGCCGTGGGAGTAATGGGGGTCCATGAAAACGGACCGTGACACGGTTGACACGCGCAGTCGGCTGGAGGAGTGCTCCGTAGATGTGAGCCTTCACGGTACGGATACCATCCTGCAAGCCGGATGGTGATGTCGGCCGTCGGGAGCGGAGTTGCAAGAGAAGATCGGGGTGCCAGGGTGGTGGCCCGTCCAAAGACCCTTTAACGAGATGGGCTGACGGCCTGTGCCGCAGTCGAGGACCTTGCATGCCCCTCGTCGTCTAATACAAGCACCAATGGCAGCCGCGGATGCTGCCCGGTCCGGACAGGGGGCCGAATCCTCAATCCTCAGACCGTCTCGGGCCCTCACGACAGGTTCAGACTGCCCCTCGAGGCGCACAGCGTCTGCGGCGCGCTGGGCCGGGCAATCAGGGCCGTTTGGCCCCATCGCCGAGGCCGATGGATCACCCATGGAACAGAAGCTGAAAGAAAAACGTTACATACAGCCTCCGTGCCATCAGTGCCATGTCGTCAAGCAGCTCGGCGGCGCTTGTAAAAACACGTGGCGCGGCGCAAACTCTCCGTTTCCAGCTAAGCTTTGTGTTATCCCTGTGCAGTCCCCGGCCGCTGGAACTTGTGCCAGGGGTTTGCCAGACCAAGAGCCGGAGCACGAGATCAACAAATCACCGTTTCGAGACGAAAGCCCAACGCCGCCCTCAACATATCACTGCAGTAGAGACATCCTGTGCTTGACCATGGTTCTCCAGTGCGTAGAGATTTGAACTTTGCAGATATTTGGTCCGTTTTTTTTCGCCAGGCCGCTCTTTAACGTTAACGGCTGTGGTGTCGGTTTGTTGACTCGGGTTATGAGCCTCATCCAAGGTTTCAATTGTCTGCCATGTTGATGATAAGTAGAACGGTCAACCATGCGCCGACTGTTTCGCGTGTCCATTTCCGATTATAGAAGGGTAAGAATGCGAGGCCACAAGACGGCGATTATCCTAAGCAACGGATAACTTGGCTTTTCTGTGATACATCTGCCCGAGGGGCGGAGGCTTGCCTGTGCAAGATGTCATTGAGCATTCGACCGAGTCTTGGCTGTTTGTTTCCAAGTCAATAACCCCAGTTGCTTCTAGAGAGGCTCTGGATACAAACCACAGCCTCGCTACCACGTACTGAGGGGGTTCATTGAAAAGCGAGGGGCCAGAATGTCGGTATTGAAGCAGAGGGGAGATCCTGGGGGACAACTCGACCTGGCAGGATGTCAAGGCTCGTAACGTTACGCCGCCCATTTTGATATTGACAGCTCGGAGGAGCAAAAGACGCGGTAAATGAGGAATTCCTTCCCGTTGTAGATGTCAATACAACGGCGCCGTTGCGTGGCAGACACGAGGTGGTATTCCTGTCATTTATTCTTTAGCCGGCCGGCGCTGTGGACGCCCGCAACGCGTGGCCGTGGTGCTGATCTCGGAACGTTCCTAATTACTTACGAAGTCAATAGCTAGGCAGCGATCTGTGGCTGGAAGACAATCGGCGGTACTTAAACGTGTGGACACCGACTACCAGGACAGACAGGCGCCCACTATCCTCTACCCCGGCAGAGCCATACTTACCACCACCCCAAAACCATACTTACCACCGCAACCATCATCCTCACAGCCAACATGCTCCGCCCTCTCGCAACTTTCCTCCCTCTCCTCCTCCTTCCAGCCACCCACGCGGCCCTCCCCGCGATCAACACCACCGCCCTCCTCCCCTGGACCATCCCGCACCTCGGCACGCACTCCCCCTCAGGCTACCCCGCCAACCACCCGTACTCGACCCTCGCCTTCACCGTGACGGACCCCAACACCATTACGCTGGGCACCACCCGCTTCGGCGACGCCTCCTTCCCCGCCGCGAGCGTCAACTGCTCCGTCGCGTGGCTGGGGTATTCCGGCGTTGGGGACAACCCGCGCGACGGCGGATGGACGACGCCCTGCGGCGGGGGCACGCTGGACGGGGTGGGCGGCGCGCAGGGCAGATGGACGTTCCGGGTGGTGAACGGCACGGGAGGGGGACTGACGACGGACTTCGGGGTGGTGGTTGCGCGGGAGCAGGCGGTGATCCTGGCGAATGGCGGGGTGGTGAGGGCCAAGTTTGAGGGGACGGGGTTGTTCAGGGTTGGGGCGGACGGGAACATGGGGGGGTCTTGCGGCGGAAGTGGCGTGTGTAACTGGGGGTTGAAGGCCGAGGCCGCGCCGGTGGTGGTGACGCCGACGCTGGTCGAGCTCAAGTGCGTGGCCGGGACTTGTGATGTGTGAGAGAAAAATGAGAGGAATTCAAGGTATTTTATTGGAAATAGCAGCGTGGCAGACTGTAGAACGTGGGCTGGAGGAAGATGAAAGCGTCGAGGCGAGTCTTGGAGGCAGCGGGAGTGGACAGGAAAATTACACGACAAGAAAATGCGAGGGAGAAAAGCATAACAAATAACAAAATAAAATCCAAAATGACAAAAGACAAAGAGAATGCAATCGACGCAGTCTTGGCTGGATGTTGCAGTTTTCCTCCTCTGATGGCTGGAGGATGGAAGTTAGAACCTCTTGAAGCCCCGGGCCGTTCCAGGCTGTGAGGCACTGAGCGCAGGGGTCGTCCAGAGACGATGAGCGAGAGGCGGCTGTGGCTCGTGCACGTCTTGACAGCTGCGCGCCGCGACAGGCTGCATGCAGGCTGCGAGGCGCCAAAAAGTTGGGAGCTTCCTTCTAAACAGTCTCCCGAGTACCAGCACCAACCACCTTTCCGAGCAGCACATCGACAGTCAAGATGCTGTGCGCACGTATGCCAGATCCCAACACCTTGACCTTTTATTCGATGGGAGTTCCGCTGACAATTGATGGATACAGTCTCTGGCGAGGTGCCCGAGGAGCCCGTGGTGTCCAAGAAGACAGGTCCGTCTCGGTCCAACAAACAGCGTAGACAGCGTCGCAAGGGGATTCAACAAAGCTGACTGACTGCATCTCTGGCAGGCACCGTCTTTGAGAAGCGCCTCATCCTCAAGTACATCGAAGAGAACGGCAAGGAGCCCGGCACCGACGACGAACTCGACCCCGAAGACCTCCTCCCCGTCAAGACGAGCCGCGTGGTGCGCCCGCGCCCGCCAAACTTCACGTCGCTGCCGTCGCTTCTCAAGGCCTTCCAGGACGAGTGGGACGCCCTGGTGCTCGAGACCTACAACACCCGCGAGCAGCTCGCCCGCACGAGGGAGGAGCTGGCCACCGCCCTCTACCAGCACGATGCTGCCGTGCGCGTCATTGCGCGCCTGACCAGCGAGCGGGACGAGGCGCGCGATGCCCTGTCCAAGGTCACCGTGGCGCCGACAGGCGCTGGTGCCGCCAACGGCGACGCCATGGCGATAGACAACGAGAGTCTCCCCGACAACCTGGTGCAGCATGTGCACGAGCTGCAACAACAGCTGATGAAGGGCCGCAAGAAGCGCCCAGTCCCGAAGGGCTGGGCCAGCGTCGACGACGTGGCCGCCCTGGAGCAAGTCGCCTACGCAGACCTCGCCGTCTCGCAAGCCTCGTCGCTCGACATCGAGTCCGGCTTCGCGGCCATTGGAGGGCTGGACGGCAAGGCCGACATCTACTCGATCCAGGCGAACAACGTGGAGAGGACGCTCGAGATTGGCGAGCCGGTGACGGCCACCGTGTGGACGGGCAGCAAGGTCGTCCTGGCCACGTCCAAGGGCTCCGTCAAGGTGTTTGACAGCGGCAGCGAGGTGGCTGCGTTCCGCGTGCACGCCGGCGCTGTCACGGGGCTCGCGGTACATCCCGGCGGCCGCATCCTCGCGTCCGTCGGCGTGGACAAGAGCTTTGTGTTTTACGACCTCGAGGCCCTGGCCTATGTCTCGCGAGCATACGCGGATGCTTGTACGTTCTTCTCCTCTTCAGCTCTCGCTGCTGCCAACTAACACTTTTACAGCGCTGACTGCCTGTGCGTTTCACCCCGACGGCAACCTCTTTGGCGCCGGCACACAGACAGGCGACATCAAAGTCTTCAAGACGGACACGGGTGAGCAGGCCGAGAGCTTCAGCCTCGGGTCGCCGGTACAGGCCGTCGTCTTCTCGGAGAACGGGTTCTGGTTCGCGGCGGCCGGCAAGGGCCAGTCGACGACGACCATCTTCGATCTCCGCAAGTCGGGCCCCGCGGCGCAGGTCAAGGAGCTGCAAACGGGCGACGCGCAGGCGCTGGCGTGGGACTACACGGGCCAGTTCCTGGCGACGGCGGGATCGACGGGGGTCACGGTGCAAATGTATCAGAAGAGCGCCAAGGCGTGGTCCGAGCCGCTGCGCACCAGCTCGCCGGCCACGGCTGTCCGGTGGGGCGCCGAGGCCCGGTCGTTGGTGACGGTGAGCAAGGAGGGGGTTGTTTCGGTGCTGGGGGTCAAGGAATGAGGGAGATCGGGGAGGGACTTGTAACATACATGGATGTGGTGTGCGGGAGGGAGCCTGAAAACGCGATACCTAAAGACGATGGAAGTCACTCGAGTCAAGTCACTCACTCGTCCCTCGAGTTCTTCGAGAGCCCTGACAGACATCGGGCATGGTTTCAGCCCTCGGCTCGGCCGTTTGCTTGTGCAGCGGTCATTTCTGTCTGATTCTGATTATGTTCGCTGCCGTGATGAGCAGCTCAACCACCCGGCAGAGGAGGCAGCTGTGAAGATGAGCGGACCGATTTTCTGGGCGTGGTGGGGCCGGCAGCCGTCGGGTCAAAATTAATGGCGTGAAAAGTGGGTCATCATTGGCCGTCCGAATTTGTTTTGCTGCTGTGGCCGAGCCAGGCTGCTCTGCTGACGTGATGGCGAATGGGCGTTTGCTGCTTCCAAAGTTCCAATGGGTGCTTTGTGCTTGGTGGGTGCGTTTGGAAGGGCCGAGGCGGCGAATTGCTGCAGTCAACCACCGAACATCCGTCTCCGAGGGCCACAGCGCCAAACAGACACAGACTCTCGCTTCGCCCCTGCAAACAAAGAAAACCCCCCAAAAAAACAGAACAGCCGTTCTTTGCAGCAGCTGCTGCTTTAGGCGCCCGGGAACAAAAAAGACTCCGTCGCCCCTGAACCTTTTCCCTCTTTTTCTCTCTCTTCACTTGCAGGCAGCTCAACTCACAAGGCAACCGACAGACTCGGCGCTTCGATAATCAATATTTGCCCCGCTCCCTACCTAATCTTTTGACCCTTGACGTTCGTTACAGCACTCCGTGCCTTGCCGACTTCGAAGCTCCGCTGCCTCTGTTGGCTGCAAGCTGAACCCAAAACCCCACCGACCGGTACGTAAATCCCCCCGACCCGGGCTCCGATTCCCAAACAAGACACAAACCCTGTCACGCATCACCACTCCAACACCCCTCCGACACCCCAACAACCAGGGCTAGCAGGCTGGCTGCTGCTGCCTTGTGCCTTGCTGTGATTCCCGTTCACGACCTGCAGTCACTAACGTTGACCCGTCGCGGCGCAGGCTGTGGAATGCGGCGCACCCCACGGCCTTGAGCGAAACATTGCAGCACAAGGGGAGGGATCCAAATGGAGTACTACAACAACAACAACAACAACAACAACAACAACTACATCGACCTGGACCAGGAACTCCCCTCCGATGCTTTCGAGACGGACGACAACGACCTCGACCTCGATCTCGACCCCGATCTCGACCCCGAACTCGACCCCGAACTCGGCTTCGACGAACCCGAATCTGTGATCGATTACGCGGGCTGGGAGGACGTGGGCCTGGAAGAGCAAGAACTACAGCACCAGGCGCGGCTGGCGCAAGGGGTGGACTATTCCGACCTGGACTCCGACCTGGAAGTCGCCGAACAAGACTACAACCAAGGACACATTCAGGAGGACGAGGCGGACACCGACCACTACGAGGCAGACGACGACGCCGACGCTAATCCCTGGGGGGACTCCGAGGCAGAAGACGACGAGGAAGACGCCCCTCGCTGGGCGGGCTCGAGGTCACTGCAAGACGACCCGGCCTACGATCCAAATCTCCCAGAGATTTCCCTCTCTCCCGAATCTCCCCGCCCCGACGACGCGGTCCCCGGCGGCTTCCAGGGCTTTCTCGCCGAACACCACGACCCACAGTTCCGACCTCGGCCGGCAGAACCACGGTCCGGTCCTCTTTTCGCCGACCAAGGGCGCCAGCTGCTCCCGCCTCTCGAGTCCATTCTCTCGAGCGTCCGGCGTAGCGCGCACTTCATCGAGCTGCTCCAGCCAGAAGTCCACAGAGCGCACTCGCCTCTCGGCTCGTTTGGGAGGCCTTCGGCAGTCATGCCGCGCGAGAACCAGCGTCAAAACAACCGCCACCACCCGTACGCCATGCCGCAGGATTACCTTCGAAGGCGTGGTGGCGACGACCTGGTCGACCATAGAGGTTTCATAAACGCTGAGCGACTCCGAGACGAACTGGTAGCTATGGAAGTGCTACCAGCCCGAGCGGCAGCGCGTCGCAACGGGCCCTCTCCTCGGCCGCAACCAGAGGTCATCGACCTGACAGGCGAGCCCGATTCACCGGGTGAGCCCAGCGTCATTGTCGCTCCCCGACCCCCGCGACCGCCCCGCGTGCAGAACGCCGCCCCTCAAAGCCCGGGAAGGAACCCGCGACGCCAAATGTCGCTCAACCGGCGCACGCCCTCTCTTGCACGCAGCGACGGCAGCATTCTTGGAAACAACCAGAATGTCATTGATCTGACTCTGGATGATTCTCCGGCGGCGCTGGTACCCCCGCCCCCACTCCCGCAACAACTCCCCCGCCGCAACAATCACCTTCTCCCAAATCCCCACCACCACCACCATCGCCACAATCACCACCACCACCTCAACCCCCACCGCCAGCAACACCATCCCGACTTGTCTCACCTGGAGGACGGTCCAGGCATCGGCGCTAGAATTGCTGCAGGCCTTTTTAGGAGCATCGATCTGCTCCAGCACCGACTTGGCATTCCTCGCCACGACCTCGATGTTCAGTTTCTGGGTGGTCGCGGCCTCAACATGGACAACCCCATCGCCGACAACATCCCCGACCTCAACTACGGCAACGCCCAGGATCCTGCCGCCGCCGTTCCCAAAGAACCTCGCATCCCCGTCCCGCCCGCCCGTGAGGGCTTCACCCGCGATACCGGCGGCGACGACGAGTTTGTGTGTCCCGGCTGCGAGCGGGACTTAGTCTACGATCCCGACGAGGAGAAGGAGGCGCCGCCGCCGACCAAGAAACGAATGACCAGGAGGGACCAGGCAGAGCACCACTTTTGGGCGCTCAAGGATTGCGGACATGTGAGTTGCTGGCGTTGCCTTGCCATGTTGTCTATGGTACTGTTGCTAATGCCCGTCTTCCTCTGCAAAGGTCTACTGCAGGGACTGCTACGAGAATCGCGGCGCCAATGCCAAGAACGCGCATACTACCCACTTCCGCCGCGAGGCAAGACAGGGCCGCAAGCCCGCCGTCGTGCTCTGCGCTGTCGACGACTGCCCCACTGAAGTCAATTCCAAGATCAACTGGGTCGGCCTCTTTGTTTGAGTCCCATCCCATTCTGCCCTGGTCTTCTCTTACCGACCAACTTGGACGGCAGCGCGCTGGGGCGCATTTCGGCATTTGGACATAATCGGCGTCTCAGTGGAGGTGGACATGCATTTCTTTACATGGGTGGACATATGGGATCTGGTTTCTTTTCGCGGCTGCGATCTTCGGCATGGGGGCGCATCCGGAACACGGCAGAGGCATAGCTGGGCGTCTGGTTGGTGCTTGGTCGGTACATCTCGATGACAACGGGATGAGCATGGGTGCGGGCGGGTAGAGGCGTTGTGTTTTCACTTGGTCGTGCTTTTTATTTTCATTTCTCCTCTTCTCTGCCTCGTCCTGGCTAGGACTTGGCCTCTTTGTTGTCTGACCTGTTGTTTCTTGGAGGTAAGTTGGGTCCGCATATGGCACCGCATCTCCGTGGATCGGGTCGGGCTTGAGCACGAGGGAAGGTGGCAGAATGCAGGGAACATATGGGTGGCGGAGTAATGGTCTTTTGATGTTTATATGTCGGCATGCACAACGGACATGCAGTATACTGTCTCGTTCTTTGCTAGCAGCAAGAATCGAACCTGCATTGCTGACTTCTGTCTCAGCCTTCGTTGGTGTGTTCTGTCTGGTGTTGGGCTCCCGCTTGCTCTCCGATGTACGTACTTTGTCTGCTCATGTGATGGATTTCACGGATAATTGAGCAGACGGAAGAGCCTGCATATTTGGACTGGGCTTACCTCTTGACGAAGATGGAAAACTCCTTCGCCGGTTCTTCACGCTTTTTGACCACACCTTGACAACTCTGCTTCAGGTGAACTCGCTCTTCTTCCTTCTTCGTTGGCTACCCTTAGATGGCTTCGGGACGAGGACAAGCACTGACGGGAAATAAAACAACGAATCTGCGGCGTGTGGTGCCAGACCACTCCAGGGCCTGCACTCACGGCTTCAGTGGGCCTGAAATATCCATCCAAACTCCATGTGCGTCCCGTATCCTATCTACAGGCCAACAACGACGATATAACTCCGACACCAGCGTCCCGTGGTCTCAATTAAGCAAGTATATACCCCCTCCGCCCCCTCTTCTCGCCCTCCCTTTCCCTCCCTCCGTCCCGCTCCCTCTCTCGCCGCCTCAGGTTTGGCAGCGTGATGTACTGCTCCGGATCCTGCGGCAGCAGCTGCTTGAAGATGGGCTGTGACCCTACCGACCGCTTCTGCAGTTTATCTTCCATCAGCTGGTGCAGCCGCTTGGTCGTCAAGAACTGCCCACCGCCCACCGGCCCTGCCGCGCCTCCCCCGACGCTGATACCGCCTTTCTTTCCGCCCGCAGCCGCAGCCGCTGCTGCTGCCGTGGCAGGATCCGCCGAGTTTGACCTGGACCTGCCGCCGTTACCGGCGGTCGCAGAAGGGACCCACCCATCAAGGACCTCGCACATCGCAGCGGTCATGTCGTCGCTGGTGCTCGACTCGAAACCACACGCGGCGAACAGGTGCTTGGTGTAGGCCGCCGCTCCCGCGGGAGGCTGCCAGTTGAGGTGGCCGAGGCCTGCGCCGCCTGCCGCGCAGCAGTCGAGCACGAGCAGCACGTCGCATGGGGCTGAGAGGATGGGTGTGCGGAGGGACGCCCAGGGGACGGAGGATACAGGGCGGTAGCGTTCGCTGTGGTCTTTCTGTTAGTAATTAGGAAGGGAGGGAGAGGAAGGGAGACGGACTATTTCTTGAGGAGCTCTTGGTACTTGTCGCGTCGGCCGTGCGAGGAGCAGATGTCCCCGCTGAGGAGGGCCGCGTAGAGCTCGGCCGCCGCGGCCTTACCCCATTCGGGGCTCTCCGGGTGATCGTGGCTGCTGAATACCAGCTCGTTGTTCTCGTCCATGGCGCCGTGGCCGTGGTAGTAGATGAGCAGCAGCGTGTCGTCGGCCGCGTACCGGCAGAACTGCTTCAGCTTGGACTTGAGCGACTCGGCGGAGCGGTGCATCGGGATCAGGAACTCGTGCACCGTGTACCCGTAGCCTTGGAGCGTGTGCCGCAGCCGCGCCGTCTCCTCCTCGAGCGACACGTAATCGGCCGCCGCCGGCGCCGTGTAGTCCTCGGTGCGCAGGTCGTGGAACGACCAGGTGAGGATGAGCGCGTGCACCTGGTTGTACTGTGGCTTGACGCCGCGGTATTTGCTGCTGCTGTTAGATTCTCCACGGTGGCACCCTGGAAAAGAGGTGTCAAAAGAGACACCAGAAATAAAACTCACGAAACAGCCCTCCCCATTGCTGCAGGACTCACACCCTTCCTCGGCTTCCCGCCCTTCTCATAGCTCTCACTCCTCCTCCTGGCCTGCCCTTGCGCTTGCCCAGGCACCAGCACCCGCCCATTCACCCTCTCTCCACCCCCAAACCTGACCCTCAGCGACTCCTCCCCGAGCCCAACCCCACTAGCAGGCGACACCCGCCTCCCCTCGACCACATTCCCCCCGCCAACCACGCGATACCGTCCCCTCTCATACCCGCCCCCCATCCCCTCCCGCTCCCTCGACCCGGGCCGCGAACACCACCCCGTCCGCGGACTCCCAGCCGCAGCACCAAGCCCAAACCCCGCGACCGTCGTCGGCAAAGGAGGCGGTGGCCCCGGAACGGCAGGCAACACCCCCCATTCGTCCCTGTGCCGTTCCAACAGCAGCCCGTCATCATCCTCACTCCCTCTGCCCTCTTCATCATCATCCTCACCAGCAGCGAGATGACCGTTGACGTAGTGGTTATCAGGAGAAGACGAGTAGCACGAATACGACGCGTACCTCCCTCCCGCACCACCACCCGTCGTGGTACACGACGACAGACGCGAAAGTGACAGCGAGCGGGTGCGTGCCGGGCCGTTGCCGCCGCTGCCGGAGAGGGTGTACCCCGAGACGGTACTGCCCGCCGTCGTGCTGCTGGAGGGGTGCAGCGAGAGGCGGTGCTTGAGGGAGTCCTTGTTGATGTAGCCTGGTGATGGCGGGGGAATGAAGCCTGTGGAGAGGGAGGGTTTGAGGGATGGCGCTGCTTGGACGCGGTGGCGGCGTCTGTCTCTGGTGGGGTGGTCTCGGTCACGGACGTGCTCACGGAGGGGTTGAGGAGGGTGGTGAGGGTGGTCGCGGGTGCGGGGGCGGAACTCGAGGTTGTCAAAGGTGACTAGGCTGGCGGCAGGGCGGGAGAGATAGCGGGCTGCTCCATCGTCGTCGTCGTCCGTGTTGGCGTCGGAAAGGAAGGGTGGTGTGTGGTCCCGGTTGGTGCGGGGCCCGTGGAGGTAGTCGTAGTGGTATGAGGGCGGCCGGCGGCGGTCGGAGCGGCTCATTTCCGTCTCGATGAGTTTCCAGCCCAGCGAGGGTTGGCTCTCTCCTGGGGTTGAAATCTGGTGTGAGTCGTGGCGCGGTTGCTGACTGAAAATTCAAGATGGTGTCGGCGCTGGTGAGATGACAGGGATAGAGGTGTCCCGGCGCGCGTCGGACGGTGGGATACAGGTTTGAAACCCGAGACGTCACGCCTGTACCTGATGTGCTCGGTGGTGAGATGGCGAGAGGAACCGAGATTGTACTCCGTTGGTTGGTTGTGCCCGTCTTTTGGAACACATTCACCTTCACGTTGCCGACTCGACGTTAGGCCTCCGAGTGAGTCTGGGCCTGACGCACGACGGCGAACCAGAGTGACAGCATTCGCTTCGCCGCCCTGGATTCCCGCCTGAGATTTCGGTGCTGCATGTCCCGTATTTCAGGGCGGCAGGGGTGCGTTGGGCCACGGGTCCCAAGCCACGGCCGGGCTGCATTGCCGCCATGCGTCTTTGCGCCGAGCACGCTTCCTGCCCAATCGCTGAGCTTGGCACCCAAATCCGCGCGCGCCATGCAGGGCGCGGAATGATTTGTTGGCGCGGGCGGAGTTGGGAGGGAGGGAGGGGGGGCAGGGTGACACACCCCCATCACGGGAGTCGGGGAGGGCTGGCCGCATCGGAATCCATGCTGTGTGTTCTGTAACTCTGCAGTAATCAATGTATTCCCTGGCCTGTGTCGTGCATGAACACTGCGCCAACTGCATCTGGCGTCGTCGCCCGACAAGACCGTAAAAGGGGCAAAGAATATCCTATCCTTCCTAGGGTTAGGGTTGGGTATACAAATAGTTCCGGCACTCCAATGAGTCCTGTCATTCCACAAAAGATTCCACATCTACCTCCGACCCTGTTCGTCCGTTCATACATCCCACATGTCATCCGCGTCGTTAAAATCGTAGTCGTCAAGCACATTGTCCAGCACGTCCGCCGTGGGCTTGGCAACCGGCCCCAGAGAGTCCACACCAAGGTTGTCAAAGTCGATCGAGTCCAGCTCGGCGTCGCCGTAGTCCGTTTCCTGAGAAGCCTTGTGCTGGCTGCTTGCGCCGGGTTTGTCCCCCGGGCGATGAGGTCCTGGTGGCGGCAGGATAACCCGCCCTGGTTCCCCTCCCAAGTCTGCAGTTGGGGCCATTTCGGGAACCTTCTTCAGCAGCGATTCCTTCTGCTGGCCTCCCTTCTCCTTGCCCTCGGTGATTCTCCTTGGCCCAATGCACCGTTTCCTCTCCTCTGCCTCGTAGCTCTTGCGGCTCCGGTCGAGAGCCAGCAACATCTCCGCCCCTGAGCCACTGGAGCCAAAGAACCGGTGCTTCTCGGGCGATGTAGGGCGTGGTGGGGCTTGTTGGGGTGCAGCTGGTGCAACAACAGAGCCCGGACAAGGGGGAAACCGGTCCTTCTGTGATATCGTTGGCTTCGGGAGGGCTGTGGGCTGCATAGCAACGGCCTGCGTTATGTCGGCCGGCTTCGGGGCGGCCGTTCCTTCACCTTGCGCCTGCTGCCGTGGTTGGCCAGAGCACACAGGACTTATCCGTCCTTCCGGCACAGGCGCTCTGTGCGAAGATCGGGACAGCGGCGACGGTCGCTCAGTCACGGACCGGGATTTGAATGGAGGCGCGTTGCTGCCGCTCCTGGTGCATCGAGCCCTGCTTGGGGTTGCGATCGGCTCTTCAAGATCACGCATGTCTTGTGAAGAAAAGAACAAGTCTTGAGTAGATATAAAGGGTATAGATGGCGTCTCGGTCGGGTTCGATGCGGTCCGTGGCGCTGCAACAGGGCGCGGGGGTGGTGCCATGGACGCATTGACATGTGTGACCTGTCGCGCTGGCAGCTTGGGGCGGGGTGCCGGCCTTGCAGCAAATGGCGGTCGGTCTGGACGAGGCTTCGTCGGCGCAACCACGGCCGCAGGTGCGTCTCCTTGCAGTTCCCTGGCCTCTTGGGACGGGCTGGGAAACATGTCGTCCAAGTGTGACATGACAAACAACTGCGTGCTCGTGGGAGGCTCTGGAAGCCTCTCTGGCAAACATGATGCATGCGGTTTTTTGACAGAAGCGGGGCTAAGCGGCCGTTGGCAGGTGGTTGTGCTGCGCAGGTGTGGGGGGAGGAAATGCGGCTTTTGCACTCTGGCCGTCGGTGTCTCTGGTCTGGCCTGTTTGAAGGTAGGAGCGGGGGCTGGAGTCGGGCGGCGAGGTGTTACGAGATCAGGTTTGTACGGCGAAGCGAAGCTGGGTTTGCTGGCTGAAACATTGACCGGTCGGGCTCGGTTCGAGGCGTTGGTAGTCTCTTGCAGGGCCTTTCGAGTTGTGGCATGCTGGCCCGGTGGCAGTTTCGGGGTGAGGTGCTTTGGCGGTCGTGGCGGTGGGATAACGCGACTCTTGGGTGGTGAGGGTTTTGGGGACTGTACTGGCTTGTTGACCGGCGTTGTATTCGTCACTGGAGACACGTCCGCTTCGCTCGGTGCGGGTTTGGGGGTCGTCAAGATGGCCTTCTCGTGCCCTGGGACGCTCGGAGCAGGTGTCCCCTGCTGCTGTGGGCTGACTGGGGTATTTGCAAGTGTCTCCTTAGCCAGCAGCTTATGGGCAGCGGTTACGGGGCCGGCTTGAGCGATCCTCTCGATTGGCTTTGCTGGGAGCAGAGTGGACGGCCGCGGGCTCCCGGCAGCAGGCCGTGTGTGCATCTCCTGGCTTGTCTTCTTGCGCGTTGGCTCCTCGTGTCCAGCAGCGCGTCCTTCTTCGTCCTTTTCGAGTCCCGTCTGCGCCGCATGCCTTGTATTCTCGTGTGGCTTCTTTTCCAGTCCCAGATCCTCGTTTTGCACGTCTCGAGTGTCGCCTGCCGCGGTGGCCGATGCAGCATCCGTCCCAGTGGTACCCGTAGCCCCTCCCGGCGAGCCATGTTGGCTTGAGCGACGTCGTTTCGATTCTCGTGTTTCGTGATTGCCCCGTCTGTCTTCGGTGGTTGATTCATCGTCGCCTTCGGCCTCCTCTTGCACTCCCGGCAGCCGGTCGATAACGGTGACACCAGCCGAGTCGCGCTTCTTTCCCAGGCCGTTTCCTCTGACAAATCTCGCAATGGTGTCCTGGCTGGGCCGTACGTTGACCAGCGGCAACCCCTTCTTCTTCTTGTCGTCAAGAATCTGCTGTTCCTTGGCCTTCTTCTTCTCGCGCAGGGTGCGGGCCTTGTTCGCCTGCTTCTCCTTGTCGAGCTCCCGCCGGATACGTTCCTGCTCCTCGCGCTCGATGCGGCGCTGTTCGGCCTTGGAGATGCGGGGCCCGCGGTTGGCCTCTCGGTAGAGCTTCTGGGCTTGCTTGGAGGTCATTGGGGGTTTTCCCTGGGGTGCGCCGGCTGCGGCCCGCGACTGGAGGCCCTGCATGCCCAGCGGGTTGGGCACCAGCGTGAAGGTGTGCTGCTGTCTGGGGGCCATGGCGACGTTGACATTGCTGCTAATGGGAGTGTGGCCACGCCGATTCGTGCGAGGAGATGGTCGACGCTTGGATGGTGGTCAGACTGGAATCACTGGATCGGGAATCGAAAGTCGAGAGTTGGGACCCAAGCTGCCTTGGTTGGCCTGACGCGTTGGTGGGGCACGCAGCGCAGGCAGCCAAGCTCCCAAGCAGCAGGCAGCCAGCCCTAACCCTTGTTTCCGCCGAATCGCGGCCTCACGTGCTTTCGTGCCCAAGTCCCGTCCGGCAACTGCAAGCCGCATCTCATTTTGTCAGGAAGAGAACAAAGTACTTCATGTCTTGGTCGACTCCGAGACTTGGCCACGGAACGATTATTACGACTATCAATGAGTTACTTGTGCTGAGGGATTCCGATGCGGTGGACGCCGAACCCGCCAGTTCAGTCCCGTTTCGGGGATCACGACGCGTCGCCAAGCTCCGTTCTCGACGCGCTTTCCCGTCAGCAACTCGGTACGCATGATGAAGGATAGGGTTCTAAGGCTCCAGGTTATCACAGTTGCGAAAGTGCCACCTATCGAGCTTCGACAACAAGGAGGCTTGGGAACGGAGGCCAATGGCATCAACGATGCTCTTGGAGGTATTAGAAAAGAAGTTTGCTGTAGCAACAACGAGACTGTCGACGCCCTTGTTCTTTTTGCCGTGTTCCTCTCTTATCCCTCCACTTGACTCGGCTCAAGAAAAGCCCAAGAGTTAAAGTATGACGGCAATGACCCAGCCGAGCTGGCCAAGGTGACACCGCCAAGTAAACTCCTCCCGCATATCTTGGCATCAGTTCCAAGATCGGCTTCCCCGCCGATCCTCTGACAGGCCCCTGGCCAGATGGCCAAGCGCCAGCTTATCTGCGCCCACCCACACGGACATCTCACACCGCAACTCCCTCCAGACTTTGATCCTGCGCACCACGACGCCAACCGGCACCCCGTGGTTAAACCTCTTGTCTTTCAAGTTGACATCAGGTGACATCTCCTCTCCCCCTTTCCGGCCAACAAACAGTCAGTTTGGCCAAAGCCACGATGCCCGCCACCAGCGCCCAGCCCAAGCAGCAAGCGCCCATGCAGGCCAATAACCCCGCTGGCTTGCCCGCCCAGCTGGGTGAGCCGGCCGGAGAGACCATCGTCACCAAGCAGCCGGTCAGTGCTTCCCGCTCGAGCTTGAGTATTTACTGCGCACTGGCTGGTAAACAAGTTTGACTGACAAAAACCATCCAGACCTCGGAATCCCGTCCGTCGATGGACAATGAGATGAGGTTGCGCGGGGGTCGGTGTAACTTGGGATGCTCCTGTTGTGATGGGCGCTGTAACTTTCGGCTCTGCTAATAGGAGGCGGAGTAGAGGGAGGACTGTCGGTTTTGGGATGCATCCATGATGCGAAAGTCACCTGTCGAGCTCATCTGTAGGCGCAAAGGTGTGGTTTTACACGTTGACGGACCGCGTTTTGCAAAGAGAGGAAACGGTGTTCTTCCTCTAACTCAATCTTTCTACTCCTGGTTCCTACTTTACAGTATCCTCCTTGGGATTATCTCCCTGGGGTTATTCTTCTCTAGCCTTGACCATGGCCAGTCAGAGACGGTTGTACCGACAACGCCGGCATGCCATGATCCTGCACTGCACACATTCGTAAATGTAGAGTGGAAGGCGATCATAGCACTCCTCACACCGATGCGAACCCCCGCGTGATCTCCATGTCGCGTGTTCGCACTCATGGTTTGCCATCAGGTTCCGCCTCTCCCTGTCCACCCGGTTTGCCCTTCCTGCGTCACCAAGCTGCTGGGCATCGCGATTCACGATGGCATTGGCACGGGCAACCAAGCGCTCTTCATTCCACTGCTCGCAACGGCACGTCTTCCAGCGCAGGCCGCAGAGGTAACAGAACTGAGCTCCACACCGACAAGCTACACACGCGTAAGTCAACTATGGACCGGAACCCGAGATAGACAAGATGAGAAACAAACTTACTCATATGGTTGCATCCGTGCTCCAGCTCTACCAGACGGTGGCAAGAGTAGCATTGCTGCCACCCGTTCTCGGCCGCGACCCGAAGGAGCTCTTGAACGGCCGGGTCATGGGGACAATCACCCTCGTGCGAAGGACGCTTGCACGTCACACACGTCGTCTTGCGACACCGAATGCAGGTCGCCACTTCCCCATTGATGAACTGCTGCGGGATGAATGTAGAGCATGTCGGCAGATGACAGTATGTTCTGTTTGGTGTCTCCATCTCAGCCTTTTTGGCCAGAAACTCTCCGGCGAGCTTCGAGGGAAGGGAGGTCCGGCAGGACTCGAGGGGAATTGGCTGGTTGCAGCAGCGAGGAGGAAACAAGGATTCATCCGACAACGAGGCCGTGAAGAGGCTCTCCAAGCACCCGCGGCAATACTCGTGAGAACATGGGAAGCGGGACACGTCTGCACTATAGTGCTTGTCTCCGCAGCCAATGCACTCGATCTTCGGTTTGCCTGCATCTCCTCTTGTCCGTGGAACTGGCCGGCTGGCGGCCCATGCGGAAGATTCGGCCGGTTGTTCGCTGCTTGTCGGCGAGACGTAAAGAGCCTCGAGCCTGGCCAGAAGCTCTTCATCTGGAATCGTCAGGGCGGAGGTGGGCCTGGCAGGAGTCGTCCGTATGGCCCCTGTGCTCAATCCGCAAGCGAATTCTCGATCCAGGGCCGCTTGCTCCTCTTCCAGCACGATGGCACTGATTAGGTCGGCATCGGACCTGACGGCTCGGGCGATGCTGCCGCAGATGGATCGGTCCGAGGCGACCGCCGCACACGATGCTAGGTCGGCCTCGTAGAGCTGAAGAGCCAAGTTGAAGTCGTCTGTCTCTCCTTCACGAGCCTTTCCTTTTCTTCCGTTTTTGAGCATCTCCAGGTCCTCACGCTGCAGCTGCAGGGCGAGATAGAGATCTTCCGAAGCCAAACTGCTGGCATACATGATGACCGTAATGATGATCTGCTGGCATATCAGTTGACTGCGGTCCCAGACTGTTGGTCCTCCAAGGGATCAAACCTGATTACAGCGAATGTGACCAACGAAACACTGCAAATGATGCTGGTCCAAGCCACCAGTGAAGACTTGATACAGAGAAGCAACGCTGAGGCAACGAAGAATGGTAGGTGATGATGGCATCACCAGGCGATGGCTTGCTTGCAACAAGACTGCTATGGCAGCAGAAGGCAAGCCAGAGCGGAGAAAGAAAGAAAAGCACAAACATTCTCTCCACTGCCCTCCGTTTGTTTGTCCAGCCCGGACCGGCCTGCCGGTGTCCGTGGGTTGCTGCACAGTCCCGGATTCGTTGTGAACAGCACACAACCTAGCAATGCACGGTTCGTTGGGAAGGTTGGGCAAAACCACTCACGCAAGACCACCAGCTGATGCCCACAGCCCAAGACGGTGGGCCTCACAAGCCGGGTCGACGCCGGTTGGTGCACGAGACGAACGGGCAAGCCACCTCCAGCTTCCAGCCATACATGACCATGGGTAGGTAGATAGGTACCTACATACAAATTTCATCCACCAGTCAGCCAGGTCAGTCTCCGAAGTAACGGTGACGTCTTGTCTGACGGAGAAGCTGTTTTGTCTTCAAGTGGCGATAGACTTGGCCTGTTCCTTAAACCCTAACCCCCAGCGCTCCGTTGAGGTTTCTCTAGAGCCCAGCCTCAACTCCTTGCCTCCTCTCAACATTCACAACCACATCACCGCGCCTCAAAGCCAGCCATCTCACTGGCAAGAGCCATGGAAGTTTTACATCTTGATCTCCCAAATGTGAGAGACCAGCTCGTGGCAGCTGACAACCCAGCGCGCACTGATGCGTCGCGACCTGGGATGGACCACACCCGATGCGCCGCTCTCCACAACTACCTTGTGTCCTACGCCTGGATTGCCGAAGGCCGTCCGCTCACCAGTCTGCATGGCAAGAGCAATACCTTCTTTACCTTGTACGGCGCTGATGCCGAGGCTCTCCGTCCACGCCTTGACCCCTCACCCTCGGCCTTCCTCGACATCGCCATGCTGCCCCCCGTAGATGCTGCCTTCGGGTCGGCACCTTTCTTCTTCTGGGCTTCCCAGGTCAATGCCCAGGACCATCTCTTTGACAATCAAACAGCCGACCTACTTGACGAACCGGAAGACAGCCTGCTATGCCTCTACGATACTAACGTCGGCCAGGGCGGGGAGTCTGGCGGCGGTCTGTTCTACCATCAGGGGTACAATCGCGCCGCCGTCTTCATGCATATGGATGACTACGACTATTCGTTTCCTGTAAAGGCGCGCCTGCAGCTGTGGCATCCGCTCGAGACTGTACTCTCCAACTGGATCGACCTCGTTCATCTCGGCAAGATCACCGCCTCGCCGTCTGACGCGCAGGCCTTGTTTGGCAGTGAAAAGATTGGGCCCTGGGAGTGGCACCCTTACAGCGATACCCAAGTTTCTTCTTGTGTCAGGGCCTGGAATTGCTTGTGCGATGCCATTGAGGCGCGTCGCAGATCGAAGATATCACCGTCTACGACCACCACCGCCAACAGCAGCAGCACGATCAAACGCGAACCGCTAGTCCAACCCGCTCTCCTCGACGCAGCTTCGGTCCCTGAGAACTGCTTTGCTCGGTCCTTTCTAACCCGCGCCCGCCGCCCAAACACCTTCCGCTACATTGCACCCGGGCTTCTCCTCCCTCCCACCGACACAGCCGAGTTTGTGGCAGCACAGCCCTTTACCAAACTCCTACGCGCCTCCGACGCCATAATCCCACCAGTCTGCCTCTTTACTACCGTCCGAAGCTCACCCCAAGCCGAGCTGATGAGAAGTCCTTTTTCCACCGACGGCTTCTACACCGGACCGTTGTCTGGCAACGAAAACCCACCCACCTTCCAGTTCCCATCCTCCGCCCCAGCCGGCGTCTACACCGAAGCAGTCGACCGCCAAAGCTACGACGTTGCCGAGGAAGGCTTCCGCCTGCTACTGCCTTACACATTAGACGGCGGCGGATGGGAATCGGACGCTACTGACATACCGACCGGCGCGCGCAAAAGCGACGGGTCGTTCGTCAAAAGGGGAACGAGCGCCGAGTTGTTCCAGCATAGGTATAAGCCTTTCGGGGGAGACTATTATCGCCCGCAGCGGCTGGAAAGGTTGTTGGAGAGGTGGTGTGAGATGGTTGTTAAAGGGGTTTGGGAGGTTGGGGAGCGGGAAGTGGAGGGTACGATTGAGAAGTTTAAGGAGGCTGACGGAGTGGCGTGGAGTTTGTATGTTATTCGGCCGAGTTGGTGATGGTTAATTGGGAAAGTGTTAGCGACTATAAACATCTCTCACCGGATTACACCGTCATAGGAGCAAATATATGTGTTGGGCATCGAGGACAAGATAATGTTGGAGAAAACAAGGCTGGAAGTGAGTTGATATGCATGTGCGGTAACATCATGCACAGGGAAAGAAGAAAACGGACGAGATGATGAGTGCGATAAGTCAAGACGGGCCGTTTGTGGACAGAGCTTGACATGACTGTGCCGTCCAGTTGTGAATTTTCTTGATCTCGACATCATACTGCACATATGTCTTTGAGGTGCTTCTAAACAGGAGAAGAGCAACGGCCAAGCTTTGACGAACGAGTGAGACTTCATCAGGTTTGGTGACACAATTTTGATGTTTGTTGATCTCTCAAATCCAAAACTAACTATTCAGATAATTCATTGTGTTGAAACCGGTGGAAGGTTTTTAAGAAAGTGCATGCCTCGGGCGGAATATTTGGGAGAGAGGGCACAGAATGAGAGGGGAAGAGCATAACGTTATTGGTCGTTGTCGGACTCTGGCTGTCTGGGTCAGGGTCGGCCCATGCAGTGAGTCCTCTGCTACTTTCCACTCAGGAATTCAGGGGCGAGAATGGCGAGCACTTCATGTTCAAGCCCTGGAAATCGCCGGCTTGTTCGAGTGACACCAAGCCACAGCACACCGCCCGAATGTCTTGAAACCAACCGACATCCCATCCTGGGAAGTGAACCACCCCCTTTTTCCGGACCACCGGGTCAGGAACAGATGACACGGCAGGCAGCAAGTGCCGACAGACAAACACATCGCCCACCGTGTGAAATTGTGCCAGACCTTGCAGATGAGACAACTTGTGCCACCGACCTCGGAGAGTTCCGGTGCGACGGTACTCCACCGTGACCCGAGCTGGAACCACGGCAGGGCTCTCAAGTGCTTACCCAAGACGTGAGAAATCATATTCATTTTGCTTTTTGATAACGTTTGTGACCCCCAGAAAGGAGCCCCGAGCTCTTGGTAGGAGGTTCAACGTTCAATAGTAACCACTAGTTCCGAGGTTCGACACGTGAAGTGCCTTGGAACCGGAAAGCCAGGGGGACGCAACCTGGAGGGGAAAGTTCTCCGCAGAGGGAAGTGCTTTTTGTGATGTGATGGGCCGACGGCATTTTCAATATCACCAAGCCGCCAGGGATGGCTTTCTCGTGGGGGTGATGGGATTCCCTGAAATCGGCCTCTCATGCTCGTCAGCTTGGTTCAGCCACCGACGAAGGACGGTCAGACTGGTAGCGGGTTACCCGCTGGGGCCGCGACAGGAATTTCACGAGCTCAGAGTCAGTTCAGAAGTCGGCCCTGGCCAAGCTGATCTGGATCAAGAGGCGTTGTCCGAGAGAGCAAGCCCTTGCTATCACTGCATTTCAGCTGAGCGCCCAAGGATCGCATTCCATACTGTACAGAATCCTTTGTCTGCGAGGAGCTCTCAGGCAAGACATGGCCCACCCGGCAACCCGGCGCATTGCACATGCAGAGAAGAGGCCCGGATTCTTGGCCGGGGGCCGTGTCTACTCGGGATTGGTCCGGAAGCTCGTGAGAAACGAAGCCGGCTGGCCACACCGGCCACACAGTGCTTGGCGCTAGGCCGGGGTCCTGTCTCGCGATCTCAAGCCACAGGGGCACTGGCGCGATCGAGGAATCCCAGGGTCGACGGGTGATCCGATGGGCTAACTAGCGGTGGCTTGCGAGGGAGAGCCAAGAGGGTGCCACTGAACCAGGGACGCAGGGATGCGCGGAATCCTCTCGAAACCACGAACAGCCCGGGGACTCTGGTCGCATACCACCACGCAATGACGGTTCCCGTGGGGGAGGCGCGCATGAACGGCTCATTTTCTCGGCAGATGGGCCAAGATCGCGTGGTCCGAGAATCGGATTCGACTTCTGCATCAAGCAAGCCATCCAGCTAGTGCAGTGTAGGACGGGAATCATTGGACGCTCGGGTGCATCGAGCAGCAGCACCAGCGCGCGCCACCAGCAAGCCACGGAAACAAAAGCAGAGGGTGGATCGGATCGGAATCATGAGGTTTGCCCTCGGGCGCTGATCGACAAAAAAGAGGCGGCGGCGAAGCTAACATCAACGGCCCGCGGCCGGGGCACTGGCCCAATTGGCGGGCCGATTGAGAGGGTGGGTGGGAGCCTGGAGGTGCTGTGGACTTGTGGCCTCAAGTTTTTAGCGAACGGCTTTTCTTGCGCCGAGTTTCTTTCCTGCCACTTCCAGCGCGGAAATTCCCGCCACTTGATGGATGCCTGCGAACCTCAACGGCCACCTTCCAGGGTCTCTCCTCCCACCGCATTCATGCAGTGCAGGCAGGTTCGCCTCGTATCGTATCGAAATGATTGATTCTTCTGGGCCTCGGTGGGTGGGGGTAATCTGTCAGCGGTGGACAGGCCATGCAAGTCGAAATGCAGTTGGCTGTTGCAAAGTGCCAGACCAACCACTCGACGCTGTGCGCGCATCCAAGGCATCCATCCACTGATGCATCACTGCCGTCGATGGCGCGTCCTAGGCCATTCTCTGGGTGCTATGAAGCATGCGAGACACCGGCCCGCCAGCACCATCATGGTCACGCCAGCACCGTCACATCGTCACCTGTCTGAGCCTGTCCACCATTCGTCAACAATCCAACTCGGTTGCATTCGAGACGGGCATTTCCCCCCTTCTTTTCTTTGCTCGCAGCATCCCCGGCCCTGGGATGCCGTCTCATCCATCTTATCCTTCCCGCACACAGCGCACCCTGTCCCTGGCCTGGACGGTGCTCCGACCAGACCAGGACTCGACTCCCTCAACGCCTCGCCCATCCCCCGCTAATCCGTACTCGTCCTGTACAGAAAAGGTACAGCCACCCATAAGAGGAAACGAGATGCCAGGGAGGGCCGCAGGCCAGGTTTCACTGCATCCAGCCGCTTTCCCCATCCATCTAATCTGAACCCCCCCACCGCGCTCGAACATGGGACGCACCGACTCTTTTCCGAAGAAACCAATCCTCATCGTAGGTGCCGGCGTGAGCGGACTGCTGCTGGCTCAGTATTTGCGCAAGACCGGCACCCCGGTGCCCGTCCGCGTCTTCGAGCGGGATGCCGACTTGGACACCCGCGGCCTGGGCTGGGGGCTGACCCTGCACTGGTCGCTCCCGGCTCTGCGGTCCCTGCTGCCCGAGGACCTGATCCCCCGCCTCCCCGAGGCCTACGTCGACCGCGCCGCCGTCGCCGCCGGCCGGCCCTCCGCCTTTCCGTTCTTTGACCTCAGCACGGGCGAGCTCAAGGCCAAGACCCCGGCTGCCTCCGAGTCGCTGCGCATTAGGGTAACGCGCGACCGGTTGCGCCGCGTGCTGGCCACGGGGCTGGATATTGAGGCATGTGTGATGCTTTGTGATGTGTGAGAGAGCCGGCCTGCTGACTCGGCCGTGTCCCGGTGGTTGTGCCGTAGTGGAACAAAGCAGTAAACAATGTCGAGACCGCACAAGACGGGACCGTCACCGTCGCCTTTGACGACGCTTCTTCCTACGAGGGCTGCCTCGTTGTGGCCTGCGACGGCGGCAGCTCTCGCATCCGTGGGCTCTTGTTCCCCGACCACCAAAAGTACCACATTCCCGTGAGGCTGATGGGCGTGAAGGTGGACTGCAGCCCAGAAGAGATTGAGCCGCTGAGGAAACTCGACCCCTATTTCCTTCAGGGTGCTGCATCTCAAAATGACTCGTTCGTGTACTTCAGTGGTGAGTCTGTTTTTACAACTTAGCCCGTGACTTATCTTGTTAAAGCTGACATGGACAGTTCTCGATGCCCCGGACAATACACCCGAAGGCAACGGCGGCAAGTACACCTGCCAGATGACCGTCTCGTGGCCGATCCGCCCCGGGTTCTTCGGCCAGGCCTCGCCCATCGCCTTCCCCGACACCAGCGAGGGCGGCATCGCCCTGATCAAGGAGTTCGCGTCCACCTGGGCCGAGCCGTTCCGGTCGCTCGCTCACAGCCTCCCGAGCGACACCGACGTCAAGTCCCTCGAGCTGTACGACTGGCCCCCGCCCAAGGGCCTGCGCACCGCCGGCCACGTGGCCCTCGTCGGAGACGCGCTGCACCCCATGGCCATGTGTATGTTCACCTTTTGACTCAGTCACTTTCACACCTCGAGTTCCATGTGCATGTCTCAATCCGGGGGGTCGTGTCCATGTCTCAGCTCCATAAATGACTCAACCCCGAAACATTGTCTCACACCCCATCCACTAACAAAACAAAACAGACCGCGGCGAAGGGGCCAACCATGCAATTCTCGATGTCCTCGACCTAGCCGAGCTCGTCCTCCCGTACATTCTCTCGTCAGATTCAGAATCCACCGGGTCGGCAACAACAGAAACAGACCTCCGCACCGCCCTCGACCGCTATGAAGACCGAGCCGTAGGCCGCACGCGTCCCGCCGTCCTCGCGTCGCGTCAAGCCTGCCTCGACGCGCACAAGTGGTCGCGCATCACCGACAAGAGCCCGTTGCTGAGTCGGCGGGTGATGAATCTTGCATTTGAGGAGGGAGATTTGGTTGAGTATGAATGACAGCAGTCTGCGAGGTGTAGCACAGCATTGGAACTTTCACCAACAGGCTCGGTTTCATTTCCTTTCTTAATTTTTCTTTTTTTTGCATAGGCAGCATCAATACAGGACATAGCGCCGGGACTTGTCAGCATTTCTTGTCGTTTATTTTGGAGTGTGGAGTGTTTGTGTGAATGCCGAAGGAGGCCGGGTGTGTGTCTGGCGGAAGACCGCAAAGTGGGGTTGTGTGCCGGGGGTGATCGACAGGGGGGTCGACTCTGAGTCTAGCCACGGAGTCTTACTCGATGCGGAAAGGGGCCGGGAGGATTCAGGCGATCATCTCCGCCGCGCTGTCCACTTCGCGTGAGCTTGTTTTCACGTTTTCACCTGCCTGCTGTGGGAAATTGGATCGGGTGCCTGTGTAAGCCGAGAGAGACAAGTCGAACCATCAAGAGTTGCACAAGTCGTTGTATCCGATCATGATTTATTTGCAAATCGTCAGTAGTATCGCACAGTGTAGCTCAATGGTATATGTATATGTACAGTCCTTGGTGTCCGGTCCCAAAAGAAACAAAATAGCAATCCCGCACCCGTGTTTGAAGCCTGATCCGATCCCTTGCGCCGCGCCGTCTGTCGCCATGTCATGGTATCTATGTGCTGTGTTATGGAATTTGTTGGTTGACTCAGTCGACTCGCACGCTGTACGTGACCGACTTGACAATGGTGTTGTCCGGGCTGCTCTTGAGGATGTTCTCCTCGCTGCCTGAGGAGTTGGCCCCCTTGACCGTGGCAAAGGTGCCCTTGCGCTGGCTTGAGACACTGCTGAGCTTGTAGGCGTCGCTCAGCTTGCCGCCAATCTTGCGACCACCTCCGCTGCCGTAAGCGTTTCCGCTGCCAGCGGAATACTTGTTCGTGTACTCCTTCGCCTTGCGGAGGAAGATGGGCGCCAGGAATGGGAGTGACGAAACCACGTTCTGTTGGAAGGGGCGCGGATTAGACATTGGGTGCAAGCTGAGGGGTGGGGCCCGAAACAGGGCCGGAAACTTACCCCGACGTTGAATTCGATCACGCCCCAAAGAATCAGCATGGTCGAGTTTCCGTCGCCGTACTGGATCCTATCGATCTGGAGATACCGGAAGACCGAGCAGAGGGTCGTGAACAGGCCGAGGAGGAAGATCACAATAAGACCGACTTTCTTGCCCGTGCCGACCTTGAGCTTGAGAAGCACCGGGATCGGGATGACGGCGACGACGACGTCGGACACAATGGTGACAATGGCGTATGCGGTGAACGACGGGCCCGGGGCGAGGCACGTGCCGGGGGTTGTTGGATCCCAAGATTTGTGTACCTGGACGATGTGACACCACATCAGCATCCGAACCGCACACCTGGGGAGGACAAGGCGTGGAGTCTCGGGCGTGGGACTTACCGGATTGCACGCCAGGATCAGGGTCAACGCACACCCCAAGTGGCCAGCCACGATGGCAACCATGGCGATCCAGACTACCCTCCGGTAGACGCTGTGGGTGGTTCCCTGGAAGAGCCGCAGGTAGCTGATCAACAGCGCAACCTTGAAGAAGCTGATGCCCAGCTGGTAGATGGGCCGGCCGGCATAGTTGGAGCGCGTGTACGGGATGAGGTTCTCCTTTGGGCGTGCCACGAGCGGGAGTCCGAGGCCAAACTTGGTCTCTGCACAAGGGAAAGCAGACATGTCAGCAGCCGGTTGCAATGCGAAAGCGAAAAGACAAAGAATCCAAGCACAGCCAAAAACATGCACGTACGGACGATGGTCATGATCGAGTAGATCAGGGCAAACACCATCGACAGCGCCGACATCCAGTCATCGGCGGCCAGGCCATGGTTCTTGTGCCGGATATACAGGCGGGCAGACACAATGGCGATGGAGAAGGCCGAGAGGATGGAGCAGATGGTGACAATGGTCCTCCACTCGGACAGGGCGTCGACCTCGGGCGTTGCGTTGTCGACCCAGACCATGACTGCCGTGCGTGAATGTGTCGGTGTATGTGGTGTAGATGGTGTGTTGCGTGGTCGACGGATCGATCGATGATCCCGGAAGACGATGGGCAACGGACCCCGCTGGTGGATTCGACGAGGGGGGAGGGCAGGAGAGAGCGTGGGAAGGAGTTGGGTGGGACAACTGGGGGGGGAAGAAATACAAGAAGTGATCGGCAAGCACAGCTGCCTGGAGTCGGGATACACAGTAAAAAAGAGTGAAGGGGTTGGCGGGAGATCAACACAGCGTGTCAGCTCTCTGCTCTGGAGTCGGGAGTCTGGGCCGGATCCTCGATCCATTAAGTCTAAATCTCGAGGCCGGTCCGACTCCCCACGCAGCCGGCTTGCCCCCGTGCCCTGCCAGCGCCAGCAGTTTCATTCTCAACGGCCCAGCCGAGTTACCACCACCCATGAAAGCAGCAAACACGGTGCCGTTCGCGTCATCCAACCGGGGAGGGGAGTGCCCAGGAGCTGTGATGAGACATCTCCAGCGCGGAATATTACTGCGAATCACCAAAAAGCACCGAAAGTGCTGCGGATGTCCTTCTCACCATGGTTCCATCGAGCCCGTGTTTGCCCTTGGGGGCACCCTGGCAGCGTGCCGAGCTGGGGGGAGCCAATCGCAAGCCTGGCATGTCTTGGGCGCAGGAAGGAGGTCTCTCTCGGGGGGCTGCATGGAAAAGCCCATGTTCCATGTTTGTGATTGCAGCCTGAGGTGTTTCCCAAGTTGCTCTTCTTTATTCTGCGCAGATTCCCGTACGAGCACTGCATGTATTCTGAATCCTAGCCTGTGCCCCCCCATGCCTTCCCCCGGCTTGCCAGGCAAGAACGGCATCTTTGTGGGCCGTCGGCCTTGTTGTGCCCGAGAGGGCAAGTCCTCGGCCGCGGTGATTGGTGTCGAGGCAAGCGACATCGCTGTCGCTTCCAGGTTCCTGCAATGATACCGTTGCACATTGCTGCGTCTCTCTTCCCCTGCTACCTGCCTTAGGCCGTCTCGGCAGAGCAGGTTGCATCCATGGCTGCATGCGAAGCTGCCGGAACGTCTTCCGACCAGGGCCCTGAGTGAACACCATTGATTCAGTGAACCAGACCCCCAGCCCATGTCGGTGGGGGGTGCAGCCTGCAGGGCAGGGGTGGGACTGGCAAATGGTGGGGTTGCATCGTGAACCCTGGTCGCCCGCCTTCAAGTCCCACCCCCCCCCCCCCCCCCCCCCACCCCCCCCCCCGGCCCCCCCGCCTCACCACCCGCCTCACCGAGGACACGACCACCCGGCCCCGGACAAGACCATCTA
>FTCU01000813.1_pt1 | contig 44433 bp, 53 predicted proteins | sample 1639521 | NCBI WGS metagenome assembly FTCU01 (sample SAMEA3914864, study PRJEB12502) | metagenome | biome: forest; material: soil | place: USA | collected 2012-03-12 | depth 0.3 m
CGTGACGATCTGGCGGGCGCCGGTGGCGCCGAGCGGGTGGCCCAGGGCGATGGCGCCGCCGCGGGGGTTCATCTTGGCCCAGTCGAGGCCGAGGTTGTCGCGGCAGTAGACGGCCATGCTGGCAAAGGCCTCGTTGACCTCGACCACGTCAATGTCGGCGAGCGAGATGCCGTGCTGGGCGAGCAGCTTGGGGATGGCGACGGTCGGGCCGATGCCCATGATGCGCGGGGCCAGGCCGGCCGTGGTCGAGCCGACGTACTTGGCCAGGATGGGCTGGCCCAGCTTGATGGCCGTGGACCGCTTCATCAGCAGGACAGCGGCGGCTGTGCGCGTGTGCTCTGTCAGTGCGAGCCCAAGAGAGGAGACGCAGCAAGATTCTGCATGGGGAAAGAGAAAAAAAACTCACCTCCGTCGGTGACCTGGCTGGCGTTGCCGCCGGTGGTGGTGGGACCCCATTGCGGGAAGGCAACGCGGATCTTGCCCAGGCTCTCGGCCGTGGTGCCGGCACGGATGCCGTCGTCCTGGGTGAGAGTGACCTCCTTCCACTCGCCCTTGGCGTCCTGGATCCTGGTCTTGATGGGCACGATCTCGTCGGCGAACAGGCTGGCCTTTTGGGCGCGCTCGGCGCGCTGGAAGCTCTCAGCGGCGTACTTGTCCATCTCCTCGCGGGTGATGCCAAAGTCGCGGCTGACGTTCTCGCTCGTCCAGCCCATGGGCTGCATGCAGTCGGAAGACTCCGGAGACTGCTTGGTCACCTCCTCGTCAAAGGGCTTCTCCAGCGCGTCACCGCCGATGCTCATCTGTTCGGCACCGAGCGCAATGCCGACCTCGATGGACCCGCTGCTGATGGCGTGGGCAATGTCGGCGACAGCCTTGAGGCCCGAGGAGCAGAAGCGGTTCAGGCTGGAGCAGCTGGATGTGTTGGGGAAGCCGGCGGCGAGCGAGGCGGCGCGCAGCTTGTAAGCGGCCTTGCTGTCGGAGACCTGGTGTCGAGAGTTGTCAGCAATTTTGCACGATCGGTGGACAGGGGAGGCGGCGGTAGAGGGCACGCACATTTCCAAGGCAGAGATCCTCGACGAGAGCAGGGTCGAGATTGCTGCGCTCCCGTACCTCCTTGAGGATGGCATAGATCATGTACTCGAGGCTGGTGTCCTTGAAGCCGCCTTTCTTCGCCTTGGTCAACGGCGTGCGGACGGCGAGGGTGATGACGATGTCGTCGGCATTCTTGGAGGTGCTGTGGCGCGGGACGTTAGCGACTGCCACACGTGCAAACAAACTTGCTTCTCGGCAGAAACGAGGGCAAGGGCGAGGCCGGGGGCGTACATCTGGTTGAGCGCGCTGCCCGGAGACAGGTGCTTGAGGATGGAGCCGATGCGTTCAACAGCCATTGTTGCGGTATAGAGATGCGGGATGGGCCGGGTGAAGGAGGGAGCGGTTCGTTGTGTCTTGCCAGAGGAGTTGCTGAAGACGACGCGACGGTTCGCAAGCTGGCAACGGGCTCAAATATAGCATGCGACGCCGGCGGTTGATGGCGGCAACGTGGTGGTTACCATCGCAGTGGGGTGCGGGTTGCCGAGGCATCTCTCGGTCCTGGCCACTGATCACCTCGTCTGTTCTGGGGTAAAGTGACCCGAGAGCCGGATGCACCTGTCTCGGCCTGCGGGGCATGCCGCCGCCAGGCGGAATGCCCCAGACGCGGAATGTCAGACGGCAGCGTCGGGCTCCACCGCCGGCAGTTGCATGGCGTTCCCTTGGTCGCAAATAAATAATAAAAGCCCTCGCTGTCCGCTGCCCGGGGAGACTGGAAGGTTGATGTCGTTTGTTGTGCGCGATGCGATGCACTGTTTGTCGTCACTCTCCGCAAAGTGGCCTGAGAACACAGCAACGGCTCCAAAGTCCCAGTATGCAATCAGATTACAACACCGCATTGCCTTGTGCTGGCCAGGTACATCGGTGGTGTTAATCCGGGTTGAGCTGGATGCCGGCGCTCACTCAGTCCCTGATTTTGGCAGAATTGCCACTGGCACTGCCCTTGATGATGGGACGTTTTCACCCATCTGCCAATTCCCCATTGCCCGACCGAGTCTTGCTCAGGGGCCTCGAGTGGGCTTGCGTTGCGGCCCTCTGCACCCACCATGCGGATAATTCGGCGCATGCAAAGAGGCAAACCTTGCAGCCGCCACAGCGCCTCGCAGGGACGCACTGAGGAAAGCATTGCGGGACGACGGCAGGCCGGGCCTCCGCTGCATCCGCCTCCGGGCTCAGGGTTGCTCGACGGGCAGCGGGCACCACGGATGGACGTCATCCCTCTCCTGTCTCGAGGACCCTCGCTGTCCTGGATTGGACGGTGCCCACTCCGTGTTTCTTGGCGCAGCTTGGCGCAGCTTCTGAAGCTCGATCTATCGACCGCTAAGCCCCAAACGGCCCAAGGGCCCTGTCCCCCTGCGGCTGGACTCCACCAAAAATTGGCAGGGCCCTGGTTCTGGGCTTGGCCTCAACTTTCAGCTCGCGTCCCGTCGATCACAGCCCACCCACCAGAAAATCCATGGTGTCCCCCCCCCCCGGCGGCGGATGTTGGTCCAACATGGCCTTGTCTCTTGTCCTGTCGGCCCCCTTTCGTTTTCCTTGACAATTGCTTCTCCAGGTCTGCCCGCCGACGAGTCACTCGTTTTCCTCCAGTCGGCAGCGACCAGACCACCGAGATCCTGTCCAACGCCGACACCCCTTGGCATCGCCGAGCCTCCCGAGCCTGCCGGGTTTGCCGAATCGCGAATCTCTTATCTCGAGGACGACGGCCTTGCTGTGTCGATCTTTGAAGGTTTGCCGCGCAGTCTTCAACTCGGCTTCGCCAGCGTTGGTCCTCCGGGCGACCATTGACGGGCTTGTCCGACTCAATCCCTCACCATGCTGCTGCACCCCGTCGCGTTGGCCGCCTTGTTGGCGGCCGTCCCTTCGTTCATCGCCCCAGTCGCCGCCACCTCCTCCTCGAAGCGCGGCCTCGTCTTCACGCCGAATTCGACCACGCGAGCCGACGACAAGATCTGGGTCCAGAAGCCCTCCGACTTGACATGGTACTACAACTACAAGCCGAGCCCCGACTCGACCTATTCAGACCTCCCGCAGTCCCAATTTGAGTTCGTGCCCATGATGTGGGGTGCGCCGTCCAGCACCAGCGACACGACCTTCTTGTCCACCGTAAAGGGCCTGATCAAAGACCAAGGAATCAACATCACGAATGTGCTGTCGTTCAACGAGCCCGACGGCCCGTACTCGTGGGGTGGGAGCAACATGGAGCCTGCAACTGCGGCCCAGATCTGGGTCAACAACATGATCCCACTCCAGCAGATGGGCGTTCGGGTCGGGTTGCCGGCGTGCACGGGAGGAACAACTGGCGTGCCATGGCTGACCAAGTTTCTGTCCGAGTGCTCCAAGCTGGTCAGCACCGATAAGAAGCAGCAAAACTGCACATACGACTTTATCACCATACATTGGTATGGCAACTTTGAAGGCCTGGCGAGCCACATGGGAGAATACTCGGCTGCGTGAGTTTCATCCGTAGAACCACCCCTGCTCCTGAGCGCTGTCGGCTGACCTGATGCATCCCCAGCTTTCCCAACAAGACCATGTGGATTACCGAATACAACCTCAACGACCAAGATTTGGCGACAACACAGTCATTCTACAACACGTCGGCTGAGTACTTCGACCGTCTTGACTCCGTCGAGCGGTACTCGTTCTTCGGCGCTTTCCGCAGCGACGTGTCAAACGTCGGCCCCAACGGTGCCATGCTCAGTGCCGGCGGTAATCTCACCGATATCGGGGCTTGGTATCTTGGCCGCCAGGCCACTGGTGTGCTGCCCACGAGTGGCAAGAAGTCGTCGGCCTTGCGCTCGGTGATTCCGCAAGTAGGTGTTGCAATGTTCGGCGCTTTGCTTGCCGTCATGCTGTTCGTTTAGGGCCTAGACCTCGCCCCTTGGAGCACGACAGCGCGGGAGATGTGCCGTGCGGCGGATTTTTGCTTCGTTTTGGACATATTCAGACATACTTCCGCACGTGCATGTATGCCATGCCGTCTTCGGTTGGCACTTCTTTAATGCTTCTCCTGTATTACATCTCACATGTACAACATGCATCAGATCAGCGGTGTGAGAATCAGTCAAGCCTGGGCGGTAAAAGTTGCCCGACGTGGCGGGCTCGCCTCCCGGAGTAGGGCCGTGGGTGGGAAAGAGGGCAAACGTTCGTCGAGGGGTGCTCCCAATCAGACTCGAGACACGGGGCATCCCGTATGTCTCGAAAGCTTCCCGTCACCTTCTGGATTCGAGTCGAGGTTCAGGAGTCCGTGAGACATGCCCAGCGGGGAAATGTCCAGAGCCCGATCTCCGACAGCCGACTTTGTGACACAGCGGGCCTGCCGTGATAGATATTCGACACATCGCGACGAACTTCCTTCGCCCAAATGATCGTTCCCAAGCACCCTGACTCTTGTTACGGTCCCTATTATTGATTCAAACCCAACGAATACTCATGGATCTTAGCCAAGTGAACGGAGCTGAGGCTGAGTGCCGTTCCTCGACTGACGGGGCTGGAGTCGAACAAGCCAACAACTTCAGAGTGACGTTGACTGAAGAGGATGTACGAGCCCCTTGATCTGGACTCGTCGGACCTGCCGCATGAGAGAGAGGCTGACTCGGCGACCGCGCCAGAACCGACGAATCTGCAGGAAAACAGACCAGGCCATTTTGACGATCCTGGTTTGGGTTTACTTCCTCCAGGTGATTATTCTCTTGCCTAAAATGCGCAGCAGGCGCTCATCCCGCAACCAGGTCCTCGATAAGATCGTCCTCGGACTCAGCGCCATCTTCGGCCTGAGAGAGGACACGCACCTCGACGGAAACCAGTACTCGATCGTGGCAGCCATGGGCCCGTCCGCACAGCTGGCATGGCAGCCGTTCTCATCCATGCTCATTGTCAAGGTTCCCCACCGCATCTTGATGCCGGCAATGGTATTGGGCTGGGGCATCGTGCAGATCTGCACACCCGCATGCCACAGCTTTGCCGGCCTGCTTGCCAACCGCTTTTTTCTCGGACTTTTCGAGGCCGGCTGTCTCCCGCTGTTTTCCGTCATCACGAGCCAATGGTATCGACGGTCCGAGCAGCCAATGCGAGTTGCGTTGTGGTTCGGCACCAACGGGGTGGCAACTATGGTGGCTGGTGCGCTTTGCTACGGCCTCGGCCATCTCCAACCAGGAGCCCTGGCCCAGTGGCAATGGTTAGTGCCCTCGCTTTACTCCCCTTGTTTGCTTCTCTCCGGAGGTAGGGTTGACACAGAATTCGGACAGGGTATTCTTGGTCACCGGCCTCCTCACCATTGTCACCGCTCCCTTCATCTACTGGAGGTTGGATAACGACATCTCTTCCGCACGCTTCTTGACTGCCGACGAGCGGGCTCGAGCGTTGGAGCGACTCCGCGCAAACCAGACCGGAGTTGGGACCCGAGAGCTGAATTGGAATCAAGTTGTCGAGATGTTCTTGGACATAAAGTCTTACTTCTTCGCCACAATAACCTTCGCCATCGTGCTAGGCGCCCAGATGCCTTCCACCTTTGGACCACTCATCTTGAAGAGCTTCGGTTTCGACAAGTACATGACGACCCTGCTCAGCATCCCATTTGGGGCCTTTCAGTGCCTCATCATTCTGACTGCCGCCTGGGCGACCGTCAGGATGCGGTGGAAGTCGCCCGCCTTACTTGTCATGTTGGTCTTTGTCTTGACCGGCCTCGTCTTACTGTACACACTGCCCCGAAGCCATTCTTACCTCCCCGGCTTGCTTGTTGGGTATTACTTCCTCGCGTTCAATTTTGGCTGCATCAATCTTACTGTGTCTTGGATTTTGGCCAACACAGCCGGGCAGACCAAGAAATCCACCATGATGGCTCTATTCAATGCTGCCTCGGCCACGGGGGCCATCGTCGGCCCTCTGCTCTTTGACGCTGCGGACGCACCCGAGTATCGTTCCGGGCTCCGGAGCACCATGGGGGTGTTTGTTGCCCTGTTTGTCGTCGTCTTGCTTCAGGTTGGCAACTTGGTCTTATTAAACAAGTCGCAGGTCCGGCGGCGTATCATGAACGGAAAACCCGGCTACGTCCATGACCACTCGATGGAGAGCAAGTATGTGGATATGCGGAAAGAAAACACGGGAACTATTGGAGATCAGGCATTCGCGGACCTCACAGACCGTCGAAACGACGAGTTTGTCTATGTCTACTAGCGGGAGGAGAGAAGCACCGTTCGGGACTTGGGATCTTGGCCGCTCCACCCAGTCTGATACAGCCGGACGGCCCATCCCGGGTCGAGCTCCGGACCCCGCCCGGAGACTGGGGTCCCACAACCTTCGCTGCGTTCCGGCTAAATACGGGAGTGGAGCTGTCGTGTTCGTGGGGACTGCATATGCCGAGAGCTCTGTGCCCCTCCCCCGCGGACCCTTCCCCAGCACTGTAAATAGCGACTCCAGAGCTGTTGAGTGACTGACTTTCGTCTTCTTCAAATTGTCAAAGTGCATGTTACTGTGCCGCTAGCCACGATGCCGCAAGTCCGCAACCCCATTCTCCCAGGCTTCAACGCCGACCCGTCCATCCTGCGGGTCGGGGACGACTACTACATCGCGACGTCGACCTTTGAGTGGTATCCGGGTGTCCAGATCCACCACTCCCGCGACCTCGCCAACTGGGAGCTGGCCATCCGGCCCCTGAACCGCAAGAGCCAGCTGGACATGCGCGGTGACCCGGACAGCTGCGGCGTCTGGGCACCCTGCTTGACACACGACGGCGAGAAGTTCTGGCTGGTATACACCGACGTCAAACGCAAGGACGGCTCCTTCAAAGATGCGCACAACTACATTGTCAGCGCCCCAGCAATCGAAGGCCCCTGGTCGGACCCGGTCTACGTCAACTCGTCCGGCTTTGACCCTTCTCTGTTCCACGACGAAGACGGCCGGAAGTGGTTTGTGAACATGCTCTGGGATCACCGCCGCCGGCCATTGCTCTTTGAGGGCATTGCGCTCCAGGAGTTCGACCCCAAGGCCGGCAAGCTCGTCGGGCCGCGCAAGAACATCTACCAGGGCACTGACCTGGCCCTCGTCGAGGGGCCGCACCTGTATAAGCGCAACGGGTGGTACTACCTCCTGACCGCTGAAGGCGGGACGGGATACGAGCACGCCTGCACCTTTGCCAGGTCTCGCGACATCTGGGGCCCCTATGAGACACATCCGCAACAGTACATCCTGACGAGCAAGGACCACCCGAACGCGGCGCTCCAGCGTGCCGGCCACGGCGACATTGTTGACACCCCTGATGGCCGCACTTACTTGGTGCATCTGACTGGCCGTCCGACAACGCAGTTCCGCCGCTGCGTCCTGGGCCGCGAGACGGCCATCCAGGAGGCGTATTGGGGTGACGACGACTGGCTGTACGTCAAGAACGGCCCCGTCCCCAGCCTCTTTGTCGACCTGCCTGCCGCTCGCAACGATGACAAGTACTGGGCCGAGCAGCGGTACACTTTCGAGTCCGGCCTCCACAAGGACTTCCAGTGGCTCCGCACGCCCGAGACAGACCGCATCTTCAACACGGACGGTGGGAAGCTGACGCTCATTGGCCGCGAGGCCGTCGGGTCCTGGTTCGAGCAGGCGCTGGTCGCTCGCCGGCAGACGCACTTTTCATACGACGCCGAGACCGTCATCGACTTCTCGCCAACCGACGAGCGCCAGTTTGCCGGCCTGACAGCGTACTACTGCCGCTTCAACTTCTTCTACCTGACCGTCACAGCGCATTCCGACGGAAAGCGAGAGCTGCTCATCATGGCCTCCGAGGCGTCTTGGCCAATTGGAAACCTTCGTTTTCCTTTTCCGGAGGCCGTGCCGCTCCCCAACGAGGGCAAGGTCCGTCTGGCCCTGACTATCAGGGGAAAGGCTCTGCAGTTCTTCTATGCTCTGGAAGGAGAGGAGCTGAAGAAGGTTGGCCCGGTGTTTGACGCCAGTATCGTGTCAGACGAGTGCGGCGGCCACCAGGCGCACGGCAGCTTCACCGGTGCCTTCGTTGGTGTTGCGGCCTCGGATTTGAACGGAACGGCCGCGCAGGCGAGCTTCGACTACTTTGTGTACAGGCCGGTAGAGCACCAGAGCGACCGATACGAGATTTGAAATCGGGGTTGGAGCAGGGTAGTGTCGTTGATGGACGAGTGTGTCTCGGAATAAAATATATGCAAGATTGGGCCAAGTCTTTCTTTGAAACATACTGTCCGGATTGCAGACCCCGCCCTTTTCCTTCTTAGTATTAATCTCTTACTCTTTTTTTAATAGCACAGCATGCATGACATGTGATCTATACATGCGAAAGGACAGGCCGCTCCTCGGTATCGTTTCATCTTTGAGGCGAGCTCATCGTCAAAACCAACAACAACGGAAGAGGCTGTTCTAGCCGTAATTAGAGCATGGCTGAAGTCTCAATCATAAAAGTGGTCACTGAGCACCTCATCAAATAGCTAACTATTCGTATTACTGCCTAGCTGCAAGCAGTCAATGCCTCCCAATAGCAGGAGAAAGGGGGGGAAGAAGAAAAGAGAGGTAATGCCAGCATCGCCGCGGTGGAGCCCAAGTGCCACGTCAATCATCAGATCCTGCCTGCTCCGGAGTAGGAGGGGCATCAAGGAAGTCCATCAACTCCGGAAACTCCTCGAAGAAATACCGCTTAACCTTCTCTGCCTCATTGCACAGTCCGTGGTCGAGCATGACTCTCCTTAGGGCCCTGACGTTTTCGGGTGTAATGAGGCCGGTACTCGCCTGGACCCCAAGAAGATTGCCAAGGGCCTTATCTCCAGCGGCTTTGCTTGGAGCAGAAGGGGTGTTGTTGTTGTTGTCGCTCGCTGTGTCGGTGGCCACCTCATCCAAGTCAAAGAGTGTGCCTGCGGCGTTGTTCCAATCGCCCCGGGAGATACCGGCTTTGTTGGACCACCAAGGCCAGCCGATAGAAACCTCGTCCTCAAAGCTCTCTGCCATCTCCACCAGTTGGCTGACGCCGACATTCAACCATATCGGATCGTCCGGGTTGCGCTTGACAAGCGCAGCGATCTTGGGGATGCAGAGCTCCAATCGGGCGAGCAGTACTTGTACCGATTCGTGGTCGGGGTCGGGCTGACTGGTCACCTCAGACACAATGGTGGAGAAGATGCTGCCGAGAACTTCATTCAACTTGCTGTCGTAGTCCTGGACCTTCGCCGGTGGGTTCATCACCCAAGCGAATCGGTTGAATGGTTGGCCGAATGTAAGACGAATGATTTCGTATGCGATCATCCGCTGCAGGCGAAGGCCCTTGACAAAGGGCGGGATCTGTGATTCGAGCCGCAACTGTTCGCAGAATTTCCGATTCATCTTGTCTTCGGCCACATCGTACATAGTGCCAGTGACGTGCAAGATGGTCCAATCGACTGTCCTCTCATTGCCAATGCGAAACAGGCGCCCGATAACTTGCAAGATCGTGGGCCAATTCCACGGGTATTGCATGATCAGTCCCCTGCAGCAGCATTTGTGGAGATTGAGTCCTGCAACCGAGAGACTGATGCTCAAGACGAGGCAATGCATGCGGCTTGTTTTGTTGTTGAATTGTTCAACAATGTTCTGCCGCTCTGCTTGGCTGTGTGACGCCCGAATAGACGCGACATTGAAGGATAACTTATCCAGGAGCGCGTATGCAATCCTACAGCATGGTTAGCTTGCACTCGTGAACCGCGCTGACTTGCGAGCATCTGAAATCAGCGACCGGCTTCCATAACCAGTTGGCGTCTCCATTTGCTGGCATAGATCATTTAAAAATCCGGGATACTTACTACTGCAGCCATGGGTTGTTGACCACGATCAGGGTGCGCTCACCCTTCTTCCAGTTCTCGTGTACGAGCTGGACCATGCGATGGAGCACCGGGGAGTCGTACATGACGAAATGCGCCATTTCTGCGCGGCCCCTGGGAATGGCGACTTTGGCTGGGCAGAGCATAGCGAACAGGTACTCCAGTCCACCGTCGACGCCGTTGTTGCGCAAGTACTCGGTATGCGCCGCTCCGAGATTGGGAGTGCCACCGGCCCCGACTCTCGCCTTCCTCTTCAACTCCTGGCGCCCTTCAACCTGACCGAGGCGAACAGCCTTGTCAATGCCGTCGGCCAGGATCTCCTCTCGGGTGAGCGTTGTCCAGGCATCCCGCTGAAGAAGCCGATATGATGCGTAATCAAAACTCACAAGCCACAGAGCGCGGAAAATAGTGAAGTTGATTGCACCAGTCGTCTCAGGCCCAGATTCGCTGCCGGCATCTTGGGTATCCGGGCTGACGACGACTTCGGCTGCATCACTGTTGTTTTTGATGTTGTGGAGGCTCCGGTGAAGCTCTGTGACGGTCGTTGCGACGGTATACGCGATTGTCCTGTTCGCATAGCCCAGCTTATCGACATGTACCGAGAGGCCGGGCATTCGGTCCCTTGGGTAGCGAGTTTTGCCGTCTGGCGTCTCGAGTGGTGTCTGTGCCGATCATTTGAGCAATAGGACGTCCGCGATCGTCTTGAAGACCTGGTCTGAGGCCTCGATGTCGCATGTGCCGCCATCCATCTTGTGCAGCTTGATCACGCTCAACGCACGCGGAGAGAGACACCAGAAGCGCTTTCCTGTCGCCTGGTAATACTCCCGAAGAGGGAGGTCCTTGTGCTGCTCGGACTCGAAGAGAGCCTTGTCGATGAGAGCATCTGTGTCCTGGTCGCGCTGCTTGGCGACCATGTCTTCGTTGTCTCTCAATTCGAGCTTCGTCATCCGTCGCGACTTGGGTGCCACGAACTCCTGATATGATCGGTATACCGTCGCTACGTACTCCCACTCAACATTGTTTGGCAGCTTCAAGTCGAGCTTCGAGACTGCCTAAGCCAGCGATGCCAACGCTCGGATGTCTGCAATGCTGTTGAGTGTCGGCGTTGCGGACAGCATGTGAAAAGCCCGTGAATGCTGTAAGAGGAGCCGGATGTACCGAGAGGCCCCTGATTTGATGTTCCGGAGGACTTGGGCCTCGTCCACGATGACGCGATCCCACATAGAGCCTTCCAACGGAAGCGATAAGATGTAGGCCTTGATTGGGATTGTCTCGCCGGACAGATGCTCTTTTGACATCCAGTCCTTCTGGAGCTCGAGCCTTTTTTTTGACTTGGGTCTGGAAATGGGCCTCGTTCGCCGGAGTCAACACGGTTAGCGCTTCCCACAGGTCTTCGGCGCTCCTGCTATCGAGATGCGTGCTTTCCTCCTCAATAAGTGCCTCGATCTGAGAAAAGAGCATCTCATTCTTGACCGATTCATCGGACTCGAAATCAGAGGTGGCTGCGTCCACCTCGTTGTGGAGGTCGTCGTCGACAGACTGGGCCTTCGCCTTGCCTTCGGATACCGATTTGGCCCTGGTGGCACTAGTCTTCCGTTTTTTGATGGCAGGACTCGTCTCGATGGCACCCTCCCCGTCCTCAGATTTGGACAAGGCCTTCAGCCCCTTCTGTCTATAGGAGCGCTTCAGAGCCAGCCGCCCATCCTTGATCTTGTGTTGCAAAAGATTCAAGTGGTCCTGAGTCGTCACCGGGGCGTTTTTATCCTCACTGATGATGTCAAGAGTATAAGGCTCTCTGGCCGCGATGCTCCCCGGATAGTACCGCACTTCAGTGTGGGAGCCGAAGCGGCTTCGGAAGGTCGGGATGCTTGTGAGGACAATCGTCAGGCAGTTCTGCAACGGCAAAGTCAGCAACTCTGGCTTCCTCATGGGGGTGCTCGCAACCGGAATTGGCAAATTAGGCAGGCCACGGGCACAAAGGTAAGCCAGGCTGTCAGCAAGCTCTGGTTTGCTCCAGGGAATACTTGCAACCGGAATCTGCAAACCAGACAACAAGCATTCTTCCCGCGTGCTCGCCACCAGGTTACGGGTTTTGACTTGCCTTTGGGTCGTCTTTGTGTGACTTCCACTTCTGCATCAGGCCGCGGATCCCTTCGCCTCGCTTTGACGCCTCAGCTAGCGGAGAATTGCTGCCATGAGAACTGGGATGGCCATGCACGACAACCAGTGTAAAGATCTCTCCGAAGAAGCCCATGATCTCATTGAAGACTTGGGCGACGAGGTTGGGAGGCTCGAAGAAAATCGTCGGCCATGCATCGACAGATTCGCCGGCTTCTTTGCGCCGCTTCCACTTGTAATACGACATCAGAGCTAGAAGGACCGCTGTGACCGTCTTTCCTAGTCCGACGTCGTTTCCAAGAATGGTACAGGGCATAGGGGACCCCTCGGCGAGATGCATCGCATATGCATCCGCCAGCTGATGCGGCATGACATAGAAGCCATCCACGGTGCCATGGATGTGGATCTTGGTCCAATCGAACCTGGACGGATCGCCGACGTCTATGCCCACCGCCCGGGCAGCCGCCACCATGTCCACGTCGGGGTTCATGTGCCGGCTTGCCATGTTGCTGATGGCCGCCGTGTTTTCGACGAGCTTCCGGACATCGTGAATCGCCTCCTGTGTGCTGAGCCCAGAATGGCGCGACTCAATATGGGCCATCTCGGACATGAAGGCGTCCTGCTTTGCGACAAAATCTTCAATTTGGTCCTTCGCCGTGAGACCGCCGAAGTGACGGATTACATCTCGAGTGATGAGAGATGAGGCAGGTGAAAGGAAGTTGCGGGCTAGCGCGTCCAGCAATATATCCAAGGTCATGCTGTCCAGAGGAGGAGGTTGATGCAGCTGGTTAATCGTTTTGTTGACAGAATTACCACCGGCGCGTTCGTGGGGCAGCAACCGTGACACGGCGGGATTATCCTGTAGGAGAATGGTCATGTGTGTGTTGAGCCGATTCATCAACTTCGTCCCGAGGTCGGTAATGACCGGTTGACATTCAGACGGGGGAATGTCGCTCCGCACGGAGTTGAATAGCTCCATATCATACCGAGCGAAGGCGAGAATGGGGTGGTCGTTTGCCGCCGAGAGAGGAGACTTGGGCTCGGACAAGTTGGCCTGCCAGTACCCAATATCATCTTTACGCCCGTTGAAGGAGCCTTTCGGCGTGTCGAGGTAGAGTTTTGCGCTGCGTCGATACCGGGAGATGAGGAGCATGTATACTCCCCGGAACCAGTCGTCAACCGTGAAGCCATAAAGCCGGCCGTCTACGTCTTGGCCGTTGGCCCCAAACTTCTGCTCATAACGCGCCTCTGCGGTTTCATCGCTTGCAACTCGGGCAAACTTGAGTAGCATGCAGACGTTGGCAAGCACGGTCAGATTGTAGTTGACCGAGTCGGGTTTGGCACGCAGATTGACATCGCCATTGCGAACAAGCCAGGATCGCCAGGCGGAAACCCTAGCCACACCGTCCAAGATCGAATTTCCGTACTGATCATCCTTCACTCCAGCGAGAGAATGAAACACATCGGTGAGGTTGTTGGCGTGTTTAGTTGCGCTGGTATTATGCACCATGAATCGGTTCAAGTGACCAAGCAAGTCGGCAGCTATGGACACGTTAGCCAAAGGTCCAAGTAAGCACGCTCGCATCTGGAATTGCGGTATTCGTGACACAGCGCCACGTAACCCTTTCCAGATGCTCGCAACCAACTCTCACCACCCAAGATGACAAATTGACCTACCTTGAGTATCGAGAAATGTATTCATGGTGGCGACGTCGGTGAAACCGAGCACACCGCATTGGCGCGGCGATGTTCCTTTGGTCTCCTGGCTCAACCCTTGCACAATTGTGAGCCCAGGCATGCTCAACTTGTCAAACACTTTCCTCGAATCCATCAGGTTCTTCGTGTTGCTGTCGGCTGATTGTGCCCTCACTGTGTAGACCGGTTTGAAGTCGTGTTTCCACCACGACGGTGGTTTGAGGCCATCGATCTTGGCCAGATTTTCCTGGTTGAAGCTCAGGTCCATCCCGAGGGCCCAACACGCGCTGTCATCATTTTTGCGGGCGGCGGAAACTTGGAGATATCGATGATGGGAATCACGTCGAGGTTGGGTTCTGCCAAGGTGTAATACGGCTGGTTCGAAGGCAAGGACGAGCCTCCATTTCCGGCGCCGCCATTGCGGGCCGGAGCCATGGTAAGTGCTTGAACATGTTAGCAAATTGCCCGTGGGGGTTGTGAGTATGCGGAATCGACCAACAGTTCCTGGTATTGTGTGGTGGGATGATCGGAAGGCACCGTGACTGCTATTATTGGCGAGAGGAAATGGTGAAAATATCGGCAAAGTATTCGCCGAACTTTTGGGCGAATCTTTGGGCGAATTTTTGGGCGAATATTTGGAGACCTTGCTGGCCAGAAGGAGAAGAGGGTGAGTGGTTGGAGATGGGAAGAGTTGAGCTGGAAATCAGACGTAATATAGGCTGCATAAACCCTAACCCTGGTAACGTTATGCAACCACTGCTCTCAATTCAATGCCCATACATGACCGTTCATCGCTGTTGACTTTGAGCAAGTGCTGACTGCAGCCATGCACCCACCTCGCAGGCTTCTTTTATCTCACATGGAACTCCATGAATGCCATCATCATCATCTTCTCCTTCCCTCCTCCGCAACCAGTATAACTCCTCTCATTGCTTCATCCCAGTAAGGTTGGCTTTCGTTTTCCATCAAACTTGCCCCGTGGCATAATCTCTAATTGACCTTACTGGCCATGCCACAATTCGACCTTCGGCTTAAGCAAACCACAAGATGCCCCCGCTGCCTCCACACGACGACTGGGCTTGGGCGCTTGGCCAAGAGACACCCAGTAGCCCGACCAACAGACAAAGACCAAGACCCGAAACAACAATATGGCCGACTCTAGAATCGCTACGTCGCTTGCTGCTCTCACCGAGCTGGTCGACGCCAAGCAACAGCAACTCTCTCTGCTTCGAGTCAGAACAACCAAGCCAACTAAGCCCGTCAGATTCGTTTTATTCCGAAACTTAGCAGGGTCGAGAATCCCGGTTCCCGGCGTTGGAAAGTTACCCCAGTGCCCGAACGTTGCGGTCTTGACAAGTTCATCACTAGATAGCAAGGTCTCTGAGCCCGAGCACCTGGCTGGACCCGGCAAGGGGTGTGAATAATTGTCTCCACGTTTTCACCCGAGGCTGTGTTGATATCGTGATTTGACGAGGAACTTGTACAATTGTTCTGAAACATATCTACCTAGTCTCTCGAACAACTAGCTAGTGACTAGAGGAAGGGCGGGTGGGAGGAGGGGGGAGGGGGGTAGGAAAGGATAGAAAAGCCAAAAGAGTTAAAGAAACATAGATCAAGAACGACATCGCGACGTCAGTCTTCGAAAGATGAGCTGACACAAATGTAGCGATTAGCCAGGCTAATTAGCGACGATGAACTCGACTCAGACATGCTCGGTCCCGAAAAAGGATGCACCGCCAAACCACGGCCGTGGTCGACTGGACTCGTGAGGTTGGCACACTTGACGCCACTTGACGCCTTCGCCGAACTCCGCCCAAAGCCAACGACAACACGTTGGTTCAAAAGGCTATTAGCAGATCATCCAGATCACACTTTAACAACAAGTACTCAAGGCATTCCGTCCTCTAAGTTCAAACAATCCTTTGCAAGAAAGTTCTTGCTATGGCGGAACTACGACAGCTTCTAAGGGTTGGCTTTGGTACAACAAAATTTGGTTGTTTATGTTGCCATCTCGCGCTGGTCTTGACGCCCCCTGAGTGACGAGATCCCCAACAGGATTGCCGACCCCAGCTACAAACAGTTGTTTGCCCAGAGCTATGAGAGCCGAGTTGCCGCGGTGTAGATCTGAAGCTTCTCACGGGCCTCCTGAAACTCTCTTTCAACCACAAGTGCATGCTTTTTCGAGCGCGGGGTGATGGAGCACTCGAACGGCAAGGGAATCGAGTTGAATCCGTCGGAAAAGGCAAAGCTGCGAGCTGTCAGCACCGGCTGTTCGACCACAGAACAGCAACAGGTCCACCTACATGTCAACATCAATCGTTTCTCCTTTTTCATTCAAGGCGGGCTTGATATTGAATGCCCACAACATTCGTGCGATGTTGATGGCGATGGACGCGGCTCCAAGATGCAGTCCGGGGCAGATACGACGACCCCACCCAAAGGCGCTGTGGCCCAGTGTGCCAGGGTAATCGTCTCGCTGCTCAAGAAAACGCTCTGGCCGGAACTCGTGGGGCTCCGGAAAGTCTGACTCGTTGAGATGGACTGGAGCGGGTAGGATGGTCAGTGATTGACGCATGGGCGACGAACAAGGCCCTGCCTTTCAGCGGGAGTACTTACTGCCCCACAAAGGTGCGATGATGGTGCTTCCCTTGGGGATAAACATGCCCTTGTAGACATCGTCGGCCGTGGTGGCGTGCGGTGTGCCTCCAAGCACAGCCACAGGCCTCCACCGCAATACTTCGGACTGGATAGCTCGAATATACTGAAGAGATGGCAAATCGTCAAACGTCGGCAGCCTGTCGCTCCCTACAACCCGGTCCAGCTCAGCCTGGGCTTTGGGGATGAAGTTGTCGCCGAACTTGACACATGCCAGTACAAAGCTGGCGAGTGAGCCCGCGGACTAGACGGTGTCAGTGTGAGACGACTCCCAAGTACCAGGAACCCCAGAATAACGCACCGTTTCCACGCCCGCCCCGAAAGGTGTCCCAGCGGTATAGGCCACCTCGAGATCCGTCATGCCGAGACCGTGCTGCTCGTCCAAGAGGTGCTTGGCAAAGCAATTTGGCAGTACCCCTTGGGCCAGCCGCTGCTTGACGTCGTTCATGAGCCCGGTGTACATTTCAATGTCATTTTTCCGCTGCCGAAGCACTTGAGCTTTCCACGGGGCAAAGATGCTGGGGACGTATTTGAGTGCCGGATAGCGCTCGACGGCATACTTGCCCGGAATGCTGTTCACCCGTCTTAGCAGATGTACCGGTATGAGCGGGAGGGAGCAAGGCAGACTTACTTGACCGAGGTCAGCCTGTCCATCGACTCTGCATTCATGCGCACCACGGCGTCAGTCCGCACGTCCTCGACTCTACGCCCATACGTGACGGTCACTACGACCGAGGCCGCATATCGCTCCAGGTGTGTCCGGTAGCTCTTGGGGTCCTCCAGCAGCTCATGCATGAGCACCTTGGATTCGAGGCTCTGGATTGGGCGGTACGTCTCGCTCTGGCGCTGCATGAAGCCGCTGTGGAGCAGCTTCCGCCAGCGGCGCCAGAAGGCCGAGTAGGGGGCCATGAGCCCCCTCTTGCCGTTCGACAGTAGCTCACCACCCATGATGAAACGTGGCCGGGACGAATAGATGGAGCCGCGCTTCTCGAGCAGATCCCACGCGGCCTGCGCCGACCCCAAGATGATGGTCGGCGTCGGGCCCATCTGGAGGTACACCACATCGCCATACTGCTGATTCAGTTCGCGGAACCACACCCACGGCTTCCGCACGCCCGTCTTGAGCGTTTTGGGCCCGGGCGGAAGCTGTGAGCGGCGCGACCACAACCGCCATTTTTGGCGCAGCTGCCAGCCATTTAGGGGCGGTTAGTCAAGCAACTTGAGGCCCCGCAACTGTGGGAGATCGCCGACGGAGAAGCTTACCCGAGGAAGGTCTAGAATCAAGTATGAGAGGACTACAGCGAGCCCCAAACTGAGGGCGGCAACGCCGAGCGTTTTGTCCATTGTGATATGAGTTATTGGGCTAAACTCGAAGCACACGAGCAGAATGCTTGCTTGATGGTGGTGAAAAGGGGGGGCGGGCATTGGCGGTGTCAGCCCTAAGTACTCCCCACGCCAGGGCCCATCTACATGGGAATGTTTTTATGCAACTGCCGCTGGCTCTGGCGCCGCAAACTCGGTCTTGGCAGAACGCTATCGTGGGGAGCCCCAAGATCCTCTCGGCATCGAGATTCCGCCACTGAGAGGTGGTGAGTTCTGTGTCCCAGCTAACCCGGAAATAAGAGGCAGGAGCTTATTCGAATGCTTTGGAAGCTTGTGGGTCCTGAATCGCAAACCGTTTACCCGGGTCTCCTGATGTCATCACGCGCCTCGTGGTCGTGGACCGCGTCCGGGTACCGACTCCCGCCGGCATGTCTGACGCGGTCGGGAATTCCCCTCACAAGTCAATTCCACTACCTTCAGGTACGAATAGTCCCAGCCTACCTGATGGCTGGTTTTGGTCGCCACGGCATGAAAGTTGAGTCCCAATTAGAAAGGCTCAACAAAAACGCGACTCGGAAGCAACCAAGGGGGAGACAAAGCAAACCAGCTCTCGGAAACGAACAAATCCAGGCCCAGGGATGCCTACATAGTATGGGTCACGTTGACGGGGTGTTCGAACTTGTTGATCTCTGGTCATTCACCCTCTTTCTTTCTCACACTCGGTGGGCCATTAGTTCTAAGTGATTGTCTTGCTCCAAATCCCAAGCCAGGCTCGCCATGAAAAACGCAGAAAATGAGTAAAAACAGAGGCCCCCCGCCAACGCCATGAAATGCACCCAAGTCTACATGACCGATCCCCGCTCTCTAATGCAAACCGCTTGTGCCTGTCGCCGCCATAAACTTTTGGCAGTTGACCAAATGCTGCACCTGCTCCCCCACCTCTCCCAACCTCCCCAACACTTTCGCGTTGCCGTCCACGAACCCAAGCAGAGTGTAGGGAATCCCCGTGCTGGCACAGAATTCCTTCACGTGGACCTGTAGCTTTCGCAAATTGTGCCTCGGCACCCTGGGGAACAAGTGGTGGACGGCCTGGAACTGCAGGCCCCCGTGGATAAAGTCCAGCCAGGCCGGGCAGTCGACGTCCATGGTGGTGCGCAGCTGGCGCTGGGCAAACGACTCGCCCTCGCCGAGGTCGGTCGTCGGCATGCCCCAGTGGGACAAGGTGATCTGCACGTGCAGGGGCATGGTGATGATGTGCGAGACGAGCACGAAGGCGACGCGGATGGTCCAGGTCGGCAGCGTGCACCACAGCAGCAGGTAGCCGAAGATGTACCAGTAGCACGACATGAAAGCCACCTCGGCGGGGCGGATCCACCAGGCCTTGCTGTTGCCGAGCGAGGAGGACCTGGCCGAGAGCACGTGCAGCCACGAGAGGAGGTAGAGGTTGAAGCGAGCGATGCCCATGACCGGGTAGTACGTGTACTGCTGGTAGGGCACGAGGAACTCGCTGGCGGCGTCCCACAAGTAGGTGAAGTTATAGTAGGTCGAGTGGATGCTGCGGAAGAAGGCAGGCGAGGTGGCAAACAAGGGCAGGTTTTGGATGTCGGGATCGTGCTCCGGATGGTTGGTGACGAGGTGGTGGACGTTGTGGCTGCTCTTCCACCAGCCGATGGACAGGCCACAGCAAAAGTCGGCGACGAACATGGCGATCAAGCTGTCCACCTCAAACTTGCCGGTGATGGCGCCGTGGGCGGCGTCGTGCGCCGTGAACATGATCTGGTGCCAGAACAGCCCCAGGAACAAGGCCGACGTCATGAACCACTCGTACCGCAGGGCGACCATGGAGGCGGCGAACAGCAGCGCGTACCGGCTCATCTCCTTTCCGTATTCGAGGTACGGGCAGTCGTAGAGCCCTTCGTCGTGCACCCTCTGATGCAGGGCCGAGTACTTCTTGGCGATGGCCTGCTGGACCTCGGGGTCCAGCGACGGGAAGCCCTCGCCATCCTTGATGACCTCTTGCTTCTCGGCCCAGGCCGTGTAGGCAGCGGCGTCGCCCACGAAGACCTTGCCCGGGACCGAGGGGTCGTCGGAGATCTGCCAGAGCGATCCCACCTCGGGCTCTAGGGTTGAGTCGACGATGGTGCTTGTCGACCAGGAGAGGCTATCGGTGTCGGTCTCGGTATCGTCGGATGCGTCGGGTGAAGGCGGGGCTGGGGGTTGCTTTTGTCGAATAGGAGGAGTCCTGTTAGACCAGATGCCAGGCGGCTTACGACCAATCCGAAACGCTGCCATTGCCTTGCAGGTCGCTTTTGTGTGGTACCTGCATTATGATATGTCAGCACACTCGACGTTGCTGTGTAAGCGCCCCTGTCGATTAGTCCGACAGCTAATGAAGCCGGGGCGGGGGCGGCGGGTATATAGAATAGGCATGACGCGCAGCAGGAAAAGAGGTTTACGCACGCCTTGATCTCGTCTGTCGAGTCGCGGCCCACCATGTGCAGGATTGCGAGTCGACCACCTGGGTGCTTTTCCAGCCACGAGTCCAGCTTCAGGACATAGTCTTCGAACACGACGATGGTGTGCCCGTCTGCGATCAATCCGTCCACCGCCGCGGCGGACATGATCTGGTCGCGCTTCACCATGGTGGCGCGTGGGATTGGTTGGGTTCTGGAATTGTCCGTCCGTGGGTTGGCAAGGGGAAGAGGAAGAGAAGGAATGGAAGGCAGCCACAAGAAGTGTGGACAGGACCGACAGAAGACCGAACTGATGAAGAAGGACGGGGGAGGGGGAAGGGGGGAGGGGACTTGAAAGGAACGGGAAGGGGTCCAACGAGTGTGTTGCGCGTGTTGCTCCAAACGGGCAGGCAGGAAGTGAGCAGGAAGTCACCAACGGGCAACGGTTCCAGGTCCCAACAAGGAACTGGGGTTTCGGATATTGGATCGATCAAAGAGGCCAGTCTCCTCCCCCCCCTCCCCCACCCCCACAACCAACCAGGACACGTAATGGTACCTAGGCCCTCGTGGGCCGGTAGTATTTTTCTGAGCGTGAACAGAGGGTGGAACGAGTCCGCCGTGGCAAAATGGGCCAACTCATCTCCCCTTTTGGCGCCAAGTGAGCGAGGCCAATCTCACGGCGCGAGTTGGGGCGACCTGGGCTCCTGGGGCGACTTGGCCGCTGCCTTGGCACATGGCGCATGCAGGTCAGTGGATTTTATCCGCGCAACACAGGAGCGGGACGAGATGGATCGCAGATGTCCAGGTCCCCAGGATGGACGGGACGGGGCAGGGGAAACCGCATGGGTTTGGTGGCATGGCATGGCATGGTGGCATTGTGGAACGAGAAAAGCACCGTCTCAACTTTTAACTCGACCTCGGCGCCGGACCCCAGTTTCCACGCCAGCTTGCACACCAAACTTCCACGGTTCCACGCCAGCTGAAACCGACCGCCTCTCCGTCTCGCCCCAATGCGGTGGGGACAGGCGTGGAACGTGGGACGACACGGCCGCGTGCCTGGATTGAGGCTGGGTCTTTCCCTCCAGAGTCCGCCAGCCACGGTTCGCGAGTGACGTTTTACCCCGTTTCCCACAAACACAAGCAGCAAACAGGGAGGCAAAGGTTCCAAGTTTCGGGCTGAATGCCCCGATGCTGCGGCTGCTTGTTCGGGCCCAGATCTCGGTCTTGGCGTGGGGCCGCCCCACCCACATCTTCCAGTCTGGAAGGTCTGCTCGCCGTGCTCGGTCTGCAAGCAGGGTTTCGCAAGGGGCCTCGGCCCGTAACCGCTGAAGATTCCGGGTCGGCTGCAGCCACGGTGCAGGCCCTCTCCTTTCCATCAGCCGGTCTTGCCAGCCCACCCCCCGCGTGTTTGGTGTCCTTCGAAGCCGCTGTTCGCCTGTGGCCGAGTGGACTCGTTCCAGTGGCCCGAGTCACCGGCGCACAGGGTAAATGCAAACCCGCGCAATTGGCCCTCCACACACCGCGCGTCCCATTGGCCAAGCCTCAATCCGGAGCGTCTTCGGTGAGGTTGAAGCGAATCCATTTAAGCTTATATCGATACGGGCTGTTTTAGCGCATGTCTAGCGCTCCTCTAGCGCGCTGCGCGACTGGCTGCGCCACCCTGGCGAGCCGGGGCCATGGCCCGACGGGAATCTCCCCACCACCCCCTTTTGACCCCTGTCGGACCCAATTCTTCGTGGGCCGCGCGGCGTGCGTGGAGTGCGACAGCTGAGACACGAGATCGGGTTCCTGTTCCCGCTCGGGGTCCTGCTCTTGGGATCCTGCGCTGCCGCGCTTGGCAACGACAACGTTTACCTCGCTTTGGATCAGACGAGACTTCCGCGTAAAAACGACTCTCAGGGAGTCCTTAGGGCGAAGTCAAGGACGCGAAGGGGCTGATTGTTTGTGACGCGTCAGCCAGTCTGTCTTTTTTTCTGTGCCTGATCCACCCACCACCTGGCAGCGGTCCGGCGCAGGACCTGGAGAGGTGGGCTTGCGTAGACGTGTGTAGCTATCAATCATCAAAGTCTGGGACAATCGATAGTTGTGGACTGTGGTAGGCGTGCAGGTGACCATCCTCTGATCAGGTTCCGGGTGATGTCGAATGCTGTCGCTGTCGCTGTCGCGAAGTATACGACCCCCTCCGCTGAGTCAGAGTCGTACATAGTTGTGACGGTGTCGGTGTCTCGATGATGGCGAGATCTTGTTGAAGGCATGGAAATTCGTGGCTGATGAAGACTACACCAGGATAGCAAGGGATTCTGTATCTGCTAAAAGAGAAGAGAAGGGAGAAAAGAAAAGAGAAAAGAGAGAGCATAGAAAAGAGAGAGAAAAAAAAAAGAGAGAGAAGAAAAGATGGGGAAAACGCGAAAAGAAAAGAAAAGAAAAGAAAAGAAAAGAAAAGGAGAAAGAGAGAGGAAGGAGATAAGAAAAAGAAAAGAAAAGGAGAAAGAGAGAGGAAGGAGATAAGAAAAAGAAAAGAAAAGGAGAGGGAAGAGAATGAATGGATGAAGGAGAAGAAAATGAGGAAAAGAAAACGGAAAAGAGGGAGGAAAAGGACGAGAAAGAAGAAAAGACAGGAAAAAAGAAAAGGCATTTTTTATCTTATAAAGTATAATCTAGAAAACTTGACTTTATAAGTCACTCATGTTAAGAAGGAGTAGCTCCCTGTATAGCTATTAAACAAGTGGTCTAGAAAAGTAATACACCCGACTGTACTAGGCGCGCATCTAGACTTCGTAATAGTATTCTGCTAGGAGAGGAGTTGATAACGACTTCTAGACGGAACGCTGGACTGCTAGCAGCCCGAGGTGCGCCGCCGTCTCCTCACACTCATCTGTTCGAAGCTCTGTTCTCATATCACTCGGAACGCGCCGACCAACTGGACGTCCCACTGGCAACGGAGCCTTGCAATGCCTCACATTCTATGCAATGCCTCACATTCCATGCACCCCGGCTGCCTTCTCCAATTTCTCAACACCTCTCAGAAATCCGACTGGTAGAGTCATGCGCTGTTTTGCCCGTGCCGAGATGCACCGCGTTCGTCCAGATCTACGCCGACAAAGACCGACCTCCGCTCAACACCACCCGTTCACCAAACCAGGTGCTTCTAGGGGCTGCACTTCTCCCAGTCATAGCTCACACCCTGTTGGAGCCCATAAAACCCCGTCTTCCCCTCGTATTGCACCTGCTCCGAGCTGACCGTTCCCTTCGCCCCTTTCTTAGTGGCCGTTAGGCTGAGCTCTGTCCGAAATTTGATGGTGCCACTCCCACACTGTGGCAGAGCCCATTGCACCCGCCGACTAACGGGGGTGTTGTCGTGATACGATCCCGCCGCTCGTGGGCCGGCGACGCTGAGGGTATCGACGATCTGGACGGCACACGATATATCAGTAACCCCTTCTTTTCCTGAACATCATAGTCAAGTCGACACAGCCAGCCCGGGTGGACTCACGTCAAGCTTGCCGCTGGTAAAATACGTAAACCGAAACTTCGCCTCAACTCCCTCCTCCAAATCATACGATGCCAGCACATCGGTACCATTCTTGTGCAGCTTGAGCCGATACCCCGGCTCGACAGAAACAGCAGAATGATCATCCAGTTCTTCGTAGCTCAGCGTCGTCTCACACCAGACCGAGGCTTTAGGGGTGCCGGGTCCGACGCTGGCGCGGAGTTGGGGGTAGGCAAAGTACCAGTAGTATATCTCGGAGCCATCTACCGTGTTGGAGCCAAAGGTGGGCCGCGTCACAAAGGGGGGCGAGACTGCGCCATAGTCGGGGCAGCCGGGGCCGGAGAGAGACGTAATGTTGAAACGCCAGTTGTAGGGGAGTATGCGGAGGGGCGAGTCCCTGGTTGCTGGGTTGGGGAAGGCTAGGGCAGTGCCCGCGAGAGCGGCGAGGATGTGAAGGCTCGATGGCATCATGTTGAATCTGGGTTCAATCTGCTTCTAGAGTCTATGGCGGGTTCGCAGGAGAAAATGGAGGTAGCTGTCCAAGGCCACCAAGACGAGACGTTGGCATCTTATAGATGCGGGTGCCAGTTCGTCATGGCCAATGCCGCATCTTCACCGCTGCGTCCCAATCTACCTTGAATCTAAATACCCTTACGGTCGCCGTGACATAGAGAGCTGTGGATCGATGAGACCCCAGGTATAAATCCTCACCCGGTTTGGGATGCTTCCGGAGGAATCAGGACCGAATGCTCCTTCGAGTCCGAGTCATCCATCAGAAAATTAAGCTCCCGACGGAAAGGGACCCAATTAGTTGCTGCATGCTGTACCCAGGCAGCTACATTTGTCCTCTGTAATATATCCAGAGCGGAATCGCGTCCCGTTGTCTATTTGCCTGTATCTGTCGATGACAGCAACGTTGCATTCGCCGCACGGAGGCAATATCTCAAGACCACCACAAAATCCGGGGTCTCTTACTTTCGGGTGAAATATGATACAGCCCACCAAGACGGGTCAAGACAGAATGGTTGGTAGAGTCGGCCACTGCAGAAAACGGCACCCTGCAGCATGCTCAACAGAACACGGTAACTCGTGCATGTCGAAGGTATCTTCGGTGTTTAAGAAGCCTTGCAGTTCATCGTATCCAGTGCTCTAGTTTAGACCACCGTCGGGTCTCGTCGGAACAGTTGAGATAGAAGAGATAGTTCTATAGTGGCCACAGTGCTTGTAATGCGACATGATCCACTCCCTCGACTGTTGTCGGCCAAGCCACGCCCCTGAGATCCCCGTGGCGTGGTCGTAGCCCCCACCCCATGACCTCGGCCTGACTAGGCATTGTGCTACGGCCAACCCGTCAGCAAACCTGGAAGCTTTGCCATCTTCGACACAGACGTGTACTCACACACTTGTACGACCGGACCTGGTTGCGGCCACTGAAGGTGACGCAGTCGTTGACGTGGTTGACGACAGAGGTATCACCGCTGCAGCCCTCACCGCTGTAAAAGGCGCAGCTCTCACCGGTTCCGACGCGAACCGACGAGATGGGCAAGTTGCCGATGCAGCCCTCGGCAGGGGCGCCGTTGCGGGCGTACTCAGTGCACGTTACGCCGGGCATGCCTTTACCGAATGTAAAACAGGCTGACTGAGCGTTGCCACCGCGGAGGACACGGTTACGATTGCGGTCATCGCAAGTGTGGGTGTCAAGGTAGCCGATGACTGGCGTGGTGCGTTAGTGTCCGAAGTACTTCTGACCAGAGCAATGTACATTAAATCAAGTTTAATCAAAGACCTAGACCGACTCTGCCACGCGAAAGTAACCTCGGCGGCCGCAAGCAGGGAGACGAAGGTGCCGAGAGTAAGGTGCATCGTGAAGTGTAAGCTTGTTGTGGTTGATGCGGTAAGGTCTGACGGGTGGTATGAGATGATGGGCGAATGTAGGTAGTGGGAGAATCACAAAACCTAGCTCTTACACCACCATTTGTATCCTTTCCACCGTTTCCTTTGTCTGTGAGTTTTAGCAATTGCATCACGATGTATCTTCCCACTCGGACTTTGACAGCCGGACTTCGCACTTACCGACGGCTTATGATGCTCGGTGCGCGGATGCAGACGCCGCTGTAGCAATGTCGCCGAGGCCCGATAGGACCCTAAGCACAATAAAGTTGGTGTCCCCGGAAGTTTTGGCCTCGGAAGTCCTTCAACCCACCTCGTTGCCTTGTAAATGCGGGTGCTACGCCTCAATAGCAATATGTTAAAGTTACATCAAGCTCGCATTAGACTCAAGGGCTCCACAACGCCGATGCGAGCATCAAGCCTTATACTCCGCGTGGAGGGATAATCCAAGATCATTCGGCGTCTCGGGCGAGAGTAGAGTCAGCCGATCCTTGTCACTCAGCTAATCACAACACATTACCGGGCTAATGCCCCGATCGGGCAGAGAATGGGACAGCTGCAGGCCAAAGGACCGAGATTGTCGGCAGCTGGACCCTCTCAGCCAACAGACGCTCATCGCGGCGGGATAATAGGTCACACGAATAATGGGGCGCCCAGTTGCCTCGCAGTGATGCTTGGTAAGGTCGGCCGTCTGTTGATCCGCGGCCGCAACGTGTCATGGTCAGCGAGATTGCCAAGAGGGACAAGAGAGACAAGAGGGACGAGGCTGTCTGTGAACAAGGACCTGCTCAGCGTGATGGGCCGTAGCGTTCCCACGGCAAAGCTTACAGCTGTATCTATGCAGACCATTATTCACACCAACACTCCTGTCTGCACCAACCCCTCTTCCGCCTTGCCGTTTCTGCCGCTCTCAACGCCCTGATTACTCCGCATCTCGGTCCTCCTTGACACGTACGACAAGCCGGCTGTCCATACAACCAGGGCAATCGACGTGGCAATCATGGCGTACATACCTCTCTGTCCACCCGTCAGTCATACTTCGACTTCTCAGGCTCTCGGCAAGAAAGAGAGGCAACAGGGTGAACTCACCTCGAACCACGGCGCCATGCTTGCGCCGTAAAAGATGATACTCCACCAGGCGTTCACGGCATTACTCCCCGTATTCATCCCCGCCAGCACGACCGACCGAAAGATAGGCTCTCGCTCCCTCATGGCATCATTTGCCCAAGCAAAGAAAGTTGCCTGACAGGCATACACCGCGCCGGCCCAATAATACGCAGCAAATACCACGGCCGCCGATCGGCTCTCTTCCATCCCCTTCGCCGCAAGGACCATGGCGCTGGTCGCCACCCCCGTGGCACCGATAAAGTACCCAACCAGCTCCCGCTTGCCGCCTAAGAAGTCGGTCAGCGAGGCCCAGAAAAGCGTCGACACGATGCCCACAGCCGCGACACCCGTCGGGTAGTCATTGAGCTGCTGGACGGTGTAGCGGGTTGTCGTCGGGGAGCTCTTCATGTACAGCGCCAACAGCGCGTTGGACGAGAAGGATTCCGTCTCGCCAGCAATGATCCAGAGCACAACGAAGCCCCACCATTCCCAGGAGCCGAGGACTGATTTGGCGAAGGTCCATGTCAAAGGGGATTTGCCTGCGTCATCTTCTCTTTTTAATGACGAAGCGCCGGTGTGCCCGTGTTGTTTCAAACGGGACACAGCCAGCTGGCGTTCCGCTGGGGTCAGGTAGGGGGCTGTGGTGGCCGCGGGGGTGTCTGGGAATAAGAGAAAGCCGTACAGGGCCACAGGCAGGGTGATGATGCCGTCAATAAGGAACAACCAGCGCCAGCCGCGCAGACCGTGGAGGTGGTCCATACTCGTATAGATGCCGCTCTGGGCGAAGCCGCCGATCATAGTGCCGGCCAACCCCGACGCAGTGAAGAGGCCGCTACGCTTGCCTAGCTCGCGCTCCGTGTACCACGAGCCTAAGATGTAGTGTGTCCCGACAAAAGTGCTGGCCTCGGCCATGCCCTGAAAGAAGCGGATTGCCATCACAGCCTGCGGCGAGCGCGTCGAGGCAGTTACCATGGTCAGCCCTGCCCAGACAACCATCATCCCCGGGAAGAAGTGGCGCGGTTTGACATAGTGGAGGCTGAGGTTGGACGGGATCTGACCGAGGACGTAGCTGGGACTACTCAGGACCAGCGCGAGGCGAGACACAAAGGGTGAGCTTACCCAACGGTGAAGCAGGTGTTGATCTCATTGAGTTGATTGCCCTGGAAACCGAGGTCCTCTTTCATGCCCGAGACGTATGCGTTAGCAAGATTGGAGCGGTCAAGCTGAGGTTTGGGCGGCGCCGTCAGTTATGAACAACATGCGGGTGTAGAAGTCATATATGACTAAGAGTCAGGTAGTTACATAGTTGAGAAAGTAGCTGAGACAGCAAAAGGTCAAGATGAAAAAGTCCACCTTGCGCACAAGTTTGCGCTCAGCGGGATTGGTTTGCGAGGCTGGTAGGAAGTAGTCGCGCAGCGTGGGCGAGGGCCTCATCATTCCGCAAAATGCACACAAGGTGCTTCAACTCCACCAGCATGGGCGCAGATGGTGTTGGTGTGCGTGTGGTCGTTTGTTGACCCGAGCGGCGAGGTCTCTTTGATGACGTTTGTGTGGATCGGGGTCTAGAAATTCAAGCCTCGGTCGCCCAATCAGAGAGACCCCCTTTTCCCTTTCAGGGGAGCGGGCTTCGGGTGGGGAATCCGCGGCCGGACGCGGCATCCCATACGCCGCCGGAGGGTTGCGATGGTTTATGTCAACAAGCAACTGCAGCTCAAAGATTCCGAGTTGGTCTACAATTCAGTTTGCTTGTTATTTTGGCTATCTTCAAGTTCTCAACTCTGGCCGTCTCTAGATGGGGGGGCAGGGGGGTAATAGTCGGATTCATGCCGGAGACCTACACAGTAGAAGTAGCCCCCTGCTGGGGGTTCCACCGGAAGAAAATTCATCATCTCCACCGCAATGGTGGAAACGGGTTCAAAAAACGACGGTAAGAGGTCGTACCCGGAATCGAACCGGGGTTGCCGGAATGTTCTGAGAAAATCAGAATCCGGAGTGATAACCGCTACACTATACAACCGTCTTCGAGTGAATGTCGCGTGTCGGAAATTGAGTCCTTAAGTGGACGGCTACAGCCACAGAACGCGTCAGCTGAGCAAACGCGTCATACAGAACTGGTCATTGACAGCCTGAAAAGCCTTAAGTTTCTGGTTGAATGGATTTTCACGTTGCAATCGTTGTATTCCCCGAAGAGAAACAGACGAAGGACGAAGGAAGACGAGAGAACGTATGAGTTGAGAGACTACCTAGGTACCTACCGAGGCTGCTGTACATAACTTGTGTCTAGTAGTCAGACCTAGAACTCTCCTTCAGCGACAACCTCTCCTCACCGCCCAGACGGATTCACACAAAGCCGCATCCCCACTTTATCACCTTCGCCGGTGTTGTTGGTTTTTTCTTTTGTACTAGATACTCTTTCCCTTCAAGTTCCTCTTCACTGAAATCACACTCAAGCACCTCCGTGGCTCGGCGCCGCACGTAAAGCACAGATTCGACGACGGAGAGTAGGGCAGGGAGGCACCTTTATGTTGAACCGACCTCTCACCAACAGGAAACCCACTCCACCAGCTTTCGTGTTTAGGTAACTAGCACGACATGACGGGGTCACCCATGACGCACCGACGCATTTAAGTGTTCCTCGAACTCACAATCAGCACAGCCGCCGCGCCATCTCGGGGTAAGACGGCGGTACCGATATCTTCGGCCAAGTCCTAATAGAGACCGCCGTGTCAAGTGTCTGTGCTGGTGATTGTAGTACGATAATTTGACTCCGGCGTATGATTGACTTCAACGAAGTTGTAATGCATCACGGCCTTCACCTCTTCCAGCGTCACAGCTCGCTCGGTGATCAGAAATGATGATTCTGGGACATAGAATATGAGATCATGTATCAAAATCTATCAGCTAGCCAGGAGGACTACCAACCAACTAGACAAGACAAGCGAACAGATAAGCCAACATTGCCGCTAGAAACCTGCCTTTTCCTCGATGGTACTAGGTACCTATTTTCGCCTCGCCACCCCCCGTGTCATCCCTATCATTCCGATCATCATGCAAAAGGGGGTCAAAAAACGTAGCAATACAGCCATTAATGCAGTAACGTGCAACTGGTTATTAGAGAAAGAGAAAGCCAATAAAAGGAAGACCAGATGAAAGAAAAAGCAGATTGCAAACCTAGACGCAAGAACCGAAGGTATAAACTTGATATCCGTCCATGTTCTACCATGTTTGTGCAGCCGCCACCCCCGCTGCTGTTGGTGACTCAAGCCCCTGACGCTGGTCCAAAACCGAAATGAGGAAAAATAACAAAGACCCCGCCCATTGCACCCAGCATCACCGATTCCCTTGTGGTCCTCGGAACGAGCTCCTGGTAGTCTAGCAACTTGAAGAGCAGAACAGGAGAGACCGGGACAAGTGACTCAGCAACTGGAACTTCATGGCCGGGGAGTGAGCGGCACTTGGGGGGCTTTTGGTCGCCCTGTGACAGGAAGGTGTGATCACCGGGGAGCTGCAGCGCCAAGACAAGTGTTGGACAGGCGTGGTGTGATATGTGGGCGAGAACCTGCCTTGCCGGTAGATGAGGTCTCGGGACGTCGACGAGGCGTCGAGGCCGTGACCACTAGGGTGAGCGCCCGCGACACGGGGGCGCGCAAGCCAAGAGGGGCGACGGAAGCCTTGATGCACTGGTGCGGGTGTCAATTTCGTGCAGCATGCACAGTCTGTCTTCCGGAGTGCCCACGGCTTCTTGATGCGGTCATGCAGCCAGGCCGATCACCTTAACTCCGCAGTCAACCGCCCATCGGACCAATCCAACCTTGGTCATGGGTAGTGGCGTCCGGGAGTTAGGGTGGGATTTCCGGCATTGCTTGGGGACGGCAGCAGCCTTAGCGGTGAGATGCGGCCACCCCCTCCCCGTGAGAGGCCGACGAGGTGAGGAGTCCAGGACGCGATGCAACCCAAACGCGGCATCTGTGTGAGGATGGCAACCCAACTCCAAGGTTTGTCCCGCATGAACCGCCCGCGCTCGCCACGGTCGAGAATGAATGGGGTGCAGCGATCTTTTGAATGGTGCGGGTCGGAGACTTTGACATGTTGTATCGTGGTGGGTGCTGGGGGGCCTCGGGACGTGCCTAGTGGTCGAGATGGAGGAGTCGGCTTGCTCCTGATTGGTCGGCGCCATAACCAGCTGATCACTCGCTTCAACGGTCCCCCCATGTGGGACACACCCCTCACAACCGCCCAGACCGGGGGAGCGACCTGTGTCCCGTTGCCTTGTTGCGAGGCGAAGGGCTCCCATATTCGCCGCGTGTTGAAGCCTGTAATTAAAGCCAGACCGAAATCATCCAACATCGAGAATGATCTCAGTCTTGAACTGCTGGCGCGTTTGGCGCTCTCGCCATCGGAATCCGACAAGAACGTATTGCTCGAGTGGTGACTCTGATGAAAGAGGTACAGGGTCAGGGAGCGACCCGCGCGGCTCTCAGCTCCCCTTGCCCACCATCATCGTATGCCATGACTCATGGGTCCAGCCGCCTGCCACCCCTCGACACGAGATGGCCTCACGCGCGGCCGCGTCTCCCGTGCACGCCTCTCGACCCACCAGCCCTCCATGTGCCGTGCTTGTCTCCGCACAGCCAACCCTGCCTGCTAGTGGACTCGAGGCCGGGCTGGCTGCCAAGCGAGGCGGCAGACCCCCGATCCCCCCCGCCCTTTTTGTCCTTTAGAAAGGTGAACGGGGGTCACACGTTCAGGCACGCGGCGCACCCTCACCGTAAGCTCCGCCACCGTACACCTGGCCGTGATTGTGACCGCTGGCTGTCTGGCTGGGGTGATACCCCTCAGCAACCGAGTAGCTCTCCCAACTCCTGGACGGACCCTGAGAGACGGCAACGCCCCCATGGTAGGCATAAGCCCCGCCGTGCCCGTGGTGGCTGCTGTGAGTGTGGTGAGAAGAAGCGCCAGATAACCCATACGGCGAAGTCAGGCTGTGAGTTGTCCCGCGATGGTCATAGACTACCGGGAGCGTGGAGAGGCGGAGGCTTGAACTTGGGACCGGTGAGTTGTTCTTGAGAGCTGGAGATATGGCTTTTGCTGCAACGTTGTATGATGTTGGCCACGACGGTCCCCCGGTGAGAGTGCGTGGGCTTGTAAGCGTGTCGATGTGGTGGTGGCTGCCGGAACCGGCGTAGCTCGCCGCCGCATCTGCCGCAGCGCTTGATGTCGTCGAGACTGGGGTCGGCGGCAATGCTGGGTATGCTCCACCGAGACCGATAGTAGAGGCCACGTGGGGTGAGGTAGTTGGCGTCATGAGTGTTGTTGTCGACGCGCTGTACTTGGAGATGATCTTGTACAGCGCTCCGGCCAGATCTTTCCAGTGGAATACCTTGACGTCCTTCTCGATATTGCGCGGCTTTGGGTTCCCGAACCCCATGATAACCTTGAAGAACTCCTCGCTCTCGGCCCTAGCTTTGCTGACGGTTGCCGGACGGAATCCTTCGAGGTTTCTGCGGATGCGGTTCTTCTCGTCGACCCCGAAGCGGTTCGGCGCAGCAAGAAGCTGCTCCAGTAGATGGATGGTGTCGACTGAGGTGACATAGCAGGCTTGCTTCTCCTCCCACCAGATGCAACTGATACAAATGCTGTGTGGCGGCCGTTCTGCCACACTCACGGGCTTAAAATTAACAGTCAGGAGGCCCCCGGTCTGCTGCTTCCTGAAGAGCACAAGCCTGCGTTTGTTTTCCCACTCTTCCTGAGTCCAGCCTTCCGCCATCGCGGAGAGATCCCCGGAAATCTTTAGCGTCGCCTTCTCCTGGTACACGCCATAGCCGGGAAACCCTCCCGCCGGCTGGGCCAGTGTGCTGGTTCTGATGAGTTGCGGCGTCGTCGAGGTTTGGTGCTGTAGGAGAGTCGGGGTCTGCCGGGACACAGAAGCATGCGTGCCGTGGGGAAGTACCGAAGTAGACGCCCGGAGAGGATCGAGCTGACCGCCAAACATCCACCCTGCTCCATGCGGTGACCGCAACATTGGCGGCGGTCGTGAGTAGTGATCCGTGAAGGACGCGCCGCGATATGACGACAACATCCCGCTGCTTGCTTGGCCGTAGCCGCTAGGCCCGGTGGATGAAAAGTCTGAATGCACCTGGGCTTGGGCGTGTATTTGCGCTGCGGCATTGGCGGAAGAGACGGTGGGAGAGAAACCGTATGTGTTTGTAGATGTTGTGTCGGGCAGTCCTTGGTGACCAACGGGGCTGTCCGTTTTTGTTCGTCCCTGTGAGGCTTGGTGTGGTGGGCTGGCCCGGTGGACAGGTGATCTGGTCTTGGGGGACCCCAGGTCGGGCGGACTGCTGTCATCAGGCACTCCCACTCCCGCAGCACCTCCTCCGGCACCACTCTGCGCGTCATGGTATGAGAACACGCCAACGTTCGCTGCGCGTTCGATTTCCTCGCCCCTCGCGTTTTCCATCACAAGCGTCAAAGGTACGTCGCTGAGAGACGGACAGCCCGTGCTCAAGAACTGAGGAGCTTCGGCTGTAAAGGTGTAGGTGCACAAGCCGTTAGAATCTCGGGAGTCCCTGGATACATGCGCAGTGCAGTGTTGGGAGCCAAAAACAAGCGAAACGAAGGGCGCCGAGGGTGCTAGGCCGCTTCCGAGGAGATCGTACTGGCACGTCGCTTTCATTGACACTTTGGTGCCAGCGGAACCACTGCTGGGGTGGCATGACACAACGTTCAGGTTGATCCCGGGTGTTACTTGTGCTGCCAGGTATGGCCCTGCCGCGGCGTTGTTGGCAGCAAATGCCATCTGATTAAGCTGGGAGGCGGCATGTTCTGTTGACTGTGCTGGGAAAGACTGGGAAGAGTATTGGGAATATGGTGAGTCTGAATACCCTGAGGTTGCGGCCAAGATCGTTAGCTAACGACGTTCCAGTGCAAGAAGTCTCCCGACGTGCAGGCGACACAACGACCAAGCATGGTAGACATACCGTGCAGCTGAGGCTGTTGGGGTTTGTACGCAGACATGGGCATGGGTAGGAGGCCAGGGGCGCACCCCCCACTCAGGTCTCCTCCGTTGCGGGCGGCTTCCTCCTCCAGCCGGATGGTCAGCGTCTCGGGCGACTCGATCTGCTCGTCAAGAATGATGGTTCGATGCGGATGATAGCCGGGCTGTTAATGTCACTGTGGTGTCAGCCAAGGTGTTGTTCCTGGATCGGGAGAGTAAAGCTACCACGCAACTCTCGTGCAGTCGGTCATCCACCCACCTCGTACACCTTGTAAACAGGCTGTTGGATCTTGGTCGCAGACATTCAAACCGATTTCCGCTTGAACTTCCCAGACAGGTCGATTATCGTCAACCCTGGCGGGCCCGACACAGCCGGCAATCCACTTGCGATGAGAAGCGCCTCTGGACCAACGCGACCTCCGAAACCGAGTTCTGATATACTGGATCTGTCAGAAAACGCAAATCTGACAGAACGGTCTAAACCCCGCCCAGGTACAGCATCGAAGCAAGGCGGTGATGCTCGAAACTGGAGTTGATCAAGCTTCCCTGAGGGCTGCGAAGGCTAGCTCGCCGTCAGACTCGCCTGCACCCGGACTCTCTTGACGGGAGTCAAAGCCCAAATATTGAAATCTCGCGCTGAAAATTTCACCTCCGTAGCAAAAACAAAAAACAAAAGTACCTTGATTGCGTCGTTGATTCCTTGATAGATGCCGGGAACTGATCCTACTGCGGCGGGGAGGGAGGGTTGGCAGTCTCGCTTGTTGGGCACCGGAAAAGCCGCAAACCAACTCTTAGGCAGAGGACAAGCTACTGAAAAAAGAACCAAGCCTGTTTAAAGAGTTGATCAGTGTTGGCCTCTTAGGCAAGACAAGGATCGGGATCTCGTAGCCATGGCTCGAGGAAGCCAGGCTCATCAGAGCTTCGGCGGCGCGGCTGCGGAGCTTGCACTCCTGAGATCAGTATCTCAGGGGCACAAAGTATCACATACTCGGATGCTGATTGGCACAAAAGGCCTGTTCGTCTCAAGTCTCAAGACTGGTTCTCGGAACCGGGGTGTTGGAGATTAAGGTTGATTGTATGCAGCTATCCTGAACCTGTTCGCATGACGGGTCAGAACGTTTGCAGTCGACGAGAGCAGGTATCCGTGAACGGTCCGTCCAGCGCGCAGATGTGCGTGAGCCCGATCTTCCGAGTCGCGGGGAAAAGAGTGAAACTGTGGAAGCAAAAAAGCACGAAGAGCCCGCAGGGTGTGCGCAAGACAGGCTCGAGACACTGCGTCTCTGGTGTCTGGGGGTAGATGAGAAGATGAAGATGTGTACTGCGGGTGAAGGAATGGGAAGAAGACAACACAGACCAGCAGCGGCTTGCATATCTGGGGAGGGTTGGGATGTCGGCACGGCGGGTGTCAAGCGGGTTCCGGAATGCAGGCTGGGAGCTTGAGGTCTGGAGAAGCGCGTCAGCCGGCAGGCATCCTGCCCTCACCCTTGATTCCCTGGACTGGTAACCCCCTCCGCCCGCTTGGTGCCCCGCGCGCGGAAAACAGAGAGAGAGAGCGGCGCGCCAAGAATGGGGATGGCTACACAACCGGACCCGGGCTGTCGTCGTCCCCTATTCCACGCGGTTTGAGGGACTCAGTATGGCGGCAGATGACGACGAACGAACAGGAGGGATGGCGTGCGGGTGAGCAGGGATAGGAACTGGCCCGGCCGTTGAATGCAAGATTCCATGGTCTCTTGGACAGAGATGTGGATCATGCAAGGGTCATCGAAGGGTGGGGAATCGGCACCGACATGTGTGTGTGTGTGTGTGTGTGTCAGATTGTAGCGATGAATAGACTGCGGATGGAATGCCTCCTAGAGGTTGTCGTAGAGCGACAGAGAAGAAGGTGCACAGTGCCGCCGACAAACCCTGGATGCGAACCAGGAACCGCGAGGGCATCCTGGAGGGCGAGGACGCAACATCAAGGCAGATCCAGACAAATATGGGCAAGACGCGATGCCGGTGCGGCGGTGGTAAGGCCGAGAATCTCAGAACGAAGCGCGAACCAGAGGGAAAAGCAAGGACTGGCGGAATGACATGGGACAGGGGGGAGTGGCCAGAGTCCAGGAGGTACCTGTACTCGCTCACCACTGCAACCACCTCTGGTTGAGAGACGGGAGGATATCCCGACTCCAATGGGGTGGCTTGTGGAACACCCGGCGGAGTGGCAGGGGTTCGTCTGGCCGAATGAGGACCGGGAATGACAGAGAAAGTGGCTTGGCCCACCTGCAAGGCTGGTCAGCAGTGGTTACTATTGGATGGGAGTGGAGCAGGACCTGGTAACCCGCGAGCACAGGGGGAAAGAGATCGCCTTTCGCGGATCTGGGACCCCCAGATCAGCTGCACGGCAATCCACTGATCCCTGTGATCGAAAATACGACGCTCGGTCGTCTCGCCCGGCACTTCCACGGCCGCGTTGACGCGTAGGCGGCGATCAGTCGGAAACGAGATAGAGGCTGATATCCCTCGCCGGACAACACCCCGTTCCCTCTGCTTCCCAGGTTCTGAAGGCGCGAGCCCGCGACCTGCCGGGGAAAAGGGCGCCGGGGAGGAGTGGGCGGAACCCAAGCCGCAGATCGGCGGTGCAGCCCGGCCGGTTCCAGCGGGATCCTCTGTGCAGATGAGCTCGGGCAGGGGTGGAGGAGCTTGAAAGTCTAGACGCCGATTGGTCAGGCCGCTGCCGGTTCGAGCGCATTTGGGAAGGCGATGGATCGCGTGTGGAGGGGGGGGGACGTGGGGAGCGACGAGGCCCCAATCCTCGCAATCCTGCCTCCCTCACGCGCTGCGTTGGGAGTCCAGAGCAGCTGCATGAGCCAGCTGTGGTGGCTTCAAATGGTCCCTGGCGGTGACGGCACTCGCCGCGGATTCCGAGCGACCTCTCCGGCCCAGGCGGCCCATGAGTCCGGCGGACCCCAGACACGGGCCTTCGCGGACGAGGCGACGGCAGGAGCCGCTGTGGGATCGTTGAGATGAGCCAAACAGGAGCCACCAGCTGAGATGCCTCTCCCGCTGTGGGCGGGCGCGCTCTGCAGCCAATAATAGCTCCACAGCAGCTTGTGGTGAGCTAAGCGGGAGCGAGCCAAAAGCCGAAGCTTGGGCCCCAGAAGCCACGGCAGCTGAAGTGGTGGCAGGGCAGCATGACAAGGGAAGCTGAAATAACTGGGGTTGGCAAGGAATCGCTTGGCAAACGCACCAGGAAGCCCAACCCAAGGAGAGGGCTTTGCTCTCACAGTTCCCGGAATCAATAAGAGGTATGTTTTTATAAGTTGTGCAGCTCTCTCTTCTTCAACACCCAATGTTCCGACAGTCCGAGGTCGCAAACGCACCAGGTCGGGTTTCCCGATGTCGTGACAGCGGTAATGGACCCAGGTCAACTCGTAGAGGCGGTCCGGTCCTCTGTAAATTAACTTGTCCAGAGGGCAGCCGAGCACCGAGGAACAAAGGTGTAGGAATCCCCACCTGGAGGATGGACCGAAGGACAGCAAGCCGAGCTGCGACGATTCAAGTGCCGGCTCGGTGAGCCAGGCACAAGCACGAAACTGGATGCGCGAGTAGGTTCGGCTGTTCAAGCGTCGTGAATGAGGGCGTGAATGAAGGTCGGCAGCAGCCGGTGTATTCGTGAGCCAGTGAAACGAGCGTCAGGTTGGATGGTAAGGTCCCGGAGGGCGAGGAGGATCCTGTCGAGCTCGGCGCCGCCGCGGCGCATTTATAACACCCAAAGTCAGGTGGTGTTGCGGGGCCATAACTGATAACAAGACAAGTACCGTCAAGCAGCGACCCTGCGGCCTCACGTAAAGCTATGTTCAATTCGCCATGCCGATGTTGAGCACAGCAGCTGCCATGGTCGCAGATAGACTGCGGCAACAACGAGCATCCTGGCGGGTTTTCGCTTCTGTTGGAGGCCGTGGCATATCAGTCATTGTGCAGCTAGCCTCCAGGCGCGGGTCCGTGAGGTCGCTGGTGGATGAATCTGTGTGTCTCTCCAGACGTCAGGGATCAGGCATAATCAAAAGGAACAACTACAACGCGAGCATGGGACCGTCTCTTAGACACCTGCGCGGTGTGGTTAAACAAGAATGTTGCCGTGGGGCAACTACGGACGTAGTGCGTACCTGTCAAGCTGGCGATGGCGCACACATGTGCTTGCACCGCCGAGTCCAGAGTCCAAGATGCCACCGCTGACTCGAGTTGGCATGCCGGCGTGCCCTGGGTCGTGGTCCCGGAGCACAACCGGGGAGAGGGGGCGTGCTTTGTGCCGTGAAACCTGCGCCATGGAGGGAGACGAGCGGAGAGGCGACAGCCAGCCGGGTGCGCCGCCCGAAGCCACCACCCGAAGCCAGCCCCAACTCCGATGGCGGTCCTTGTCCAATGGCGCGCGCCACTCGGCGTCCGCCTCAACGCAGACAGCATTGGTATGATGATGGCCGAGTTAGGAAAGACGGTGGCCCTCGATGACTTGAGAAAGTCGATGCTGGGTCGCGCCACTCTTGTGAGTTCCTTCTTCGTGCCTCGGCTCGTATTTTGGGGCATTGCCCTCCTTCAACGTATTCCTGACCGAGTCTGTTCAACATGCTACTCTGCGGGCACAAAGACGACATGGGGAATTGGAAAAGGCGAAGCCAGGCCGGAAACAATCATTCATCAACAGTTGGAAGCTTAGTATGGTGTCCTGCACGTCACTCGCTGCATTCCGCGGGCTTTCCGTCGACGATGGCAATGGCCTCCGTGTGCTGTATGCTGCAGCCTACCGCGCACCGTACAATGACAGATAGCCAGAAAAACCAACAATGGTATGATACTGGACAGATTTTGGAGCGGGGAGGAGGAAGAAGGGTTGAGAAGTTGCTCATCGCAATTGTTGAGTGTGCCCAATCAAACTCCGAGTGCTATCCACGATGTCAAAGACCAAATCCATCGCCCTAGCAGTGAGGTTGCCAGGCTCCGTTCTGACACTCTCTCAAGTAAAATGAAGCCCACAATCCGGTGCAAGCGCAGGAGACCAGCGAATCTGTGATGGCAATCCCATCCCTCCTTTCTCACCGCATCTCCTTCCCTCGGTCAAATCCCCTGCTTTGAAAGTAACGTATTCGCAATTAAATCTTTGACTTCCACGGCATCAGCGCCTTGCATTTTGGATCCGATCTAGCCGTAAATCGGTGCTAGTGCCACCCCGGTCTGCATCCCCAGCCCAGATAACGAGGGAGGAGGCAATCAACAGATTTATTAACACCGGAAAACTGGACACACACCTCACAGCGCGAGAGTCAAGCCGCGGTGTGGATGGAGTATACGTAAGAGTATGTGGTGGTGTGTTAGTACGACTCAAAGTCGAAGCTCGCTGAAGTGGCACAAACACGCGGAGAAGTCATGCAACCATTTCAAATGCTAGATCTAGCTGCGCCGCTGCAGACCTGATCCCGTCCCGGTCAAGTGCATATTGCATGCTCTGCAGTCATGCAGTCATGCATGCCGCGCCTGCAGCAGCAGCAGCGCTTAGACAGAATACGGCGCCCACGATCTACGGCCGTACAAACGTCATCAAATTCGACGGCCTCCCGGGAGCTGCCAGGCCTTGATATGCCCTTAACTGTACCTTCCAGGGATGTATCATTGTGTGACACCCAAGTCAAACCCATCCACCGATCCGGCGCCAGGGAGTCCCGGGTACCCGCGCCCGATGCCTCCCCAATGTCGACCGCGTTTTCGTGTGGCACAAGCCGTATCCGCGTGCGATTGCGCACAATCTAAACATGGGTCCCGAGTCTCGCCCCTGGGCCCTGGCACAAGGCTGGTGCGGAATCTGGGCCAAGATTCGGTAGTAGGTTACTGAGAGCTGCACAGAATGGATACAGAACACAGAATACAGACCGGAATCTCGGCACTTCATCCGCGCCACCACTGATATTTGTCGCAGATCTCGATCTCTCCCCTCGCCCCAGCGCTTCCGTGCTGTTCCAAGCCGAGTACGGGGCGACGAGAACGTTACTAGTATACAGTGATGACCAGAGACTTCTCTACCTGGTTATCCATTTTCCAACTAGGAATTGCCGCTGAGGCATTTCATCTGGCCATGCTCGAGCCATGCAACACGTCTTCGTGGCAAACCCCTCCCACCCAACCAACGAACCAGGAACCAATCCCTTGCCCCTGTCCCCCCCCCCGAGTAGTTAATTCACGGCCACAACCCAGTAGCTCTAAACAGCTTCCTATCCTTCACTATCTACTTGCTGGCGCTCTACATAAGCAAGGGTTTCACTGTACAAGATTACCGTTGCTCCCAGCTCCGGAGGGGGGACCTGAGGCTCTTCCACTGTGAGGCGACGAACGATTCGGGTTGGGAAGAATTCTAACTACCGCCTGAGGTCTCATTCATGCTGAATCTTGATCCAACCCGCCACAGTTCTGAACATGGTTCAGAAACGCAGGTGTCCTGCGGTGCAACCTCGACGTCTGTTTTGTGGCTTGGCCCGTCTAATATATATGTTGTTTCTTCACAGGCACCAGCCAGCTCGTTAGTGGCTTTATACGAGAAGGAAAACAGGCCGTCAATCCTCTGGTATGCTGCTACCCGCAGTGTCAGTCACGTCCTTGCCGCCGGCCCAGGCGTGCACATGTCGCCTACCTACTGACGCGTGGCCAGCCGCGACACGCCCGTAGATCACAACGGCGCCTACCTGTACCACGCCAACGGCCGTTGTGATGGGATGCCCCCACCAGATTTACGGCGGCAACGTCTGGCAGTGAGGCCACACATCACATATGTGCGACTATAGCAACGGTCGGGTTTTCGACAGCAGCTGGCCGGAAATCGACATCGCCTGGGTCTGGAGTCGCCGGCGCTCGACACAAGATCCACTACGGCGTCTTTATAGCTTTCTAATCACTCGAAATTGTCCCTCGTCGGGTTGGATAATCCAAAAACAATACCCAAGCACGAGTCAACGCCTTCTCTGCCATTGACCTCTGCCGACGGCCGCAGTCTCGCAAATCGATGTCTCAATCTTTCGATTCTGCAGCCATGCGGACAGCGGAGATGGTCGCCGAGGCGTAGCCACGAGTGGCTGAATAATGTGTACCGTTACGCCCGTAAATGCAAGCTGCAACCACCAGTCTCACCCCCCAGCCGGGCAAGCATTCAGGGCCTGGAGTCGGCGGCTTGCCTCTGTGTACCTCTTGATCAAGTGTTACGTGTTCCCTGGGCCACACCAGCGTATTGAAAACTGACTTGGGAGGGTTGATCGCCGAGGGGTTTTGGAAATTTGGCATACTGCTTTTCGGTTGCGTCGTAAGCGGGGGAAACAACCACACGGCAGATGGCGCTTCCAATGGGGTATAGAACGGCACCGACTGAGCGGAGAAGGTGAAACTTGCGGCTTGTTCTGAACTGGCCAGGCGCCAGATCTCAGATCGAGAGCCGGTGCGCCAAAACACTGCGGGGATGCACACCGCGTGTCAAGCATCACCATCTTACAGGGACCAGGTTCAAGTGCGAAGTGCCCAAGACTCAGAGAGTCTTGGGTCTCACATCAGGGGCTAAAAACCACGTGTGAACGGACACTCAAGGGCTTTGGTCCGCTTGCCCGCCCCGTGTTCAACTGTTTCTCGGTACGAAGCATGATCTCACGCGGGTGGCTAATTTAAGTGCAGGCACTGGACTGCGCAGCTGGCTGGTTAATTTGGAATGCCCCGCCTCCCTCCTTGGCTTTGCCCCTGGCACGGCATTACGGCATGTCTCAAAGCTCGCTGGGACGATCCGCCCACATCGAACGCCTCCCAGGCCTCCTAGTCAGAGCTTCAGTTGCGCAGGGCTGCTCGCCTCGTGCCTGATTAGCCAATTCCGGGTAGCTGTAGTCAAGCTTCGGGGGTTCGTTAGCATCTTGATCATGATGATGCCGGATCCCGTGGCGGAATGCAGAGAGCCGCGGATGAGGCCGCTAGCCACCAACAGGAAGCCTGGCCTCTCGGCGAGGCACAGCATCCTGATGCGAACACCCACACTGTCCGGCGGGTAAGAAGTGAAAACTCCCATCATTCAACGGACCCGAGCCTGGAAGTACCCCAAATCTTTGATCCGTCCCGTCTCCAGCGCCGTCAGCTGCGAACTTGATGTCCCGGAGGCCCCGCAGAGGATGCTGCTGCGAAAGCGGCCCGCGCTGGGAGAGCGGACTTGGGAAAGCGTGCTGGTGAGTGATTCTCTTATCTGGAAAGGTGCTCTGACGGTAATCGATGGCCAGAGTTGCCCAATATGCAATCTACCAGCCTACTTCGAGTCGAGGATTGCAACTATGTGTCTAGATCGGTACACAACACTCAGTGTAAACAGCCTTGTTGACGAGTTGCGCGCCTTTTCTCCCGGGAGCAGCGTCCCTGGCTTGGATAACATCGAAAGTCTACCAATTCCTTCACATTAAAGCCTGCTCGTTTCAGCTGCCCCGGATTCTCCAGCGAATAAGGGAGGGTTCGTTTTGTCGTTTTGCGGGCAGGGGGAGAGATTTTATGAGCCCCCGTCAGCCTGTGTCATTTCATGTCTCTCGTATCTCAGCAGAAATTGATCTACTCAGGGCACCCCCGACGCTTGTGGCTGTTGATCTAGTTTTTCTTTTTCGACGACCCTGACCCAGGATCTGCGGTCAGGAAGAGGAGATGCTCACCCCCTGGAGTGCCGTTAACGTTACCATGTAGCCCCGCTGGCCGGGGCGGCTGCAGTGATCGCCGACCAGGATGACAAGGCCAGTCCCGTTCAGGAGTCACTCTAGCTGTTCTTATCTTAGCGTACTGATCGCCCCAACATTTCCCGCCGACGTCGTCAAGCTTTTTCCGGCCTCCCGCTGGGAGGGAGGAAGATGCGATCTCGCAGCTCCTCGACGGATGGCGCAGCGGGCACGGGTATGTATCCGGTACCGCGCCCAATGAGCCCAAATCTCGACGCGGACGTGGACCCAGGGGCGAGCCAGTCCGTGCCCCGGCGTCTCGGCCGCTGCCGATCTCGTCTGTGAGGCGGTCTGGCCACCTGAGACGATCTCAACGGCCCGCAGTCAGACAATTTCCCCGTCGACTGTTGACGGCGGTGGCGGGGCCGCCGAGTTGTTAGCTCCATACTGTCCATACGTTACCTGGCTCCAGCCCCCGAAGCCAAAGGGCGGCTTGCAAATCTCCGGCACACGCTGCACAGAGGCTGGCGGCACACACACCTTGCCTGGCGGCCTGGCCTGACGACTCTGCCAGTCTGCCTCGCGGTGTTTGTCCTTACTCTCTGAGGCGGGCTCCGGCGCATCTTGTCCTGACGGCTGGGAGGCGCACGCATTAGCGCCTACAAGGGCTGACCAGTGAGCCGCGCCCACCATCCCGGCAGCCCGATTCGGTGGCCTGGGCTCTTTCTTCTTTTCGGTGGCTTTTACATCCGCTAACCGCTGCCATGACTCGAGGCGCGTCTCGTTGGTCGGCTGTCGCTTCCCAGCCGCGCCGTCACCGACACTGCACACACAGCCAGCTCTGCTCTCCTGCAGCTCAACTCACAGCTCACCCCTCTTGACGCAGGAAACCGAACAGGGCAAGAGCGCAAGAATGTACGGCATTCCCAGCAGCGCCGGCGGCCAATCTCGGTGCCCGGCCAGCATGGGAAAAAGGGCCGGCAGCTCCAACATTGGGCAAGCCAATGTGCAGATCCCTCTTGGCGCCACGTCTTAATCTGGAATCGTCGTCAAGGATCTGCCGGAGGATCCGCGTTCCCTTCCTCTGGTAAGCCCTGGTCGGACACTGGACCTCCCTCTTTGGGATTCTGCTTGCTCTGAGAACCCAAAGCGCCATTGCAAGGTTGCCCCGCACATGGACCTAGGCATGCAACTCTCTCAGAGCAGGAAGAAAACACCAACCCCCTCAATTCCCCGCGTCCCCTTTCCTTTCGGATAGACGATGATGCCGTGACGTTCAGGGTCAGCCGTAGCTACCATTCGCGAGGAGCAGCTGTCCTCGAAAACACGAGTCAGTCACCCTGCTTCAATCCCGAGCCGTCTTTCTCCCCACCCACCACTCTGCACGCCACCCTCTGGGAGCAAACCTGATACGCGGAGCAGCGAGTTCAGTTCAATACCCTACCGAGCCTACCCCCTTCGCTCCCATTTGGATGTACTAGCATCGCATTAGGCGGGCGGGTCCCGAAGGGGAGAGGAACGGAGGAGTCTTGGAACGCCACAGCATTGTCCGGCCCCATTCGGTAAAGCTGCTGTTGGCGATCTCTCCATGCCCTCGGCACAGCAAGGATGGAGCCGGTCCCAGCGGTTTTCGTGTGTTGAGACACGGCCAGGCCTAGATTATCGGGAGACAAGGGTGGAGAGAAACTGGGATGACGATAGCCAGTGCCGCGGAGTCGGATCGGCCGCTGACGAGACCACAAATCTGGCCGGTCTCTGCCAGGCGATGCCCCAACCGGGCAGCATGGCGCGCGGTGGGGCCCCCGAAGGATCCGAATAGGGGCAGCGGGAACCAAAAACAGAAATCAAGCACCGTGGCCAAACTGACCCGCAACATGTCTTGACTTCGGAGGATTTCTGCTGCAATCCAACACTGACTCTACTTGTACTGCACATTGCTTGTTTTTGCGGCCCTGTTTCTCCTGCAGAGCATTTCAGACAGATCGTGTCTGCTTACCACCGTTGACTGGCCTTTCCGAGGAGGCCGACTGATAGCTCCCCTGGACTGGATCGTGCTTCAGCCGAGACTTGAGCGGAATTTGCGCGTCTGGGACACCCGTGATCCACTGGCCACGAAAGAGAG
>FTCU01003054.1_pt1 | contig 44395 bp, 27 predicted proteins | sample 1639521 | NCBI WGS metagenome assembly FTCU01 (sample SAMEA3914864, study PRJEB12502) | metagenome | biome: forest; material: soil | place: USA | collected 2012-03-12 | depth 0.3 m
CCCAACAACACCCGCCACCACTCCCTCGCCCTCTCCCTGATCTCCATCCTCCTCCCCAAAAACCAAATCCAAAACCCGATCCAACCAACCTCCCTCCCCAAGCCCCTCCTTCAACCTCTGCACTTGCCCCTTGACCTCCAACACGGCCTTCCCTGCAACATCACCGAGCACCTTCATCTCCACCAGCGCATCCTTGTGCACGCCCGTGCGTCCGCTCCGATCGTGTGCCAGCTCCCGCTCGTGGAAGCCTTGCACGAACGCCGCCGAGTGCTTTACTGCCAGTGCGGTTGCGTGCAGGGCGGAGAGATTAGGAAAAGAAGTAAGGGAGGTGAGGATGTTGAGTGTTGATTTTGGGGTTGTTGCTGAAGAGGGCAACGAGGGGAGGGTGGTGGTGCGGAGAGTAAAGAGGGCGGTCTTGATGGATTTGGTGAGCAGGGAGAGGGTTTTGGGGAGGGCGTCGGCGCGCGGGGTGGATAGGGAGATGAGCAGCGCTGCGGCGAGGAGGGAGAGGGTCGTGTAGTAGCTTGTTTCGGACGCGGTGAGCAAGGATGGCGTGGTGGGGAGGTGGAGGAAGTCGGTTAGTGAGGAGCTCAGTCGGGAGAGCGTTTCGAGCGTGTACTCGCGGTCGCGGAGGGCGACGTCGTGTGCTTTGGCGGGCTTGTAGTCTTTCGGGGGCTTGTAGCCGAGGAGGTCAAGGTACTGTTCTGAGAGAAAACCGAGGTGGGAGCGTTCGTTCTACGGGAGCGTTAGCAACTCAACGACGGATATGGAGGGAATGGCTTACCGAGAGGCCGGGGCCAAGACGGAGGTATTCCTGGATTGGGGGACCATGAAGGCTTTCCAGGCTGAGAAACGGCCCGTAGTCGGTCTTGCCGACAAAGGTGGTGTTGTCGTCAAAGTTTTCTGTGGTTGTTAGCAGACATCAACAGAAACACATAAGAGACTGACCTGTCAGGATAAGCTCCTCAATCTCGCAATCCAACTTCCCGCCGTAGCACCTGGTCGCCCGTCTCTCCTCGACCAGTGTCATCATTAGCGTGCAGCTCCTTCGCAGATTGCCATCAAACTCGGTCATGTCGAGGATGCTGGTGTAGCTCCCAGCCGAGAAGGCATCCCACATCCGTATCGGTGCTTTTCCCCCTAGACTGTACTCGTAGAATGTGCGCAGAGGTCCCATCACCGGACGAGGTCCCTGGAACAATCCCGGGGACACGGTGGATATCCTGTCGAAGAAGAGCGGGCTCAGCGAGTCTTGGATGGTCCGCTTAACGTCGAGGGGTGTCCACAGTTGGTAGGCATACGATGCACACCCAAGCAGCAAGTACAGCTGAACCAGCAGCAGTCGGAGCTCGGTGTCGCCGGGTGTCTCTTTCAGCTGAGTGTCCAGCAGCAGCACGGCCTGGAGAAATTGGCTGGTATCAACGTCTTGCCACAGCGACTGGCTTGTGTGTGACGTCCGCGGCCGCAGGCCAGAGAGTTTCAGGAGGGACGCGCCCATGACCAGAGCCAGATCCAGGCGGGGGTCCCTGTCCAGGCGTGGAATGGCATCCAAGAGGTCCTTGTCCCCAGTGATTTGCTGATATGTGTTTGACGCGTCGGCTACCAGCTTCTTCAAGCAGTGCTCGCAGGGAAGCGAGGCCGGGTTCGCACAGAACCGGCACTGGAACGGCTCATCTTGGGCTTCGCCATCAAGGACCGAGGCCCGTGGCGAGAGGGTTTGCGGGCATGTAGAAAGGAGGTAGCGAAGCTTCGATTGCAGCGCCTTGAGAACAATCTTCCGAGCCTTGGCCGCGTCCTGGTTCTGGTCAGTGTCTGCTGGTGTGAGGATAAAACGTAAACTCACTTCATCCAGAATCTTGGGAATCACGTCCTCCACCAGGGCCTTGATCTCTTCAAAGCCCAGCTCTGCCACGTAGCCTTTGACATCGTCAAAAGCGGATAGCCTCTCAAACGATTGGTCCAGGAACAAGCCGATTTGGATAACCCTCGGAGACAAACCTTTGTTATCGTGGTTCGGGTTCAGAGCTGACGGAGGCAGCCGGAAGGTAGTCTCCAATAGCGCCAGGCTGAGATTCTTCTTGTACATCTCGCCGGCCTTGTCCTTGACATCGATGTATCTCTTGAGGATGGCCTGGACCTCGGCAAGGGCACTAAAAGTGGTTGGTCAGCAGCCCAAGAACAGCAGATCGGCTGTGGCTTACCCGTCTGAGTCTGCCACCTTGCTGGCGGCCGACGCAAACTTTTTCCAGACCTGTAAGTCGCAGACAAAGAACGGAGCGGTGCCTCCATCCAAGCCGAGCGTCAAAGCCTCGCGGCACAGGTTGTTGAGGAGATCCCACTCGCCCCATGCCTCGAGTTTCTCAAGTACCCCATAAAAGAGCACCTTACGGCCCTCTTTGAGCTGACCAATGGCTCCAAGTTTCGGACTCTTCAGACGGGAGACGACCTCCTCCTTGGTGCCGAGCTTCTGCAGAACCCGGTAGTAGAGGCATATCTCTTCTTCTGCCAGGAGTCCTCGGTCGGTGGTCTCCAGCTTTGCAGACTAGTGGTCGTCAGAGCTGTCTTTGCAGAGGAGGAGGGGACGTACGTTTTCTGTCAAATCAGCAGCCCGCTCGAGCTGCCTCACGGCCAAGAGGCTGTAGACCTTGCGGCCCGCGTCGGTGCACTGGGGACTGATCTGTTCGTGTTAGACTGGGCGTTCACACACATCAAGGGGAGTCATACTGAAAGGAGAAAAGTGAGAATGATATTCCAGAACATGTACCGACGATCGGCGGTGTTGGCGTAGGTCTTATCCAAGCTGGTAGCAATCTGATGCATGTCAATGACCAGACCTCACCAGAGTCAAACAGTGTTTGAGTCGAGAACATACCTGCTGCGCGCTGACAAGGTCCCAGTTCTCCAGACACGACTGGAGGCATTGCAGGGCTAGGGGGCTGGCGGGGTTGGCCTTGGCCCAGCGGGCCCTCAGGGGTCCGAGGGTGTCGGCATACTCGACCTCGAAGTTGAAGAAGTCGCCGCAGGCCCACTCGTACAGCTCGATGGTGTCGATGTCTGGCGTCTTCTTGTTCTTGACAAGCTCGTCGATGGCGACCAGCATGGCGCACTTTTCCAGGGTGCCGTCCAGCTGCGACTGAGCAACCATCTTGATGGCCTGCAGGGGTGGTGTGAGTCTCCTGGGCCTTCAGAGTCTTGGGTGATACACACCTCATAGTAGGGGTCCTTGAGTGTGGCTGCCCGCTTTGCAGCGAGACGGACGACGGTGGACCAGTTGCCGTCGCTGAAGGCCGTCTGCAGCTGGACGTCGACCGAGTTCTTCAGGGCCGGGCGGCCACAGCGGTACGACGACATGGCGGGAAATGTAAAGGTGTGAGAGGTGTGTGTTGTGAGTCTCCTGAGTGTCTTCCACCCGCCGCCACAGCAACAGCTCCAGCCACAGTACTCAGTGCAGGTCGGCACCAAGTGACAAGCAAACGGCGCCTCGTTTTGGGCTTCTCTGCGTTGGGTCTCCTCCTTGAACTCAATCGGCGTTTACCGTGCCTGCACAAGGAACAGGCAATTCGCAGCGGCCAGCCTCGGCTCTTCAGTGCCGCAGAAAATTGTTGGACTTTTGCCGACCAAAAGTGCCAGCCTTGGGGAACTTCCAGGGTGGAAGCAAGAAAGGTTTCGTGACTTCCTGGTTGCCCGCGCTGTCGTTTTGGCGGGGTGTTGTTGTTGGGCATGGTCTGTGCGTCGCAACCCCACCTCCACCTCAGGTCCACCGAGGTGAGCCTGGTGTGCCTGGGCGCCTGGGAGAGACAACTTCACCTGCCCATTTCGAGGCCCTCCCCTTGCTCTCTTTCCTGTTCCCCAAGCCACTGGCCCTCCAGACCGAGATAATGTTACAGTACAAAGTATTTTTACACGGCAGTTCTACAACCGAGATCGACAGTCCCTCACAAGGACATCTCGGCCTCCCTGCCCTCCCACGCTCGCTCGACCCCTCAGCATGCGCCCTGCTCAAGGCCGAGCACAACTCGCGGCCTTCAGTGGTGGTGCGTGACTGACGCGCGGGGGGCCTGGCTAGGTACCTTGGCGTAGGCATCAAGACGGCGGCTTCCCCGACCTTCTCCTCTCTATCTATAACGTCAGGTCGAGTCAGCGATGAATCATGCAGTCGAAGCCCGCCAAAGCTGCATTCCGTACCCAGGCCTTCTTGCAGTCCCTGTATGCCCTGTATCACCCAGTCATCAGCATAAAAGCGCTGCGCAGGCACGACTGCCGTCGGGTGCCCCAGACGGTGACTGACTCAAAGTAATCCGAGCACAGCGACCTGTCGCCCCCGTTGCGATGCAAGCACCGAATGCTCCGTGCGGCGGCCTCCTGGCATGGGTCGAGATATTCGCTTCGGTCCTTGCTGTTTCCGCCAAAGGTTAGCAATGCAGACAGAGCAGAGTGAGGAGGGACTGCACTGTGCAAGACCTGCCCTTCAAACTTGTCCTTGGTCTCCTGATTCCAGGGACCGGTCTCGCCATTCACCTTGGACGCCATTATCGCGGGTTTGCTTTGCCTTACGCATAGAGGAGCGAGGCGTTCGCGGCCGTGGTGGGCGGACGGGCGTCGCTGTTGTTTGGTCTGGAACTGACCCGACAAAACGCCGAATCTGGGATTTGCCGACGTCAGTCAGCCCCAAGACAAACGCTGTGCACGGACCACTGGACTGCTGCCCCCTGCCGTCAACAAACCCCCTGATCCGAGCCCCTGAGTCCTGTCAACATTGGAACACTCACACCTACAACAAGTGGCATCTGGCCTGCAATGTAATGGAAGTTACGGGGCTGCGCTACATAAGAACAAAAAATTTTGAAATCATAAAGCGCCACGATCAAGGAACAAGAACAACCCGAGAAGGGAAAAGAGGGAAATGGAAAAACACCGAAAGAAAAGAGGGAGAAGGAATCTCAGACTGTGCATGAACAGCACTCTGTCATTTCAGGTTGTCTGAGAGAACCATTCCCAAATGTCGCTTTTGGCTTACTCATTCTGTCAACAAGGATGCTGTTGTTTGCAAAATATTTAGCCCTAGCTTGTTTCTCAAGTTGGCAGCGACGGGAGATGGGTTCACATGCCGCTCCTGCCTTCCCAAGTCCCTGCATTCCCACGTTCTCTCCACGACACGCAAGAAAGGCCCAGCCCAGCCGCCGCGCAATCCCGGAAACATCAAGGCAGGTGATTGACTTTCTGCTCCACGCAGCTCAACAAATGAATCCCCGGCTCCGCACCAGTTGTAGCCATCCTCTGAATCGTGCCACACTCCGGCTCGGCACCTACCCGGCCAGCTTCCACAGTATGTCCGCCGGCTTGGCTCGGGGCTCTTGGGTTTGGATTTTGTTTTCTTGGTCAGAATTTCTTTTGTGATTTCTTCTCCGATTGCTCTCCGAATCTCTCACCTCCAGTGCAGTGCGAAACAGGTTCATCTTTGTTGGGATTGGGAGACACGCGACCACTTCTTCTTGTTCCACACGACTTTCCCATCTTTCTCCTCTGTCACTCTCATAACTAATTCCCATCAAACTTTGGCTTGGATTTTCTGAAGCTGGTTCATCTTCCGCCAGCCTTCTACTTGCGGATGACCACTTGCCCTCGACCACATGAGCTCGACCGAAAAGACCAAAGCCAAAAAGACCAAGGCCACACCCAAAACCAAGGCGAGCAAGAACAAGGTATGGCGCAGATCACCCGATTCCTCATCCTGGCTTTGGCTCCTCCGTCATCCATTGTTGACACTGATGGTATCTAGGTCGATCACATCATTCAACTGCTTCGCGACCGGTAGCCACAGCTTCTAGACGAAGCAACCGTCTGGTCAGCGACGGCCATGGCATCGAAGTCAGCCGCCCCAGTCTGCAGATGGCCCCATGAGCCATTCTGGGAGCTTGGTGGATTTGACTTCACAATTTCTCTGGCCCGCGAGTCTCAATGCGAGCTTTCCGTCGCCGCTCTCTACAAACGGGACTATACGACCGGCGAGCTAAGCGCCAAACGTCCATCAAAAGTCAATTACCACCGGCTGATACTCAACAACGTGGCCCTCCTGTTTCGGGCACTGCTCTTCTGCAAGGACTATCACCCCTCCCACAATTTCTGGAAGACTGCTACGCAGTTCGGTCTTCAACTCGGCATCTCACATACCCAGACAATCGCAGACCTCTTCGTTCAAGCACGAAAGTTGTATTTGCGGGGTTCCAGAAGCTGCCCTAATGAGCTCGCGAGACTAGTTGACGAGTGGGTTGCGTACCTCGAGCGAAGCCCTCCTAGGGCTGATGCAAAACTCAGGATCAGGCTGAGCTGGAATATCCTCAAGCAGCAATGGGATGGGATGTGGAACAGAGGGGAACTCATAAATTGCGGCCTGGAGTTCGCCCATCATCCAGGTACCGTGTTGAACACACCAGTGCTCCCTTCTCGGGCTGCTACCCAGAACTCGGTGCCCGCGAGTTCCTCGGAATGGAGACACGATCCCGGACAGGTCGTGGTGAAGCAAGAGGCGTACTCGGATGGAGCGTCCCCTGCCAGTCTGGCTCACACCAGCCCCGACGACGACATCACCCGAAAGCGCAAGAGCAGGAGAAGTGAGAGTCCTGGGACGCCCAACTCCCGCCCGTCTAAGCGTCACGCCAACCAGTCTCGCGAAATCGACGAGACATTCGACTATCAGCTGCAGGTTACAGAACCAGCTCAAGGCTCGACTGCCCGAATCTCGCCAGATAGGCTTGCGCATGCGACGCTAGAAAAAGACGAAGACCGCCACGCAGTTGAGCAACACGCGGCATCGCCATCTTCTGGGAGGAGCAAGTCGAGCCACCGTTCTACCAGCCTCCGGGTGACGGCCTGCGAGGACATGTTGGCGGAGCACATCAACTTGATCCATGCCCAAGATTTCAGGCTGTCTGTGCAAGAGAAGATCTCCGGAAAGTACGGCACCAAGGTCGAAGTCTTAGATGCCAGAGTTGAGTTTCTGGAGCAAGAGTCCTCAAGGGGCAAGAAAGGTAAGGAAATCCAAGGATTGGGCGTCCAGGCACTTGGTCGACGTGACAATCTCAGCTTTCACGTCTGCGACGATGCCAAGCAAGAGCAGAGCGATATCCCGTCTCCGTTCGAGACGCAGCGAGGCATCATCAATCGCCACCTTGACACGCCCCGCAACGACGATGTTGCTGTTCCTGAAAACGCTCAAAAGAAAGCAGACAAGCGCATTCACTTTGCAAACATCACGGCCAGACCTGAGAGACTTGAGCGTGACGAGTTCGACACACTCGCGACTCGGGTCACTGAACTCGAGAAGAAGCTCAGAGCGGAGAAGGCGCCACTCGACTCAGAGGACCAGAACATGAATCAACATGGCTTTTCTCACAGAATCCCGACATTGGGTCTCACCAGGAGAATCATGGAGTTGGAGCAACTAGCCAAGGGTCAGGCAGAGTGCATCAACCGTCTTAAGGCCGAAGTCTCTCGCCTCGAAAAGGCCTCGGAATCGAACCTCAGGCAGCTTGAGGAACAATCGAATCGCGTGGCTGGACTATGGCGCTGGATTGACGGCCTCAGAGAGAAGGTGTGGCCCTTGGTCCGTCATGAACTCACTCCCCTCTCCGCTCCCGCTCGACACAACAGCCAGGAACGCCCCCAGAGCCAGGATTAGAACGACATTCCATCAGCACTCGCTCTCAATCTTCCTCTCCTTGAGTATCATGGGAGCCAGTTATCTGGCGTGGATAACAAACAGCCTTGAGTTTGGGGGAGGGAAAACAACATGTAAGAACACGGTGCTGATTATCTTACCGAGATCGCGCTCTCGGCTTCCGGTCAACAAGATCCCGGGCGTTGCTTCTTTGAGTTAGCCTTGACTTGAGAGGTGGGATGGCCGGAGGATTATGAAGGTACTCCCATTCTTCCATACTTGGCACTTGGGGATATTTGTAGGACTGGGACATTCTGTAGTGCTGGGGATGGTGTGTAGGACTAGGGCAGTTTTTGTTGGGCTAGACTTTTGTAGGATGGTGATGTCGGCGAGGACGTTTTGTCGAGCTGGGGACATTTTGTAGGAATAGCTTCACTGAATCGACTTTCTGCTTTACTCAGTACTCGGTCCACCAGCTCATTGTCCTCAAAGTGACAAGAAGGTCGACCCAATGCGGCAATTCGGGCCTCTCAACAACAACCGCCAACACCCACGGCATGAAATCGTAGAATAAGTTCCCCAACCACGCCCGGCCTACCTGACAGCTCCGAGTAGCCCAACAACGAAGAACAAATGAGCAAAGCGGCAACGGATATCCCGTCCGTATCTTAGCCGGCCCTCTCAAGCCCCTAACAGGATGTTGCCCAGCAGCCTCACAATTTCACCCAACCACCAAGCACGGAGGGAGCCAAGAGACGGCACGGCAAAACAGCACATAAATTTGAAGAAGACCCGAGCCGAAATCTGAAACCTCAGATAAAGCACAGTGCCCAGTCCCGCATCCTATAACGCAAGGCACATATCCCAGACGCCATACTACAAAAACAGACAGATAAGAAACCCAGTAATAAACCCCTCCCATCCCACTTCCCCATCCCTCTCCTATCTCTCTTAAATTACGCCTCCGACATCCCCAACCCCATCCACACGACACTCCCCAAAAACGACGCCAGCACCAGCACCGTCACAATCGACGCGCCGGCCTTGTCCCCGGTCGTGACATCCCGCAACGACTTCAGCTCCTGGAACTTCTGCCCGGCATTCGGGTCGCCCTGGCTCGTCCCGCCCGTGGTATTCGTCAGCGGCCCGTTGAGCACCTTTTCCTGCTTGAGCAGCATGGTCGACAGCGCCGCCAGCGCGCTCATCTGCTGCCCCGCGGGCCCGCCCGTCACGTCGCCGTCGTAGTCGCCCGTGGTCCAGCGGAAGCCGCAGGTGCCGTCGGCCTTGCACGAGGTCACGGCGCCGGCGGTTGACGAGCGCAGGTACTTGGTGACGGTGTCGCGCGTGAAGGGCGCCACGACGGCGGCGGTCGCCAGCGAGCGGTGCATGTAGCCCTTGAAGGAGTGCTGGTCGACGTTGCACTGCACGCGGTCTTCGAGCTCGCACGCGCGCTCGACCATGATGCCGTCGGGGAAGAAGTGGTCGAGCGTGTGGTTCAGGAGGCCGGCGGTGCGGGCGCGCCATTTGTCCGACTCGGAGCCGGTGGTCTGCGGGGGGTGTCAGTTTGAGTGTCAGTTTGAGAGAGGAGGGGGAACGGACAAAGTTGAACATGATGGCGCTGCCGTGGAGCAGGATGGCGGCGTTGGCCGAGAACTGAACGGGGTTGATGTCCGTGCAGTTGTGGCCGATGTGGCCGCCATCGTAGATGTTGTAGTCCTGGTCGATGTAGCCGACACCCTCCATCCAGTCCCACGCCTTGTTGACCCACTGGGCGTAGGTGTCGTTGCCGGTGTAGCGGGCCAGGCGGGCGGCGATGTTGAGGAAGACGCCGTTGGCAATGGTGTTTTTGTAGTCGTAGCCGCCGTTGGTGCTCTCGACCTGCCAGCGCATGCCGCCGTTGCAGTAGGCCATCTCCCAGCGGGGCACCTGGGTGTTGAAGACGGCCTGGGCGAGGGCGAGCCACTGGGGCTGGTCGGCGGGCGGGTTCGGGAAGTTGACCTCGGCGGCGAGCAGGGCGGCCATGCCCCAGAAGCCCTGGTCGTCGTTGCCCAGCGAGGCGGTCCAGTTGCGCGGCATGTAGGCGTTGACGGGGGCCTCGGCCTGGAAGACCATGGACCGCGAGGCCTCAGCGTTGTACGTGTCGTCGCCCGTGTAGTACCAGTAGTCGACGAGGGTTCCCCACATGGCGCCGGCCTCCCACCAGTAGTACGGACCGCCCGGCGGCGGCCCGGGCAGGATGCCGGGCGTCTGGCCGGGTTCGTTTCCGTGGTAGTACGTCCAGAGGTTGGCGGCGACGATCTTGGCGGCCGCCTTGATGGAGTCTGCGGTTATCCGATGTCAGCGGCGGTTGTCTCCCTGCGGCCTCGTGTCCGGGTTCTCACCAGTCGAATCCAGGTCGACCTGCAACCCGGCGGCCTGCACCTTGACGCCGGTGGCTGCCAGGAGCAGGGCGCTCAGCAACGCTCTCGCCTTGAACGCCATTGCAGCCCGTTTACTGTCTGTTGCAGACTCGGCCGAGACGCATCGGTTGTGGAAAGGGTCGGGGAGATAGGTCGGGTATCGGACGGCGGGTTGGACGGTCGAGGTGGATCGGGGAGGGTCGGTTCGGACGGGTCAAAGATGGTCGACTCGGGTCGCCGTCGGGGTGCTGCGGCGTCGGTCGGAGGGGGTCAAGGTGCCGAATGCCAAAGCGAAGGACTGGCAGTCGTCTGGAATACGACGGAAGTGGCTCGAGGCGCTGGACCCGAGCTGCCAGATGTTTAGTGCATCAGATGGTCTTTTTTTTTCGGTTGCTCCCTTCGTAAAGATCACTGACCTGACGTAAGGCCCGCTCCGTTGGTCAGGGCCCTGGGCGCTGACTGGGGATCCCACGGCAGCGTGGTGTTGGCCCGAGTCGCACAGAAAACTCGGAGCACAGGCCCTGCGTTCTCCCTGTTTTCTGTGTGGCAGCCCTGCATCTCGTACGAACCCCTAAAATGCAAGGATCAGAAGAGGATGGGGCTGTGCGGCGGGGCGCGCGTGCCGATGGAGCAGCACCCAGGCACGCCGTTGGCCCGTGTGGCTGCAGCAATACGGGGATTGTCCCAAACGGCTCTAGCTTGTTCGTATCGCTGGCTGGCCAAGCCGCCATCTTGGCAGCGAAACAAGCCTTTTTGACAAGACAAGAAATGCTTGGACGGCTCAGACGGCTCCAATGGAATTCCCAACGGCTGAGCCAGGAACTCGGAATGGCCCGACAAAGCGCCACGTTTGGCTTTCTTGAAACAGACAGCAGGTGGCGAAAAGAGCCAAACCTCTCCTTTTATCCAGTTCAATTTGAACTCAATCTGAAAAGGAAATACAACATCTTGCCACATCAAGACGACACTACTATTAACCGGGCCGAAAGCCGAGCGGCTCAGCAACAAACGTCCACCTTGGCCAAGGTGGAGCCCTGAGATTGGCAACCACCACACATCCTGTCTGTTCCAGTCCCCCGAAACGAGTGTACTATGTAGAGGTTGACGTTGAGGATAAGACACAAGTTTGCTCTTATGGAGTACAGATACTGAAGAACAGAAAAAAACCCTGCTTTGGCAAGAAAAGAGAAGCAAGTCTCCTCAGCCCGCAACTACATAGATTTCTAATACCTGACGGGCTTTCATACAACGGGAACGTTCCTTTGGAACGATCGATTGTGACGAGCAGATGTGAGAAAGTGCCACAGTCATCAAGGGCTCTCTTTCATTGTTTCTGTGCTTGTTCCTATGCCAATCGTGATGTTTTTCTCATCCCGAACGCTGAACTTCAACTTGGACCGACTCACCCAACATTTAGTTAGGTGTTTAGTAGCTCTGCACCGACTTGCTGGTAATTCCATCCATGCAATAGTTGATTGGGTAGGTAGTTATCTCAAAGCATTGAAACGGCTGGAGAAGTCACTCGCTGCTACGAGCCTTGCCCGAATTTGATCTCAGTGGTTCGAGAAACATGTTGTTGTTTCCCGCGTCACTCTCCGGGTCCATCTCGCAAATCTTTCCATCAACTTCCGCAGTCACTGTTTTCTTCTGGGTGATCACACTGGACTGACTTTGTCTTCCATAATTCAAGGCGGGGGTTTCTATTTCTCGGCTTCCTTTCTCCCAGTTCTTCGCCTCTTCCACCACCGACCAGGTTTTGTTCTGTCAACACTGCACGACCGACTTGCACCGTTCAGCAAGCCTGTCAAGTCTTGCGTCGTTTTGATTTCAATCCACCTTGTTTACAAACTCGCAAAACTCTAGCAGTCGCGCTGCAGGTGAGCCCGGCGATTCTGCTTTTATCATGCCTCGTTTTCCGTTGCGATCAAAACATCATGGATGGCTTCGATCACAATTCTAACATGACTCGGCAGCCACCAGAGTCGGCATCATGGAATCGAAATTCTTTCCTTCTTCGACCAAACGCGGCTTCTCAAATGAGCTCGACGAGTCGCCGACCGCAAAGCGTGCCAAACGAGCCAAGAATCACAAGAAGCGCCACTCCAACGGCGAGAAAGACTCGAGCCCTCCCGTCAAGCAAGAGGACTGTGTCTTGATCGAGAACAACTCGGGTCCTCAGACTCCGATCAACCACAAGTCCAAGACCAAAAAGTATACCGCTCAGAGGTCCATCACTCCGCATCCCCACAAGCATGGCCTTAGAGCCGACGTCCTGGAGTTGGCCGAGCAAGACGAGGCACAGCTGAAAGCCGAGGACGACACCAACGAAGGCGGCAAAGATCTCACCGCCCTCATCAGCTCCAAGATTCAGGCCAATGTCCGGATGGCCAGAGGCGGCAAAGACGCCGAGCTCAAGAGAGAAGTCAAGAGATTCCTCAGCAACGGGAATTACATACCAGCCGTTGCAGGGCCCTCCATCTTCAATACCGAGCAGCAGCTCGCTGAACAAGGCGGAGAGCTTACTCCGCTAAGCGACCTTGCTCCCCGTGCCGACTACACATTCAAGGCTTACCCGAACCCTCCCCGCATTCAGTTTCCGCCCTTCAACAAAGCCACTGAGGGGAAGGAAACCAATGAGCCTCGGAATGCCCTCCCTCCCCGCATTCAGTGTCCGCCCTTCAATAAAACCAAGGAGCGGAAAGAGACCAGCGAGCCTTCCAGTGGCCTCCCCCCCCGCATTCAATGCCCTCCATTCAACAAGCACAAAGAGCGGAAGGAGGCCAGCGAGCCTCTGAGCGCCGTCGCTCCCCGTGACAACCACACATCCAAGGGTTACCCCAATCCTTTACGTATCCAGTTTCCGAGCTTTCTCAAGACCAAGGAGTGGAAGAAGGCCAACGAGCCGAACAAGACCAACGAGCCCAACCAGGCCAACGAGCTCAAGCAGGCCAATAAACCCAAGCAGGCCAACGAGCCCAATGAGGCCAACAAGCTCAAGGAGGCCAGTAAGCCCAAGAAAGTCAGTGAATCCAAGAAAGCCAGCGAGTCCAAGGAGGCCAGCGAGCCCAAGACAACCGGGAAGCGCAACAAGACCAAAGAGCGCAAGGAGGCCACAGCCAATCCGATCGACTCAACCCCAGTCATCGAGCCTCCGATCGCCGATACCACTCCCATGGATCTAGACGCCAGCCCCCTTCCCAGCGCTCTCCAGACCCCGGCAGGCACCAAAACCCTCAAGGCAATCAACAAGCACCTCAAAACCCTCACCACCGCTCTGGCCACCAACCCAGATCAGGCCTCCCGCAAAGAGGAGGAGCTCTCCACCCTGCGCGACTCCATCACTCAGCTCCAAACCCGCCTCGGCCTTGACGCCCTCCGCGCCTCGGCCCGGCACACAATCCTCTTCAACGCGCTCATCAAAGTCTCCAGCGACATCAGCGCCCTGTCCAACCAGATCACCGAACACCACCAGCAGGAGCAAGAGCGCGACATCCAAACCAGCATCGACTCCACGGACCCGATGATGATTCTCGGTAGCGACACCGCCACCGCAGCAGCCACCCCGCGCGGCGCAACCAAAGACAAGAACAAGGACAGCCACGACAACAACACCGGCGCAGGCAACGCCACCAAAGACAACAACAGCAACACCGCCAACAAAGAGCAGACGCCCCGCAAGAAGACCCACCAAAAGGAGGCCCGCAAGGAGGCCCGCGACAAGCGGGCCCTGCGCATGCAGCAGGCGCGCAAGACGATGGAGCAGTGCCTGCGGATTTACAGTGAGGATATGGAGAAGGCGACGACAGGTGAGGAGGTGGAGCGGTATGCTGGGCTGGTGGTTAAGTATGCGGGGGATCTGTTCAAGACGTTGGGTTGAGTGTGGATGGATGTGGGTGTGTGGATGTTTGTTTGGGGAGGAACGGGAGGTGGTTACGGGTACTTGTTGGTGAGGAGTGGCGGAGTTGGGTTTGGTTTGTTGAGGGATGCCTGGGTTGAGTTGAGTTGCATTTGTCGAGGAATGCCTGTCTTGTCTCATGCAACGGATCATTCGTTGCAGTGATTGATCTGAGAGACTGGCTCCTTGTTTATCTTCTGTCTTGTTGCGGAATGGAGTGTTGGCTGGCGGGTGAAAGCAGGAGTCTTGTGGTTCTTCCTTGTCTCCGTTTCTCCCGCCCTGCCGCCCACACTGTTTCCCTGAGAGTCATGTACAGTCTAAGTTAACTTCTCGGACAAGTCCGTCTTGTGGTGCTGTTTGTGGTAGTCATCAAGCAAACGAAACAAAGATACGCTGTTACTCATTGAAAATGCAGAATCCCTGGAGGGCTGCGTCTTGACCGGCCAGCGGCAGCCTTCCCAGGTCCTGCAGCCAGCCAGAAGAACTGCAAGCTGGGTGAATAAACCAGTAGATGGCCAACAAACTATCTGTGCATACCCAGCATCGCTGCCCAATGGAGCACGGCTGTTCCGTTTGCACGACTGCTCTTGATAGGTATATGTACCCGACAACCATCTTCCTCCAACGCCGGGCACCATCGCAAGGCTCCCTTCCCCTCGCCACGGCAAACTTCCCCCTCCATCGTCGCAAACCCACCCTTCATCATCGCCAACTTCTCATCGACAAATAGAGCTTGAAGTATCCCGACCTCAAGGCAAAGCACCAAAGCTTCGAAAACTGCAATGGATTTTCACGATGTATCGTCCACTCCGCAATACGTCAAATCCCTTCTCGACCAGCAACGACAGCTCCAGGATGCCCAAGCCCGCAAGGGCCAGCGACCTGCACGAAGGCCTCGTGTTGAGGTTATTGTTCAGTTCCAGCTGAAACTTATGCGATCTAGTATGAAACAACCTAAGTACATGGTGAAGACGTCGTTTGTGCCGCAGCCCTATCCGCCCTGTGTCGAGCCCTTCTCAAACCTCAAGAAGACAATGATCGATGATCTGGTTCTGGAGACTCACCACAGAGGCACCTATCTGCTGGTTCGGTCAGTCACCCCTCAAGATTGGATGACCGCAGTGATGGCCATTGTGGAGGATGAGAAGGGCGATGTTCTCATGGTACAGCTGTACCACCAAAAAGACAACGCAGACAGCCACGCAGAGGATATCATCTCGATGGGGAGCGTGATGATCCTCAAGGAACCGTACTTGAAACAGACATCGGATGGGAACCACGGGCTTCGCGTCGACCACCTGTCGGACGTCCTGTTTCTCGCCGAGAATGACGAGCGAGTCCCAAGCGGTTGGCAAAGAGAGCCGGCCAAGCAAAATCGTACTGCCTTGGCTTGGAAGACCGAGGGGAACAGCCAATTCAATCTGTCGGCGTATCGGTCTGCTATCAAGTGGTGGGTTCGACAAAAGCTGGAACCTGACTGTGCGAAGACTGACCTTGCATGCCACCAGTTACACTCGGGCCCTTGCTTGCTCATCAACGCCCGAGGAGACTCAGACCATCAGGCTGAACCGGGCCCTTGCGTTCCTCAAGACCCGACAGCATGATGCTGCTTTTTCAGATGTCGAATCCGCGACAGCCGCAGCCGACAAGCCAGCCGAGAAGGCCCTCTTCCGCAAGGCCGAGGCGCTTTACGGCCTTCAGCAATACCGAGAATGCTGCGAAGTTCTGAAGAAGCTCCGGCTGGCGTATCCCGACAACATGGCAGCTAAATCCCAGCTGACTCGCGCCATCAGCCGCCTCACAGAACACGCCAACGGGAAATACCGGTTCAAGCAGCTGCAAGACGAGGCAGCCTGTGCCCGGCCGCCGCACTTGGATCATGCCACCTACATCGGCCCAGTCCGCATCCAAGCATCGGGGTCCCGTGGCCGCGGGCTCTTCACGACCAAGGCGGTCAAGGCCGGCGATCTCCTCTTCTGTGAGAAGGCATTCACCCACGCCTTTTTTGAAAAGGAAGGGGGGTTCACGATGCTCGTCGACCCGGAGAACGGAGGCACAATGGGATCTCATTCGGAGCTGATTGACGTGACCATCCAGAAGCTCCACCGAAACCCTTCTCTTATGCCCATCATTACCGACCTCCATCACGGCTCATACCAGCCCGTCGATGCAACTTACGTCGATGGAGAGCCCGTGGTTGACACGTACGTGGCCCTCCTCCTTCCCACCACCATCTCTCACCCCAACGTTCTGACCCGTCCCCGTGTGTATCCCAGTTTCCTCATCCGCCGCATCGTCGCCCTAAACTGCTTCGGCTGTCCACAGGTCTCAACCGTCACCTGGCACCAGGAAAAGCGCCGCCAAGGCCAGCCCCCGCCGACCAAGCCCTCCACCCCCGCCGAGGACAATGGCTTCCACTCCTGCGGCATCTGGCCCACGGCATCCTACATCAACCACAGCTGCACCAGTAACGCTCGCCGCGCCTTCATCGGCGACATGCTCATCGCCCGCGCCACCCGCGACCTACCCGCCAACACCGAGGTCACCTGGTGGTACCAGCCGCCCCATGACGACAGCGCCCAGAGAAACAAGACGCTGCTGCGACAGTGGGGCTTCGTGTGCGACTGCCCGCTGTGCGAGGACGAAAAGTCCACGAGCGCCGCGGTGGTGGGGAAGAGGGAAGCTCTCGCTACGGGGTTACGGAAGCAGGTCGCCGCCCTCCAGGAGGGCCGAGGAAGAAAGGAGACGGGTGTGGCTGTGGCAAAGATTGAAGCCGCGCTGGATGCCCTGGCCGCGACGTACACCCGGCCGGCGAGCGAGGTTCCGAGGCTGGCCGTGTGGGTGGCGATGCAGAGGCTGCTGATGGCGGTGGTGGAAATGGAGCAGGTCCCGATGGCACGGAAGGTGAGGCTTCTCCTGGCGATGCTGGAGTCGCTTGGTCACGTTATCGAAGGCGGGGTGGGCGGGACGGTGAAGGTCCTGCAGTGGGGGTTGATGATGGATGGTGTGGTGGAGTGTTGGGCGTTTTTGCGCGATGCGTATCGGCTGACGGCGCCTGAGTTGGTGGTGCCCGCAGAGGGCTACGCGAGGGCGGCGTACAAGATGGTGTTTGGCGAGGACGAGACCTTTGTTGGCATCTATGGGGAGTGAGCAAACGGAAGTCGGTCTCTTTGACCACCGTGTCGACGAGAATATGTAAGGTACCTACCGTAGTGGGAAACTGTGGGGGGAGACAACCGTAGATGTAGCAAAGTACGGTTGTCCCTCAAAGTACGGTTGTTCGCATGCCCTACTATTATAGGCCCTGACCCTCTATATTCTTAGGCTCGGCTGCCAAAGAGTGTCTAATATGGCAAGAGCAAGAGGTTCGACTTCCTCGAACTGGCAGAACTAGCTGATTTCAAGCCTGGCAGACTTAAATTCAGATCGAAGACCTGAACTTACAGACCTGAACTTCGAACTATCAACAAACATCCTCCGCATCAACACTTGGCCGCATCAACACCTGGCCGCATCAACAACACCCGCCCGCATCAACAACACCCACATCAACGCCGCCCGCATCAACGCTGCCTGTATCAATCAACCAGGTAAGCAACCGCGATTATAATCATTGGTTTAATTGACTGATTTGCCTGGCGGCGACGGCAGGGCGGGTGGTGGCAGGGCGTGGCAGGGTGGGTGCGGCAGGGTGGCATGGGTGGGTGGTGGCCTAGAAGCTCCCGTCTGGAGTCTGGTCGCCTGGAAGCCCTCTACTGTAATCTAGTGATCTGGAAGCCCTATAGTGCAGGCTGGAGGCGTAGGCTAGCGCGCTTATATAATCCGAGCGAACAACCGTACTTTGAGGAGCAACCGTACTTTTCAGGACAACCGTACTTATAGAAACTGTCAAACTTTCTAGAACTGCGGTAACCCCCTGTAACTACGGTTGTTCCCCGCCCCGGGGCCCCGCTGCGGTAGCCAGGCTGACTGTTCTCTTTCTCTTTCTCCTTTTTTCTTGTCTGGGTGATTAGGCAGGCACTGGGTTGGGAAAACAGCAGCAGTTGTGGTCACGGTGCGAAGGAGAGACGGAGGGGCCTCAGGGAAAAGAGTGGCAGCCAAGGGCCCAAGGCCGGTGGTGCGCCTGCCGCCTTGCTTCGGCTTCGGACGTCACAAGCGGGGCCGGCTCAAAGCGCAGTCCTTCCTGCTGCTGCTCTTTGACGCTCCCGTCATCCCGGCTCCCTTCTCATCTTAGCAATTGACTACCTAAGGTAGTTACCTAGATCTCCCCTCATTTTCATTTCTTTTTCTGCAATGGAGACACGGTCGATCCGCGCCCGCGTGGCCAATGCCTGCGACCTGTGCAAGTTGCGCAAGATCAAATGCAGCGGCGCGCAGCCCTGCGGATACTGCGTGCGGCGGCGGCAGCCCGGCAATTGCCGGTACACGGCTCCCCGACGCCGGCCGCGGCCCCGCCCCGACGACCTCGCCGACATCCCCGTCCAGGACCGCGCCTCTCCGTCGTCGTCTGCGCATTCCATGCCATCAAGACACGGCCGTCAACATAGCCTTCAACACCAACACAGCCATCAGCTCAGCCGGCAACACTCGAACCCTTCAACCCACCACCCGACACTAACGCCCACACCAACGCCACGCCCGTCCCATTCCGTCCCGGCCGTGGCCTCGCCCTCTCCGGGAACCGTCCTGTTGGCACCCGCTGCACCCACTCTGCACACACACCAGACTCCGGACCGCCAAGCCCGAGACACTGTCTTTGTGGCCCTCGAGGAACACGAAGAAACCGAAGTCCCTCGTGAGGCACGTCTGCTTTGCGATGCTCAGGGGAAGCTTGTCTTCATCGGGGATTGCGCGCCACTGTCCTTCTTCCAAACCGTTAGGAGGCTTGTCACGGGCATGGTGGATGCCAATGCCTTTGCTCCCGAGACCAGTGGCTACACGGCGTTGGAGAATGTCTACTCGCGCTCTTTCGCCTCTGGAGCCTTCGGGGCCGACCCACCGGCAGTGAAAGTGCCCATCGGCCAGACCGTGTCGGCCTACCTCGACGTGACCGCAGGGCTGATCGACTTGTTCGACAACAGCCGTCTGACCAATGACATCACCTCGTGGGTTGAGGACACCCGCCCGCGGGACAAGACACCCCAAGTGCCGATGGCTGTGAACTACCTGGTTCTCGCCATTGGCTGCCAGAAATCGGATGAGCTCCTTGCCCAGCAGTACTTCGACCATGCCCGCAACCTTGCCTTCGCAAGTCTGGGCGGCAACCTGGGAGTGGCCAGTGTCCAGGTCTTCATCCTCATCACCTTCTACTCACTCGGCACTTGCCAGATCAACGGCGCCTTCCTGTTCTTCGGCATCGCCGCCCGAGCAGCCTACTCCATCGGCATCCACCGGACCGCTGTTAACGCCAGGTTTGGTTCCGAGGTTCACCGGCAGCGGGACCGCCTGTGGAAGAGCCTGCGGGTGCTGGACCTGTTTCTCAGCACATCTATGGGACGCCCGCCGGCAACCTCGGATTTTGACTGCACCGTGCCGTACAGGGCGCAGGACGAAACCGGCCACGAGGAGTTCGACCTCCTAAACGCATCAGCCCAGATTTTTCTCGTCACCGAAGCCATCGTCCTGGAGGTCTACTCACGCCGCAAGATCTCGCCGCGGTTGACCGAGGGAATCTCGCGCGAGCTCCGGGAGTGGTCGACGCGGTGGTTACACCGGCTTAAGGATGTCATAGCCGGGACTTCGTCCGAGAGCCAGCCTGGAATGGTCAACGGTGCCTGCCAGATACTCTCATCATACTACTATGCCGTCATTCTCGTCTCCCGGCCATTCCTCATGGTTGAGCTGCATCGCAGGCTGTCCGAACTGGGCTCCTCCGCGGGAGGTGGCATGACGGGCAAGTCTAAACTCGCAGACGCCTGTATCGACGCGGCCATCCTCATGGTGGAGCCCGTTCAAAGTCTGATCGAGCGAGGCTTGATGACTCGCCGCGCCCCGGTGATCGTGTAAGTTCTCGGTTGTGCTCCTGGATTTGTCTCCGAGTGGCTTACCCTTGCCCTAGCTCCTGGCTCTTTGCCGCGTCTCTCGTGCTGGGCGTCGGTCTCATGGGTGGGTTCGGCCGCATCATCGAGAAGCACTGCCGCGCCTCCATCACCGCCCTCGAGTACTTTGCTCAAGCCGATGCCCACGCCGTGCAGTACTCGCTCATTGCCAAGTCGCTACTCGCAGCTGCCCTCCAGCACCTGGAGAGAAAAGAGACCCAAGAGCGGCAGCAGAGAACTGAGAGTTCCTCTCAGCTTTTTGGTCTCATACCCCGGACGTCCCCTCGCCACAACAACACCCGCGGCCGGGCGTTGTCCGGAAGCTGGGATTCTGAAAGTCCCCAGAAGGGCGCGGAGAGTTCGGAGAAAGCATGCTCGGGGCATGTCGACGGCGACGAGCCGCGGTTCAGCTTTGACTTCGAGTCGACCTTTCTCGGACTAACCGATACCCTCCCCAGAACACCGGACTTCTCGCTCATGGGCGGATCTCTCAACGCCGATGCTGAGCAGACCTTTGGCGCACTGAATCTGTTTCCGCTGCTCGATACTGACGGCCACATCGACCTGGCCAACTACTTCTGAGATATCAGTTGCCGGGTTGGCGTTACGCCCGCCAAGTCGGCGGACTTCTACTGCCGCGCCGGCGGTGCAGGACGTGTCCGGAGTGGACCTTGTAACGTGTCGAGCCTGTCTAGAGCTGTACCTTATTGCCCCGCCGAAAACCAGCAGTCGCACAACAGTTCCACGCCATCGTCGATGTCCCATTTCTCGACCCACCCATGACGACTTGTGATCCATCATTCGAGATTCGGCCCGTTATGTCCTCGCCACGAAGCAGGATGATCATTGCAGGCGGCTTTGCACATCGTATTCGTACATGCGCGGTTTGCGCATAAGACGCCGGCGTCATGAACGGGCTGACTGGCGGCTTGTTCTTCAATGAGAAACCCTAAAATATTGGCACGGAAGAGCACCGATGATGACACAGCAAAGCTCACTGCAGCACTCAGGTTTCAGTACGAGGTTGCGAACTCCACCGATCAAGCCACATCCAGGGGGCTGCCGGCTTGGCGTGCAATCACCCTTGGAGATTTGCACCATCTTTGCCAGGGGGCTTCTCCACCCACTGCTGTGTGACACAGCCCCCGTCATCCCTGAATTGGGCTTGGTGAACAGTCTGGACTTCTGCGGCATGCGCCAATGGGCGTGCCGGGGATTCTCAGGAGGCTGACCCTGGCTCCGGCAGCAGGGAGCTAAGGTTAATCGAGACTTGGCTCCATGAGTCTGGAGCGGCGAAAATGGTGTGTGCATGCGCGAGTCGTGGGGGACACGGGAGACACAGACAGGAGGCCAGTCTGTCAGCGCGTGCAAACTTTGAACCGCGACCAGATCCTCTCCGTTTGTCGAACCTCACACACGCCGAAGGGTAGATGCCACAACGGCCATAACGTGAATTGTGGTTGCCAGCCTTCGATCGCCATAACGTACCTTGTTCCGCCTCGCTCCCGTTTACCCAGAAGAGCCTGACGAGGCTTGTCGGCAACCCACACACTCGGCCCTTGCAGAAGTCGTCGTCACGCTGCGCCCCGAGTCGAACCTCACTTATCCTCGGGCTTTCCTCGCCGCCTCTGGCCGTGCGCGAGACATCACCACCACAGCCCGCAGCCCAACTTCCGTGCCCCCCGAGCTTATTGGGCTCGCTGCCGCCGGATCGTCGCCCATTGTCAGACATGCCGCTGCCATGATGCGCAGCCACCAATGTTCTTCGAGAGGGTACCTCGCCGTCGTGGTCGCGGCCCTCCTGACCATCCTCCTCCTGACTAGCCAGCGACTTCACAACGCCCCCCCCGGGGCCTTTTCACATCTGACCGAGAGCTGGCACCATGACACTCCAAGTCCGCCACCGGCGGCGACAACAAATCCTTCGCCGGACAGCAGCAGCAAACCTCCACCGCCCTCTGCCTCGGACGAGTGCAAGGGAGAGTTGTCGCTCCTGCGCAGCAAAGGACTCGACTTGTCCAGCCACATTCTATATACCCGCCGCTGCATCAAGCCCGTGTACGGCAACGCCGATCGCGATGCCGTCACTACCGTCACCAAGCCGCTCTTCAGCGGCACCACGAAGCTCGACCTGACTGCCGACTGCGCAAAGCTCACCCCTCCACCTTGCGAGCCCTTATCACTCGAAGTGCCCGCCGCATACCCTCGCACAGAGGACCAGTACGGGCACCTCATGTTCGGCGTGGCAACCTCGTTCGAACGCCTCGCCGATGCACTCCCAGCCTTTGCGACCTGGCTCTCCAACTCGGGCGCGCAACTCGTCGCCGTCGTCGCCGACGCCGACGGCCTCAGCAGCCAATCCAATCTGCCCGCCCTCGAGGCCGAATTCCGCAAGCTCAACATCAACGCCACCTTCATCCCGCCCAAGCTCAAGACCTCCCTTCCCCGCCTCGATACCCCCGCAGACGCCAAACTCTCCACCCCTGCGGCCGTTGAGCAGCTTCACTTCCTCCTGCTCCGCGACATGTTCCAGCTCGCAACCCCGCAAACGCAGTGGCTCGGTATCCTCGACGACGACACCTTCTTCCCGGCGCTCCACCCGCTAAGCACAACCCTCCACGAGCACGATCACACCAAGCCGCGCTGGCTGGGCGCCCTGGCCGACAACTGGGTGAGCAACAAGATCTGGGGGTGGATGGCGTACGGCGGCGCGGGCGTCTTCGTGTCCATGCCCCTCGCCAAGCAGCTGGACCCGCACCTCGAAGAGTGCATCCGTGAGACGACCATCCCCAGCGGCGACGGCATGATGAAGGACTGCGTGTACAAGTACAGCACGACCAAGCTCACCCTCGTCGACGGGCTCAACCAGCACGACATCATGGGCGACGCGTCCGGGTGGTTCGAGAGCGGCCGCCACCCGCTGAGCCTGCACCACTGGAAGTCGTGGTACCACGCGCCCGTCGACAAGATGGCGGCCATCACGCGCGTGTGCGGCGACTGCTTCCTGCAGCGCTGGCGCTTCGGCAAGGACACGGTGCTCTCCAACGGGTACAGCGTCGTCGTGTATGCCGACGGAGTCGATAAGATCGACCTCGACCGCATGGAGGCGACGTTTGAGGAGGCGGACGAGCGGTTTGACTTTGTCTATGCCCCGTTCCGGCCCAGGCTTGGCGCCGACAAGAAGAAGAGCTACCGCTTGGCTGCGGTGGACGGGGACGTGGACAAGGGGGAGCAGTTGAGGCAGCTGTATGTGCATCGCGCGCCGGGGGATGACAGGAGCAAGGCGGTGGATGAGGTGATTGAGTTGGTTTGGGAGACATGAGGGTCAGCATGGGCATGGGTTTAGCCCTTGTGAAGGCTGTGGTTGAACCGGCGGACGGTGCCGGTTTGGAAAAGATGGGTGGTGCTGGTAGTGCCAACGAATGATAGAGGGATGACATGATGGCGTTTGTGAGGACTTGGTGGTTGGATTATCTGCGTTTCGATCTTTGTATATTGCTTCTTTAAGGGAAACTAATCTTGATATTTGACTTTTGCTGTAGCCAACTCGTGAGGACTGTTCTAGGTTGCACTAACGTCATGCCATGTCAACTATTCGCCGACAGCAAGGCGGCGCAATCAAGACAGAAATGATGACAATAGTCTCCTAGCCGCAGCAAGCACGGGAGGATGTTTGACAGACATCACAGACCCCTTGCCACCACTATCATGAGGAGCAGAGCACAGCACAGCACAGTCATCACAGAGCACCATAGGAGCACACCGAAACCATCGCTCTCATTTCAAGAGTCCAACACTGTATACAACAACATCACCTCCCTCGATCCAAAGTATAACCCCTTCCTTTGGCCCATTCCACCCACTGGGCCAACTCAACCCCTTCCTTTCCCCCTCTCACAACACGAATCCAAACAACCCCAAATCCACTACACCAACAGCCACGCCAGGCGGCCAGAAACCGTCGAATATTAAGTTATAGACAATAAACCAAGCCAGATGCCCATCATGAGCACCCAGCCAGCGACAAAAGAGGAGGGCGATAGAATGAAGTTAAGATGTCGCACAAGACAAAAACAGAAAGAGGGAAAAAAAGTGGCATGCCCAGAAAACCCATCAATTTCCGTAGCGGAAACGAAGAGCAGGGCAAGCAAGCAAGGCCAATGTCGCCGCCGCCCAAAATCCCAAAACCAAGGGGTTCAAAAACCCCTGCCCCGCTGATGACGCCTGAAAGTTTGTTCGCTGTTGTATATGGATGGATGTATGTTATGTACCGTTTGTTGTTGCCGCTATTAAGTCCCTGCCGCCAACAAGCGTGAGTGAAGTCGATAGAAAGAGGGCGCGAGAGAAAGACAGAGAGAGAAGCGGCTCAAGCCTTCCCCGCCTCCCTAACCGCCACCATCCAGCGCTCCTCCTCGCCATTCCCGCCCACGGCGCGGGGGCTCTTGGCCTCGCCCTCGGGCGTGACGACGCCCAGGGCAGCCTGGACGTCGGCGACCGACCGCGTGCCCAGCAGCGCCATCTCCTTCTGCAGGAGCAGCGCGACGCCCGCGCGGACGAGCAGCGCGTCGCCCTCGAAGACGTAGACGTCCCAGAGGCGGGTGGCCTCGTCCAGCGCGAGGTGGCGGGTGAAGAGGCCCGTGAAGAGGGGCTCGAGGAGGAGGTCGGCGTTGTGGTCGGGCATGTTGACGAGGTGTTGGTGGAGGGCGGGGGATTTTTGGGAGAGGTTGTGCAGGACGAGGTTGTAGGCGGAGTTCTTGGCGCCGGCGTCCGAGGCGTAGAAGCTGAGGGGGAGTGGGCGGTTGAGGATATTGGCGAGGGCAATGAATGCGTCGGTTGGTGCAGGGAGGTTGAGGAGCAGGAGGGCGGCGATCGTCTTGGGCGGGTTAGCTTTGACTCTATGCCAGTGAAAACAGGGTAACTCACGTTGCAGCCTGGCACGTATCCGATGTCGCTCCGGTACATGGCGTAAGCCCTCAAGACGTCAACTAGGCTCTGGTGGAGCGGCGCGCCGGGCTGGAAGATGCGCAGATCCGGGTATGTCCGCTCCTGGACATCCTTGCTAATCGCGTCGAACCACGCGGCGGCGCGTGTGTCCTCAACACTCCCGTGTCCCGACTTCGCCTTGGTCTCGGCCTCGAGCGCTCGGCTGAGCGCCGCCTCGAACGAGGTCTCGGTGAGGCCCAGTTCATTCCCGATTGCGCGGCTCCAGACTGCTCCGCGACTCCGCGGTGCAATGCCGCGCCACCACATGTCCCTGGTTCTGCGCTCGCGGATGGCATCGTTCCAGCGGGGGAGGATGTCTTGCTCCCAGATCGCCATTATGCTGTCGGCGGCGACATCGCGGCACTCGGAGCGGGCGCGCTTGGCGGCTTGGCGACGGCGTTCGGCTTCGAGGCTTTGGGTCATCATCTTCTGATACTCCTTGAGGTGGCGGCGTTCCTCGGCGGGGTCCTTGGGCGGGAGCCATGAGGGGCGGGTGCGCGAGAGGACGGCCTCCTTCTCCTTGGAGATGGGCAAGGGGTCGATCATGATGTTCGACCGCCGCAGAGGAGGAAGCTCGGCCAGGGCTGATTTTACCCTGGGCTTGGGCTCCGGGTCCGACGACCTCCTTGCGTTGGGAATCGAGCCGGTGCTAGAACGTTGCTGCACCTTGTGTTGCATCTCCTCGGCGTGCTCCTCCAACTTCTCAGTCAAGGCCTTTGCCTCGGCGTTCAGTTCCGACAACGCAGCGGACCAACTCTTCGCCCTCGAGGTAACGGGGCTCGAAACGCGGCTGGATGCAGCCGAACTCATTGTCGAGAGCGCCAAGTCCGACTTCCAGGTTGGCGACCGGAGCGACCCCTGTGCGACAGCAATCGCTGGTGTACCATTCCCGACGCTGCGCACCCTCTCCCTAGGCGCACGCTCCGGCGAGGGAGCCTTGGACGGAGGGCGGCTGTGGGACCGTTCAGACGGCGGCCTCGGAGAAATCGGCACATTGTCCAAGACGAGACCTTCGGGAATGTCGTCTCCGTCGTCCTCGTCACACTCCAGCTCCAATTGCAGAACCGTCTTCCGCTCCCTGTTCGACTGCCAGCTGCTCCTACGTGGCTTCATCATCATGTTGGGATCTCTCGGGGAGAGCGACAGGCTCGGACTGGGGCTCCGATTCCGCCCCAACGATGACTGCGAATTCTTGCGGCCGAGGGTGCGGAAGGGGAGAGGCCCGGTGAAGGACTCGGGCATGAGGAGCCCCAGGCTGGGAGTGCGGCCATTGGGGCTTCGGAGTTGGCTTTGCAAGCCCTGCAACGTCGGTCGTACCTTGAGCGCGGGCACGGGTGCTGAGTCACGGTGCTGTCGGGTCCTCGACGAGTCGCGCGAGTACTGCAGCCGGGGAGTCGAGGCGGACACGGGTCGCTTCGAGGCAGCTCGCAGATCGGAGGAGAAGGAAGGGCTGTAAGGGTTCGGGGCGGACTTGATGTGCTGGTCGGACAGGCTCCGCGGGTCGATGTGGGCGTCGTCAAGCCCAATGTCTTCAAAGTGGCTGACGTCGGCGAGCACACTGCCGTCGTCGGAGGGGAGCGAGCTGAGCGACGACGATTTGGAGGATTTCGAGGCCGTCATGCCGGGCGGCGAGCCGGGACCGGGCAGGACGGCGTCGTGGAGCTGGCTCTCGTAAATCATCATCTTGGCATGGCGCAGGGCAAAAGACCCCTATTGTCGCGCGCGGTTCAGTGAAGGTCCCGCCTCCGGTGATCGCGGGATCTGCTGCACAGCGGTTGTTGTTGTTGTCTGTCGGCCGGTGCCGAAGGGCAAAACACGCGCACAGCGAGTGGCAGCGGCAGCGCGGGTGGGAATGCTGTGCTGGTGTGGGTGGGTGGGTGATCGCTGGGTCGAGGGGATCCCACGGGAATGCGAGCGGCTAACCCCTGGATGCCAGAGCGGGTGTCTCACGTTGCTGCGCGGTCGATCGAGGAATTGGCCGGGGCGCGGGGAAACGCAGACAGCGATGCGACGGCGCCAAGTAAACGACCTGCGCAATGATAACAACGGATGGATTATAAACAAGTATGGGCGGTTGAACGATTGAATGCTGAGCCGGGCCTGGATGTCGGTCGGGGTCGTGTCGGGGTCGTCGGAGCGTTGTTATGCAGGGACCGACTGGAGAACGAGGGTCGGCTTCGAGTTTCAGGAGATGCACTGGGGCAGCGAATGTACAGCGAAACAGTCGACTGGGCGACCGTAGGAAAAACAAGGAATAAGAAACCGGAGCGAGAGACGGCAAAAGAGCGACTGGCAGATCTGGCGATTGCCTTATGTGCAAAGAGAGGAAAACGAAGGCGTGATGACCAAGATCGGGACTTGGGAGAGTTGGTTTGGCAGGGCAGGGGAAAAACCAGCGCTGAGAGGGCAGCGAATGACGGCAGGGGGCCAATTTGCGGGCCTGTCCACCAAGCGAGAGGGGGAGCCAGCGAGTGCGGGATGGGAAATCAGGCGGAGAAGGGATCGCTGCGAGTCTGGGCTTTTTGGGCTCGAGCTAGCGCAACGCAACCCAAGCCAAAAACACAGAAAACAGGCAAAAACAAGGCCGGCCCCAGATTCGCGATTTCCCTTGACCAAATGGTGATATCAGAGGCACGGCTCCCTGCCGAGATAAGAACAGTACCAAACTCTCAGGCCTCTCTTGCATCGGACGCTGTGTCCGGCAGCAGCCCGGCATCCGAGGCCGAGTCGCAGCGGGCTGACTGCTGTCGGCGGCCACAGTGGAACCACAGGTTGCAAACCACCACATCGCATGCGCGGGCGACTAGGGATCGGCACAGCAGCCCTCTTCGCAGGCGGATGGATGGATACGCCCCCATCTCGAATCCCGCCGGTGGCCGGACAAGCAGGCAGAATTGTACAGAGTGGGCACAAATGCGCACCGCTGTTCCTGGCCGGGCTCGCAAGTCGCGCCCAGGTACACAGTAATAGTAGAGAGGCAGGAAGAGCGCATGTCATCACGATGAAAACGGCGAGTCGGAAACACGAGTCTGAGGGCGGTCAAGTCCGGATGACGGACGGCCAGACACCGGACGACGACCAGACGACGAAAAGTTGCGCCGAGCCCGACCAGAATGAGTTTTTTTCCCGAGGTTGCTGCGCCGAAAATACGCAGCGGTCTGATAATGGGCCAACTGCCAGCACACACACACACACACACACACACGGTCGAGGTTGAAACAAGTGGAAAACTGGAACCTGGAACGAACCTCAGCAGCGGGCTCCGCCAGAAAACGAGGGGTGGCTTGCATGTGCCAACAAGGGTCCCCGGGGTGCACGTCAGCCTGCAGGGACAACTCAACGCGAGACCAATGCCTCTCTTTCAACGACTGGAGCCAAGCCTGCGACGCGGCTCTGTTTGTTGATGTGCGATATTCCGCACACTCCAGAGTCGTCCGGACACTCTTGTCGAATTCCAGATGCCAGCCCCGATTCCAGCGGGATTGTCGAGTCGCCCGAGTGTCCCCCCCTCGACGTTCTGGAAGGGGCTAAAAACGGTTTTTGCACTCAAAGCCCCATGCTTGGCAGGGGCCGGAAATGACGAGGGGCCACACCAATCTCGATTGCAGAAGGGCAACGCAGGGCTTGGCATTGTAGGTCAAGGTGCTGGGCGGAACAAGCCGTTGGGGAGAACCTGGAAGGCGTGAACCTTTTTCTTGCTCCATCACGAAGTGGGCCGTGCGGCAGTCCAGAACCTGAGCCTCTGCCGGGTTCTCCGACGGATCCGTACCGGGAGCCCAGGATGGCTTCGCCGCGGGCCGTTTGGGCGGGCCTTGTTTCGTTTTACCACATGGAAGTGCCGTACGGGTCAGCGTCATCGCCTTGTTCCTTCTCGCGAGGCTGCCTTCACCAGAACGCTGACACGAGGCGGGCGGCGAGTCAACCACGAGCCGCCAGGCACAAAAAGTCCGATGGTCGGTTGAAGGCCTCGTGGAGGTTTGAGAGAAAAAATCCTGCAACGAAAACTGAGCATCAGCCTTGCGGCGTCGCTCTGTCACCGCCGTAAAGTGGGTGATGCAGCACGTCGGCAACGATCACTCCTGGAGCACCAGAGTCCTGGTGACCTGGCCCACGAGCGAGATCGACTCTTTATCGAGAGCGCTGGATACACCACGTTCCGTTGTCGATGGACCGAGACGCAGGGTCGCCTCGAGGCGGCTGTGCTGCTGTGGAACTGCCACAGCGATCAAGATGCTGCACCAGTCCGCCGTTCAACACCAGTAGCACGGTATCTGTGTCCCGAGAGAAAGTTGACAAGATGAATATTCACGAGCGCAAAACTGGGAATGTTGAAGCGAAACCGGCTGGTTGGTTGTGCCAGGTGAAGACCCAAGTTTCTCGAGTTACGGCCGTCGCGCCATCAATCTGAACCTGGAGGCAGTTGAAGGTGACGGGAAGGAGCATAGACAGATGACCCATTGCCGTGACACCTTGAGCCATCACCAAACCCAGCTTGAACCTCCTCATGCCTTCCAACTCTCCTCCCACCGATCACGTCTCGACGACCTCAAAAACCACCTCCCACCCCGTAACCCTCACCCCCGCCCTCTAAGGACTCAGGAAGGAAGAAGAAAACAAGATAAAGATGGGACTCCTTGACCTCCTCGTTACCTGCTTCACCCTCCTCCTGGCCACCACCACCGCAGCACCCACCCCATCCACCTCGGGCAACTTCTCCCTCACCTGCACCACCATCAGCCTCACCCACAACTTCTTCCTAGGCGCCACCTGCGCCCTGCCCCCCTCCCCGGCCGACGCCGGCGGCAGCGCCGTCCAGTCCGACGACAACCAGCTCGACCTGACCATGTGCATCGGCCTCGACCAGGTGACAGGCCACATGCAGTGGGAGGTGTAGTACGTACCTACCTACCCTTTCCACCCTCCCTAAGTCCCCGTCAAGCACGCCCGCAGAGACGGGAGAACACCACGAGATGAAAACGGAAGGGATGGAAATGCTGACAGAGGGGGTTGGTGTGCCAGCGGCAAATTCTCAAACTACTGCACCAACTGCACCGTTCAGGCCGATCGCCTCTTGACTTGCTTCTGCAGTCCGCTGGTGAGCAAGGGTCAAGGTCCGGTGCGGTCGACGATCAACCTGGGTAAGTCTTCCTACCACCTCTGGTTGTTGCCGCGTTCCCTTGGCGATGATCAAGCACCATCGTGCTAATACTGTGAACTCGGTAGACGAGGGCATCACCAACGACATGGGCACGCTCAAGTGTGCGGGGGGGATGGCTTCGGCTGAGGAAGGGAGTGGTGAAGGTGGGAGCTGTTACTGATCCCTACCTCACGGGCTGTGAGAAGGAGGGAGAGGGTGCTGGTGTGATAGAAGAGTTTTTTACCCGGGTGGCCTTCAGCAGCACGAGGGGCTGAAGACAGCGGGCAATATTTTACAGAGTTGTTGCTCCCGTCTGTTCCCCGAGATAGACTCTCCGTCGCACGTTAAAGATGAGTCCCTTCCTCAGAACGAAGCTGGTCCTTAAGGCTTGACGATTGTCCCCCGAGATATCTTTCCCTGAATGGGGTTGTCGGTCTATATGGGCCTTTTGATCACTGTTCTCTCGAGTTGATTGTATCAGTCTCCTTCTCGTCTCATGAAACGCGGCAAGCAAGAGCCAAGGATTGGCAGTCTCGTATTCCTGGAGACTGACCAGCACACCGAGCGGATCAAAGAAGTCTTGTGTGCGTAGAAATGAGATTGTCCTAACCCATAATGCGCTAATCAGCAACTGCTCCCTTCTCTTCATCCTCGTCTTTCTCCTCTGGCTTGCTCTCTGATTTCGTTTTCACCTTTCTTTTGCTATTTCTCCTCTTTTAGTTTTCCGTTTTTGCAATTTTCTGTTTTAGATTCCTCTTCCTCGTCCTCTTCCTCTCTATTGTTTACAACCCTCATGTAGTGCTTAAAATCCCAAATAACGACACACAGCCTGAGGTTCAGGCTGAACAACACCCTCACACTCCTGAAGTCCAACCAGCCGACACAAGCCTGCTTGGGGTAGGATTTCAGACAAGCTCAGCACCATCACCCAGCGCATCAAGCCGAGTTGGGAAGGATTTGGAGGGACCACTTCAGCCTCCTTTCCCCTCATCCCAGTCAAAACTTGGATTTCCTGATGCACCCCGCACCCGACGACACGAATCCGGGGATGACCACGCGCACGCGACCGGCTAGGCCAGGCAGATAACGGCAGCAGAGGACCCTCAAACTTAAAGCGTCTGCCAACAGCTGCTTGCCCGCTTTCCTCTGCTGTTTCCCAGCCATTTTGCAGCTTATCCAGCGACGATACGATACGGGATCATGTCCCACCCTCCGAACACTATCAATAAGCGCCGACTGTGTCTTGCTTGCAAAGCATGGTCTCATTAAGTGCATAGGTCTATCGTCTATCTTTGCGACAGCCCAGTCTCGGCATCAAAACCTGATACCCCCGAACCTTGAGCCAAGCGGCTCCCTTGACAAACGCACACGAACTTTTCAATGTCATTACAGAACCCGGCACACAGCCGAGACAAGGCTCTTTGTCAGGCACCTTCCCCCTCACATCGACGGCCCGCCGGTCCAGCTCCAGAGCGGGAGAGGAAGAGCTGTCGTGCCACGTGGACGTAGCTTGGCCGGGTGGTCAACTGGGGAGAGCGCCAGGCAGGCGCGGTTCCGCCGGTTCCAGGTCACCAAGAGATGATGCACCCTCCACCGCCACATCTCGCGTTTACTGCGCAACGGGCTTCATCTTGGCCGGGGCAGTGCCCAGTCCGTTGCGGTTGCGGAAGAAGAGCACACCCTTGGCAGGGCCCTCAGCGCCCTCGGTCGGCTCGACCCACTGGCACCAGCGGGCGCTCTTCCACATGGCCTTGATGAAACCGGGAGCTCCATCGGTGGTGTCGGCGCGGTAGTGGCGGCCCATGACGGGCTTGATGGCCTCGGTGGCCTCGTCGGCATTGTAGAAGGGGATCGTGCTGACATAGTGGTGGAGCACGTGCGTCTCGATGATGCCGTGGAGCAGGTGGCGGCCGATGAAACCGAACTCGCGGTCGATGGTGGCGGCGGCGCCACGGACAAAGTTCCATTCCTCCTCGGTGTAGTGCGGCAGGGTGGGATCAGTGTGCTGCAGGTACGTGATGGCAACTGGGGTGTTCCTTGTTAGCAAGCTTAATGGTTTGGGGGGGAGGAGGTTTGCTGCTTACCGAGCCAGTGGTTGACCCACATATAGGGCAGGAAGTACCAGACGAACATGTTGGACGCGCCGTACGTCTTGCTGAGGTAGACGAGCGCGGAGGCGGTGATGGCGATACCCAGGTCGCTCAGCAGGATGTACGCGGCGTCCCTATTCTCGTACAGCGGGCTGCGCGGGTCGAAGTGGTTGACGCCACCGCCCCAGCCGTTCTTCTTGCCCTTGCCACGGCCCTCCCTCTGCCTCTCGTGGCTGTTGTGGCCCGTCACGTTGGTCAGGAGGTAGTTCCACCAGCCAATCACCTGCTGGCCGATGAGGTGGATCAGCGTCGCGATGGGGGTCTCCTCGGTCAGCTCCGAAAGCTCGTGGACGAGGCGGCCCAGGCGAGTGGCCTGCTGCTCCCGGGTGCGGGGGAGGAACACCATGTCGCGCTCCATATTGCCAGTGGCCTTGTGGTGCTTGCTGTGGCTGAGCTGCCAGCTGAAGTAGGGCACCAGCAGAGCCGAGTGCAAGATCCAGCCGATCAAGTTGTTGAACTTTTGCGAGGGGGAGAAGGCGCCGTGGCCGCACTCATGGGCAAGGACCCAAAGGCCGGTGCCGAAGAGGCCCTGGAGGAAGGTGTAGACACCCCAGAGGACGACGCGGGCCGGCTTCGAGGGCACATACTCGGGAGTCACAAAGGTGTTCCAGAGGTAGAAGGTGGTGGCGAGAAGGACCATGTCGCGGGCGACATAGCTCATGCTGCGGAGCGCGGAGCGCTCGAAGCAGTGCTTGGGAATGGCATCGCGGATGTCCTTGATGGTGAAGTCGGGCACCTGGAATTCGTTGCCGTAGGTGTCGATCAGCTTGCCGTACTTCTCCGCGGCCGGGGCGTCGTCGGAAGCCAGCGACGACAGCGAGGTGGAGGAGGGAGACTGGCGGGGAGAGTCGTTGGGAGAGACGACGGCACTGGAGTCCGAGTCGACGGTGGTCGCGGTGACGTTCCTCCTCAGGAGGGGCTTGTTGGCAGCCTGGCGGCTGGAGGCGGTCGCGGGAGCCATGGTGCTTGACCTGGAGAGATCAATTGGCATGTGGGAGTGGCACCGAGTTTCTGAGAAAGACGGCGGCAGGGGTCTGGGGGGTTCTTGGGTCAGCCCTGCTGTGGTGTTCCAAGTGCCGTGAGGTGGAAATGGAGGAGGGATGGATGGATGGGAGGCGTGCCACGAACCGTCAAGAGGAACCTGCGAACAACCACGAAGAAAAAGGGAGGAGAAGGAGAGAGGGTGGGGGTCAAGGGAAAAGAAAAACGATCGAAACGATCAGGAAGCCTCTTTCCGGCTGTCCAGGCGCGAGCCAGGTTGTCTTGGGCCGCCTCGAAAAATTTCGTGTGGGTGCTCCTGCCGTGGGTCGATTCGATGTGATTTGTTGGGACGAGGGGCCCAGGCAAGGTACGAGGCAGTGACACAACACACCCGCAGACGAGCGATTCCAAAACGAAAAAAACAGGCAGCACAACCCTCAGACCACAGACAGACGCAAACACAGACGCAACAACGACGCACGGAATACTGTATCAGAAACCACACAAGCAAAGCTGCCTGGCTTCATACCGGGTCAAAGCAGCCCTTTTCAACCACGTCCTTCGTGTCGCCTCAACGTTGCTCGCATCGAGAGTCTTTCGGTTTCGGGTTGGCCACCACAACGGCAAGCTCCACGCACCCGCTTCGCCACCTCAGAAGAGACAGCGTTTCGTCTGGTCCAGGCATCTGGAGAGGAACGAGCAGACCCGCAGCTCGGAGAAGCCAGGCTGCCAAGAGCGGTCGAAAGAGTTCACCGCCCTCTGGGAAGCGGGCCTCCCGCACCACAGGCGCGGCCCTCAGCCGACTGGCATGTGATTGCGATGCAGATTCCAAGCTGAACTTTGCAGCATGCAGAGACAATGTCTTGCCGAGGCCCAACCAAGTCGTTCGCCATCGATCGAGCTAGCCACTCTGGGGGGGTGGCTATCGAAGATCTTCACCTGCATTTTTTGTCCCGGCGTCCGGCATTGGTTCGGCCAGCCAGCCAGCTGCAGGGCGAGAACAACTGGCCGGCGACAGAAGAGGCGATGCGGGAGTGCGGGTGGATGGAGCTGCAAGAGGCAACAGAGGAGGAGGGGCCGAAAAGCCGAGACCCGTCGTTCCCTTGCACCAGCCGGGAACCTGGCGAGCCTGGATGGATTTCTGACTTTTGCCCTTTGCAAAGTTGTCGTTTGTTGCCCCTGGTGCGGCAGGGAGTCGGCGGGATGAGAAGCGGCCAAGCGGGCGGCGAGGCCCCTGCTGGGCAGAGCATCCCTGCACGAAGCGCTCAAATTCCTCGAATCGCGGGGGCGGGGCACGCACCCAGAAACCGCCCCGAACAGCGCTCCGCCGAAGCTCTCTCTTATGTGTCCGTAAACTGCCGATTGATGTTGGGGAGACAAGTGTTGCACAAAGTTGGTCTGCCTTGAGGACAGGCCATCCCACGGCCAGGGCTGCACCAACTGGGCTCACTCTCCAAAAAGTTCTGGCCCGCTCCGGCACTTCAAACGAGGGTGCCAGGTACCCGCCTTCTCGAGCCAATCAGGCGCGAGAGGATCGAGAACGTTCCGAGAGCAAAAAGGTGGAGCTGTGAATTTGTTGGGGGGCACTAAGGAACCCTGTCCGTTTTGTTGAGACCATGCGAGAGAGACCCTTCCTGCAGGATTTCGATTTTGCACCGAGAAACATGAAATGGATTACGCAACGGAGTGCAGAAACCGGAACTGGTCCGGCGAGGCCCGGAGCGGACCTCTTCCGCACCATCTTATCGGAGCAAATCCCCGGCTAGTTTCTCCCAGTTCCTCCCGTCCAGACATCCGGGCCCTCCCTGGTCATTGGCTCACGCGGGTGCTCCCGCCGACCTTGTGCCCCCGGGCTTGGCACCCGAGCCCCGGCTCTGGGCGGCCTTTTCCGACCACCAAGGCCGATCAAGCCGGAGGGAGACGAGGAGGAAAGGCATGAACAAATTGATTCTCTGCAAAAGAAAGAAAAAAATGCAACTAAAAACAAACAGAACACACTCCGTCGCATTCCCATCTCCAGTTTCCCCTTTGCCTAGTACAGCGCCACAACCATTACCCGATATTCCCCAACCGAACCCCCTCCTTTTCCTTCTCAAGTCTCGCGAACATTCTGAAGCAACATTTTTTTTTCCAGCTGGAAGCTTTCGATCAATGACGTCTCAGGGCAGCAATAGCGGCTCCTACCGCCCTCGCCTTCACCGCAGCGTGCTCATGTGATTCGGCGATCCTCGTCCAATACGGATTTGTCACCTCCGACTCCTTGGCCTGGTGTTCTTCGGCGTTGGGCGTGCGCTGCTTTTTCTTCTTCTGCATCTCTTTTCCCTTATTCTCTGTGCCCCGCTTACGCTTGTTGTTTTTCTGGCTTCCCTCTTCCTGATGATCCTGCGGGGGCTCTTCCTCGGCGTTGGCGGAGGAGGAGGAGGAGGCGGAGGATGAGGCGGCCGAGGCAGCGGAGGAAGCGGAGGAAGAGGAAGACGAGGAAGACGAGGAAGACGAGTTGGCGTCGGAGCTGTCGGAGCTGTCGGAAACGGCGTCCGAGCTGGCGTCGCCGAGTTCCGGGCTCGCGTCGACTTCGATGCTGGGAAGGACTGGAGGAAGCGCTGGAGGAAGGGCTGCAGGAAGGACGGAAAGGCTAACGAGGTGCCGGGTCTGTCTCTCGAACTGGGAGGGGTGTTAGTTCGTCTTTTTTGGAATGGGCGGTGATGTGTCAAGGGGCTTGCCTGGACTTGAAGCTCTTCCTTCCACTCCCGGCCTTTCTCGTCCAGCATCGCCTTCACTGTCGTGTTCACGTTCGCCTGCACACGCTGGACCATATCGTCGCACATCCCCTTGAACGACTCTTCCATTAAATCTCGGACAGCTCGGCGTTCCTCCTGAGGCTCCCCGCCGTTGGCCTGCTCTGCTGGGCACTGCCGAGCGCGTGCTTGTTCGCCGGCCGGGGGTCCGGCTCGAGTCGGCGGCCGCGGCGTGAAAGTCTGATCGACTCCAGTTCCGGCTGATGTTTGCGACGACGGCGGCAGGGGCGGTGTTTGAGATGGCACCTGCGACAATGGCTGCGACGACGACGCCTGCGAGGCGACTTGGGCAGCCGGCACGAAGCTCAATGCGACAGAGGAGGTACCCTCCATATCAGGCTCCTGCTTGATTTCTGGAGTGAGTCTCAGGGCTGGGCTCTGCCGCAGGTTACCATCCTGCTCGGGGGGCTGATGGACTGTGGGCACCTGTTCCGCCGGCTTTTGTGCTGCCGGGGTCTGATCCTCGGGGACCTGCTGTTTCGCCATCTCCCGCTCTCTTGTCCATCCCCGCTTGTGGCGTGAGTTGGGTGCAGTTTGGCGGCCTGCCTGATGTTTGCCGGTTGAATTGCTTGCTTTTGAGGGCGTACTCGGCTGGTGGTTCCCCGCATGAGTGCCACCTGATGGGCAGCTTCCGGATGGGTTGTTAGCGGGGGGTTGAGTGCTGGAATGATTGTTGCCCTGCGGCGGGTTGTGACCTGGGGTACGGTGGCCGTGAGAGTTGTTGCTTGCGGGATGGTTCCCGGAATATCCGTTGCCCCATTGGCCGTTACCGGAATTAGCGCTGCCTCGATGTTGGTGACGCCAGGGTGTATGGTGGTTGCCAGAACGGTTCCAGGTTTGCTGTAACCCACCAGGATGTCCATGCAAAACACCATTGTTCGGAGGGCGATGATGACCGGAGGTACGACCACCCTGAGGCTGAGCACCCGAATAAGTACCCTGCGGATGTCTCCAGTGATTCGCCATCCTCTGAATGGTCCGGGCCTGTGCCAAGGTTTAGCTGGTGCTCTCCGCCTTGAGCCACCACAAGACAAACCTGGGGAAACTGGCTTGTGCTGCGACCGGTTCGGCTCGCTTCCTTTTCCGCTCTCTCCTTGTCTAGAGCCCGCCGAAGACGCTCGTCAAGCTGCCGCCCCTTCTTCTCTGAGTCGCTTGGAACTGGACGTGGGGTGCTGAGGCTGCTCTGCTTCTCCTGTTTGGCTGCTGTGCTGGACGAGCCTCCGGGCACCTGGCTGGCACGATACTCGGCGTCAAGATGGTAGATGGTTTTGCCTCCCTTCGTCAGCTCCCAGCATTGCTCCACCAGCGGGTGCATCCAGGCTGGCTCCTTTCCGGAACGAGATTGTTGGTGGCTGTGACGGAGGACCCTGAGGAGCTTCGATCTTTCAAGAACGAAGTGAGTCTGGCAAGCCACGATGGCATCTCGCGGAGCACATGTCGGGGTTTATGAGCCCTGACCTGCGTTCGTTCCAGCCCCCGATTTCCCTCCATCGGTCCCTGGCAGACGCGAACCTGGGAGCTTGGGACGCGGCACCCGCGACTTGACGTGGCAACCCGTCGGGAAAGATCCGTTGCGTATTGGCACCGAGCGGCGTTTGAGGAGCCGTGATGTGGGCGAAACGCATACCTACCCTGGGCCCGGCAGGCTGGAAACGGGGTGAGTCCTTGGCCTGGAGTTCAGAGACTCCCAGTCAGATGCTGTGACCTGTCGCTCCCCAATTAGAAGCACACCAGAACCGAGTCTGCCAACGAGTCTCTCAAGGCCGCCAAATGGCAGATCCTTCAAACACCATTGGTGAGCATCGCCGAGCCTCTTGTGCCACATGCCGGCTGCCGGCCGGCCGGCCCACTCTCACTTCCACAACCACTGTTCCTGAGAATGCGTCAAACGGAAAAGGACTCAATGATTCGTTGCATTTCGGGGCCCTTGCTCTCCAAGAATCCTCCTATCTCAACCCCCGTCGTCTCTGTTTGCCCAACCCCAAAGACCGAGACGCGGGAAGATGGGAAGCAGCGCAAGCTGAATGGCGCCAACGGCCCCCTACCTCGACCCAAGCAGGCCGAGATGAGGTAGAATCTAGATTGGGGGGCCTGGCGACGCCCAAAAAGGAAGGCCATGCACAAGCCATGGACGACATCCGCAAGAAGAAAACCTGCCCTTGGAGAGACAGCACGGGACGAAGAGGCAGGTGACACAACCAACCCAACGGCACCGAGCCAATCAAACACAGAAAGCAGACTGAAGACGAAGAGGGCGGAGGTTCACTCTCTCAACCAAGCTACAGAGCATTCACACGAGGCCAATTCTTCCGGGAGAGCCTGCAAACCAACACTGACGTTGATGATGGATGAATTGACCGAGATAGAAAAAGCAAAAGAACATAGCCAGACAACAACATGAACATGATCGCCACCCAGCTGCTGCCTGTGCAACTGCCTCCACGCCACACCCAGCCACCACAAAAGAGATCCCAGCTTTTGACGATGCACCACTTGCCCAGCCTTGTCAACCCATCTATTTAGTCCCATGAAACCTAATTCGGACTTGAGCACGCCCCCTTCATCCTCGCCATAAGGCCATTTATTCTCCCGTCGCTTCTCGTCATGAAAAAGCATGCCCGCTCCCGAGAAATCGGTTGGAAAGGGGGAGAAAGGGCACAAGAAACCCGGCACGCACAAGGATGCGGCGAACCACTCGAATTTCACACGCGCTCCCGCCTCAGCCACACAGCACGGCGACTGCCAAAACCTAATTGACAATCTCCTCCGACTCCTCGAGCACCTCCTCCATGATCTCCTCGACGATCTGCTCCTCCTCGCCTTCGGCGGCAGCAGCGGCGGCCGTCGTCTTCTCCTTGAGCAGCTCGGCGACCGGGTTCTCGGGCAGGCCGAGGGCGATGCGCTCCTCGACGAGCTCCTCCTCGACGCTCTCGCGCCAGGCGTACCACTCGAGCAGCAGGTTGCGGCGGGCCTCGACGACAGCCACGTCGGCGCTGCTGATGCGCTCGGCGTCCTCCTGCTCGAAGACGCGCGAGTACTCGCGCAGGTTCTTGCGGATCTGTTTCTGCTCGTCCTTGGAGAGGAGTGAGGGCGGACGCGGACGCCACGAGAACTGCTTGAACTTCTCGATGGGCTCCTCGCGCAGGGGCTCGCCACGGAAGTCGTAGATGTGGTAGCCGTTTTCCATCTGCGGGCGGGAAATGTCAGTGAATAGACTCTCGAGAAACGGAACAAGATAAAACGTACCGAGTGCTTCCACGCCGACGCCCAGGTGGCGACGTAGCGGCCTGAGGGATCCCACTCGACGTCGGTCATGCCGTAGTGCTCCCCGATGTTCATCAGCTGTAGGTTCGCCGTCAAGTCCTTCTCGGCCTCGGGCTTCTCGCCCTCGAAATCGAGGTCGTAGAACTCGAGATCGGAGCCCTGCTGGTTGGAGACGGTGGCGATGACAACGAAGCGACCCTTTGGTGACCAGTAGATGGCGTTGCTGTTCTTCTTTTCGAGGGTCCGCAGGTGCTTGAAGTTGCCGACCGCGTTGCCCTTGGCCTTCTCGGGGCAGAAGAACGAGACGGCCGTCTTGGGCGGCACGGCGGTGGCGCCGACCGGCTCTGTTGTTGTGATGATGACGAACCGATCGCCCTTTGGCTCCCAGGCAAAGTTGATGACTGTTTCCTTAACGGTGTCGACAACTTCGACCGGGACGCCCTTCTCCTTGACGCGGAAGATCTCGAGGGTAGTAGCCTGCGACTTCTTGGACTTGGAGTGCCTGTCGACCTTGACGCAGATGTACGAGCCATCCGATTGCCAGTGGAGCTTGGCATCCGAGACGCTGAACAGGTTGAGGGAGCGGATGACCTGCTTGGAGGGGATGCTCATCAGGCCGACTCTCGCGGGGTTGCTGCCGATTTCGGGTGTCCAGAAGCAAAAGAGCTGCTCGTAAGTCTTGACGCCATCCCGGCGGACGGTGGCGGGCGCCCACTCAAAGTCCATCACGCCGTCGATCTTGATGGCCGTCTTGTCCAGGAGATTCATCTTGGGGAGCTCGTACACGGAGATGGAGGTGCCCTGGTTCAGCCTCGCCACGTACTTGTCGTCGGCGGACCACTTGAACGCGGGCCAGGGGAACTTGGCAGGCTTCTTGGCGCCCTCGGCCTCGCCAGCTGGTGTGTCTTGCTGGGCAAATGACCGGAGGGGCTTGGATGTCTCGATATCCCAGATGACGTAGTTTTTGCCGTCGTCGTCGAGCGACAACGCCGGGTGGCCGCTGTCGGGGATCGAGATCGGGCGGTTTGACCAGGTGACGAGGTACTTTTCGTTGGGGGAGAAAGCGACGAGGTTGACGAAGGGGTGAGGGAACCGGCGCAGCCTCGACCAAGACGCGCCACCCCAGAGCAGCACACCTTGGGCGTGCACTGATGTGAGATATGTGCCCTGTGGCGACCACTGGACGAAGGTCTCGGTCCATTGTTGCCGGTCGACAATGTTCTCCGGCTGGTCCTTCTCGTTGTTCCAGAAGATGCCCACTGATTCCCCCCTGAACATGACGAACTGATCTCTGCCGCGCTCGCTCGGGTCGGCCATGAAGGACCGGAGGTGCTCCTTCTCTTCAAATTCATCAATCTTGGGCGCTGTGTATTCCTCGTCAATGCGGCCCTCCCGCCCGTACCGGTCGACGTCGGTGAGCTTGTTGACGCGCATGGTGTGCTTCTTGTCGAGCGCGGTGAGATCGAGCTGGCGGACTGCGGCGGCAGCCTCGGCGGGGGAGGAGTATTCCACAAAGGCGAAGCTGCAAAAGGTCAGTACCGGCCCGCCCCGTGGGCTGCGGCTTTACACCGGCAAGGGGGCTGCATACCTCAGCGACTTGCCGTCGTCGCCCATGGGCATGTAGATCAGGTCCTCGCTGGTCTTGCCGACCGAGTTCAGCTTCTTCAACAGGAACTTGAGGAGCTTCGGTTTTTGGTCCTCGTTGACGGTGGGCAGGCCGTCAACGACGACGAAGGTGTCGTAGCCCTGCTCGAGCTGGACCTCATATTTCTCGCGGAGATCGGAAATGTCGACCTCATCGACGTCGAAATCCTCCTCGTCGAGGTCTTCGTCGCGCAAATGGTCGAACGACGGCGCCATGCTGGGCAGTCAGTCTGGAATCGCGCTGTTGCTGCGAGCGAGTATCGAAACGCGGGATGTTTTCTCGATAGCGTTGCGTTGGCGCGGGCGGGCGGCGGCGGGGATCTTCGTCGTCGGGATAATTGACGAGATTTTGTGCGTTGCGCAGAACTTGGTGGGGTTCGGACTTTTGGGAGACCAAACCTGGAAGAGTTGCCCCACTCAGGGAGTCTCTGTTTAAGGCCCAAACGCGAACACCGGCAACTGAGCAAATGCTGGTTGCGTTATGATGCGATGCACTGCAGCCTCGAGATGCACGCTGCTTGCCAAGTGCAGAATCTGAAAAGCAATGAAGCTTTGAGCAAGCTCGGATTGTTTTCGTAATGTGCAAGCCAGAGAATCTCTTTGTCTGCCCCTCACCAACAATAATGGTGTTAAAATCAGTCTACCTATCAGACCCTCATTCCGTTTCAGGCCAGGCCAACTGAGCGAAAGGCGGTGAGGCGAGCTCCAGAATTTTGCCATTCCCTGGGCAAAAAGTCCAGCAGCTTCCGTTGACTGCAGCAGCCTGCCTGCCAGGCCCCGAGCTGCCCCTCCTCCCCACCATCACGGACCCGTTGCTTCAGCGGACCTCATCCCACACCACAACTTTGGTTTTCCTCAAATACAGTACCCGACTTGGCCGGCGTTATGGTGTGTCTAGCCCTTTCCCCCAGTATTTTATCTTCTTCTTCGTCTCTATCCTGGCCCGTTGCTAACAACCGCTGCAGTCTTCGTTCAGCCCCACCCAGATCTTCGAAGAGGGCACGACAGAGGAGAAGGGCGAGAATGCCCGCCTCACGGCCTTCGTCGGCGCCATCGCTGTCGGTGACCTGGTCAAGAGCACACTCGGGCCGAAGGGCATGGACAAGATCTTGCAGTCTGCGTATGTTGGCCCGGTCGGGGTCCGGGTCCGGGTCGTGTGTGGTCGTGGGCGCTGACAAAAAGGGGCGGACAGGTCAACCGGCGAGATCATGGTCACAAACGACGGCGCGACGATCCTCAAGTCTATCGCTCTCGACAATGCCGCGGCAAAGGTGCTGGTGAACATCTCCAAGGTGCAAGACGACGAAGTCGGCGACGGCACCACGTCAGTCGCCGTCCTCGCCGCCGAGCTCCTGCGCGAAGCCGAGAAGCTCGTCGCCCAGAAGATCCACCCCCAGACCATCATCGAAGGCTACCGGATAGCCAGCCAGGCGGCGCTGAAGGCCCTCGAGGCGTCGGCGGTGGACCACAGCAAGAACCCGGAAGCGTTCAAGCAGGACCTCATCGCCATCGCCCGCACCACCCTCAGCTCCAAGGTGCTCGCCCAGGACAGGGACCAATTCTCCAAGCTGGCCGTCGAGGCCGTCCTGCGGTTGAAGACCTCGTCCGACCTCAGCCACATCCAGATCATCAAGAAGGCCGGCGGCAAGCTCAGCGATTCGTACCTCGACGAGGGCTTCATCCTTGACAAGAAGATCGGCGTCAACCAGCCGAAGCGCCTCGAGAAGGCCAAGATCCTGGTTGCCAACACGTCGATGGACACGGACAAGGTCAAGATTTTTGGCGCCTCGCTCAAGGTCAGCTCGACCAGCAAGCTGGCGGAGCTTGAGAAGGCGGAGCGCGAGAAGATGAAGGCCAAGGTGGAGAAGATCAAGGCGCACGGCATCAACTGCTTTATCAACCGGCAGCTGATCTACAACTGGCCCGAGCAGCTCTTTACCGACGCCGGCATCATGTCGATCGAGCACGCCGACTTTGACGGCATCGAGCGCCTCGCCCTCGTGACGGGCGGCGAGATCGCGTCCACGTTCGACCACCCGGAGCAGGTCAAGCTCGGCCACTGCGACGTGATCGAGGAGGTCCTGATTGGCGAGGACACGCTCATCAAGTTTTCGGGCGTCGCGGCCGGCCAGGCCTGCACCATCGTGCTCCGCGGCGCGACGGACCAGCTCCTCGACGAGGCCGAGCGCAGCCTGCACGACGCGCTGGCCGTGCTGTCGCAGACGGTCCTGGAGCCGCGCACCACCCTGGGCGGCGGCTGCGCCGAGATGGTCATGGCCAAGGCCGTCGAGGGCGCCGCCACGCGCGTCGAGGGCAAGAAGCAGACGGCCGTCGCCGCCTTTGCTGTCGCCCTGCGCCAGCTGCCCACCATCCTCGCCGACAATGCCGGCTTGGACTCGGGCGACCTTGTCGCGCGTCTGCGCAAGGCGATCTACGACGGCATGACGACGTACGGGCTGGATTTGATGACGCCCGGCGGCGGAATCACGGACATGCGGGAGCTCGGCGTCATTGAGAGCTACAAGCTGAAGAAGGCCGTGGTGAACTCGGCCAGCGAGGCCGCTGAGGTGAGCCTGAAGTCGTGTATCAGTGTTGTGAAGAATGCGGTGCTGACGGGAACTACAGCTGCTGTTGCGCGTGGACGACATAATAAGAGCGGCTCCTAGGAGGCGGGAGAGGCACTGAGTGGGGGGAAGAATGTGGCGGCGAGGTGTTGGACTGTAGAGTACCATAGACGGGCCCAATACATTGCGGATGCCAGTGGGAGTAAAATGATACGGGGCCGTGAAGATGTGAGACTTGTGGGTTCGTGTTGTCAAGATCCGTTGTCGACGTCCCCGTCTTCTTTCCCGCACGGTTCTTCCCTTGTCACTCGTTAACTTACATCAGATCCAGTTCATGAGTTGTCCATCCACAACTACAAGAAGGAGAGTCGGAAAATATCATGCATGTCACTCAACAAACTCAAACCGTCCGCAGAATTGCTCGCTGGGAAAGGCTCGGTGCTGGACAGTATTGATACTGCGTTCGTTTCCGTGGTCACGTACTCTTCAACCGCCTCAACACCCGTTCTTTGGTGCTTGGGGTTCTTCTTGTGAGCAAGCGGGTCTGCTTGACCATTCTCTGGGTTCTGTCGACCTTGCAATCAATCATAATCGCTAAACCCTGTCAAAAATGGTGAGACCCATGGCCTGAATCAGTCTTATATATAATCACGGAAGATACGGTATGTGTGGAACAGCGAGTGGGAGAAAAGGGTGCGAAAATGGGTGCCTCCTACGCCCGCTCATGCTCCTTCGGCCGCCAGTCCTCACCCTGAATCAAAACCGCCAAATCAAGGAAGAAACTCCGCCTAGCCTAGGGTATCTATCATGCAGACCTGCGTCGAAAAGAAAGAAAGAAAACTCATACAGTCCCGACGCCACTCTGGAGATAAATAAGAAAAGAAGAAC